>Ga0247764_1000022_pt1 | contig 81948 bp, 66 predicted proteins | sample UWRJL051202B4_FD_179932 | JGI IMG/M metagenome (GOLD analysis project Ga0247764, IMG submission 179932) | Plant litter microbial communities from Arlington Agricultural Research Station in Wisconsin, United States - UWRJ-L051-202B-4 | ecosystem: Environmental > Terrestrial > Plant litter >... | reverse complement strand
AACGGCGGCGAGTTCGTCATCTACAGCTTTTAGCTTTCCTTTCTCGGCCCAGCGTCCGAATACCGTCTTCTGCTCTATCGTAAGCGAGTACGATGAGATATGGCCGGGGTTGAGCTTCAGCGCCCGGTTGATGTTGCTCAGCCACGCGGCATCGTCCTGTCCGGGTATGGCGTAGATGAGGTCTATGCTGATATTGCTGATACCGGTTTGTTGCGCTTGCTCCACGCACCGTACGGCAGCCTGGCTGTCATGTGCGCGGTTCAGGAATTGCAGCACAGCGTCATCGAACGACTGGATGCCTATGCTGAGCCGGTTTACGCCAGCGTCTTTGAAGTGCTGTAGTTTTTCACGTGTGAGATCGTCAGGGTTGGCTTCTACGGTGACTTCCGCGTCGGGTGCTACAGTGAAGTTTTTACGGATGGTGTGGAAGAGGGTATCGAGTTGGGCTTCATCGAGTAGCGATGGTGTGCCGCCGCCGAAATAGACCGTATTGACGATCTCCTGGCCAAGATATGCCTGCTGCAGCTCGAGCTCGCGGGCAATAGCTTCTACAAGTTGCTGCTTCTTTTCCTGGTCTACCGAAAAGTGAAAGTCGCAGTAGTAGCAAGCCTGCCGGCAGAACGGAATATGGAGATAGATACCAGCCATTAAGGAGACAAACTTACGGGCATTTCTGGATATACGGGGATATTCTGATATTTTTGGGAACAACTATATGAAGGTAAAGATCTTTTTAAAGCTGATACTTTTTCTTGTGGCCTCAGGTCCGGTGGTTCTGGCACAGCAATTCTCGCTGAAGAAGGATCTGCAGACAGAGTGGATGGTTTACGAGGACAAGGGCTATGTTCCGTTTGCGGGTCGTGACGAAGCAGCACAAACCGTATACTTCTGGGTCGACGCGGAGACGTATTCTGCGGACCGGCTGGTACTCGAGAGTCCGCGGCACTTCGATGTGTTTATAAACGGTCAGGTAGCAGGCGGCGGTGAGCGGCTGGTGCTACGGGTTGATAGTCTCGCAAAGGCTTTTGCCACATCGAATCTGCTGATGGGTGTGCGTCAGGATAAGATACGGGCGGGCGGGCTGACAACCGTTGTCGAGGAGCCGATCCAGTTCTCATCGGCGGCGAATGAGATCGAGTTGAGGAAGTCTACGGCGTTCAAGGACTTCGTTATCACGGGGGTTATCATACTTCTGCTGATGCTTGTGGTTATTATTCGCCTGAACCCCAAGCTGGCGACGGATTATTTTTCTGTTACCAAAATATTTTCGATGCGTGAAGGCGATGATATTCAGTTGTACTCACGCATCGGCAACAGTACCAATATATTGTTCTACGTGTATTGCAGCATGCTGCTGGGGTATTACCTGGTGGTTATATTCCACTTTATCCCGGGGCGGTATACGCTGGCGTTGTCATTTCAGGCAGAGAGTTTCAGCATGGCGCTGTTGTTATGGCTGGAGCTGAGCGTAATAATTCTGCTGATCTTCCTGTTCAAGATCGTACTGGTGTTCGGACTGTCGTTTTTGTTCGGTATGCGGGAGGTAGCCGGGATTCATTTTTTCAACTGGGTGAGGTTGTTCCTGGTGATCTTCGGTTTTATGAGCATGGTCTTGTTTGTTTATTATATTTCGCATGGGCAGAGTGAGGATTTCCTGAGCAGTTTACTCCGATTGTTATCGTGGGTGATGGCGGGATGGATGGTTTTGATCTTTTTGAAGCTGAGCGCGCGGATGGGCCACTCTATGTTTCATTTATTTTCGTACATTTGTGCGACGGAGTTGATCCCCTTTCTAATTACAATAAAGGTACTTTACAATTAGCCTGAATTTCGTTTACGTGTTGATATGAGTGAAATCGCTACTGACAGGATGCGTAAGGTAAAAAGCATCCTAGTAACCCAAGAAGCCCCTGCTGATGCTAACTCTCCTTACCTGAAACTGGCTGAAAAGTATAATCTGAAGATTGACTTCAGGCCTTTCATACAAGTGGAGCCGGTGCCGGTAAAAGAGTTCCGTAAGCAGAAGATAGACATTCTGAATCATACGGCAATCATCTTTACAAGCCGCAATGCAGTGGATCATTTTTTCCATATCTGCCAGGAGCTCAAGATCGAGATGCCCCCTGAGATGAAATATTTCTGTATTTCAGAGCAGACGTCTAACTATCTTCAAAAGTATATCGTGATCCGTAAGCGGAAGATCTTTACCGGTTTGAAGACCGCTCAGGATCTGCTGGAGATCCTGAAGAAGCATAAGAGCGAGAAGTATCTGTTCCCGTGCTCGGACATCCGGAAGAATGATATACCTGATTTTTTGAAAGACGGTGGATATCACCACACGGAGGCAATCATATATCATACAGTAGCGGCGGATCTATCGGATCTGAAAGAAGTGTTTTATGATATTCTGGCGTTCTTTAGCCCGTCCGGTATAAACTCGTTGTTGGTAAACTTTCCTGACTTCAAACAGAATAATACGCGCATGGCAGCGTTTGGACCTACCACGGCCAAGGCTGTACGCGATGCGGGGCTGATCCTGGATATCGAGGCACCGCTTCCTAACGCGCCGTCGATGACGGGCGCCTTAGAATTATACATCAAAAAAGCAAACGGAATCAAGTAAAAGGGGTAGTCAATACCCCTTTTCGGGGATATTCTGCACCGGTTACGTGTTCGGAACGAGGTACGATTCGGTAGGCTCACAAGTCAAATAACATCTTCATTTCTTGGATCTTACTAAGTGACCTATTTTATTACACTTTAATTACATTTGTTGACAGTGTCGTAAAAAAGAGCTTACTTTAAATCCTACTTTTTAATCTTGATGCTGAAAAAGACTTTTTATACGCTACTGCTGTCACTATGCGGGACGAGTGTGTTTGCTCAGCAGGATCCCCTATTCACCCAGTACATGTTCAATAATTTGTACATGACTCCGGCGTTTGCAGGGGTAGATGGGGTTACACGCTTCTCGGCTATACACCGCAGCCAGTGGTTGGGCTATCAGTCCAGCTTTGGTGATGGTGGAGCACCGACTACGCAGATGGTTAGCTTCAACACTCCGGTGTTTAAACTAAGGAGCGGTTTCGGCGCGTATGTAATCAATGATAAGTTAGGTCCGCAAAACAATCTTGAAGCTCAGGCCATGTATGCGTACCATTTGGGTATAAAAGAAACGAAACTGAGCATCGGTATCAAGGCGGGTATCTACTCGCAGACAATTAATGGTAGCCATTATCGTTATATAGAGTCGGGAGACCCTTTGATCGTAGAAGGTAAGGAATCGCAGGTGCGTCCTGACCTGGGGTTGGGTATATTCTACAGGGCTGAGAAATATTACGCTGGTATAGGTTTCAACCACTTGCTGCGTTCTCAGTTTGACTTCGGTGCAGATAGTGTACGGGGTGCGTTGGCGAACCATGTAAACTTTACAGGTGGCTATTACTACGACGTAAGTTTTGATCTCAAAGTGCAGTTCAGTGTAGCGGCACGTACAGATTTGAATAAGACACAGCTTGATTTTGCTACGATTGGTTATTTAAAAGATACGATGTGGGGAGGGTTAGCGTTTAGACAGGGAGAGGCAGGAAGCTTATTGCTTGGCTATAGCTTATTAAAGGATAAATCGTTGAAACTGGGATCAGCTTTTGATTTCATTTTAAAGGACAGAGATGCCAAAGAAAGCTTTTCCATGGAGATAATGTTGAGTTATGACCTACCGGTCAATCCGGGCAGCGGCAAAAAAGTCGTTCGGACCCCTCGGTACAGACACTAAGCGACAATGGATTTTGGTATTTTTAGGAATTTGTGGAATTTGTAATGAGTTTCTCAAAAAATGAAGCCGATAAGGTGTTAACTTTCGCGGCTCAAAACTTAAGCACAGACAAACTGAGAAAGAAGTATGAATAGATCGGTTTTTTCAAAAGTGACTTTAATCGCAGCGGGTACTGTTGTCAGTGCTTGTGGGTTACTGGGTCTCGGCGGCAAGAAGGGCGGCGACCAAGGCGAACTCGTCGGCGTACCGGGCCGTGAAGGCTGGGTGATGACGATACCTTATGGTATGGTTCCAATCCCCGCTGGAACGTTCCACATGGGCCAGGCAGACGAAGATCCTGCCTCAACTCAGATCAACTTCAACAAGCAAGTTACGATCGGGTCATTTTTCATGGACGATACTGAGATCACTAACAATGAGTATCGCCAATTCACGAACTTCTTCCTCGTGGATGCTGGTAGCATCGAAGGATTTGAAACGGTTGACGCAGAGACGTTCCGTCAAAAGTATTACCCTGACACAACGGCATGGGTAAAGGACTTTGCGCACCACATGGGTGATCCGGTTCAGGATTATTACTACTGGCACCCCGGTTACGACGACTATCCGGTAGTGGGTATCAACTGGGACGCTGCTGTTTTCTTTGGACAGTGGAGAACTGCTTACCTGAACGACTACCGCAAGACTATCGGCGATTTCCCTATGCCTGCATTCCGTCTGCCTTCAGAGGCTGAGTGGGAATATGCAGCCCGTGGTGGTCGCGACATGGCGAAATACCCCTGGGGTAACCCTTACATCCGTAACTCAAAAGGATGTATGCTGGCCAACTTCAAACCAGGTCGTGGTAACTTCTATGACGATGGTTTCGCTTACACCTCACCTGTGCAGTCTTATTTCCCCAATGACTACGGTCTGTATGACATGGCCGGTAATGCATCGGAGTGGGTACTGGACGATTTCAACCCAGCTTCAGTTCCGACTGTATGGGATTTGAACCCCCAGTACATTGACAAACGGACAAATCCGGAAAGTCCAACATACAATCCTAAAATTCCGCCGAAGAAGGTTGTGCGCGGCGGTTCATGGAAGGATGTAGCGTACTACCTCGAAACAGGTACCCGTACGTTCGAATTTAAAGATTCTACCCGCGCGTATATCGGTTTCCGTTGCGCGATGACTCACCTTGGACGTTCATCAGGGCAAGAATTCTAATCGAGAAACTCTATTTATCTTTAATACTATCAAAAGGCAAAAAAAACTTAAACCATTACTACAATGAGCAAGAAAAAAGGCGGATTTGTTGAACTACTCTTCAAAACCATAATGCCCAAGGTTTATGGTATCGGAGGAGCGGTCGTAATCATAGGTGCTTTGTTCAAAATCCTTCACTTAAACGGCGCTGATCAGATGCTTATTATCGGTCTGGGAACCGAGGCGATGATCTTCTTCCTGAGCGCATTCGAACCGCCTCACGCAGAAGTGGATTGGTCGAAGGTATATCCTGAGCTGAGCGAAGATTATGAAGCACCAGCTGCAGCACCCCGCATTTCCAACAGACCTGCCGCTGCCGGCGCGTCTATCACACAACAACTTGATGCATCACTTGAAAAAGCTAAGATCGGCCCTGAGCTGCTCGAAAGCCTTGGCAAAGGCCTGAACAACCTGGCTGATTCTACCAAGAAGCTTAACACGCTTTCTGATGCTGCCGTAGCTACTAACGACTACGCAAACAACGTGAAGAAGGCTTCTACTCAGCTTGTTGAAATGAACAAGTCTTATGAGTCAGCAGTGAAAGCTGTATCGAGCATGTCAGAAGCTTCTAAAGACGCTGGCGAATACCACTCACAAGTACAGAAAGTAACGAAGAACCTGGCTGCCCTGAACTCTGTTTATGAAATGGAGCTGAAAGACGCCGATAGCCACGTTAAGAATATGAACAAGTTCTACGAAAGCCTGACTGGTGCTATGACGGGTCTTTCGAAGGTTGGTGATAACACTGCGAAATTCACAACTGAACTTGGCAAGCTTACCGACAACCTGACTTCCCTGAACAATGTTTACGGAAGCATGCTCACCGCCATGAAGGGTAGCGGCAAATAATACAATACATCAAGGTTTCTAACGTTAATAAACAAAACAATTAATCATGGCAGGTGCAAAGGAAACCCCGCGTCAGAAGATGATTGGTATGATGTACCTGGTGTTACTGGCTATGCTCGCGCTGCAGATCAGTAACGCGGTACTGGAGAAATTCGCCATCATCAATGAGACGCTGAACGGCCTGATCGTAGACGGCAATAAAAAGAGCGAAGAGACGCTTGGAGCAATCGTGGAGAAGTCTGGAAAAAGCACAGCTCCAAAGATTGTAAGAGCTCGCGAAAGTGCTCAGAAAGTGCATCAGATCACCAAGGAACTGATTACCTACATCGACAACCTGAAAAAGGCGATGCTGGAGAAATCAGAGACTGATAAAGTAGACGAGAAGCTTATCAATGACCACAGCTCTAAGGTAGCAGCTATGATGATGGATATGACTGCTGCTGACAACAAGGGTAAGGAGTATGAAAAGAGGCTGAACGACTATGTTAAGCAAATGACCGACCTGACGGGTATAAAGTTTGAGAAAATCGCAAAGACTCCTGCTGAAATCCCCATGTTCGCTGAAGACGAGAAAAACGCTAACAAGGACTTCCTGACCTTTACGTTCGAAAACACGCCTCCGATCGCGGCTCTGGCTTCTGTTACGCAAGTACAGACTGAGGTCCTGGCTTACGAAGAAAAGGCTTTGGCTAAACTTTCTGCCGACGCAGATGTTGGTGTGATCCGTTTCGACCAGTTCGTGCCAATGGTTCGTGCAAAGTCTTCTGTAGTAGCAGCAGGTGCTAAATATGAAGCTGAGCTGTTCCTTACAGGTTCATCTACAGCTATTACACCTGAGTTCTACAAAGACGGTGCTAAACTGGTGACTGTTTCTGATCCTACCGGTGTAAAAATGGGTAAGATCGAGTTCACAGCTGCTGGCGGTGGATATAACGCTCAAGGTATTGCCGAGAAATCTTTCAAGGCAGAGATCAAGATGAACGACACTACGTTCTCACAAGTGATCAAGTACGAAGTGGCTCAGCCGGTTATCCGTGTAACTACAGGTAACGCGCCTACACTTTACATGAACTGCGGTAACGTGGTGAACATTGAAGTGCCTGCGCTGGGTACTAACTACAAGCCTTCATTCTCTTCTGGCGGTGCGGCCGACATCATCACCGGCGACAAGCCTGGTAAGGTGACGATCATTCCCAAGCAGAAGAAGGTCAACGTATCTGTTACCAACGGTGGTACTGCCATCGGAACACAGCAGTTCGACGTGAAAAACGTTCCGGAACCTAAGTACGTAGCCTATATCGGAAGCAACCCTGTTGATCTCCGTACCGGTATCCGTGCAAACCAGATCCCGAACCTGCGTATCGTGGCAGAACCGGAAGCTAACTTCAAAGAAGAAGTTCCGAAAGATGCACGCTACCGCATCAAGAAGGCTGAACTTATCCTGGGTCGTGGTACCGCCGGTGTGCAGCGTTATACTGCCACTAACGAGAATCCCGATATCAAAGCATGGGTTAGTCAGGCTCGCCCCGGTGACCGGATTGTAATTGACATTAAAGACGTATCTCGCAAGACCTTTAAGGACGAAGAGGAGAAAGTTACTCCTAAAGGGTCAAGCGGTATAATTATGATACCTGTGAATTAATACTAATGAAAAAGATAATTCTTTCGACTTTATTCGTAGCCGCATTAGCAGCGCCTTCTATTGCTCAGGAAGTACAGGATCTCGAAGTTCAGTACAACCCGAACTCGCTGAATCCTATTCCGGTGTACGAGCAGCACTACAAGGTTCGTGTCTGGAGAAATGTGGATCTCAGGGAGAAACAAAACAAAGGTTTCTTCGCCAAGAATGGTGAGCTTACAAAACTGATTACCGATGCGGTAAAGTCAGGAGAATTAACAGACATCTACGCGAGCGATTCACTGACAACAAAGATCTCCAAAGAGGACTTTATGGGTCGCCTGGTTTCTGAGCAAGCTCAGAGCTTCCCGGCCTGGACTCCTCAACAGGATTTCTATACAGACGATATCGTATCTTACAACGGTAAGAACTATCGTGCGCTTCGCGACAGTAAAGGTCAAACACCCGGCGTTGACGGATCTGACGAAGATTGGTCAGCGACAACACAAGGTTCGGGTACAGAATATCTTATCGCCGATATGAGCAATATTCATATGGTGGAAGATATCATCTTCGACAAGAGAAGATCACGTCTGTACTACGATATCCAGGGTTTCGAGATCATCGTTCCTGGTGCAAAAACTACAACGGGTATCGACGTATCACTCGGCTGGTTCAAGTATAAGGATCTTGAAAAACTGTTCCGTAACAACATTCAGAAAGCTGTATGGTTCAATTGGCAGAACACTGCTCAGAACAAGAACTTTGCTGATGCTTTCCTGTTGCGTCTGTTCCACGGAACAATTTATAAGGAACAGAATCCTGATGATGAAACACTGGATGACACTTACCGTGCAAACGGAAGACCTTATCGCGAAGGTGTTTGGGCTCGTGAGTGGGAAGAAATGAAACTCATGGAGAAAGAGCACAATCTCTGGGAATTTTAGTATTTGCCTTTGATATTTTTGAGAAGGGAGACGAAAGTCTCCCTTTTTCTTTTTTAAGATATGGGTAATCTGTTTCGGCGCTCGGGCTAAAGGATTGTGCCAGTCTCGTTATACATTTTCTGATCCTGTATTCTGCGAGGAGTCGGGTTCTATTGACTCGGGGTTTGTGACAACAGTTGATATATTATCCGTTACTACAGTTGGATGTTCAGCAATATCCTCCTGTGCGGCTTCGGTTGTGTGGCTAATTGTTGCTCCTTCGGGTCTGATAAGGAGCGCTTTCTTGTGGCCAACTATTTTTTCAATCTCTTCGAATGGTGCGTCTTTGATCTTGCGCACAGACCGGAAGTGTTTCAATAATTTATCGGTTGTTTTCTGGCCGATTCCCTCGAGGCCTTCAAGCTCGGTTTTGAGATAATTCTTGCTGCGTTTCTGTCTATGGAATGTGATCGCAAAGCGGTGTGCTTCATCACGGATAAATTGCAGTAACAGGAGCCCCTGGGATTTCTTGTTGATCAGCAGCGGCACAGGATCTTCGGGATAATATATTTCCTCCAGTCTCTTGGCGATACCTGCGATCGGCACTTTACCATATATGCCAAGCTCTTTCAATGCTTCGCATGCGCTGCTGAGCTGCCCCTTACCACCATCGACCATAATGAGGTCGGGCAGAGGGCCGTTTTCTTCGAGGATGCGCTTGTACCGACGACCTACGATCTCTTTCATGGAGGCAAAGTCGTTGGGCCCTTCTACTGTTTTGATGTTGAAGTGACGATAGCCTTTTTTGTCAGGTTTGCCATCGACAAAGCGTACCATGGATGCTACCGGCGATGTGCCCTGAAAGTTGGAGTTATCAAAACACTCGATAACGTTGGGTAGGTTCTGAAGCTGAAGATCCTTTTGCAGCACGATGAGAACTTCTTTCTGACGCGTCTTTTTTCCTTCGCGAAGGATCTCCTTTTCTTTTTTGACCTCCATGGCGTTCTTCATCGAGAGGTCTACCAGTTTTTTCTTATCACCGATCTTGGGCACTGTGTTCTCGATGCCCTCTTCTATTACGGTGAGGGGAATGTTGCTTAGTAATACTGTATTCTCGCTGCTTACCTGCTCGCGCATTTCAGCCGCTGCAAGGCTTAGGATCTCGTCGTCGGATTCGTCCAGCTTCTTTTTTACCTCTACTGTTTTGGAAAAGATGATGGAGCCCTCCTTGATCTGCAAATAATTTACATAAGCGTATTCTTCAATGCTCAATATGGCGAATACGTCGATGTCTGTGATGGTTTTGTTTACCACCAGCGATTTGCTCTGGAACCGTTCGAGTGTATCGAGTTTGTCTTTGTAGAGTTGGGCGCGTTCGAACTCCATATTGGCCGCGGCTGTCTTCATCCGGTCGGTGAAGTGCTGATATACCACGCTAAGGTTTCCCTTCAGTATATACCGGGCTTGTTCTATTTCTTCACGGTATGCCTGTTCCTCCTGAAATCCTTCACACGGGCCTTTGCAATTACCCAGGTGATGCTCCAGGCAGACCTTGAATTTGTGCTGCGCTATGTTCGTCTCGCTGAGGAGCAGGTTGCATGTGCGTATGGTATATAGTCTGCGCGTGAGATCGAGCACGTTTTTCATCGCGACCACACTTGAGAACGGGCCGAAGTACTCGCCCTCATGAGGCAGATATTTCCTCGTATAGATGATGCGCGGAAATCGCTCCTTCAGGATGCAGATATAAGGAAACGTCTTGTCGTCCTTCAGGAGGATATTGTACTTGGGCTGGTTTTGCTTGATAAAATTATTTTCAAGCAGCAGCGCGTCGAACTCCGTATTGGCTACGGTGTACTCTATCTTCCGGATCTCGGATACAAGCTTATATGTCTTACGGTTTACACCGGCTATTTTGTTGAAGTAGCTGGTTACCCTTTTCTTGATGCTTTTAGCTTTACCTACATAGATAAGCGTATCTTCATCGTCATAGAAACGATATATGCCGGGTGATTCCGGCAATAGCTGAACGACTTCTTTAAGCCGGTCGTCATGCATACGCGTTAGTTGTTAGGATCCCACTCGTCATCATTCTTCTCGCTCTTCTCATCTCCTTCCGGAGTCTGTGAGTACCTGTTGCAGTCCAGCGTCATGTCCAGGCCGCCTGCGGGTCTTTTGAAGAATCCTTTTTTATAACCGGTTTCGGGATGGCGATAGACACGTGTCATATAACCATCCCAGATAGGTCTTGCAGATCGTCCGCCCTGGCCGAAGTCCCATGACGGGAAGTGTATGCTTCGTTCATCACCACCTACCCATACGCCGGTTACGAGGTTGTGGGTTACACCCATGTACCAACCGTCTGAAGCGTCGTTTGTTGTTCCGGTCTTACCGCCGATCTCGTTGTCTTTTCGTAGGTCGTAGCTGAGACCGAGCGATGTGCCACCCGACTCCTGTACACCACCCTGCAGCATGTATACCATTTTGAAGGCCGTCTTCTCGTCCATAGCCTGGCGGGTCTTGGGTACGAAGTTCTCGATCACGTTACCGTTCTTGTCTTCGATGCGTGTTATATAATAGGGCTCGATGTGAATGCCGAGGTTTACGAAGCTACAGTATGCGGCTACCATCTCGTAAAGCGAGACGTTACTGGTTCCGAGACAGATTGACGGTACGGGATCGAGCGGGCTCTTGATACCGAGGCGTTTTGCAAACTCCACGACGTTTTCCGGACCCACGCGTTGCACCATCTGCGCGGTAATCGAGTTGATGGAGCGTGCCATGGCCTGGCGGAGGTTCATGCGCTCGCCACTTCCGCGGGTACCATCGGAGTTGTAAGGGCTCCAGGTTCCACCCGATACTTTGATCGTCGGTGAGATATCCAGCAGCTCGAGGCAAGGCGAGTAGCCCGCTTCGATGGCGGTTCCATATACGAACGGCTTGAAGGTGGAGCCGGGCTGGCGTGTGCCCTGGCGTACGTGATCGTACTTGAAATACTTGTGGTTGATGCCGCCTACCCACGCTTTGATAGCGCCGGTTTCGGGGTCCATAGACATGAGGCCGGTTTGCAGGAAGCGGTTATAATAAGCCAGCGAGTCCATGTAGCTGAAGAGTGTATCACGCTCGCCCTTCCAGGTGAACACGGTCATCTTGCGCTTCAGGCCGAGCATGATCTTCAGCGAATCGGAATCTGAGCCGTAGCGGTCCACGAGGTTACGGTATATTTCTGAGCGCTTTATTTTCTTTTGTAAGAAGTCTTTCATTTCAACCCCGTTTTCGTCAACCCAGGGGTTCTTGCTGCGGGCTTTCCATTGCTTCTCGAATTCCTTCTGAAGTTTGGCCATTTTTTCAGCCATGGCTTCTTCCGCATACTGCTGCATACGGCTGTCGATTGTTGTATAGATCTTCAAGCCGGATTCCCAGAGGTCGTAGCCATGTTCTTTGCACCATGCAAGCAGGTCGGCTCGCAATACGTTGCGGAAGTATGTAGCGGAACCCTGATTCTGATTCTGTACGGCGAAGGTGAGTTGTATGGGTGTATTGTACAGCGAGTCGTAAGAGGCCTTGCTGCTGATGTATCTATGGGTATAAAGCTTGTAGAGCACATCGTTTCGCTTTTGCAACGCGTGCTCGGGAAAGCGTTTGGGATTGTAATATGTAGGATTCTGCAGCATCCCTACAAGCACCGCAGATTCTACCACGTTGAGGCTATCGGGCTGCTTATTGAAGTAGGTTTCGGCGGCAACCTTTATCCCATAGGCATTGCTGCTGAACTCACTTGTGTTGAGATACATGGTGATGATCTCTTCTTTGGTGAAGTTCTTTTCAAGGTGGACGGATATGATCCACTCTTTTGTTTTCTGGATCACGCGCCGCGGCAGTTTGCCCAGGCCTGCGAGATGGCCATCCAACTCGGGATTGATAGTGTAGAGGTTTTTTGCCAGCTGCTGTGTTATGGTACTGCCGCCGCCGGCGCTGTTAAACGTCATTAACCCCCAGAGTACACGCGGGTACGCCCAGAAGTCCATTCCGGAGTGTTTGTAGAACCGGTGGTCTTCAGAAAGCAGCAACGTGTTTACGAGGTCTTTCGAAAGCTGGTCGTAAGTTACCTGGCTTCGATTGTAGCGGAAGTAACGGCCGAGCGATACGCCATCGGACGAGATAAGCTCGGACGAGAGGTCATTTTCAGGATTCTCTATGGCCTTCAGGCTTGGCATTCCGCCAAAAAGGCCGAACAGGTCGATACTTACTGAGAAAACGTAAAGGGGAACTCCCAGCATTACGCAGAGGAAAAGTATCCATATCGTTTTGATTACTTTTCTGAACCACGGTTTTTCAGTATTGAGAATGTCACTGACTCTCTGCCGGATAGTTTTTTTCGAAGAATTGGAGGTATTCATCAAGGCCCTTTGTTCGGTAAAAAATGTCGAAGTTGTCTTTAGTAATTACAAAATTATTGAAATTATGGTTTCTAAGCTCTGTCATTGACGGAAGCTTCTCTTTTAATACCTGCATATAATCCAGCGCGTTGCTCACACGCGGCAGACCGGTTACAAATGTGAGCGCATATTGCTCGTCCAGCACGAGGCTGCTGGTCTGTAAACCGAGATCCTTGAAGTTCTCGTTATTGAACTTCTCCAGCACGGCGGTGGCGATGTCGGTCATGTTTTCGCTCTTTTTGTATACCATCACGAAGTAGTGCGGCTCTTCGAGCGAGTGGATGTATTGGATTCCGCCCCGTTTTTCGGCGGCGCTGATCACTGTGCGCGACGCCTCGAGCAAGGTTTGCGCATATTTGCCGAGCTCTGTGTTGGGATTTGCCTTTATATATTGATCGAGCTGGTACTGATACTGCGCAACATTCTCGGTTTTGCCAACGATCAGGATACGGAGCAGCTTGAGATTGGGCGCAAACGAGGTTTCGCCCATCGCCTCGGCTTCGGCTATTTTGCCAAGCGCCGCGGTATAGTCGCCCTGATCGTAGAAGGTATAGGCGTCCTTGTACACAAGCTTCTGCTGTTCCGCGGTCTGGCTTGATTCTGCCAGGTAATTAGGATTTACCAGGATCTTGGCAAAGGTCGATTCCGGATATTTCTGTTTTAGCAGCGTGGCATATCGCTCGGACTCTGTGGGGTTGGTGTCCTTATAGATCAGATACAGCTTATAGAGTACTTCTGGCTCGTATTCTGTTTGAGGAAAACGCTGAAGCAGTTTTTTATAGGTCTGTACGGCGTTATCGTTTTCATGTAGTTTGAAATAGTAGATATCGCCCAGCTTGAAATAGGCTTCTTCGATTTTGGCAAGCGCCTCCTTCTTCTGCTCTTCGGTGCGTGGTATCTGTTTATTGAGCTTTGCGAGCTCGGCCACGACTGGATCTACAGCGGGGCCTTTTTCTTTCTGGGCATCTGCATCGGCGACCTGATCCTTCGGCCTGGCTCCCGCGGCGTCTGCCGCGGCCGTGCTGTCGGCTCCTTCGCCGGCATTGGCGCGCATGGACCGTCGCCAGTTGTCTTCCAGCACGACCTCACCCCAGATTCGTTTGAACTCGTTGGCGCCAAGAGCCATCGCGGAGGAATTGCCGAAGTACCAGTCGGTTTCTTCATTGCTGCCGCCAGTATTATTCTGCTCGTCGCCGGTAGCGAATATGGGGTTTTCGTTTGCCTCGATGTCTATACGGTTACGGCGTTTTTTCTGCTTGGCCAGCTTCTTATCTTCTGCCGCTTTGCGGGCCTGTACTGCTGAGTCTACGCGGGCGCGTAGTGCAACGGTGTCCAGCGAGGCCATAGCGAGCAGGCTGTCCTGCCATTTTATGGTAGTGAGGTGTTTTACAAACTCGTTCAGGATCTCCGCGCGTTCTTTAATGGCTGCATAACCTTCGTAATCCTGAGGCAGTGCTTTTATCGCACTGTCGTAGTAGGCCTGGGAGCGCTCGTAGTTTTTGAGTGTATCGTAATAGATTTCGCCCAGTCTCAGGTACGCTTCGCCGTCGATCTGGCGGTTGCGGCCTTCGCGTACGGATTTGTTGAGATCCGTTATCGCATCGCCAACGTTCTTTTGCTTGAGCTCGAAAACGCCCATCTCATAATAGATCTTGTCTTTAAATTCCTTGTTCTTCGAATCTTTAAGAAGCTTGCGGAACGACTTGCGTGCGGCGTTTACGCTCTTGCTGCGCGATATTTCGGTAACCTGTGCCATATACAGGCGGGCGTAGAAGTCGATTTCGTATTCCGGGTTGGTGGAGATGCATTTCTTATAGAAATTATAGGCTTCGGCCTCGAATCCGAGTTTTTGATATACCTGTCCTATGATGAAATATATGCGACCGGGCTTGTCCTTCTTTTTAAGAAGTGGCGTGGCCTCGGAGAGGTTTCTCACCATATAATCCAGGTTACCCTGCATCTGGTAGAGATATGCCTTTTCCAGCAGCAATCCCTTTTTATTGGTGCTGTTGAGCTCTTCCTTTTGCAGAAAGTCTATAGCTGCCTGGGCGTTGTTGTATTCCTGGTGCTCGGTAAAGGTGTGGATCAGGTTGACGATCGCCTGATGACGTGTTTCGGGGTTTTTAGCAATTTTATTGGTGTACTTGAACGTTGTAATGGCGTTGCCCCAGTCGAGACTGTAGAGGCGGGCTTTTCCTACCAGCACATAGCCATCGTCCACCCACTTGCTGTTGGGATGGCGTTGTATAGCGATAGAGGCCATTTTGATGGCTTCCTGGATATCTTTATCGTAGGTTCTGGCGAGCGCGGTATCTAGCGCGGGATATAGCCGGAGTATGCGGTTATAGTCGTCTTTGTGGCTATCCCAGATGGTTTTTTCGATTTTGGCGATTTCTTCGCGCGAATAGTAGTAACCGTTATAGTGCGCGGTAGTATTGTGATAGGCTTTGCTGGTCCAGGTGTTGCGATCGGAGGAGCAGGCGGCGGCCAGCCCGAGTAGGGTGAGGATGAGGACGGTATAGCGGGAGAAGCTTTTCAAGCTGTTATAATTTGTGATTGTAAAACGTAAAAAAATTGCGTTCAATATTGCCGCGACGAAAAAACATTAAAACCGTTATATACAAAACAACCGCACCTTTTTAACACGGACAGCAGCCAAATTTACCGCCGAATTTGGTTCGATGTGACAATCGGGATTAATTTTGCGCCAAAAGGGGGAATATTTTGAAACCAAAGAAGACATTATCAAACTGGCTAACGACACGTTATCAGCTGATTATCCGCAATGAGGAGAACTTCGCTGAGAAGACGAGTCTTGGTTTTACATATTCCAAGGTAATCCTGTTTTCGGTCATTTTGTTTACGGGGTTATTCATTTTAAGCCTTTTTATGTCTAAAACCATTCTGGCGAAATGGTTCGACCCGAAGCACGAGCAGATGGTACTGAACCAGCAGCTGTTTGAGCTGGCACAGAAGGTCGATTCACTGGCGCTGGAGGTGGACCGAAAAGACCAGTTTATTGCCAGCTTTCAGCGTGTACTTAGTGGAGATACCAGCAATTTCAAGGATCCGGCCAAAGCCCTGAAGGGTGAGGTACAGCCGTTAACGAAGCCCGCCGACCTCCAGGCCACGGCGATCGACTCGGCATTCCGGCGCGAATACGAAAAGTCGGATCAGTCCGTTATAGCACTTACCAATGTAAAATACCACGAGTTGGAGGAGACTTTCTTTTATTCGCCGCTGACCGGTTTTATATCGGACCATTACGATACGAAGAAGAATCATCCGGGTGTGGATATTGTCGCGAAGCCGAATGAGCCTATAAAATGTATTGCCGATGGTACGGTAATCTTCTCATCGTGGACACAGGACTCGGGATATGTTATCATGGTGCAGCACCGCGGTAACCTCATCTCGGTCTATAAGCACAATGCCCAACTCTTGAAAAAAGTTGGTACCTTTGTCAACGGGGGCGATATAATCTCTATTGTTGGCAATAGTGGTGAGCTTACTAACGGACCGCACCTTCATTTCGAGCTGTGGTACAATGGAAACTCGCTGAATCCTGAAGAATTTGTCACTTTTTAAACCAGAACGTCATGCTTACCTCAAAAGAACAAAAACGAGCTGCCGAAGAGATTAGTAACTCGAGCAACACGATTGGCAAGGGTACTTTCCTTGAAGGAAACATCGAGACTTACGGCAACATCCGTATAGAGGGGAAGATTACCGGCAACGTAAAATCGAAATCGAAAGTAGCCCTCGGCCCACAGTCGCATGTACAGGGTAACATCATTGCGCAGAATGCGGATATAGAAGGAGAGGTTAAAGGCAAGATCGAAGTTTCTGAGCTGCTTGTATTAAAGGCCACAGCCGTTATCAATGGCGATATCTTTACCGGCAAGATGGTAGTTGAGCCCGGAGCGCTGTTCAACGGCAGCTGCAAGATGGGTTCTGTGGTAAAAGACATCAAAATAGGCGAGAATGGACTTCCCCGAATCCCGGAAACCGAAGTCAAAAACGTACAATAGTTATCTCCGATACAGCAGCCTGGGTATCCAGCTGCTGGCGGCGATAGGTGTTTCCGGATGGCTGGGGTACCGACTCGACCGTTATCTTGAGATACGGTTTCCCGCCTTCATGTTGCTTTTTGGTTTTCTGGCGTTTGGCGGTATGATGTACCAGATATACCGCACCATTAACCGCGACAACGCTTGATCCGATTTTTCCTTGTACTTATAGTTGTTGCGCTTGTTGTGCTACTCGGTGGCGTAGCAGGGGTGCGCGCGGGTGTTATTGCACAGCTTCCCTCATTCTTTTATGAGACAACGGCTTTGGTAGTGCTGTGTACGGGCGGTCTTTACCGTTTTCTGGCCCGGTCGGCTACACCTGACCTTTTTGTTCAGCTTTATCTGCTCACCATGGTTGTGAAGCTAATGGGCTACGGTTGTTATATTTTTGTAATGCTCTTTCTGGACCGTACTGGCGGCGGCGCCAATGTGGTTTTTTTTCTACTGATGTATGGCTTGTTTACGTTATTGGAGATAGCATTTCTATACCGCCGAATATCCAGCAGGTAAGTACATTACAGTCTCGCCAAGATTTTCACAAAACATTTTTTTCTGGCGGTTTAATTAATACCTTTGCGGTCGGAATTAAAAAACCTCCGAAATAAGCCCAAATGAGCGCTTCCCCACGCATTTTGAGTCGATTTTCACTCCTCGCAGCAGTTGTTTTTCTTGCTTTTGCTACAATTTCCTTCGCAGGAACCCAAGAGGAGCCCGAACCAGCATTTGACGAGCACGAAACTTCGAACGAAAAAGAGTTCGATGCGAGCGCTGTGATCCTTCACCACGTCGTAGATGACCATATCTGGCATCTGTGGGAAGGTCATTCAGGCACGATCTTCCTGCCTGTTATTGTTTATTCATCCGAGCGTGGCGTGGAGACTTTCTCTTCGCATCATTTTTATAACGAGCATCACCAGATTATAGCCTATAATGGCTACACGCTTGAGCACAACCACATTTTACTGAACGGGGAAAAAGTATTGGACTTGTCGATCACCAAAAACGTGGCCATGTTGCTGCTTAACGCCGTGTTGCTGATGGTGGTGTTCCTGGCTGTTGCAAAAAGCTACAAAAATAACCAGGGTAAGGCTCCGCGCGGTATAGCTTCCCTCTTCGAGCCGATCATTGTATTCGTACGTGACGAGGTTGTAAAACCTAATCTTGGTCACAACACCGGGAAATTCCTGCCTTACCTGCTTACGCTGTTCTTCTTTATCCTGTTTGGTAACCTGCTGGGCCTTTTGCCGGGTGCTGCTAACATGACGGGAAACATTGCCGTTACGTTAACGCTGGCCCTGTTAACATTTCTTATTACGAATTTCAATGGTAACAAGCAGTACTGGTCGCACATTCTCTGGACACCGGGTGTACCGTTGCCGCTGCGTCTCGTAATCCTGCCTGTAGAAATTATCGGTATATTCACCAAACCATTTTCGTTGACAGTTCGTCTGTTTGTGGCGATTACTGCCGGTCACATTGTGTTGTTGAGCCTGATCTGTCTCACGTTTATATTCAAGAGTTATATGGTTGGGGCGGTATCGAGTGTGATCGTGTTGTTCATTAACCTGATCGAGTTGCTGGTGGCGGGTATTCAGGCTTATGTATTTACGCAGTTCTCTGCGCTTTACATCGGTATGGCCATTGCAGAACACGAACACGACGACCATCATTAATCAGAACTAAAGACATCCCTGTGCTGGGTCAAACCGGTCCAGGGCTTTTTTCACAATAAATAATTTTCAAAATTATGATGAACACATTAGCTCTTTTATTGGACATCAGCTATGCGATCATGGGTGCTGGTATCGGTGCTGGTCTGGTAGCAATTGGCGCCGGTATCGGTATTGGTAAAATCGGTGGCTCAGCTATGGAGAGCATGGCACGTCAGCCTGAAGCTTCTGGAAAGATCCAGGGCGCCATGCTGATCATTGCTGCTCTTATAGAAGTTGCGGCGCTTTTCGCGCTCGTAATTTGCTTGCTGATTTCGTTCAGACAGTAAAAACCTTGAAACTTGCTTACGGCACTGGGCCGGAGCAAGTTTCTTTTTTTGGAAACAACATTCGACACATAATAATACTATGGAACTTCTAACCCCCGGCACCGGCCTTATTATTTGGCAGCTTATCGTTTTCGTGGCGTTATTCTTTCTGCTTTCGAAGCTGGCCTGGAAACCGATCATCAGCTCTTTGAAAGAGCGCGAAAAATCGATACAGGACGCTCTCGATACAGCCGACAAAGCCAGACTGGAAATGTCTCAGCTTAAGGCTGACAACGAAAGGCTTTTAAAGGAGGCCCGTGAGGAGCGCGACCGTATACTTCGCGAAGCACGCGAAGCTGCAAACCGTTTGAAAGACGACGCGCAGACGGATGCCAAGAAGTCCGCTGACAAGATCATAGAAGACGCCCGCGCTGCGATAAACATCGAGAAGCAGGCTGCTCTTAAAGAAATACGCATCCAGGTTGCTAACTTCTCTCTTCAGATTGCCGAGAAGCTTATCAAGAAGAACCTGGCTGACGACAAGGCACAGAAGGACCTTGTGGAAGGATACATTAAAGATCTAAAGGTAAACTAAGCGATGACAGACTATCGGGCAGCTTCGCGCTACGTAAAATCCCTGTTGGGTCTGGCCATTGAGAAAGGGGCTCTTGACGCTGTGCACAGCGATATGCTGATGTTCTCGAAGATTGTAGACGAGAACAGATCATTCGCGCTGATGCTTCGCAATCCTATCATCAAACACGACAAGAAACGTGATGTGCTGGAGAAGATCTTCAAAGGTAAGGTTCATCCGCTGACGATGTCTATTTTCGACATCATTACGCGTAAGAACCGTGAACCCCTGTTGCCTTCGATCGCGAAGGAGTTTCACAACGCTTACAATGAATATAAAGGCGTAGGCAAAGCTACCGTGGTAACCGCCACACCTCTCGATGCCAAGCTACGTGCTGAGTTCGAACAAATGGTAAAAGGGTTGAGCGATAAAAAGCAGGTAGAGCTTGTTGAGTCCGTTGACCCGGACATGATCGGCGGCTTTGTGCTGAACATCGGCGACCGCCAGATCGACGCGTCGATCAAGAACAAGTTGAAAGCTTTGCAAGTAAAGTTTAGTCAGAATCCATACATCAAAGAATTTTAATCTCTTATAACCATGGCAGAGATCAGACCAGAAGAAGTATCCGCAATTTTACGCGAACAACTGTCGCAATCACGCACGGACGCCGAACTCGAAGAAGTAGGCACCGTGTTAACTGTAGGCGACGGCGTAGCGCGCATATATGGCCTTACACAAGCACAGGCCGGTGAGCTGCTGGTGTTTGAAGACGGCCTTCAGGCGTTAGTACTCAACCTCGAAGAAGACAACGTAGGTGCCGTATTGCTCGGCGAATCTAAAAATATCCGCGAAGGCGCTACGGTAAAACGTACCGGTAAGATCGCTTCCGTGCAAGTAGGTGATGGTATGCTGGGCCGCGTGGTAAACACGCTTGGTCAGCCTATCGACGGCAAAGGCCCTCTGGCCGGTAGCCTGTACGAGATGCCGCTCGAGCGTAAAGCTCCTGGCGTTATCTTCCGTCAGCCGGTAAACGAGCCGTTGCAGACTGGTATCAAGGCTATCGATGCCATGATCCCCGTAGGTCGTGGTCAGCGTGAGCTTATCATCGGCGACCGTCAGACTGGTAAGACCGCTGTGGCGATCGATACGATCATCAACCAGAAAGAATTTTACGAAAAGGGCCAGCCTGTATATTGTATCTACGTAGCGATCGGTCAGAAAGCTTCTACAGTAGCAGGTGTGGTATCGGCTCTTGAGAAGTCAGGTGCACTTCCTTATACGGTTATCGTATCGGCTTCTGCTTCTGATCCGGCTCCTATGCAGTTTTTTGCGCCTTTCACCGGTGCAGCTATCGGCGAGTTCTTCCGTGATACCGGTCGTCCTGCGCTTGTGGTATATGATGACCTTTCCAAGCAGGCTGTTGCTTACCGTGAAGTGTCTCTGCTTCTCCGCAGACCTCCCGGACGCGAGGCTTATCCTGGTGACGTATTCTACCTCCACTCTCGTTTGCTGGAGCGGGCGGCGAAAATCATCAACAACGATGATATAGCCAGGAACATGAATGACCTCCCCGCTTCTATCAAAGGACTTGTTAAAGGCGGCGGTTCACTGACTGCTCTTCCTATTATTGAAACTCAAGCCGGTGACGTATCGGCTTATATCCCGACTAACGTAATCTCTATTACCGATGGTCAGATATTCCTTGAGACCAACCTCTTCAACTCCGGTATCCGTCCGGCTATCAACGTAGGTATTTCGGTATCACGCGTAGGTGGTTCTGCACAGATCAAGTCTATGAAGAAGGTGGCCGGTACTCTGAAGCTTGACCAGGCTCAATTCCGCGAACTTGAAGCATTTGCAAAGTTCGGTTCAGATCTTGATGCTGCCACAAAGCTTACGATCGAGCGTGGTAGAAGAAACACCGAGATTCTGAAGCAGGATCAGTTTGCTCCCGTGCCTGTAGAAGAGCAGGTAGCGATCATCACTGCTTCTACCCGTGGTTTTATGGACCGTGTGCCTGTAAACAAGGTGAAGGAGTTCGAGAAGGAGTTCGGAGAGTTATTGCGCGCCAGCTATCGCGGTGTGTTGGATAACTTCCGCAACGGCAAGTTTGAAGACGCCGATGTTGCGACTATCAAGAAAGTGGCAACTGACCTCGCTTCGAAGTATTAATTGAACAGTATACTTCCCCTCTCCCGGGAGGGGAAGCTTATAACGTATCGTATTTAGCATACTGAAAAATGCCCAGCTTAAAAGAAGTAAAGAGCCGTATTACATCCGTTATCAGCACGCAGCAGATCACCAAGGCTATGAAAATGGTGGCGGCGGCAAAATTGCGGAAGTCGCAAGACCGTATTATGCAAATGCGTCCGTACGCACAGAAGCTGAACGCCATTCTGAAGAACCTTTCTTCGGCGCAGCTCAATGGCGACGGTGACAACTGGTACAGCCAGGTGCGTGAGGAGAGGAAGATTCTCCTGATTGCAGTAAGCTCGGATCGTGGTCTTTGCGGGTCTTTTAACAGCAACGTTTTTAAAGGCGTGTTGCGGGTTATCGAAGAAAAATACGCGGCACAAGCTGCCAAGGGCAATGTTACTGTCCTTGCTGTAGGCAGAAAGGCCAGCGATTTCTTCGGAAAGCGCAAGCTGCCTATTATAGACACTTACTCGCACCTGTTTGGCAGCCTTACGTTTGCTTCGGCTTCGGAGATCGGCGACTTTGTGATGAATGCGTTCCGCACAGGTAAGTACGACAAGGTTGAGGTGATCTATAACGAGTTCAAGAACGTAGCAACACAAATCCTGCGTACAGAGCAACTGTTGCCTATCCTTCCGCCGAAGGAAGACAACACCGCTTCTGCAAACCAGATCGATTATATTTATCAGCCTACCCAGGAGGAGATCGTTACCGGTTTGATCCCTAAATCGATCAAAATCCAGATCTTCAAGGCTCTGCTGGACTCTAATGCTTCTGAAAACGGTGCACGGATGACGGCGATGGATAAAGCTACCGAGAACGCGGGCGAGCTTCTGAAAGAGCTCAAGCTTACTTACAACCGTACACGTCAGGCAGCTATTACAAAGGAAATTCTCGAGATCGTGGGTGGCGCGGAAGCATTGAAGTCTTCTTAGCACACGACCGTATCCGACCTTATAACATAAAGTCCTCCGCTCTGGTCCTGAGTAATCGGGAAGGGTCGGAGGACTTTGTTATTTTCGCATTATGCTTGCGTCTCTGTACCGCTACGTTAATCTGTTAAGCCTTGATGTGGCAGCAGGTGCTGTTTGTAGCGCGCTGTTTTTTTCGCAGCTGTTCCGGATCGATGTACTTCCGATAGGCATTCTATCGCTCGGCCTTACTGTATGGATCATCTATACCTGTGATCACCTGCTTGACGCACGAAAGGTGAAAGCCAAAGCCTCTACACGCCGGCATTTATTTCACCAGGTCAATTATAGATGGCTGGTGCGTATTGTATGTGTGGCTATCGTCGCGGATGGGATTATTATAATTTTTATACGCCGGCCGGTTTTTATTGCGGGGTTGTTCCTGGCGGCGGCGGTGGGCGTATATCTGCTGGTACACCGGTATGCGCCGTTTTTCAAGGAGATGTTCATTGCGGCATTGTATACATTGGGAGTATTGCTGCCGTCGCTTACGCTTACGGAGCTGACCTGGCGACAGTGGCCGGTAGTGTTGATGGTTCAGTTTGCGCTTACGGCGTTGCTTAACCTGCTTGTCTTTTCGTGGTTTGATCGTGAACGGGATGCGCGCGATGGCAGTGTTTCGTTTGTGACGCTGACCGGTGAAAGGTGCAGCCGATTTTGTATACTGGTGTTGTCCGCAGCAGTGTTTCTTCTAATTCCTTTTGCGGCACCGGCCGGCGCTGCATACGTGGTGACGGCAATGAACGCGATACTGCTTATTATTTTCCTGATGCCGGGATTTTTTGCGCGTAACGATCGCTTCAGACTGCTTGGCGACGCCGTGTTTTTTATTCCCCTGACTCATTATTTGTATTATTATGGATGAGTCGCGATTAAACGGATTTGATGCGGTGGCCGGTATCTATGACGGCCTTGCGCGCCTCGTATATGGGAAAAGCATCCGCGCTGCCCAGCTGCATTTTCTGCATGTAATATCACCAGACGCCAAGGTGCTGATTCTTGGTGGTGGCACGGGATGGCTATTGCGAGAGCTGCTGGTACGTAATCCCGGGTGCTCTGTTTGGTACGTAGAAGCTTCTGCCAGGATGGTGGCGGCTACCCGTGAGAAAGTGACTGGTGAGTCGAGGGTAATTCTTATTCACGGTACGGAAGAAGATGTTCCTGCAGAGGTTGTGTTTGATGTGGTGATCACCAATTTTTTTCTGGATCTGTTTACGCTTCCTTCTCTGCTACGTGTTGTAAAACGGCTGAGAAAGCCATTGCGGGCCGGCGGCTATTGGCTGGCGGCGGATTTTGTGGATACCGGGAAGTTCTGGCAGCGAGGGTTGCTGCGGGTGATGTTTCTTTTCTTTCGGTTTGCGGCCCGGATTGAGAGCAGGGAGCTGGCGAATTGGCAAGGGGCGCTTTCGATGTGTGGGATTAAGGAAACGGATGTGAAGTATTTTTACGGGGGATTTATCCGGAGTGGAGTTTACCGATTAGAACGGAGGCTGCCCTAATTGTAAGGCTTCGGCACACCCATGTTCACCTTTATTAGTGGATGACGAGGGTATCTTTACCGATTTGCTGGACGAGTTCGGCTTTTTCTTCCATGAGCTTGATGATGCGGCGGAGATAGTCGATTTCTTTGCGGGAAAGCTCGAGCTGGATCAGGTATTCGGCGGCTTGTTCGCTGAGTTGCCTGTATTTCTCGTATTCGGCGTCGTTTTTCTGGGTTCCTTCTTCTTTGGCAGGTACGTAATACTGGAAGAAGTTATGCTCTAAAACCTGTGATATTTTGAGCAGGAGGCCTGTATCGAGATGGCGTTTTTTGAAAATTCTATAAACGTTTTGGCGTACCGTGCCCAATTCATCGGCAAATTCGGTAAGTTTCATGCGGCGATGGTCAAAGACTTCTTTGATTTTCTGCCCGATTTCGACTGTAGCCATAGTAGTCTTAAAGATTACGTTAAGCTAAGATACGTAAAAAAAAAGTTTACGTTTTGTCGATTTAGATTTCGGCATGTAACCAATAGTTTTACAGTCTCGTAAATAGTCATTAAACTTACATAACCCAAAGCACTCTTATGAGCTTTGTCGAGTTTACGTCTTCGTCTCGTCCGCTTAGCACTTCCAACATGGTAAGACCCTACTATAAGGATGAATATGCCACCCTGGAGATGGATGAATCCATTCCTTGTGTGATTTTAACATTGGACGGTCTTCCGCGTTACAGTGAGCATTACCAGTTTGTGCAACAGAAGCGACTGGAATTGGTGAACCAGGAAATAAAGAACTATCCGAAGCTGCACATGCTTACCGACAGCCGTACTGCGGGGCCAGTGCTGGACGAGGATGTGGTTCATTTCAAGACGACCATTATGCCTGAAATGGAAAAGGCAGGTGTTCGCTATCTGGCCATTGTTATGCCCAGCAACAAGTTTACCCAGCTTACCATCAAAGAAATGACGGAGGATGCGCGTGTGATGACCGTGCGTTACTTCTCATCGATGCGCGAAGCACGGCACTGGCTCAGGAAGATGACAACCGCATAGAATCAGTGTGAGTGCCCCGATAGCTATCGAGGAGAGCGGTAATGCCGGTGTGAGTGTGGGCGATGGTGTGATGCAGCTACTCTTTCGCGGATGGGTTTTTTAATCCTTTGGTTAGTTTTTCTATTGTATCGGCCAGGCGTTTGAGCTGGGTTTCGGACTTTTTAGCAGAGGTGATCCAGACTGCGTATTCTTTGCGGTTTGTATACGAGAGGCTGTCGAAAAACTTCTTTGCTTTGGCATTTCGGGCCAGCAGCGCTTCCAGCTCTTTGGGTACCTCCACTACACGGTCTTCTGTATCGCGTTCGAGTTCTACTGTTATGGTATCGCCAGGTTTTTTATTGATCGCTTTCTGAATATCCTGGCGGACGATGATGATGTGACGATCGCTGCCCATGTTTGCCACCACGCCGCGGTAGGGATGTCCATCAAACCAGGCTTTTACTTTTACCTGTCCTTTTGTTCCGTATTCTTTTTCTGTACTGAAGGGGATTGTTACAAAGCCTCCGCTGATATCGCCGGGTGTTTCGATGCGTGCTTTGAATGTTTTACGATCTTTTGCCGGTGCCTGGCGTGTGATCTTCGGTACGTTGCCGGCTTTGCGGAAGCGGAGAGCTGACCATGTCTGGTCTATGGCAACCAGGGATACGGGTATGTAGCCTTCTTCTGTGAGCGTGTCCCATCCGTAGTCGCGTGAGAGATCGGTTTTTATTGCGCCGCTCTTTTTGGGATAGGCTATCCAAAGCAGCGCGTCGTTCTGTAACATGGCGAGCGAGCCTGTTATGTGTTTACCAAGCTCTGCCTGTGTAGCCGCGAACAACACGATTGCATCATATTTTTTTCCACGTGATGCTTTGAGGTGCTCGTCATTGAACAGCGATACGAGATCGTGGGGTACATTTTTTATGAGCACATTTTGATCCGTGTTTAATTTGAGCTTAGCGGCGAGGGCTTTGTTCATACTATTGCGTTTGTATTAAAATTTCGCGGAATGCGCTTATGCAATGGTTATTGAAAGTTTTTAAAAATACCATAATAAAATACGTCCAGCACTTCTTTTGCGGGGAATATTATTCTGATAAAAGCTTGTACCTCATTGTTTTATTAGGTCATTAAAATTATCTTGCAAGTCGTTAACAGCGAGATATCGCCAACCCCAGCGAGTTTTTGCCAGACCTGTATGAACCTTAACCTATAGTTGGACTTATTATATCTATGCAGGATCTCTTCAGGCATCTTCCAGCCGTTATTTATGAGTACGTAATCTACCCCGATGGCAAGCGGGAATTCAGTTATGTAAGTCCTGCGAGTGAGCCCATCCTGGGCCTGCGGGCGGAAGCTGTTATGCAGGATGCGGCCCTTATGGATTCGATTGTTCATCCGGACGACTTACAGCACTTACAGGACACATCACGCTTCAGTGAAGACAATGCATTAGAATGGAACTGGCAGGGGCGTTTTCAAGTGGGTGGCAAGGTCAAGTGGTGCGAGATCCGTTCGAGTCACGAGCTAACCAACAACGGCACTATTCTTCGCCGGGGCCTTATTCAGGATATTACTATTCGCAAGGAGAGCGCGAAAGAGAGCGAGCTTCGCTATCAATCATTGGTAGAGCGTTTACCGATAGGCATCGTCATACACCGGCATGGTAAGCTTGTTTATGCGAACACGAATGCGTACCACATTCTCGGAGCAAGACGATCGGAAGATCTGATGGGTACGGATGTTTTGAACTTTGTACATCCTGCGCAGCGCGACCGTGTACAGCGCCGGATGAAAGAGATAGAGGCCGGTGTGCCCGTGCCGATGGTAGAGCAAAAGTATCTGCGTACGGATGGCAATCTTGTCGACGTGGAGACGATGTCGTTCCCGTTTCGTTTCCGGGGTGAGCAATGTATACAGGTTGTATTCAGAGATATAACGGAGCGCAAGCAGACGGAAGCTCGGATCAAGAAGAACGAGACTTTGTTTTCGCAGCTGTTCGAGAATGTGCCGATGGCGGTTGTTATGCTGGACGAAGGAGGCAAGGTGCACCAGGTGAACTCGGGCTTCGAAGCTATGTTCGGTTATATGATGGACGAGCTTCGCGGCAAGAACCTGAACGACTTTATCGTTCCGGAGGAACTGCGCAACGAAGGTATAGATCTCAATAACCTTATTACTTCGCATAAGGTAGTAAGTCTTGAAACTATCCGCAGACATAAGAATGGCAGGCTGGTCAATGTTATTCTCTACGGTGTGCCGGTGATGCTCGAGAACCAGACGATCAACATCTATGGTGTATACGTTGATATAACGGATCGTAAGAAGGTAGAGGAAGAGCTCAAGATCCGTAACGCCGAGCTTGATAATTTTGTATATAAAGTATCGCACGATCTGCGTGCGCCGCTCTCTTCGATACTCGGACTGGTGAACCTGGCGCGCCTGCCAGGCAACACGGACAACCCGATGGATTACATCGATATCATCGGTGGCAAGGTGGAGCACCTGGATCACTTTATCGGCGATGTACTGAGCCACTCGAAGAATCTGAAGATGGAGGTGACGATAAGCCGTGTGGATTTTCAGCAGGTTATAGAGCGCACATTCAACGATCTCAACTATCTGCAGGGTGCGAGCGAGATGAGCCGGAATATCCGTATAGACGGCATAGACTTTTACAGCGATCCCTGGCGCATTTCGGAGATCTTCCGCAACCTGGTATCGAACGCTATCAAATACCGGCAGATGGAGGGTGTTAAATCCGAGATCAACATCAAGATCCATGTAGACCATATGCGCGCGGAGATAGGCTTTTCGGATAACGGCATTGGGATTGACGATGCGAACCTCAGTAAGATCTTCGAGATGTTTTACCGGGCCACCGAACAGTCGGACGGTTCGGGTATAGGCCTTTACATCGTAAAAAACGCTATCGACAAGCTCGGTGGGCAGATCAGCGTTACGAGCCGTCAGGGGCACGGTACGCGGTTCAACATCGTGTTACCCAATCGTATCAATAATGTTATCACCCGCGGGGTTTCTCCTCTTGTAGTTGAACAGCGATGACATTAGATTTGAGGCTCAGTTTTGTGACCTTTGAATCCATCCATGAAAATCGTCGAAGTCTCCACGCCGGAACAGGCCAGGAAATTCTTAATGTTGCCTGTAAGTCTTTACAAGAACGAGCCTAACTGGATCCGTCCCCTGGATCAGGACATCGAATCGGTTTTTGATACCGAAAAAAACAAAGCTTTCCGTCACGGTAAGGCCATCCGCTGGATCCTGGTGAATGATGCCGGTGAGACAATAGGGCGTGTGGCAGCCTTTGTAAACGACAATATCGTTCATAAGGGGAACGACCAGCCTACGGGCGGTATGGGTTTTTTCGAATGTATCGATGACAAGAATGCGGCCTTTATGCTTTTTGATCAATGTCGCCAGTGGCTGCAGGAACGCGGCATGGAGGCTATGGACGGCCCGATAAACTTTGGCAGCCGCGATCGGTGGTGGGGTCTCCAGGTGGAAGGCTTTGAACGCGAGCCCAACTATCAATGCACCTACAATTTCCCATACTATCAGCAATTTTTTGAAGAATATGGGTTCCAGGTCTACTTCTATCAGCTGACCTACGGCCGTAAAGTGAGAGACCCACTCTCGGAGAAGCTGGCCATTAAGGCAGACCTTATTGCCAAAGATCCTGACTATTCGTTCCGCTATCTCGACAAGGGCGAGCTACCCAGGCTGGCAGAATATCTGCACCAGGTTTATAACAGTTCCTGGGCAAACCGTTCGGAGAATCCTGAGCTTACCTTGCAGCAGGCGAAACTGCTGGTAAAGCAGATGAAGCCGATTATGGATAACAAGCTGCTTTTCTTCGGCTTTTATAAGACTGAACCTGTGGCGTTCTTTTTATCGTTGCCCGAGCTGAACCAGATCTTTAAATATGTAAACGGCAAGCTCAATTTGTTGGGTAAGGCGAAGTTTCTCTGGCATACCTTCCGTAAGACTAACCGGAAGGCCTTTGGCATTCTATTCGGTGTTGTGCCGGAGCATCAGGGAAAGGGCGTGGACGGGGCCATTATCATGGCTGCCCGTAAAGTGGTTCAGGAAACCTATCAACGTTACGACGAGTACGAGATGAACTGGATAGGTGATTTCAATCCGAAGATGATAAACGTCGTGGAGCAGGTGGGCGGTATCGTAGCGAAGCGGCATGCTACTTACCGCAAGCTTTTCGATGCATCGAAGCCCTTCCGCAGGGCTCCTATTCTGCGCTGAGGAACGATAGTGAGGAGTTTGAAGTTTATTTAACGCGACAAGAAAAACCTTATGAATTCAAAAACCGGAGTCTTATTGGTAAACCTGGGTACGCCCGACAGCCCATCCGTTAGCAACGTGCGTTCGTACCTTTCGCAGTTTCTGAATGATCCGAGGGTTATCGATATTCCGTGGCTTATGCGTAAGCTGCTGGTGAACTTTATCATTGTTCCTTTCCGCGCGCCGAAGTCGGCTAAGATATATCAGAAGCTATGGACGGCGGACGGTTCTCCGTTACTGTATTACAGCGCGCGCGCAGGTGAGCTGCTGGCTAAGGATCTTGGCGATGACTACGAGGTACACCTGGCGATGCGTTATAAGAATCCGTCTATTCCGGATGTGCTGGAGCAAATGCGCAAGCGCAATTACTCTCGCATTGTTGTATTGCCAATGTTTCCTCATTATGCATCGGCTTCTACGGGTTCGGCTGTGGAAGAGGTGATGCGGGTGATTAGCAAATGGTGGGTTATACCGGAAGTTCGTTTCATCAGCCAGTATTACGATCATCCTACATTTATTGAAGCATTTGTTGAGCGAGGCAAAAAGTACAACATTGCTGAATACGATCACGTGCTGTTCTCCTACCATGGGTTGCCGGAGCGGCAGGTAGATAAGGTGTATGTGGACGGCAGCAAGTGTGAGGGTCACCATTGTGAGGACGAGATCACTGAGGATAACAAGTTCTGCTATAAGGCAACGAGCTATGCAACCTCCCGCTTACTGGCAGGGAAGCTGGGCATACCGGCTGATAAATATACAACGTGCTTCCAGTCGCGACTGGATAAGAAGTGGTTGAAGCCGTTCTCTGACGAGGTTGTGCGGCAGCTTGCAGAGAAGGGCGCCAAGCGCATCCTGGTTTTCTCACCGGCGTTTACGGCGGACTGTCTGGAGACGCTTATCGAGATTGGCGATGAGTACCAGGAGATCTTCGTACATCACGGTGGGGAGAAGGTACAGTTGGTGGAGAGCCTTAACGACCATCCGTTGTGGATCAGGTGTATGAAGGAGTTGGTTCTGAATGCTTAGGTGAGCATTTATTTCGGGAGCCAGATCAGCGTTTTTTTTCGGACTATATTGGGTTTGCAGGCATGCAACGTGGGTATGCTATGCCAAAATAATATTCTGTTTTGGTGGGTTGAGGTATGTGGAGGGATTAAGAGTCGATTGAGTCGAAAGTGAATTGGAAATGGATATGTACTGGCCGGCAACAATGACTCTAACGGGCAGACAGTGAGTATTATATGGGTGTAAGTCTGTATAATGTCTCTATAAGGCCTCTATAACGTCTGTATAATGTCTCTATAAGGCCCTTTTCTGGCGACAATGACCGGGCTGAATTTATCACTGGCGAGGTCGTAAAAACGGTAAGACAAGATAGGATTTTGGCGCTTAATGAATACGCGAAAACAGAATATTATTTCGTTTAGGCAAGTCACGTTGGGTGCCTGGGGTTAAGGCCTTATGCCCGTGAGTTTGCGGGCGATGTCGTGTTTATAGTGCGGGCCGATGGGGAACTCGAGTTTGCCGATGAAGACGGCGTGTTGGTTGTATGAGTCGATTTTGGAGATGGCGGTTATTACAGAACGGTGGATGCGCATGAAGTCCTGGGTGGGCAACATTTCTTCGAGGGCGGTGATGGTTTGTTTTGTGATGACCTGCCGGTCGTGGAGGACGATGCGCACGTAGTCTTTAAGGCCTTCGATATACAAAATATCATCGACCATGATCTTTACCATTTTCCGGTCGGCGCGAACATAGATGAAACGATCGCTGGTTGTGGTTACGGCGGGTTGTACAGGTGCTTTCTGGGTGACGTTCATGACGCGGTTTACGGCGAGGAGAAAGCGCTCCAACGAATATGGCTTTAGCAAATAGTCTACGGCGCCCAGCTCGAAGCCTTCTACGGCGTAGTCGCGGTGGGCGGTGGTGAAGATGACCTTGGGTGGGTTGGGCAATGCCTTGAGGAAATCGGTGCCGAGAAGGCGAGGCATGTTGATATCCAGAAATATGATATCGATATGTGTGTTCTGGAGAATACCGAATGCGGCCATGGCGTGATGACACTCGCCAGCGACTTCCAGTATGGGTATCGTGGCGATATAGGCGCGTAGAATGTCCAGGGCCGGCGGCTCATCGTCTACGAGGAGGCATTGTAGTTTGGGGATCACGATTCCGGCAGTTTAATCTTTAAAAGCCCGAGGTTTAACGACACGACAAAGGTGTCTTCGTCTTCCATGATACGTAGTTCGTGTGCATTGGGATACAGGAGGGCGAGTCTCTTTTTAACATTCTGGAGGCCGATGTGAAAGGAGTTGGGGTTTTCGGCAGGGGTGTCTGCTTTGCCATTGATCAGCTTAAATTTCAGTATGTCATTTTCCACCTGCAGGTCGATACTTATCCAGGCGTGCTCGAGCATTTCGTTGGCGCCGTATTTGAAGCTGTTTTCGACGAAGGGTAACAGCAGTAACGGTGCGATTATGTGATTGTCCAGGTTGCCGCCGATGTTTACTGTCATTTCAAGGCGGCTACCGAAGCGGGTTCGTTCGAGTGTGATATAGTCGTTGAGGATTTGTATTTCTTTTATCAGCGCCACTGTGTGATCGCCGCCTTCGGTAAGGATATAACGCAGCAGCTGGGAGAGCCTGAGTATGGCGCCCGGTGTTTGTTCGGTGTTGGTGAGCGACATAGCGTAGATGCTGTTCAGTGTATTGAACAGGAAGTGCGGATGGAGTTGTCCTTTGAGGATCTGCAGCTCGGCTTTGAGATTTTCTTTTTCGAGCTTTTCGTTATCGGTCTTTTTGAGGTACCAGTATTTTACAAGTTTGATGGCTGTGGCAAATCCGGCTATGGTCAATGATCCGCGCAGGCCGCCAATAAAAGAATGAAAGATGCTTAACCCTGCATTTTTGTATGGCACCTGAAATGTTTGGCGGAGCGGCAGTATGATAGTGTTATTTATCACGGGTGATGAGAGCGCGGTTATCAGGATAAGCAAGATCACTCCGCATAACGCCAGCCAATAGCGACCCGAGGAGACATAGCGTGGTATAATGAAATACATTATGCTATAGCTAAGGAATATATGCTGGGGAAGATAGATGAGGCTTTCGAGATATGAAAAGAAATAATCTATGGACGAGAAGGCTATTTCGAAATAATAAAAAGAGTATATGAAACCCATAAACAGCCAACATACGAGCCAGAAGATAAAATGGCGCAGTATGCGATAGCGTGGCTGATCGGAGAGTGTAAAATTGGTGATGAAGGTTTCCATGCCTGCTAAACTTACGGCTTCGCGCTTACAATATGATTCTTTTGAGGGAATTGTAGACGGAAGTGGCGGAACCGTAGACGAAAATGATTCGGCAGTCGGTTGCATTGCTTTTGTCTACAAATCCAGGCTTTCGGCGCCGGTTGTGAATACCGGGTGAGGTTTGTGCGTACCTATGTTTAACAAACACAAAGATTATGAAAAGAACATTCGCAACAGTAGCGCTTATCGCAGGGGTTATGGCTGGTGCGTTGGCACAGGCTCCACAATCAAAAGATTTTTATTGGGTTCTTGTAACGAAGGCCGATACGACGGAGTATTCGACGGTATTGATCTACGACACAAACAATTCTCTTTGTCAGACTCTCGAGCTTAAGGGTAAACCTCTTGACATACATAATGCCCGGCATCGCCGGAAGCTGAATCAGTTAATAAAGGACTATGGGGCGCTTGCACGCGCAAGTTCCCGTAAAGAGCAGGCCGGTTTATAAAAAGAGCACCCGGTTTGATTAGATTTGATTGTAGCCCATCCCGATCCATCGGGATGGGTTTTTTATGTATCGTTATGTGCCTGCTATCTTCAGCATGGCTTCTACAAAGCGGTCGAGGTCTTGCGTAGATGTATAGACATGGGGCGTTACACGGAGACCGCTGATGTTTTCCCATTTGATCGCCACGGTGTGGATCTGGTGCTCGCCAAGAAGGCGGGAGGACACCACTTCGGGCTCAATGCCGTCCACGGAGACACTGCCCAATGCGCAGGAGTATTCAGGCTTCAGGGAGACATTCAGCTTTATACGCGGGTGCTTCATCAGCTTTTCGCACCAGTAGTTCTTGAGGTATCGAAGGCGCTCTTCTTTGCGTTTGGCGCCGATGGCGTTGTGAAAGTCTATGGCCTGAGAGATGGCTTGTTCTGCTGCGAATGAACGCGTGCCTATTACTTCGAACTTTCGTATGTCGGAGCTTTGTGGCTTTTCGCTTGGCAGGAGCGGCCAGAGCCCGGCGATGTTGCGTTGGGGCACATAGAGCATGCCGGTGCCGAAGGGTGCGCAGAGCCACTTGTGCAGGCTTGTGCCGAGGTAGTCTGGATTGAAGTCGGTTATCTTATAATCCAGGTGTGCGAATGTATGCGCGGCATCGACGATAGTTACGAGGTTGCGTTTGCGGGCTTCGTCGCAGAGTTTTTTTACGGGCAGTATCTGGCCTGTCCAGTTTATCATGTGGGTTATGTGCCAGATCTTCGTGCGTGATGTTGTAGCGTCTATAAAAGCTTTTACTATAATGTCATCATTTTCTACGGGCAGGTTGAGGCTTATCCAGTTGATCTTTATGCCTTCGCGCAGCTCGCGTTGTTTCCAGGCCTGGATCATGTTTGGATAGTCCTGTTTGGTCATGACGATCTCATCGCCCTTATTCAATGTAATACCGAAGGCGACGTTGCCGAGTGCTTCAGTAGTGTTGCGGTGTATGGCGAGCTCGTTGGTGTCAGTACCTGCTAACGCGGCGAGCTTGCGACGAAGGGGCTCACGGCCTTTATCGAGGATGTGCCACATGTAGTGTGAGGGGCCTTCGTTGCTGTAGCGATAATAGCGCTCTACGGCATCCTGCACTATTTTTGGCTGAGGGCTTACGCCGCCGTTGTTGAGGTTCAGGGGTGTTGGTGATACTGTGTAGGCCTGGGCTATGCGTGTCCAGAGGTCTTCGTCGTTAGCGGCAGCTTCGGGTGTTTTCTTTTGAAGTGACGTCAGTGCGTCTGCGATGTCTTCGGTTATAGCTTGTGCGGAGAGCGATGTGAGGGAGAGCGCGCCGGCGGCGCCGAGGGTTTTGCGGAAGAAGGATCGACGGGATGTCATGGGCGTTCAGGTTAAGGGGCGATGGAAGATACGCAAATGACCGATGTGAAGCTTGGGTTTTTTGATGATGGGGATGGTGTTTGCTTCGTTAGGGGAATTTGGCCCTCCTTCAAGGAGGGCGAGGCCCGCCTGCGCGCACAGAGCCGGTACTGGAAACAGTTATTCGAGGTTTTGGAGTTTGCGGAGGGATTTGCTTTTCCAGGCTACGGAGGCTACGGTGATGAGGGTCATGGCGCCGCCGAAGATGACGGAGGGTACTACGCCGAGGAGTCGGGCCATGGAGCCTGACTCGAAGGCGCCGATCTCGTTTGAGGAGCCAATGAAGATGTTGTTTACGGCTGAAACGCGGCCCTTCATGTGCTCGGGGGTGAGTGTCTGGAGGAGGGTGCCGCGGATTATCACGCTAACACAGTCGAACATTCCGCTCATGGTGAGAAGGAAGAAGGAGATCCAGAAGTTTGTAGAGAGCGCGAACAGGATCATACACAAGCCGAATCCGCCGACACAGAGGAGCAATATACGCCCCATGTGTTTGCGTATAGGCCTGTGCGTTATGTATATCGCCATGAGGACCGCTCCTACTCCCGGGGCGGCGCGGAGGAAGCCGAGGCCAGTAGCACCTACGTGGAGTACTATATCGGCGAAGTTAGGCAACAGGGCAATGGCTCCGCCGAAGAGTACGGCGAAGAGGTCGAGGGTGATGGCGCTAAGGATCAGCTTGTTTCCGAATACGAAGCGGAGGCCTTCGCGTATTTTCTCGCCTGTTCCCTGTGTATCGGTTACGGCGGCGGGAGGCAATGGTTTGTTCGTTACCATGGCCAGGAGCAGCAGGCCGCTGATCATGAGGGCGGCATCCAGCGTGTAGGCCGATGTTATGCCCATAAGGCTATAGATAAGTCCACCGAGGGGCGGGCCGCCGATCGAGGCAACTTCCCAGAAGGTGCTATTCCAGCTGATGGCGTTACGATATAATTCGCGGGGTACCAGCTGAGGCATGAACGAGAATGTAGCCGGAGACATGAAGCCACGGGCTACACCGCTGACGAAGATAACGGCATAGATGGGATACACTCCGTAGCTCAATATAAAGCCGCCGGCGTTTGTGGTGAAGTAGTAAAGCGCGACGGAGCACAACACGAGTGTTGTAATCGCTACCAGTATGATCTTTTTGCGTGGCCTGATGTCGGCGAGGTGGCCGGCGTATAAGGAGACTATGATGGATGGTATAGCTTCTGCGAGGCCGATGAGACCTTGCATGAGTGGATCGTGTGTGAGCTCGTATACCTGCCAGAGCACGATCATCGCCTGTATCTGGATGGCGAGTGTGACGCAGAATCTGGAGAGTATGAATAAACGAAAATCGGCTATGCGGAGTACAGCGTACGGATCTGTGCGGAGTTCGGTGCTCATAAAGGGCTTATCAACTTTTCGATGGCTTCTACTGCGGTCGCGCGGCGTTGCTCGCGTTCGCCACGAATTTCTACAAACGGTACGGATTGACTCAGCATTTCGTTACGATAAAGCTGGTAGAGCTCTTCGCGTTTGCCGGGGTGCTCGCGCTGAGGGTCTTCTTCCCACGGTATGTCTACGTACGTGAGCAGATACAAGTCGTAGCGGCGGCTGGCAATTTGCTGTAGTATTTCGGGATAGACGTTACCGAACCTGAACTGGCTCCAGATCTTGATGACGTAGAGGTTTGTATCGCAGATGAGGATTTTGTTGGCATCTCTTGCAAACTCGTCTTCTATGCGCAGTTGTCCATGGGCAATGGTCAGCAGATCGTGTTGCTGGTATGGATCGTGGAGGTTATCGATGTAGCCGCGTGCATATTCGGGTACCCATGCCGTGTTGAAATGGGTTGCCAGATATTGAGAAAGTTCAGATTTTCCTGTGCATTCCGGACCGATCACCGCTACGCGACTGGGATTTATTGGGTGAACAGGATTACCAGGATGTGAGGGCGCGGACATGGAACCGGGATTTATGGTCAAGAGCAGGGTTACATCTGTTATCAGACCTGTAATTCATAGCAAGTCAATATTAGATTGAAATCGAGGAACGGCCAGACGGGAGTGGAACTGGTGCCGTTTTACCGGCCGAAAATCGGGTATATTTTTCTAAAAATCGAATGATAGTTTACTTTCGTGTAATCATTACGCTGTGAATCGCAGAAAAGCTTTAAAAAATATTGGTTTGGGAGTTTCGGCCGGCCTTGTTCTTCCAGGTTGGCTCAGCTCGTGTAAGAAAGATGAAGACCCCAAGCCGGAGATCGACTATTCAGGTGTTGTAGCCATTATTGGCGGCGGCGCGGCGGGTTTGTATGCGGCCGATATTCTTCAGGCGAAGGGTATTTCTGTAAAGATCTATGAGGCATCGGACCGTTTGGGTGGGCGGGTGCGCTCGTTGTCGCTGTTCGATAAGCCCACGCAGTCGCTGCTGTTCGACCCGGAGAATCTGCTTAGCAGTGATTACCCTACTGATCTTGGGGCAGACCGCATTCTGGGCTCGGACTCGGTCCTGGCGAATCTGATCAGCTTGCAGAATATTCCTTTCGAAGAGTTTTCTTCGGGGGCTTCGCAGCTGTATGCGATCGACGGGGCTATGGTGGATGAAACCAAGGCTCAGGCAGACAGTGATTTTGCAGCGGCCAAGGCGTTCTTCGATAATTTTCATGGTTATCTCGGCGGTAATACTACGGTGGCGGAAGCTATTCAGGCGGCGGGCCTCCATGAGCGGATGTACGACATTCTCAATGCATGGCTTGGCAACAAGTGGGGTTCTAACAATACGCGGCTCGGGGCAACCGGTGTGGCTGAAAGCCTGCGCCTGCTGACGCGTGATACGAAGGAGCTTTTGCTAACGCGGAACCCGATGCAGAATGCGTTGTTGTCGCGTTTCAGTGGTGTGACGGGAACCACAACGGTAGAACTGAATACTGTGATCAACACTATAGACTACCGCGACGGTGTGACGACGACGCTAACGGGCACACGTGTAGTGAACGGCGCGACGGAACCATTTTCCGTTGACGTCAATAAGGTTATTGTGACTGTGCCTGTATCTGTTCTGAAGGCGGGTGATATTTCTTTTGTTCCGGCGTTGCCGTCGGCCAAGACGAAGGCGCTGAGCAATATGGGTATGGACGCTTCCATGCGTGTATTCCTTGATTTCAAACAGAATTTCTGGGGTAGCTCTGTCGATTACCTGTTGGGCGCTTCCAATGGGCCCGAGTATTTCAATACGGGTATCGGCCGCAGTGCGGATGCCAAGACGCTTAGTGTGACCGTTAACGGCCCCAAGGCCGCGGAGCTGTCGGGTTTGGGCAAGGATGTGGTGCCGTTGTTGCTGAGCGAGCTCGATTCTTTCTATGCAGGCAAGGCTACTCACAACGTACGGGTAAGCGCTACGGGTGAGAAAATTGCGGTAATCCAGGATTGGTCGAAGGAGCCATATATACGTGGTGGCGCGTCGTATCTTTTGCCAGCGGGTGTAAACGACGATCGCATAGCACTTGGCGCTCCGATAAATAACCGGATCTTCTTTGCAGGCGAGGCTACCGATGGTACGGGCGACGCTGGAACTGTGAACGGCGCTTTACTTTCGGGGGAGCGGGCGGCCCAGGAGGTTATTACCTCGATTACGGGTTAACGGCGCTGTGTTATATACGCGGCATTATTACTTCTTTAAAAAGGATCCAGCAGCCCATAATCAATACGAACCATCCGAAGATCTTGCGCAGTAGCGCTGGCGATATTTTGCGTGAGAGGCGGTTGCCAATGAGGATGCCGCTTACCGCGAGCGCTGTTATCGACAGGAGGAATGTCCAGTTCATGCTGTAGTTCAGCACGTCGCCGAGAAATCCCATGAGGGAGTTGATGGCTATTATAAACAACGATGTGCCTACCGCGGTTTTGAACGGGAGGCCTGTAAGCAGCACGAGTGCGGGTATAATGAGGAATCCGCCACCAGCGCCTACAAGGCCTGTGAGCGATCCGATGAGTATTCCTTCCAGGATCACCAGGAATGTGCGGAACTCGTTATTGTCCTTTGTTCTTTCGCGGCGTTCGCGGATCATGGATACCGAGGCCAGCACCATCAATACGGCGAAGAGCCCCAACAACAATACCCGTTTGGTTATAACGACACCATCGGTGGCCATTACCACGTCGGGTATTGCCGGTACGATCCACTTGCGTGTGATGAATATGCTGATGATGGAGGGGATACCGAACAGGAAACCTGTGCGGAGGTTTACCATGTTCTCTTTATACTTTGGTATGGCGCCGAAGAAGCTTGTGACGCCTACGATGAACAGCGAGTAGGCAGAAGCCATTACGGCGTCGATGTGGAACAGGTAAACCAGTATGGGTATCGATAGTATGGAACCTCCGCCTCCGAGCATGCCCAGGATAAGTCCGATTGCGATTGATGCTATGTATCCGAATATTTCTGTTGCCATGACTGGAGCTACGCGGCTTGCTGGCACAAAAGGAATATTTTTTCGGCTAAAAAGAAACTTACCGACTAGTCCGACCAGTCCGATAGATTTTAAGAAGGGGTGTTACATGCGTTCGTATTCCGCGATGAAGGCATCGGGAAACTTGGCTTTGAGCTCATCGCGGAACTGTTCGGCTTTAGCCCGTGATGAGAATTTACCTAGGATGAGGCCGTAGTATTTTATGCCGTTGATAACCTTTACCTGTACCGTTACGTCTTTTTTATACGATTTTTTGAGATTGTCCGACAGTCGTATCAGGTTTACTAATTCCTGATACGTTCCGATCTGTACGCCGAATCCTTTGGGTTCGTAGCGATTGGCTTCGAACTCGTAGAATTCTTTCTCATCGACGATTACGTTATCGATTGTTTTAGCCGGATCGCTTTGTTTTCCATCTCCGGGGTCGAGGACTTCGAGCTTTACGTCGGCGATGCCTTTGTTTATAAAGCCGAGTTTTTCGGCGGCGGCGCGTGACACATCAATGATACGTCCTTCGACCCATGGGCCGCGGTCGTTGATTATCACTTCGACGGATTCATTGTTTGCCAGGTTGGTTACGCGCACTTTGGTACCGAAGGGTAGTGATTTGTGTGCACCTGTGAGTTTGTTTTTCCTGTATTTCTCGCCGCTGGCAGTAGGAGCGCCATCAAACTTGTCGGCGTAGAACGATGCTTTTCCGGTTTGAACCTGCGCGTGAACGCTAACGATGGAAAAAGCGATTATCAGGGTAAAAAATAATCTCTTCATTAGTAGTGGGTTTAACGTTCAAAAATAAGGCAGGCCGCGTGATTTCAGAATAAAATCTGTCCAGTGGTGGCGATAAGGCAAAGTTTTTTACGCTGAATATACATTTCGGGAAGGCGTACATTGTCAAATCGCCAAAATGGACTACCTTTGCCCGGCAAATAATGTATCCTAAATTATTTGCACATGCCGCTCGATAATTCCAAGTTTCTGTTTGAAGCCCTCACCTATGATGATGTGCTTCTTGTTCCCGCGTACTCTGAGGTTCTTCCACGAGACACAAAGACAACCAGCCAGCTCACATCTAACATTACGCTGAATATTCCTATTGTTTCCGCAGCCATGGATACTGTTACCGAGGCTGAGCTTGCGATAGCTATGGCGCTGGAGGGTGGTCTCGGCTTCATTCATAAGAATATGAAAATCGAGCAGCAAGCCGAGCAGGTGCGCAAGGTGAAGCGCTCGCAAAGTGGCCTGATTCTCGACCCGATCACTCTCGATGTTCACTCTACCGTGCAAGAGGCGGAGAACATTATGCGTGAGTTCAAGATCGGTGGTATTCCGGTTGTCGATGAAGAAGGCAAGCTGGTCGGTATCATTACCAACCGCGACTTACGTTTTCAAAAAGATATGCGTGTGACTGTAGAGACGATCATGACGCGCAACAATCTGATCACTGCTGACGAAGGCATTACGCTGGATCAGGCGGAAGGCACGCTGAAGAAATATAAGATCGAAAAGCTGCCGATCGTGAATAAGAACGGTAAGCTTACGGGACTCATTACTTTTAAGGATATTCAAAAGAAGAAGAACAAGCCAAATGCCTGTCAGGACAAATTCGGCCGTCTTCGTGTAGGTGCTGCCGTGGGCGTGACTCCTGATATACTGGAGCGCATCGAAGCACTTAAGACTGCGGGTGTGGACATTATCAGTATCGATACGGCTCACGGTCACTCGAAGGGTGTAATCGATGCAGCGAAACGCGTCAAGATGAAATATCCTGAGCTTGACCTTGTTGTGGGTAATATAGCTACGGGTGAAGCTGCTAAGGCATTAGCGGACGCAGGTGCTGATGCTGTGAAAGTCGGTGTAGGGCCCGGTAGTATCTGCACTACACGTGTTGTAGCCGGTGTGGGTTTGCCGCAGCTTTCAGCTGTGTATGAAGCCGCCAAGGCGTTGAAAAATTCACCGGTGAAAGTTATTGCTGACGGTGGTATTCGTTTTTCCGGTGACGTGGTGAAGGCGATTGCAGGCGGTGCCGACAGTGTGATGATCGGTTCGCTGTTTGCGGGTACTGATGAAGCACCAGGTGAGATGATCATCTACGAAGGCCGTAAGTTCAAGACCTATCGCGGGATGGGTTCGCTGGAGGCTATGGAAGACGGCTCGAAGGACCGTTATTTCCAGGATGTTGAGGACGACGTAAAGAAGCTGGTTCCGGAGGGTATTTCGGGCCGTGTTCCTTACAAGGGTCTGGTTTCAGAAGTTCTCTATCAGTTAGTTGGCGGCTTGCGCGCAGGTATGGGTTACTGTGGTGCGAAGGACATCGAGGCGATGAAAGAGGCCAAATTTGTGAAGATCACTTCGGCCGGTGTTGCTGAAAGTCATCCGCATGACGTAACAATCACCCGGGAGGCACCCAATTATAGCCGTAAATAGTGTAGAACTTACATTTAATTTATTCCCATTCATCTCATTTAAAGAGTAATTCCCGGAAAAAGTGACGTTTTAGCGATTCAAATCGGGAATTAATCTTTAAATAGTACACAAGCCTAAAAGGGAATCGATCCGCCAGAATGGATAGCGTGAGAATGGCAAAATTGTCACCATTTTCAACATGCGTCTATGAAAGGCTTCTATAGGTTGGCTTGGGTCACTGCTATCATCGTTTTAGTACCGATGTTCAGTCAGGGTGCGCCGGCTGCGATCAAAACAAAGACTGCGCCTCCGCTGCGCACCTGGTACAGTTATCAATCCGGAAATTGGAACGATCCGACTGTGTGGACGCTCGATCCCGCGGTTATTCCATTGGTTATAAATCCGGGTAACGAAATTCCGGCGACTGGGGACCAGGTTGTGATTACCAACGGTCGTACGATCATTGCCAACGTAAGCAACATCACCGTTGCCGGAGCGCTGATCTACGGTACGCTGGACCTGGCTACTTTCGGGGGGCACAATTTTACGTCTATTGGCGGCGATGGCCGTGTGAAGATGTCGGGCTATGTTTCCGGCGGTAACACGGTGGACAACTTTCCCGCAGGTGATGCGACGGCGTTTGCCAATGCGATCACGGGTGGTACTGTCGAGTTTTATGGTGCCGGTCTGAGACTTGCCTCGCCGCGTACATTCAATAACGTGGTTGTGAATTTGAATACGACGGCTGCTGCTGCCATCGTTAAAGCTGATTATACGATCAACGGTTCGCTGCTGGTCAGCAAGGGTACCTGGCAAATAGGCGACGCTACAGCAGGAACGAATCTTTCGATCGCCGTTACAGGTAACGTTAACGTTGAGCCAACCGGGCAGATCACTACGGGAAACGGAAACAGTCGCCATCAATTCAATTTTTACGGTGACTTCATTAATAACGGCGGTTCGGTAAGCTTTACCAACCTTACCGCAGCTAATTATACAGCGGATGTCACTACGGGTGTAGTAGACGCGAACTTCTTGAACGACACGAAGGACCAGAGTGTAATCTGTAACGGTGTTACGAAGTTTTATCGCATAGAGATAGACAAAGGTGGTGACGACACTTATAAGGTATCCCTTTCGGCATCTGCAACGGGTAACTTCCTGTTGTATGGCAGAGCTAATTATGCAGCTCTTATTACAACGGGGGCAGCTCCCAATCTGAGCGCCGACGGCCAGGGAACGGTGAACAACAACGCTGTAGGACTTATATTCGGCACGCTGGAGGTCGGTAATAACATTCTGCTTCCTGCATTGGGCTACAGCACCGACAGCTACATAATATATAAAGGAGCAAAGTTACTAATAAACGGTACCAATGCGGTGGTTACCAAGCCGCTGGGAGCAACCACGGCTACCGGTGCTATTACGATCTACAACACTATAGAGGTTGTAAACGGTAAGCTTGATGCAACCGCAGGTACAGGTATAGAGCTGCAAGGCTCGGGTACGCTTGAGGTGGGATCTAACGGTATCGTAAACAGTAAGCAACTTCGCGCGATAACATCCGCCACGTCGAGTGGTGGTTTTATTCAAAGCGGCGGTACGGTTACTATCGATGGCAACACCGGCGGCACGGCTCCGGACAATAATTATGCGATTTTCAGTCTTACGAATACTGCTAACCTATTCCGTATGGAAGCAGGGACTTTGTATGTCCGCGGTATGCAAACGACATCGACAGCAGGACTTATATTTATCAACTCTGATCCTTCGAGCGTAAGTGTGACGGGGGGAACGATTAACGCTGAGATCAACACTGCCCCAGCCGCTAATAATTATAAAATTGCCTCAAAGGCTCCTTTCTGGAACCTTAATCTGCGTAGGACCCTAACGACCAGCACACGTATATTCACACTGGAGACGATTACGTCGGGTACAACGGTGATAGCCGCTCAACCACTTACTGTGCTGGGTAACTTCGCGATTCAAAGCCCTGCTGCCCTGGATGCGAATGGTAACACGGTAGAGGTGCAAAGTGATTTCACTATCGAGAATGGCGCTACTTACACTACCGATGCCAACCTGACCCTCCTTTCGGGTAGTGCCAACGGCACATTGGACCTGGGAAGCACGACGCGAAATTTCAACAAGCTCACCATCTCGAAGGGCAGCGCAACGACAGGCGTTACCCTGGCAAACTCTACGAACACCGCGACCCTGGAGGTAAACGACGAGCTTCGATTAGAGCAAGGTTATCTCGATTACGACGCTGGTACGATCAATGCGCGGCGTGATGTTTATGCCGCGGGTACGATCGGAACGGCTACGAGCGCGGGAAAGCTTGTCATGAACAGGAATCCAGCTGGAGCACAGACACTCAGCTCCGACAATGCGCTTTTCTATAATCTCGAATTAAACAACACCAGTGGCATAACGCTGGCTGTGGGCAATGTACGCGTTGCCAACACGCTGACGCTTTCGAACGGTGTTTTCAATATCAATATATTCAGGCTCACGCTCGAAGGAGCCAACGCCACTATTAGTGGTACAGGTTTTGGCACCACGAAAATGATCCAGACTTCGGGGGAATATTCTGACGGCGGTGTTGAGTTATTTTATAACACCACCGAAGCGTTTGTTTACCCGATCGGCACGAATGCAAACGGTACTGTCCGTTATACACCGGCCACCGCGGATGTTGCGGCGGCGGCAGCGGCAGGTAGATTTGGCTATATAATCATTAATCCTGTTGATGATATTCTGGCAACGACAGTAAACTCCGGGGATGCGCTGAGTTATTACTGGCGTGTGCGGTACCGGGATTTTACGACGCTGCCTTCGGTGGCCTATAAATTTCAATATGCGCAAAGTGACGTTACAACTACAAACCAGGAGACCAATTATGTGCCTGGTAAGGTGTTGGACGTAAGCCCCTACACGCGGTCGGCGGACGGAGACAATGGCAGTGTGGATGACAATAACGGCACTGCAACTCTGACCAATACTATTTATTTTAATGGTACGTCTACGGGTACCACATTTCCGGGTACGCGCTTTACGCTGGAGCAGGCTAACTACACGGCGGGCGTTCCTGCCCGCTTTACCAATACAACCGCTGTACGTGTCTTCTACTCAAAAACGAACGCCGGCACGGCTCAACCGCTTTGGAACTCAGCGGCTACCTGGACACGCAGCGATATAGCAGGTTTTAACGCGGCGAATCCTCACAGCAGCACCAACCCCTCGCCTACCGGTACTACCGCAGGTACGTCTTATCCCGGGCCTGGCGATATCGCGATCATAGGATGGGTGCCTTATAATGACCCTGCGGCCAACACAACAACGGCTATACCCGGTTATCCGCATAACGTGCGTGTACAAGATAACTTCCAGCTGACTTGCGCGCAGATCATCTTCAATCAAATGAAGGATCCTTCCGGTAATCCGACCGTGCGTAAGACGGTGCCGGGTACGGTGTTTATATTCAGGCCTACATTGACGCTTACTTCTTCGGCGGCGCTGGGGACAATCTATACTGTGAAAGGTGAAGGTATCATACGTGTACGCGGCGAGGATAGTGGCAATCAGAACATGTACGATCCGAATCTTTCGGCGATCGACTTCGGGGAATTTGCGGCGGAAGATTCCTCTTATTTCCAGTACGAGAACTTCGATGATGTCACTATATCACGCGTGCCTAACCGTTTACCTAACCTTATGATCACGTCAGACGGTTTCGGGGCGAACGACCGCAACGTGACTTTGGCGAAGAGTATTACTACCCGCGGTAACCTGGAGATCATGGGGAACGCTAACCTGGTTCTTTCTACGTCTACCGCTGTTTCGTGCGATATAAATGTAGGTGGTAACCTGTTGTTCATCCGCTCTGTGCAGAATGGTACAGGTGGCGCCGAGTTGCGCTTTGGCAACACAGGTCCGTCGCGTACGGTTACCGTCAACGGAGATCTGCTGATCGGAAAGGCATCGCAGTCAATCGATCAGGCACGCCTGGGTGTACTCACGCCGAACAACACCGGCACCCTGGTTATTCACAATCTGAACCTTTACGGCAATTATCTACAGAATACAACCACGGGCGATTTTGGTTTGAGACTCGGGCTTACTACTGCTCAGGCTCAATCGAACGACTATATCATGCTCAACCTGCTTGGTGACAAGAACACGGCGTTCAACTCTGTTGCCGGTAGTCCTCCGCAGATTGTACGTATGAAGGTCAACAAAGGATCGAGTATCGCCACATCGGTGCAGTTCAATGCCGACTTTGACTTATGGGGTACTACAAACTCATCGCCGAAGGCGATTGACCTGGTGAATGGCCTTATTGTGCTGAACAATTCAGCTATAGGGATCAACGTGACCACGGGAGGCGCAAGCTTTACAATTCCCGGTACAGCTGGTCTTGAGGTACGGCAGGGTACGGTCAACGGAACCGGAGACTCTGGCATATTCCTGGACGGTTTATTGCGTGTAAGTGGCGGTGCGGTAAACATGGTTGGAGGCAACAACTTTATCGAATATTCATCTTCTACGAAGGCCACGATTAATATTACCGCCGGCACACTTGCCGTAGGTTCGCAGATCCGCAGGACGGTTTCTTCTACCGACGGTGTATTGAAATATATTCAGACCGGTGGCGCGGTGAGCGTGGGCAACAACGCTGCTCCGGCAACAACGAATCGTGGCGTATTCGAGGTTGTCAATCCTCAAAGCGAGTTCACATTTACGGCAGGCTCGCTGCTCGTTCTCCGTGGTGTAAACAGCACGACGGTGCCGTCTATTCTGATCGATCCGAGTGTATATACACAGTATAGCGCAACTGCTTTGAGCACGTCGTTGCCAACGATAGCAATAGGCGATGTGACATCTGCCAGTACCGATCTGGGGAACATCGGTATAAAATGTTCTATACCGTTGCCGAACGTGACTACCAGGAGGTTCTCGAACGCGCCGGTAGTGAAGCTTTATGTTTTCCCCCTGACTATTACCGGCAAGCTTACTATCGGTGCCAACACGACCTTCAATGCGATGGGCCTCGATCTTACCTTGCAGGGAGATTTTGAGAACGGTGGTAGTTATGTTTCGGGCGGCAATACGACCATCTTCTCGACGGCAACGAACAGAACACTTTCCGTGACGGCGTCGACGACGCCATCGTTTGACTTCTATCGTATAGAGAAGACTCAATCCGCAACGCTGATGCAAGGAGTTGGCGCGGTTACAGTTAAGGACCAGTTCAAAGTAACTTCAGGAACATGGGCTACGATTTCGAACTCCATTACGGTCCTGGGTAACGTTATCATGGAGGGAAATATGACGAGCACTACGGGGTCCGGTCTGATATTCGCCGGTACGTCGACGCAAACGCTGTCACGTATCAACCCGGGTGGAAGCACGCTGGGCTCGGTAACGATCAATAACCCTACGAAGGTGGTTGTTCCGGACGGCGCGAACTTCAACTTCACGATAAATCAGCTGTTACGTCTTCAAAGCGGTGTGTTCGACATTGGTGGTAACCTAATTATTCTGCCATCAGCTGCGAGCATTGTTGAAGTCAATCCTTTCTCGAGTACCAACATGGTACGTACGAATGCGTCTATCAGCGAAGGCGGTATACGTAAAACGTTCACCGCAAATTACAATCAGAATTTTGTGTTCCCGGTGGGACAGTCGGAATATACACCGGTGACCTTTAACTTCGGCCTGGCCGGAAATACGACCGGTACAACGACGGGCTCTATCCGTGTGACGCTATCCAGCGAGGTGCATCCTTCTATAGTTGAGGATACGGAGACAGGCTGTCAATTCGCTGACCGCCAGAATGCGCTCAACTATTACTTTACAATCGACGGGCAGACCCTCACGGGTTTCAAAGCCAGGGCATCGCTCAAGTTTCCGCAGTCTGCCTTACTGATCAGCAATACTTGCGGTCTCACGAAGGCCGATTATATAGCGGCGCGTATCCTTTATGATAACAATACGACGCAGGCCATCAATAAATTCAGCACTACCGAAGTAGATGAAAACGGCAACCTGTTGAACTTCGATTTCGGCAGCGTTACCGATGCCGGGATATCGGGCGATTATTTTGCGGCGCTCGATGCGGCTATTCCAAACAAGGTACCAATTTATCACACACGCCGTACCGGTCAGGTGACGGAGGGTTCGACTACGGGTACATATGATATCGTTACACCGGGAGGTGGTTCACCTATCGGTGCGGTGGTAATTATCGAGCCCGGCCATACACTGAACTTCAACGTAGATGGTGTCACATTATATAAGACGGAGATCAAGGCTGGCGCAGTATTGAATGTATCGCAGACTGATTCGCACCGTTTGGGTATTGTATCGGGACAAGGAACTCTGCGCATCACCAGCAACACAAACAGCGCTGTGGTGCCGGCAGGATTTTACACGGACTTCTTCGGTTGTAGCGGTGGTATACTTGAGTATGCCGGTACGGGCAGCTATGATGTGCTTGGAGGTATGCCGAATATGCGCAACCTGGCGTTTACAGGCTCTGGCCAACGCTACCTGGCAAACAACGACATCTTTGTTTGCGATAGTATGTATGTGAACGGACCGGAGTTCTATAACAATAACGGTCGCGGTATTACGATCGACAACGACCTGGCTATTGATGCGGGTAAGTTTAGCAAGGGTAACGGTACCCGTTTGCTTACTGTGCACGGTAACCTGGAAATGCGCGGTGGTGAGTTTTCGAATGTTTCTATCGGTGACCGTATCATTGATGGCGATGTCAACGTACGTCCCGGCTGTACTTTTTATGTAGGAGCCGGTGGTACGATTACAGTGGGTGGAGACATTAACAATTATCTTCTCAGCACTTTTAACGGTGGAACGGGTACGGTTATGTTGGCGCTTGAGGGAACTGAAACGCAAAACCTGAACGGTACGTTTACGGGGATCTCACAATTATTGAACGTACGTGTTAACAACCCTGAAGGTGTTAACGTAAATGGATTTACGGATATATCCGGACAGCTGCAGCTTACTGATGGAGTTGTAACACCACTGGCATTGATTCAATTGAGGTTGCTTTCGAATGCGTCCGTAACACCGGAAACAGGGCGGAGCAATTCATATATCGGAGGCCGTTTGTATAAGACCATGCCAGCCGGAAGTTCATTTATTTTCCCGATAGGGAAGCTTGGCCGCTGGCGTTACGCCAGTTTGAACAGCGTCAGTACAGGTAACCTGGATTGGTATGCTGAGTACCATCCATTCAATCCTTTCCAGGCGCTGGTTACGGTGTTACCGGGTTTAAGCAATCTCACGGATGACCCGTTGATCAAGAGGATTTCGATTTCAGAATTTTGGCAGCTGTCGGACGGAGAGTTGACAACGGTTCCTACGACCGCTTCGATCGGTTTGAGCTGGGGTGTAGAGAGTGATGTATCGCAGGATTTGGTCGATCAGGAAAAGCTGGTTGTAGTGTCTTGGCTTCCAGATCTGGGCCAGAGAAAATGGAGTAATAAAGGAGGTATTTTCCCCACGGCTCACACCCAGGAGTCCGGATATGTTCTGTCTACCAAAACGACGTCATTCTCCGTGAAGTTTGCCACGCTGGCCTCTACCGATCCGGCGAACCCGCTACCTGTTGAGTTGATGAACTTTACGGGCAGCACGATCAACAACAAGAACTACCTATCATGGCAAACCGCCACAGAGGTGAACAACGATTATTTCGAAGTGGAACGCTCGGCAGACGGAGCAACCTTTGCCACGCTTGGCCGCGTGGACGGCGGCGGCAATCTGCCAGCAGGCGCGAAATATAGCTTTATAGATGACTCGCCTGCCGTGGGCCGGAATTACTATCGCCTCAAGCAGGTAGATTTTGATGGTACGGTAACATATGGGGATAAGCTGGTTATTCTGACCAACGACGCGGTTCTGGTCACAGAGAAGCTCGATTTCTATATCGCGCCGAACCCTACGAGCTATAATGATATCAATTTCCTGTTGTCGCATGCGGGCTCGGGGCCGGTTAGTGTGAAGCTGATCAGCATGACAGGTTTGACACTGAGTGAGTCGGTTATTGACAATACGCCGGAAGATTGGGTTCGGGTTGAGGCGCCGTCGTCTATTGCCCAGGGGCTTTACATTCTGGAGATCCGCCAGGGTCATCAGAAAGTAGCCAAGCGGGTTCTGATTAAATAATGCCATAAAAAGCCCCTGGTTATCAGCCGGGGGCTTATATTTTCTTCTTAATTTATTCCTATAATTGTAGGCCAATCTCAGGATTGGCTTATTTTTTGGTAAAAAACCAGCAATTTTGAGGAATAAAGCCATAACCAGACTACTGTTTACGGTGGGTGTTATAACCTGGCTGGCTTTGCTGTTTACGGATATTTCCATCGTTTTCAGCTCTACTCATTCTATGATCAAGTCCGACATTCCGCTTTGGCTGCCGGGCGTTTTGCTGAACCTGTTCATTGTTTCCCTTTTCTATTATTATAAGTTTAAGATCGAACGGGACGAGATCCTGAACTTTGTGGATCTGCTCTGGCGTGTGTTTGCCACGGGGCTTGTGGCTACGGTCATCTCGCTGGCGCTGCGCCTTGGTGCCCATCTGCTGGGCCAGACGAAGCTGACGACGCACGTCGTTTTCCTTGACTTGATCTATATGATCAATCTTGGCCTCATGGTCGGTTTCCTGGTGATGGCGTTTACGGCTTGGAAGCGTCTTATTCTCTACCAGAAATCGAAGTGGCTGTTAAGAGTCTGGGCATTTTTCGAGATCGGTCTTTTGTTTTCATTGTTATATAACAGCTTTGGCCTGCCGCAGGTAGAGTGGCTGTATGTTACGCTGCTTGCTATTTTCATTTTGACTGGGTTGGTCCTTTCGGGCAACATGAAGTGGGTAGCTTACCTGAACTTCCGCCAGAAGTGGACGAGCCTGCTGCTGTTACTGCTTACGATCTTCTACCTGCTGTATATTTTCTATACGAACAGCAAGCTGACCGACGAGCTGAGCCGGATGACGTCAGGATATTTCACAAACTATAAGTCGCACATCTTCATCCTCTCCCTTATTGTTTTTGTTACGGTTTACAGTATTTTTTCATTCCTGGTTATTCTTTTCAACCTGCCGACCACCTCAGTATTCGAGCAGAAGCTGGAGGAGGTTGTAAACTTTCAGCGTATCAGCCAATCTATTCAGACTGAGCAGAGCGAAGAGAGTGTATACAACATTTTGCTGGAGACGTCTGTAAGCACCGTATTTGCCGATGCGGCATGGCTTGAGATCAATGAGAGAGGCTATAAGCTCTTTACATATAAGATCAACGACAAAGAGGCCCACGACATCATCAACCACCTGAAGGATCATAACATCAAGGGGGTTCTGGACCAAAGCAGCGACAAGACGAAGAATCTGTCACGTCACCTGGCGCAACTGCGGGGGTCGCGGTTCCGATCTATTCTGGCATTCCCGATACATGTTGGCGGTGAGAATATTGGTACGCTGGCGCTGCTGAAAGAATTACCGGAAGGTTTCAATAAAGAGATGACCAAAATCGTCTCTACCTATGCCAACCAGGCGGGGATCTCGATCGAGAACTTCAGGCTGATGGAAGAGGCGCTCCAGAACGAGCGCTATAAGGAGGAGTTAAAGATCGCGAAGACTGTTCAGAAAAGCCTGTTACCTCAACTTCTTGAAAAGGACGACGACTTCGACATTGCTGCGTTTTCGGAATCGGCAGACGAGGTGGGCGGTGATTACTACGATACGCTGCGTATGGACAGCCACCAGGTGTCGTTGATCATTGCGGATGTTTCGGGTAAGGGTACGACAGCGGCGTTTCACATGTCGCAGATGAAGGGTATTTTCCACAGCCTTGCACAGCATTGTATCGAACCGGACGAGTTCATGGTACGTGCCAACCAGGCGTTGGTTTACTGTCTGGAGCGGGGTTCGTTTATTTCTGCTACTTTCTTTGTGATCAATAAGGAGACGAAGAGTATACGTTACGCGCGTGCGGGCCATTGCCCGGTACTGTATTATCATGCGGACCAGGATAAGGTGGAGTATTTCAAAGACAAGGGTATTGCGCTGGGTATGGTGCGCAATAAGAGCTACCGTAACTTTATTCAGGCGAATGAATTCGGCTATAAGCCGGGTGATATTATGGTTTTGTATACGGATGGCGTGACGGAGGCGAAGGATGCGAAGGGTGAGGAATACGGTTACGATCGCCTGCTGGAGGCTTTGATGGAGGTGAAAGACCGGACCCCCAAGGAAATTCAGGATTACCTGATCAACAAACTGTACGAATTTTCGGGAACTAAAAATATAAACGACGATTACACCACGATGATCGTGGGCTTTAAATAGGATTTCCGCTATTCTGCGCTGGTTTCTTACCTGAGACTGGATGCAGGAAAACGGGGTTAAACATAAAATTGATAATTAACGTTAATAACTTATGATCCACATCAAAAGACTACAGGAAGACAATGCGGATGTCATCGTGCTGATCGGTGAGATTGACGCCAGCTCTTCGATAGAGCTCGACCTGGCCATAGCCAAAAGTGTGGGAGAAGGCTTTTCTAAGATACTGATAGACTGCAGCGCGCTTGATTATATTTCGTCAGCCGGCCTTGGGGTTTTCATGTCATACATTGAAGAATTCAAGGACCGCGATATCAGGATGGTATTATTCGGGATGAGTGAAAAGGTTGCGAATACGTTTTCCATCCTGGGATTGAACGAGCTGCTGCAAATCGGAAAAGATAAGGTTCAAGCAAAGCAAATGGTCAATGAACTATAAGTATAACGTAGCCTGCAGCATAGAGAACCTCAAGGGGGTACGTGATTTTATCCGTACGACCCTGAAAAATCATGAGATCTCCGAGCTGGAGATCAGCGAGATTGTACTTGCTCTTGACGAGATGTGCTCAAACCTGATGATTCATGCTCATCACTGTAATCCTGATGAATTGTTTGAACTCAATATTCGCATTGAAAAAGATAGCCCTGTTGTTTTCGAGATTATAGATGACGGTACCGTTTTTGACATTAACCAGTTTCACGAACCTGCGCTTAACAACATTATCCACGAAAAACGCAAAGGGGGCCTTGGTATACGCCTGGTAAAGTCTATCATGGACAAAGTTGAATACCAGCGGCAGAGCGGCAAGACCATTTGTCGTCTTATCAAGTCAGTTCATTTTAAATAAGCTTATTTTCAAGTTATGGTAATACGTACAGCGCTGGTGCTCGTATTCAGCGCAATCGTTGCTGTGAGCACCGCCCAATCTCCAAAGCCCAAAGCGGCAAAACCCAAACCTCTCTTCTCGGTTAAAGGCCAACCGGTAACAACCGAAGAATTTATTTACCTCTACAAAAAGAATCACCAGGCTCCCGACGATTACACACCGGCGAAAATCGAAGAATACCTGGATCTCTTCATCAACTTCAAGCTGAAGGTAGAGGAAGCAAAAAGCCGCGGCATGGATACAACCGCCGCGTTTAAAAAGGAATTCAGCCAGTATAAAGAAGAAATACGTAAGCCCTACCTGCCAGACAGCAAGCTTACGGACAGTCTTGTGCGGCTCACGTATAACAGGCTCAAGGAAGAAGTAAACGCTTCGCACATACTGATCGCGTTAAAACCTGAAGCCACGCCGGAGGATACTCTGAGAGCGTATAACCACATTATGGAGCTGCGCAACCGGATCGCTGCAGGCGAGGATTTTGGCGCAGTAGCGGCGGCCAGTTCGGAGGATCCATCGGCACGAAGCAACAAGGGCAACCTGGGATATTTTACCGCGATGCAAATGGTTTACCCGTTTGAAACGGCGGCATATTCTACTCCGGTCGGCGAAGTATCAAAGCCTATACGTACACGCTTCGGTTATCACATTCTTAAAATCGGAGACCGGCGACCGGCACGCGGCGAGGTGGAGGTAGCTCACATTATGATCCGAACAGGCGACGGGAAAGACAACGATAAGGCGAAGAACACTGTTTTTGAGATCTATGACCAGTTGCAGGCGGGTGTGAAATGGGAAGATCTGTGCAAGCAGTATTCCGAAGACCCGGGCTCTAAGGACAACGGTGGTAAGCTCAGACCTTTTGGTGTAGGGGTGATGGCGAATGTTCCGGAATTCGAGCGTGCGGCTTTCAACTTGCAGAACCCAGGTGATATTTCAGATCCGTTACAAACCCAATACGGTTGGCACATTTTACGGCTCGAACGGAAGATACCGCTACCGTCTTTTGAAGAGGGGCAGGCTTCGCTCAAGGGGCGCGTGAACCGTGATGAGCGGACGCAGATCTCGAAACAGGCTTTTCAGGTAAAACTTCGCCGTGATTATCATTTTATTGAAACGGCGGCGGTGAAGACGAAAGTACTGGCGCTGGCCGATACGAGCCTGCAAAAGGGCAAATGGAAGGCGCCGGTATTTCCAAACGCGGCAAAAGAGACATTGTTTACCCTGAACTCTGCTAAAAAGTACGATGTGGAGTCGTTTCTGCGCTATGCTGAGAAGAATCAGAAGGTCAGCAATCTGGATCCGGCAAAATATCTTGAGCAGCTATACAACAATTACGTTGATGCAAGCATCATTCAGTTGGTGGAAGAGGACCTTATAAATCGTAACCCTGAGTACACTTTCCTGCTTCGGGAGTACTACGAGGGTATTTTGCTATTCGAGATCATGGAGCAAGAGGTTTGGAACAAGGCGTCTGCAGACTCGGCCGGGCAGCACCGTTATTACGATGCCCACCGCGCGAATTACAATGCAGGCGAACGGGCGAAGGCTGTATTTTACTCGGCAGCTACCGGAGACTTTGTTAGTCCCCTGAAAGAGCTGGTGCAGAAGGGCGACGAGCTCAGAATCCAGGAGTATGTTGCCAAGAACAAAGTAAAGACGGAGACCGGATTTTATAAAAAGGAGGATAAGGCAGTTTTGCAGAAGGTGACCTGGGCTAAAGGCGCTTACCCTGCCGAAAATAACGGAATGTATTACATTGCGTGGATCAAAGACATACTTACACCCGGTCCTATGTCGTTTGAAGAAGCGAGGTCTGCCATTATTTCCGACTATCAGACCTATCTTGAAAAGGACTGGGTCGCTCAATTGAAGAAGAAATATCCCGTAAAGGTTAATGAAAAGAACAAACGCTCCGTACTGCAACAGCTTAAGAAGTAAAACCGAAACCACTGCGGGTCGTGTTTCAATGCTTCGGGTGGCCCTGGCGGTCATACCCGTGCTGGTTCTGCTTGCGGGATGCGACCTGATAAAGATGAAAAAGGACAAGGCTTCGGATGGGGAGCGCCAGATGGTAGCCCGGGTGAACGATGCCTATCTTTATAAAGACGAGTTGGCGGGCATTATTGCTCCCGGTACCTCCCCGGAGGACAGCTCTTCGCGTGTGGCGTCTTACCTGGATAGCTGGATACGCAAGCAGTTGCTGATCCAGGAGGCGGCGAAGAAGATCCACATCAACGAGGCGGAGATCGAGCGAAAGATCCTTGACTACCGGTACAGTATTATTGCTTATGAATATCAGACCTTTTATGTCAAGCAGAATCTTGATACGGCGGTTTCGAGGGCAGAAATAGAGACCTATTACAAGGAAAATATCGATAATTTTATCCTGAAGCAGAACATCGTTCAGGCCACTTTTATCAAAGTTCCCAAGACGGCCCCGCGGACGAACAAGATCAAGGACCTGATCTATTCGAGCCGGGAGAAGGATGAGCGGGAGCTGAAATCGTACTGTTTGAGCTTTTCGGCGGCCTATCATATTTCGGATTCGACCTGGATGCCCTTTGAGGAGCTTGTAAAAAGCTCGCCCCTCGTGGAAATTCCTAATAAGATCCAGTTTTTGAAGTCCAACCCTTATTATGAAACCTCAGACGATACGTATCTTTACTTTTTAAAAGTAGACCACTACCGTATTTCGGACAATATTTCCCCGCTGGAGTTTGTGACCGACGATATTCAGAACATTATTCTGAATACACGGAAAGTAGCCCTGGCGAAGAAGCTGGAGGACGAGGTTTACGCCCAGGCTTTGACTAATGAAGAATTCGAGATTGTTAAATGATATGAAGAAGGCAGGTAATTGGATGAAGATATTGATTTTGCTCGTGGCTGTATTGGGTTTGCGCACGGCAGTGGCGCAGGACGAACCGCCTACGCAGGCAGGAGCACCGACACAGGCTGCGACAGACCCGGAGGCCAAAAATGCCTTTGTGGTCGATGAGATCATTGCCAAGGTAGATAACTATATAGTTCTCAAATCTGACCTGGAGCGTGCGTACCAGGATTATCTGACTAACGGAGGCTCGCCTGCTCAGCAGGTGCGCTGTCAGTACCTGGCGGTGCTTATCCGTAACAAGCTGATGATGGCTAAGGCCGAGATCGACTCTGTGGTGGTGCTCGATGCGGAAGTAGACGCCAATACATCTAACCGTATGGACATGATCCTCTCGCAATCGGGGAAAACGGCTGATGAGCTCGAAGTTCTCTATGGTAAGACAATGGAGCAGATCCGGACCGAGCTTCGCGACCAGATACGCGAGCAGATGGTTGTAAGCAAGATGGAGGACGAGATGACCAAGGATCTAAAGGTAACGCCTTCGGAAGTTCGTCGCTTCTTCAATCATATTCCGAAAGACAGCCTTCCTTATTTCTCCGCTTCTGTAGAGGTAGCCGAGATCGTGCGGATCGCCAAAGTAAGCGACAACCAAAAGAACGATACCAAGACGGAGCTTATCCAGATCCGTAACAGACTGCTGGCCGGTGAGAACTTCAACGAGCTTGCGCGAAAATACTCAAATGACCCCAGCGTAATCTCCAACGGCGGGGATATGGGCTGGTCGGGACGCGGCCGCATGGTGCCGGAGTATGAAGCCGTAGCCTTTAAGCTTAAACCCAACGAGCTCTCGATGCCTTTCGAATCGCCATTCGGTATACATATTATGCAATTGCTGGAACGTCGTGGTAATGAATATCACTCTCGTCACATTCTTATTTCGCCGAAGCCTTCGGACAAAGACATTCAGAAGACGACTCATTTCCTCGATAGCGTCCGCAGCCTTATCGTACATGACAGTATCACCTTCCAAAAGGCTGCCAAGGAGTTCTCGGACGACACACAGACCAAAAGCAACGGTGGCTTCTTCAGCGACCGGGACAGCAATACAAAGCTGATGGTGGACGAGCTCGACCCAGTAGTTTTCTTCCGTATCGACTCTATGAAGGTTGGCGCTGTTTCAGAGCCTATCATCTATCGTACGGACGATGGTAAAGACGCTGTGCGTATTCTCTATTACAAATCGCGCATAGCGCCCCATGTTGCTTCGCTCGATGAAGACTGGACGCGTATACAAGCTGCGACCCTCAACGAAAAGAAAGACCGCATTCTCCAGAAGTGGTTCGAGAAAGCGCGGCAGGATGTGTTTATCAACATCGATCCGAGCTATAACTATTGTGGAATATTAGACGAGCGACAATGACAAAATTCACCTCCGATGTAGAAGCCGCGGACGCGCTGGCATCAGCTTATAAAAGCCTTCGTACAGAAATATCAAAAGTAGTTATCGGCCAGGACGAGGTAGTCCGGCAGGTGCTCACGGCTATTTTCTGCCAGGGGCATTCTCTACTTATCGGGGTACCGGGTTTGGCCAAGACGCTGCTGGTGCAGACTATTGCCACTTCGCTCGACCTGGAATTCAAACGTGTTCAGTTTACGCCCGACCTTATGCCATCGGACATTGTCGGTGCAGAAACGATGGATCGTGAGCGTAACTTCAAATTTGTAAAGGGACCGGTGTTTGCCAACATTGTACTGGCCGACGAAATAAACCGCACGCCTCCCAAAACTCAGGCTGCGCTGCTGGAGTCTATGCAGGAATATGCTGTTACGATAGCCGGTCAGCGTTACGAATTACCGAGGCCATTCTTTGTATTGGCTACTCAGAACCCTATTGAGCAGGAAGGTACTTATCCGCTGCCCGAAGCACAGCTGGATCGTTTTATGTTCAACATTTTGTTGAGCTATCCGTCCTTTAAGGACGAGGTAGAAGTTGTAAAGAGTACTACTTCTGACGAGCCGAAGACCACAAACAAGGTTCTTACCGGCGAGCAGATCGCTTATTTCCAGCACCTGGTGCGCCGTGTGCCGGTGGCTGATAATGTGACGGAATATGCTGTTGGCCTCGTGGGTAAGACTCGTCCGCGGATCAATGGCAATACGGCTGTGGCTGATGAATATCTCGAGTGGGGTGCTGGCCCGCGCGCATCACAGTTCCTTGTTATGGGAGCGAAGTGCAATGCCTTGCTGAACGGCAAATACTCTCCTGACATAGAAGATGTGCAGGCTATTGCCAAACCTGTATTGCGCCACCGGATTGTTCGCAACTTCAAGGCTGAGGCAGAAGGTATAAGCGTAGACAACATTATCGATAAGCTTATGAAGTAGCTTTTGCTACATCCCTATAAACAAACAAAGCCCTGCCCCGAGTACTCGGAGCAGGGCTTTGTTTGTTATATCGGCGCTTAGTTCTTTTTGTCGAGGTCAGGCAGGTTGAAGTTATCCAGCGCGCTTGATTGTTTCATGAGGGCTTCGATGTCTTCGCTCTTTCGGGGTGCATATGTGGAGAGCAGCTCGTTGCCGTCCTTTGTGATCAGGAAGTCGTCTTCGATGCGTACAGCAATGCCCCACCATTTTTTATCGCAGGCGGAGTTTTCGGGAATATAGATTCCGGGCTCGATGGTAATAACCATGTTTTCTCGCAGCTTATCATATTGGCCGCGATCGTGTACGTCAAGGCCGATGTGGTGTGAGCAGCCGTGAGGATAGTACATGTGGCGATCGGTTTCTGCTTTGATGATACCGAGGTCTTTAAGGCCTTTGTTGACTACCACGCGTGTAGCTTGTGTGAGCTGCTGAAATGTGGCGCCAGGCTTGCATATTTTTATCGCTTCTTCCTGTGCTTTGAGCACGAGGTCGTAGATGGCTTTTTGCTCGGGGCTGAATTTTCCGCTAGCGGGTATGGTGCGCGTTATGTCCGCGGAATAGCCGTGGAATTCGGCGCCGAGGTCCATGAGCACAAGCTCTTTGTTTGTGACTGCGGGTTTGTAGTTATCGATGTAGTGAAGGATACAGCCGTTGTGTCCGCCGCCTACGATCGAAGGATAGCCAAGGTCTTCAGCCTGGTATTTCTTGAACACGAACTCGTGGATGCCTTGTATTTCACGCTCAGACATGCCAGGGCGCATAGCTTTCATTACTTCGGCCTGGCCAACGCACGATACCTGTACGGCTTTGCGAATCATATCGAGCTCTTCCTTGGTTTTAATACCACGCAGGTTGTCCATCAAACCTTCGAGATCTTTTACGTTCAGGTTGTTCTTCTGGGGCTCGCGTGTTACGGAAAGGCCTTGCTGTTTTTGATAGCCTGATTTTGCTTTGAACTGCTCTACGAGGTCGTAGAGATCTGAAGAGTCGCGGGCATCGTCGCGGATGTCGTTGTGGAAGTCGAAGAAGAGTACTTGTGCGAATTTTGAGAAGTCGACATTGTATTTCTTGAACTCGGTGTTGTTGAAGGCTTGTTCGAAGCCGAGCAATTCCTTGGTTTTAGCGTCGCCGAGGCGGCGGCCGGTCCACATTTCCTGCAGCACGTTACGCGGCTGTACGAAGATTATCTCCTGGTAGGCAGAGCCGTTTGCGGCGGTTTGTGTGTCTTTGAATATTAACAGTACCGCATCAGGCTCTTTGTAGCCGGTGAGGTAATAGAAATCGGGATCCTGGTGGTATACATAGTCCACGTCGTTAGCGCGGTTTCGCACGGGGTTGGCAAAGAATATCGCTACAGAATTGGCCGGCAGGCTTTCGCGCAGTTTTTGACGGCGGTCTTTGTGGAAATCCTTTGTCAAAAAATCCTTGGGCTGGTCAGCCGCGTCTTGCGCCATGGCGTGTACGCTTATGAGCGCCAGGATCAGGAATAGGTGTTTCATAGGTTTCATGTAAGTTCTCAGTTCCACTAAACTCGTGAAAAAATATCGATCGTGGAATCTTCTCTTTAGTTTCCGGTATTGATGTTGGGTTTAGTGGTAAAATTTTGGAGATTGTTTTTGATTTACTACTGGGTACCCTGGGCACGCAAGTCAAAGAAATCGCCACTTCAAGGCAGTGGTTGTACCTGTTTTTATGTGATTCACAAGACTTAGGCTGGGCTCGCACGAGGGACCAACAAAGGGAACAGTAACAGAGGAGATAGAGAAGGAAAGTTTAAAAAGATATATCTTGGCCGAGGTAGAAAATATCACCCCAATAGTAGTATGGAAAAAGTATGGTTGATTACTGGCTGCTCCACGGGTTTTGGCCGGGAGCTGGCGACGCAAGTTTTGAAGGCGGGTTATAAAGCTGCGGTTACTGCGCGTAATGTGGCTGATGTAAAAGATATAGTCAGTGCTTACCCTGAGACGGGCGTAGCGTTGGCGCTGGATGTGACGAAGGCTGATCAGATCGCTGCTGTTGTGGAGCATGTTCGCCGGATTTTCGGACGGATCGATGTGTTGGTTAACAATGCGGGTATCGGGTACTTTGGGGCTATTGAAGAAAGCGAAGAGACAGAAGTGCGCAGGATGTTCGATATTAATTTCTTCGGATTGGCTAATGTAACGAACGCGGTACTTCCGATCATGCGTGGGCAGCGAAGCGGCCATATTCTTAACATTGCATCTATTGGTGGATTGGTGGCTTACCCGGCGGTCGGTTTTTATAATGCTACAAAGTTTGCCGTGGATGGTTTTTCCGAGTCGCTTGCCAAGGAGACGGCGCACCTTGGTATTAAGGTTACTATTATAGCACCGAGCGGTTTTCGTACGGATTGGGCGGGGCGTTCGGCGAACAATAGCCCGATCGTTATTGAGGACTATGCTCCTTCAGCGGGAGCTAACCGGGCGAGTATTCGTAACGCAAGTGGTAAGCAGCCGGGAGATCCGGTGCGGGCGGCAAGGGCTATGATCGATGTTGTAGAGAGCCCTACGCCGCCGATGCGTTTGCTGCTTGGCGCGGGAGCGCTTCGGAGCGCGAGGACGAAGCTTGAGTTGTTGAAGAAGGATTATGATACCTGGGAAGATACGACGCTGGGAGCGGATGGGGTATCGGAACGGGATCTTTAAGATCTATGGGAGCGTTTGTTATATTTCCGGTCCTGTGTATTTTCCTTTCAGTGTTCGCGTGGGTTGTTACGTTTTTTCAGGCGGATAGACCCATGAGGGCTTTGGGGATAAGTATAATATTGACGCTGCCGTTTATGGTGGTGGGGATTGTCTTTGCAGAGGCGTTATTGACTGTTCTTTTTCTCTGCAATTTTGCGTTGGGCCCGCTAGCTGTTGTGTTCGTTACATATGCGTTATTTATGAGGTTGGGTTATGCGGGTAGCCGCAGGGCCTGGATCAAGGCGGTAGCCCTTTTTTTGATTTGTGGGTTTGGAGTTTTGGCAGTGGGGTATGCATGTTTGGTTATTGCCTTGTCGCATTATCCGGGACAAACCACTTGAAACAGCGCGAGAGCAGAGTGCGGGAGAGCAGATCCAAAGACTTACGAAGTACCGCGTTCTGGGTGCGTTTATCCGTGTAGCCATACGTTGGCGAGCTAATTTGGGAAATCTGCCGAAACCACTACCAAAAGTCCTGCGTATTCAGGATATTAGGGAGAGAGTAATCCAGCAACATGGGAAAATTTGCTTTGCAACGAAGCCCCTTTCATCGGGAGCACACACTTGTGATAACACCGGACGTTATTGAATATGACACAGGAAAATCTGTGCTAACTTTTTTCAAGAGCGAGATTGTCGACATCAAGCATACTACAGAAGCTATTACGTGGGGCGGAGCGCTTTTGGGCAGAAGCTTTCGCATAGATATCAAGCGAGCGAATAACAGTACTTTCAATGTTGTCTTTAATAGTTATCTCAGCCTGAAACCTGAGTACACGCGAATATACTTCAGGATACTTCGCAATCTCTGGGACTATTACCTTCTCGATCTTGCCGAGCAGAAGCGGGAACGCTTCCTTGCGGGAGAGACACTCATTTTTGGTAAGGTAAAAGTTACACGTCAGGGAATAGAAGTTCCGGTACATGGTCTTAACATTCCATGGAGTGAACTTGCTTTACTGGAGGAGAGATCGTTCTTTATCATCTCAAATTCACAGCAGCCGGAACTGAGTGTTCGTGTTCCGTTTGATGAGTGGGGTTCGGAAGTTCTCTGCACATTGGTCGGCACTATTCTGAAGCATGCCGGTAGTATATTGGAGACGCCCGCGCGGGTCAGGGCTTTGGTGTAGTCCTGAAAATCGGCTCCCATTTGCGGAAGAGCTTCAATTCTCTGCTATAAGTATACGCCCTGGGATTTCTGGATATGGTTTCAGATCCCTGGGCTTATTATTCTGATATAGGCAGCTATTCAGGCAAACAATTCCCCATTGTCAATTGAAAGCATTGTTTAAAAAAAGTAAATTGTACATACTTTCGCACCTTTTTTCAGTTTACCCGACTGTGTGAGATTTCGATATTTGAGTTAGAGAAGAATTGCGGGCTCTGTTATGTCAATTTGTTTCCTGAACCCTAAACTATATATTTTATGCTACAACTAACTCAACTGGGTATTATCCACACAATCATCGGGATAATTGCTCTCGTTCTTGCTATTACAAGCCTTGTCGGAAATGGAAAGATTTCGCCGGCAAACTCCATCGGTAAGCTTTACATTGGTTTTACCGTCGCGGCGTGTATTACCTCTTTCGGTGTGCAGAAACTTGGGCACCTGAGCCCGGCGCATTCGCTGTCTGTGCTTATTTTACTATTGTTGCCGGTTGCTATTTATTTTCAACGTGCGCGTTTTGCCGGTATGACAGGGGAATATATCGGTATGGCGACGATGACCTTTACGGTGTTCCTGTCTTTCATTCCTACCATTGTAGAAACGCTTACGCGAGTTCCAGTTGGAGATCCTATTGCTGAGAACGATAAGGCGCCGATTATCAAAATGCTGTTACTGGCACTTGCCGTTATATTCGTAGTGATTATCGTATTTCAGATCCGGAAAGCAAGAACGCTTCGTAAGAGTGTGTTGTAGTTTCGATCAGGATGTGTGTTCTGTTGTTTTGACATCATAGTGCAGCTTGTGCGAGATAAGGAGGCTAACGACGGCGAACGATGTGAAGGCGAAGAAGCCGGTCATCAGGCTGGAGCGGTTGGTAGTAAGGATGTCGATGCTTTGGGTTATGCTCTCAATTTGTTTCAGTTGCTCGGAAATGATTCCGCTAAAGCCAATGTATGCCATGAAGATCGCTATCACCATTACATCGGCCATGGACCATTTGCCGGTGCGAAAGATCATGAAATTGATGAAGCGGTTGGCACGAAGCTTTGGAGAGTATAAGTATCCTACAGACGACAATAGCTTACAGATAGGAAACAGCACGCTGAACAACAATACCAGCAGCCCGACAAACAATACGTCGAGGCGGTGTTGTGTAAGCATAAGATTGACTACCTGTAATATACTTTTGCTTTTGTAGTATAACACCTGGTCCTCGAATACTACCGGCTCACCCAGCAAGGTGAAGCGGATGCTGCTGATACGGGCGTCGATCTCAATCATGGGCAGTAGCAGGCCGGCCATGAGGGTAGCAAATGTCGCCAGTATAAGCAGCAGATACTCCTGGCGGGAGAATGATTTGGATATTAGTACATACATTACCGTAATGCAGCTAATGGCGAGAAGTGCAATAAAGTAGGGGCGGCGCTGCTGGTCAAGGGTGGCGATGCGTGAGGTGAGATCTGTTAATGCGGTCGCGCGGTCCTGTAGATTATATTTTTTTAAGATACGATCGTGCTCCGCATAGTCCATTTTGGCGAACGTATTGTCGGCATACTCGTTCAGCTTCATGATTATATAGCCACGGATGCGCTCGCGGTTTTCCGGATTATTCATAAAGTCTATTACCTGGTCTGTAAACCAGGGGACGCGTTTTTCGATCTGGTCGAATACGCCAGTGAAGGAGAGCACGGTGCTTTGCAAAAAGCCGAGCATGTTTTGGGACTGGCTCTTCTCGTAGTCACTGCGGAGCTGACGTATGGCCTCTTTCAGCAGGCCTTCTATTTTGGCGTGCAGCTCAGCGCGGTTTTCACCTTCAAAATTAAACTCGCTGATCTTCTTTGTGATGATGCCCGCGAGCAGATGTTTCCATTCGTCTACGTTGAAGAGGCCGTATTTGATCTTGGAGAGCTCGATGAGGTCTTCTTTGATCTCCTGACGTTTATGTTCGTTGCTATAGATAACGAAGGCGAGCGATGCAGTGGCCAATAGCAGGACGGATACGAATATAAGGCGAAGGACTTTCACGGATACCATAGTGTTGATACCGGGAAAGATAGGGAAAAGTGGAGATGATTATGGAAGACGGTGTAGAAATTGATAGAGGGAACGTAGCTCATCGTCAGTGAAGTTGGCAGTCATGGTCCAGGGCATGTCTTTCGGGTCGAGTTGTCGACCCTGAGGAGTTTGGCCGGTTCGGAGGGCGCGGATAAATTGTTCTTCGGTCCATTTCCCGACGTTTCCTGTGGATGTTATATCTACAGAGGCCTTTATTCCCGGGATACCGAAGTCTTTGCCTTTGAGGGAATCGCCATGGCAGCCGGTACAGCTGGTGATGAGGTAGCGTCCATTTTGTTCGGAGATTCCAGGCGTATAGGCCAGCGTTGCTTTTCCCGCATGATCTGTGATCAGTTCGGCCGGGGCAAGGTTGGGGAACTTGCCGATTGTATACAGTATGCGTAATAGCGGGCCGGCTTTTGCTGCGGGTATCTTGCGATCTACCGGGGGTACTGTTTTCATATAAGCAACGAGGTTCTGAATATCGGTATTACTGAGCTGGAAGTATTCGTTGGCGGGCATCAGAAGCAATGTGCGGTGCTCTTTGTTGACGCCATGTTTAATCGCGCGTACCCAGTCTCCGTCGGTGAGGCTTGCGCCAATGCCGCCGATTCCGTTGGTCAGGTTAGGGCCTGCCAGCATGCCGAACTCCGGACCGCTCTTTATGATCTTGCCGCCGAAATCTTTAGCGTGGCAATCTTCACAGCCGCGTATGGAGGCAATGTGCTGACCAGCGAGAATACTGGCACTATCGTTAGGAATTTGCAGAGGCAGTTGATCGAAGGTGTAAACCTGGCTGAGGCGGTAGGTGGAAATACTGTATATAACAACATAGGATAATACTAGGATGCCAACCAATGAGCCAACTATGATGAGTAATACTTTGAGACTTCTTTTAAACATGTTCAGGTTTTTGCAGGTCTTTTTAATAACAAGCTGCAGAACGCATGGCGCCCTGCAGCTGTTTTCCAATGAGAGTTTGTGTCAAACAACATTGTAAAGAAAGGTATATGTTCTTTTGAGGGCAATGACCGGATGTGGTAAAAGAACTCACCGAATGTGTGGGGTGCTTGTATGCATAGCGAGTGTGCGAGAGGGAGAAATTCAAAGTGAGTATTGATACGAAGGACTTCCTCCGGGCAGAAATCACCCCTCACCCCTGATTGATGTATTTCTGCTGCCGCTCCACGGTACAGATCGGTGGAGGAAGTCTTCGTATCGATGTATATTTTTTAGCGACGGTTTATAATGGCGGCGGTCTCTTCGAGGCGGAGTAGGCGAGAGAGGTGGCCGCGGCAAAGGGCGAAGGCGTCGTAAGTCTTAAGGTCTTCTGAGTATTGCTGGACGTTAGTATGATAGAGATCTGTGTTGAGGACGGCATCTATTGCCAGCTGGAGGCCTTTGGCTGTGGGGTGTTCGACGCGAAGGTCTATGCCGCATTCAAAATATTCTATACGCGCGCTTACTTCGTTGCGCTGGTCTTCCGTGCCGGCGGCTACAACAGGCACTCCGTATTTGAGGCTGTATAATACTCCGCCGTAACCACCGTTGGTTACGAATACGTCGGCGTGGCGCATCACATCGTCGAAGGGGATAAAGTCTTCGATGATGATGTTGTCGGCAGAGTATTGCTCGCGTAGCGCTGTTGTATTGTGACCGCCGGTTGTGGCGATGATCAGCGTGTCGGTGCTGTTCTTAAAGTTTTCGAGTGTTGGGATTAGCAGCTTGGCAGGATCGGTTTCGCGGCACCCTTGCGTTACAAGGATCACGGTTTTGTATCGGTCGATGCGTGTGTCGTACCAGTGCGGCATGTAGCCGGGGACTGACGGTGGATATAGACCGCCGATGAATTGTATGTTTGTACCGAAATCACCACGGGGATATTCGAACGATGCAGGACCTACCTGTAGATAGAGACTGGCCTGGCGAATCAATGTATCGGGTAATGTGGAGCGTTTGTGTACGATATCATTACCGTCGAGCATGGAGCTGTAAAGGCCGATGGACTCCTGGTATGTTTCTGAATAGAGCTCCTGGCGCATCGACGCATAGGCCAGGCGTTCAGATGGATGGAGTGCCGGCGGTAACCCGGAGCCATAAGGGGCCAGGTCTGCCGATTCTTCCGCCAGCGGTACGACACCGACTGCGACTACCGGCACATTCATTTTATACCGCACAAACGGTATTGCCGGAAAAAAGCTGTCGCAGATCAGTGCGTTGAACCGGAAATTCTTATAGATATCCGATATGTCTATAAAGTACTCGGGAACTCGTTTTATAAAGTAGTTTGTCAGATCGTGATTGAGGCGTTCGTTGGGGTCCGTGAGCAGTGTACGTTCGGGGACAAATGGGAGCTTGTCCGATAGATACAGATCTTTTGCGTGTATGAACGGGTAGTGGTGAATTTCCACTTTTTCGAGGCTGTGCCTGAGCTTTGCCGGTGCGTACCAGCGCACATCACATCCTGCAAACTGCAGATAGCGCGCAAGGCTGGTCAATGGGTTAATGGTGTCGATTGCCTGACTGGTGGCAAACAGGATCTTTTTTCCAGAGAGAGGTCCGTCAAGAGGGTTTTTCATATTTGTCGGTAGTTTATTTCACGGCTATGCGTTATAAACTACGGTACAAAGCTGGGTGTTCGGGCGTTACTATGGTATCCCCTATACCGGTATATGTTATCCCCTATTTTAATAGGGTGAGTGCGAAGTACGAGAGCGATGAGTGCGGGAGTGAGCGAAACTGGCAGGTATGATGATTTGATAATTATGGTTGGAGGTATTAAAATACCGAGGTAGAAGGGTGTGAGAAGAAAGAAGGAGGCATCACGGCTACGGCTTTAGCCGGATGGGACCCCGCTTTATTTTTACACGATCTGCTGGTTGATGGCTTTGGCCACTACTTCGGTGAGTGATGCTACGTGGAGTTTTTCGTAGATCTTCTTAACGTGGCTGCGAACGGTTTCGTAGCTGATGTGAAGCTCGCTGGCGATCATCTTGTAGCTCAGTCCGTTTACAATTGAGGTAAGGACCTCTTTTTCTTTTGTCGTGAGGTTATAGTCTGCGGCTTTTGTACGTGGAGGAGACCCTGCCTTGGATTGAAAGATCATGTTCATAACCTTGCGTGCTACGAGCGGGGTCATGGGCGCTCCGCCTGACTGCAACTCTTTTATTGAACTCAGCAGCGATTGGTTCAGGCCACTTTTCAGGATATATCCGGATGCTCCGGCCTGGATAGATTCAAAGATACGGTCTTCATCTTCAAACACGGTCTGGATCAGGATCTGTACGTGAGGGAGCTCTTGTTTGAGCTGACGCACCGCCTCTATGCCGTTTACACCCGGCATCTGAATATCCATCAGTACGATGTCAGGGTTGCATGACAGAACCTGATTTACACAATCATGCGCATCGCCAAACGTTCCGGCCACGGTGAATGTGGGATCGGCCTCCAGCAGCGATCGGATACTGTTGCGGATGTTTTTGTTGTCATCGAAAATTGCTACTCGGATGCTCATCGTTTATGGGTGTGGTTTTTTTTGTGATTTATAGACATTGTTGGTTTTATTTTCAGGTTAGGGCAGTCCATGGGCAAAGCAGCCGGATGTGCGTGCCTGTGCCCGGGCTACTTTTTATGGACAGCTCGGCCTTCAATTGTTTAGCGCGGAAATGTATATTGGTTAATCCGTTGCCCCTGCTGTTTTCGATGTCGTTGAGGATGTACGTATCAAAGCCATTGCCATCATCCTGTACCTGCAGCGAGAGGCCCGTTTCGGTGAGTTTTATTTCGACCAAAAGGCTTTTGCACGCGGAATGTTTGAAGGCATTGTGTAATGCCTCTTTGAGGATGAGGAATATGTTCTTGCGGGCATGCATGCCGAAGCTCTTTTTAAGTAATGCGTTATCGTATTGAAATGAAAAATAGATGCTGCGGGCATTACACAGTGGGCGTGCGTAATTGTTTATCCGTTCAACAATGCTGCCGAAATGATCGTTTCGTGGCTTGATAGCCCATACGATATCGTCCATTTCGCGGATCATGCCATTGGCTGTTTCGCCTATGGTGTGCAAAACGCTCTGCATCTGCTGTATATTACCTTGCTCCTGGTAGATCCTAGCGGCCTCGCCGTATACTGCGATGCTGCTGAGTGTAGAGCCGATCTGGTCGTGCAGGTCCTGCGCAATACCGTAACGGATAGCCTGTTGCTTCAGTAATACATAGAGTCGATAGCGATATAAAAGGTAACCTACTAAAACAAAAAATAATATTATCAATCCGTAGAACCAGGCCTGTGTCCAGAAGGGTGGTGTGATCACAATGTCGACGTAGTTATATCGTTCCGGTGAACCTCCTTTCCAGTTTGTGGCTCTTACTTTGAAACGGTAATTACCGCCGGCAAGATTCGAGTATTGCGCATAATTCCGTCGGCCGGCGTCTATCCAGTCTTTGTCGACTCCTTCGAGCATATATGCGTACTGCAGGCTATTGCCGCCGAACTCAGGAGCGGCGAACTCCAGCGTGAAGAAGTTCTGAAAGTGTTCGAGTGTTATGGCCTTTGCCGTGTGGAGCAGATGGCTGTAGGACGTGTTGAACACCCGGAAGTCCGTGAGGTATACAGGTGGTTCGTGGCGTATGGGTGCAACCTCGGCGGGGTTGAAGGCTATATAGTAGTTGGAGCCGGCGGCATATAATGTGTTGTCGCGGTCTTTATACAGATAGCCGCTTACGCCACCGTGTCGTTGGAGGTTGGGGAGATCGTAGCAGCTATAGACAGCACGAGAAGGGTTATACGTATGGAAGTGGCCATTGCAGACCATCCAGAGGTTACCCTGTGTGTCGGTTTCAAGGCCTTCGGTGAGGTTGCTCGATACGTCGATGTGGGCGAAGGTGCCTGTGCTGCGGTTAAAGTATTGCAGCCCGCCGCCGTATGTACTTACCCACAGGGTATGGTTATTGTCTTCGTAAATGTCGAATACATTGTTGCTGGTAAGTGCGGCGCTGTCTTCGCCGTTGTACGAAAAGTAATGGACGGGGAACCCGGGACGTTGCCAACTGCCGAGCCCTCGTTTACCGGTTGCGAGCCAGAGCGCGCCTTCGTGGTCTGTATAGATCTTACGGATCAGATTGTCTTTGAGGTTAAATCTTTTTACAATCTCATGCGTCGCGTCTGCGCGCGAGACCCAGCGTTGTTCTGTGAAATCATAGTAGGTTATATACTGGCCCAATGGTGATACGAGCAATACAGGATGTGTGTCCAACGTGTCGCGGACTATGGACACGACTCTCGAGCTGACAAGTCGTTTCATTACAGGGTCTTTGTCAGTGTTGGGTAGCGGGGCGATGGTGTGTGCTGCCTTATTGTATACGAATACTGTGTAGTCCGTGCCGATGTAGAAGGTGTTGTCCTTATCGGTGAAGAATTTTGTTACGGCAAGCGATTGATCTCTATAGATGAGCTTATGGTGCTCCAGACCGGGCTTGTCATGTCTCTTGATATAGATCCCGTTACTGGTGCCGATCCACAGGTCGTTCAGTTCGTCTTTGTAGAAGTCGTATGCTTTTACTTCATTCTGCCCGGTTGGGAAGAAGTGTTGTTGAAAAGGGGCGAACAATGGATTGTAGACACTTATGCCGCCGTTCGTGCCTACCCATACGAGGTTATTACGATCTACGTACACCACGTTTACGTGGTCATCAGCCAACGAGCCTTCTTTCGAAGGGTCGTGTCTGAAGTTTTGAAATTGTCCGGAAGCGTTGTCGTATACGGTTACGCCTGAGGCTTTGCCCGCTATCCACAGGCGTTGTTGTTTATCCTGGGCGAAGGATACGAATTCGTCGTCTGGTATTTCAGGATGGTCAGTATTGCTATATATGGTTTGCTTGTGGCTTGCCGGAGAGTAACGGCACAGCGTGTTATTTAATGAGCCACACCAGAGTTGGTTGTCGGGTGCGGAGTATAGCGTGGTGATCGAAGCGTTGGGGAGATTGGCATTTGCGCGTTGATATGGATCGTTCTCGCTAAAGCGCAGTGTTGGTGTGTGGATCTTCAACAGGCCCCCGTCGGCGTCGCCTACCCATAAGGTATCATGATCGGCAAGCGCGAGTGAGAGTATGCTGCGTGCGCCGTGCCGTACCGGTGTGTCGAACTTGCCGGTGCGTTTATTAAAGCGTACGACAAAGCTGCTACTTGTAGCAAGCCACAGATAGCCCTGGTTATCTTCGACGATCTTTACGACGTTGTTCTCAGGGATGCTTTCGCTATCGTTTGCATCGTGCATATAGTGCCTGAACTGTTTGCCACCGGGAGCTGTATAGATGTATTTGATGAGGCCTCCCTCTGCCGTGGCGATCCAGATTACGCCATTTTTGTCTTCGTAGAGATCCGTGATGATATTACCGGAGAGACCGAAGTCGCCAGCTGTCTCGCTACGAAATACGGTAAAGAACTTGCCGTCATAGCGGTTCAGCCCGTCTTCGGTGCCGAACCAAAGAAAACCGCGGCGATCTTCGAGAATACAATTCACAACGTTATGCGATAACCCATTATCCAGACGAATATTCCGGAAGTACGGTTGAAGGTTCTGCGCGGCAACGTTTTGCCAAAGAACCATCACCACCAAACAACGTATTATTCCCATTCCCTGCCAATAATTTGAGGCGCAATACTAGCGAGCAGCGGCTACTCTTACCAGCCTGGGGTGTCAAAAGTCTGACGACAAATGCAGACAATATTGCCTTTAAACGTTCACGTTTGGGTTGAGTGTTATGTTTAAAGGTAGCTGTGTAAACATGCACAGGATTGCGACGATACGTGCAACGGAATATATAACATATTGATTGGTGGATAATTTACTTTAACAAACGGACGATAATTATATAAACTATCGTCCGTTTGGCAAACGATCACGCGGCGTTCAGATTAACGGCTTCATGTTGGCGGGTTTTGTATTCGTGTGTTATCAGCAACCATAGCGCGAACAATATCGCGTAGCTACCTCCTCGTTCTACCCATTCGAAAAATCCATACGCGGGGTAGAACATCTCGCTTATCATTTTCCATACGAACAGTATGGGCATGAGCCATCGCAGGGGCAGAACTAACACCAGTACTGCTCCCAGCAGCTCCCAGTAGCCTACTACATGTGATACTATAACGGCATCGCTGAAGCCCAGGAATGTGTATTGTTTAAGAAGGCCTTGCTTACCCAGGAGGTTGAGCCAGCCGTGACCCGCGAGCAAAAACGCGCCGGCTATTTGCAACACGAGCTTTATTCGTTTTTGTAACATTTCGTCCCAGGATTGTAAGTCGCGAATAGGTTTGAACCAGCCTTTAAAGGGAACACGGTAACCCGCAAGCAACAACAAGGCAAACGGTGCTCCGTAGTTCCCGGCGCGTTCTATAAACTCGGCGAAGGGCTCTCCGGAAAGCGGGCGCAATGAGGCTGTGAAGAGGCCCCAGAATACAAGCCATCCGCCTGCTGCGCGTATGGGATAGGCCAGTATAATTATACCGAGCGCGATATCCACAGCCCCGACAACGGGCATAAGGGTATTCGCCAGCTCCTTGCCGATACCGAATACCGCGAAGTAGTTACACCAGATGGGTTTGGTGATGATGCCAAAAGCACCATGGCCGATAAAGCACATTGCGCAGGCTATGCGCAACACGGTATACATGCGCGAGGATAGATTCGGGGTATTCATCAGCGGCGTGTACGGATACGGTTAACAATAAATGCTCCGACCTGCCTGCCCATCGTAACACCGATTTCGTTGGCGGGACGATAGTGGATGCCTCCGTACAGGCGGCTTTGTGCTGCTTCGTTAGAGGCTTCGAAGAACGAGTTGAACTTTCGCACCTGCAGACCGAATTCTACTTCCGTTGAATCGGTAAACGTGAAGCTTTCGCCGAATACGTCGGTTAGCGTAGTGGCTGCCGCCGCCGAGATTACGCTGTGTCCGCTTGTATATTCAGGGAAGGGTGGCGTTTGCAACAGGGGCATCCAGTTTTCATCGATATACCGGTTTATATATGTTTCCGGCCGAAGTACACGGCTGCGGTATTTCTCGTCCCAGCAGGCTATGAAGCCGTCGGCCAGCGAGAGGGCTACCCGTGTGTACGCTTCCGCAGAATGTGCGAAGTCGGCCTTCGCGGTTATACAGGCTACGTGGGTGATGTTCATCCAATGGCCACCGGGCGATATTTTCTTCGTGGCGAACATGACGTGACCTTTTACATTAAGTACAAAGGGGTTACAATCCCAAAAGCGAGCAATGTTCTTCTGCTCATCACTGAGGTTGAGACCCGTCTTGTAGACTTCGCGTGCTATTGCGTAGAATTTGCTCGTTGTATCTGTCGAAAAGGGAATAGGCGGCACACAGCGGAATTGGGAAGCAGAATCGATAACGAAGGTGCGTATTTTACTCCAATGTGGCTCCACGGCATCCATATACGCAGGCGGCGTGGGCTTCCAGGTGTGCGGTTGTTCTTCTATGCTGTATTTTGGAAAAGAGCGTGTTTGTTTGTAATTGTCTTTTGTAGACCATTTGACGATACGCGCCGCAATGGTATCGCCGAACTGAACTGAACGTTCAAAGACATCGTCGGGCATTGAAGACTTTTTGAATTCTTCCATTACGCGTGCGTGGTATTCGTCCAGCATGTCTTCCGAGAATACGAATACCCGGGCGGCTTTCAGAAGCGCTTCGGCAGAAGCCAGCTGAAAGCAATACTCCTTACCTTTCTCTGGTTCAGGTAAGGGTTTGAGACCGTGAAGTTGTCCTGCCAGGGTTAGCAGTGTTGAGTCCTGGTGGCGCGCTGCTTCGTACGCTGCTACGCTGATATATGTATATATGCGGCTGGCAACAGGAGGTGAAAAAATGTCGTGAACAATGATGTCTGTAACGGCCTTTACGGAGCGGTGCAGGTGTATAGGATCGTTGATGAATTCTTTGTAGTCCCGGCGGGGTGCGCAAGAGTTTACCAGCAGCGACGCTACGATAATGAAAAACAGCTTTTTCATGATGGGTGTTATAAGTAACAGTGTTAAGGTTATACGAGTGGAATAAAGCCTGGCCGACAGCATACGATATATGTTGACGGGCCGTTACAGGTATCCGGGTTTATACAGATGTGATGATAACTATGAATGTTGAGGCGGCTGAAAGATATTCCCTACACAGGTATAATTATACGCTACAGGCAATTCGAAACAATTGTGGCTTTGTCGCTGGTGGTTTGCCTGGTCGGGCAGCAGGCATGTAGTGAGAAGATAATATTTACTGACGGGCAGAATCACGTTGGATTCTGTGGGATGTCCTTTCGATTCGTTTGAGAATGAGCGGGTGCATTCGGAGAGCATGCCTTCGAGTATGGTGCCTTTATCGTCGAGAATACAAACAAGGTACAGCGTGTCGTTATAGAGCTTTTGCTTTACAAGGCGGTATACTTTGCCTTCGTACATTATCCGGCCGCTGGTTTGTGTATAGGCTGTATTCGTTGCGTAGGGAATGGATAATGGTATGCGGAAGATTATCTGGCCGGTGAGCTCGCCGTCGTTTTGCTCGATCCGGCTGGTAGTGGTTTGGCCCCAATGTTCCTGGGCCATAAGTAGCAGCCCATAGTATCCCACAGCGTTCAGCAGAACGAGAAAAAGCAGAAAATAACAGAATAGCCGTTTCATAGGGGTCCGCCAGGGCAGAAATAATAAGTCAATATGGCTAATTGAATGTTGCGAAGAAAGGGTTTTACAACGTTTGCTTTAAAAATACCCTGATGTAACCTCGGGTGGGCTCAGACGTTCAACGATTGAGTGTCTAATCGCATGAAATCAAGTATAACATCCTGGCGCTGGCCATTCTTTTGGGCATTCGTTGTAATGATTCTGGCTATAGTTGGCTCGTGGTGGTGTATAACCCAGCCAGTTTGGATTTTTCTGACGCGAGGGTTGATGTTAGCCGATGGAAGGATCTGCCCGCGACGAATAAAGACCTGCTGACTTGGGTTGAGCAGAACGGACGCGCGATCGCTCCTTCCTACAGACAGGTTGTCTGTACCGAGTTCGTTATAGGCGCGGTGCAACATGTTATGCCGCTTACGCGACGCGAGAAAAACGACGTCCGTATTATTACTGAGGGTAATCTTGAGGAGCAGATTATGGAGGAACGGCCGATTATCAGGGGTGTTCAAACGGCTTTAGTGGCGGGTAAAAAGGGGGTTGAAGTGGCCGCTGAAGATGTGCAGCCCGGAGACCTGGTGCAATTCTGGACTATTTACTGTGGGAAGGCGTTCGGGCATTGCGGTATTGTGCTGGATATAAATCCGGGCAAGACGCTTACATTGTATTCTTCTCACCCGGTTACAGGTGGTTACGGAAAGCAAATGTATCTTTGGCCGAAGTATTCGTATTTTGTACGACTTTCCGAACACTGAATGTTAAACTGATGAAAACATGTCAGAAGAAGCCGCGCTGCGCGATATAGACAACTGGTTTATGAAGCAACCGGAGCCGACTAAAAGTGCATTGCTATTTTTGCGCCGGCATGTTCTGAAGCAAGACAGTAATATTACGGAAGCCTGGAAATACAGAATGCCATTCTTTTGCTATAAGGGTAAGATGTGTTGCTATCTTTGGGTGCACAAACAATATGGGAAACCTTACCTCGGTATTGTAGAAGGCAAGGCTATCCGGCATCCTGACCTGCTGCAGGAGAAGCGATCGCGCATGAAAATATTACTTATCGACCCGGAGAAGAATATACCGATACGTAAAATTAATGCTATTCTGAAACAGATGCTGTCGTTCTATTCTTAACTTTAATATAAAGTATACGATATATGGGCCAATTGATGCCGATCTTAAAACCTGCTGGTTACCGGGCAAACGAACCGCTCTTTTTCAGGGAGCCGATTTTTGAAAGCAATGCCGTGCCGGTCGTGGCATTCGGCGTGGATGAAGGGGATACGATCATGTATCAGGGAGCCACGGACGAGGCGGACTACCAGGTGAAGCTGCCCGCTGTTAAGGAGGAAGCGCTCAAGAATCTTGCGGCTATAAAAACCAGTTTAGACTTGCAACCGATGGGTAACACGCAGATTGCGTTTGTTATGGGGAGCGAATACGCGTGCGAGAAAATACTTGATAAGTCTTTTATGAAGGATCTGGCTGTCCGCGTGGGCAGCGCAAGCCTTATGGTTGGTATTCCATTCAAAGGTACGCTTATCGCGACGGATGCTAACGGCGATCAGCGCCTTAGATTTCCGGTAGTCGTGAAGAAATGTTTCGAGGATCCGCAGAACGATCCGATCTCCGATAAGGTGTTTCTTGTAAGAGATGGTGAGATCGTAGCAATGGCCGGCGAGGATATTAAGAACGAAGTCAATGATTCGTTCACTATTGCCGAGCACGGACCGACCAATAATTATAGGATTGACCTGAAGAGCACCGATATCGACGGATTGACGAAGGATATCAATGTTTCGTTTCAGCAAATCATTCTTATGCTTATGGATCGCAAGGTTTTTGGCGGTGAGATACACTATCACGTTAACCCGAAAATGCTACCTACGGAGGAGCTTTTTCTAAAATGCCTCAGCTATGTGAAACAGCTCGAAGCGAACGAAGTGGCGCAGACGCTTATTCATACGTCGACCGGTTCTTATGCGCGGATCTCTTTCTTCTATAACAAAGAGCAGGTTGCACCATTGCTGTAAAAACAAAGCCGCCCTCCGACTGTTCGGAGAAGCGGCTCTATCAACCTGTTAAACCTGAAAAAACTGTTATTTCATTTTCCACCAGCTGGTGGGAACTGGCGCGGGCTGCTCGCTGCCAGTGCTGTATTTAAGATCGAGTGTGAATCCTCCTCCTCCTTCGATAAAATCAAGCTCGAAGATATGCGGACCTTTGTCGAGGGCTATTCCGCCGCTCTTGAGGATAGGCCCGTGCAGGCCGTCGTTATCTACTACAAGACGGTTGTCTATGCGTAGCTTGCCGCCGTCGTCGCAGGTAAAGAAAAAGTTATAGACCCCTTGCTGAGGTACATCAATGTATCCGCGATAGCGGAGACCGAAGCTGCCTTTCGCAATGCTGTCCGGTACAACGATACCGCTAACGGCAAGTGTGCTGTCGGGTTCCTGACCGATGCCGGCCGTGTTCTTGAAGGAGCCTGGATTATACAAAAGCTTTAATCCGGGCTGTAAATCTGTGGCCGCTTGCGCCGGTGAGTAGGTTTGCTTCTCATACACCAATGCATAGACATCGCCGCGACGACCCGCTTTGGTGAAAAGCGCAAGCTTGACCGTATCGCTTTCGGTTATTGTAACAGGCTCTGACAGCTTATCCGAGTTGGCGTCGGGCATACTGCCATCGCGTGTATAGCGAAGGGTTAGGTCGGGTAGTGGTGGTGTTAATGAGAGTACGGCTTTGTCTGTAAATACATTGTTCTGTACAAGGCCTTCCAGGTCGGGAAGGCGGTAGTCGATCTTCAACTGATCCAGGCGTGTATAGTGCGGGATGAGGCGCGCGCGGTAGCCGTCGTAGTCCTGTTTGTTAGTCCAGAGCACCTCGCTCAGTGCTGTCATACGGGGGAACATCATATAATCCGCGCGTGTGTCGCTGGGGATAAATTCCGTCCAGGTATTGGCTTGTGCACCGATGATATTTGCCGCTGATTTCTCATCAAGTCCTTTTGGTATGGGATTGAAATGGTATACGGCATCCAGCGAGCGTGAATCAGGTAGGTTATCGAAGTACAGGGGATTGCCTGGTGTCATGATCACGTTGTTGCCCTGGCGAGCGGCTTTTACCGGTGTATCAGGCACCCAACCACGCCAGTACATAACAACGGCCGATGAGCTTACCCCTCCTTCGAGGATCTCATCCCACCCGATGAGCTTTTTGCCGTGGGCCTGGAAGAACTTCTCCATACGAAGTACGAAGTAGCTTTGCAGCTCGTTGAGGTTCTTTAAATTGTTCTTCTTCATGAGCGCCTGGCATGTCGGTGCGGTGCCCCAGGTAGTCTTCTCTACTTCGTCGGCCCCGAGGTGAATATACTCAGAAGGGAAGAGGTCGAAGATCTCGGAATATACATCTTCCGCGAAGCGGTATGTCTCTTCATTGCAGGGGCAGATGGGCGTAGAGAATGTCTTACCCCATGCAGCGCCACCGGTGCTGCATGCCAGGTAAGGATATTGTTTGATAGCTGCCATCATGTGGCCCGGCATGTCGATCTCGGGTATAATGTCGATGTGGCGTGCGGCGGCATAAGCGATGAGCCCGCGCATTTCATCCTGTGTATAGAAGCCACCGTAAAGGGTCTTGCCGTCACGTTGGATGAGGTGCTTGCTCTCCAGGGTATAAGAAGGGTCGTTCTTGGAGCGCTCGATGCAGGTTGAATCCTGGTTGTTGAGTTCGCGCCAGGCACCGGCTTCGGTAAGCTTGGGATATTTCTTGATCTCTATACGCCAGCCCTGATCATCGGAAAGGTGAAGGTGAAGCTTGTTGAATTTATAGAGAGCCATGGCATCGATCAGCTTGTGCAGGTGGTCGATGGAGAAGAAGTGGCGCGATACGTCGAAGTGCATTCCGCGCCACGTATAGGCAGGATAGTCTTTTATACTTACGGCAGGAATTGTTGTTTCCTTAAGCACGGTGGTCTCTACCGTAGCGGGCAGAAGTTGTCGTAATGTTTGTGTAGCACGAAACAGGCCGGCGTCGGTTTTCGCGGTTATGTTGATGCTGGATGTTGTTACTTCCAGGTGATAGCCTTCAGCTTGAAGAGTCGAATCGTATTGCAATACGATATTATGGTCGGCCGTTTCTTCTGTCAGCGCGGGGCGTTGGCCGGTAGCGTGCTCGAGGAGGCTTTGCAGCTCTTTTATGCCGGAGTCGAAAACGCCGTTAGGCGCGGTGATGAAGAGAGGTGTTTCTCCCGATAACTTGAACGAGCCTTGGCCGCCGGTCAGTTCCTGTGGATAAGGAATTATTGCATAACGCGGGCCCTGTACGGCGTCGGGACTTTTGCCCGGGCCGCAGGCTGTCAGCAGAACGACGGTCAGTAGAAATGAAAACGCCTTGATTAAGGCTGGAATGCAATGCACCAGGAAGTGCGACGTGTGCCGGTGGGCCATAGTTATCAGTTTTAATAAAGACACCTAACCTGCCCTGTTACCGTAAACCGATCCGGTCTTTGTGCGGCCTTTCGTGGAAAAAATTTGCTTAGGGCTCCATTTCCTCCAATAAATAATCCTGACCGTGACCGTACCGGATCAATTCTTTGAGGTAATAACGCTCCAGGGTGAGCAGGTCCTTAACCTTAAAGTCGCCGTTCGGGAGCACGCTTTCGATGACGAATTCGTGCCTCTCGCCATAATTTGTAAGACGGTATTTTTTGCCCGTCCGCAATACATCCAGATGAAGTCCTGCCATACACTCCCTACGTTATACGTTTTCGATTGGTTTGTCTTTATCAGAGATCCTCTTCACGCTCGAGCATGAGTATGGACGCCTGGGGTACGATAAAATATTTGTCACCTTCATACAATACCTCGATGGCGCCTTTCTGTAAAAAAATCGCCAGGTCGCCTTCCTGGGCCTGTAGCGGCAGGTATTTTACCTGGTCTTCCTTGCCCTTCCATACATCGTCTTCATCTGCGGGCAAGGGCAGCGGGTAGCCGGGGCCGACCTTTATTACGTAGCCGCTTTGGATCTTCTCTTTTTCCTGTACGCCTGGTGGCAGATACAATCCGCTCTCGGTTTTGTCCGACTGTTTGGAGGGCTTGATGAGCACCCTGTCGCCAACGACGATCAGTTTTTTCAATTTGTTGTCTGCTGTCAATTTCATAATTTCTTGTCTACTCCGGAAAATCCGCTCTCACTAAGCTATCCCGGGTTTGTCGGGACGGAGGCATTAAGCTTAGACTACAATGCAAATTTGGTATAAAAAGTTTTTTCATGTAATAATCCCGGCCATTGATTGCTGATTATCGTTTACTTTCAGCAGATTAAAAATTACTAACCTTAAAATTACCCTATGCCAAAATCAGTATTGAGCGTGGCGCTATGGCTTTTGTCATTTACAGGCGCCATGGCCCAGATTCACGCCGGCCTGTTCCGTTACCCGGATGTTTCCCAGACCCACATTGTTTTTACGTATGCGAACGACCTGTGGGTTGTTCCTAAAACCGGGGGGCTTGCGTATCGCCTTAGCTCGCCTGCAGGCGTCGAAAGCTTTCCTAAGTTCTCACCTGACGGCAAATCCATTGCCTTTACGGGTAACTATGACGGTAATGACGATGTATACCTTATTTCTGCATTAGGAGGTATTCCTACCCGTATTACATACCACGGTATGACCGACCGCGTGGTGGACTGGTTTCCCGATGGCCAGAATATACTCTTTGCCTCCGGCCGTGAAAGCGGACGTGAACGGTTTAATCAACTCTATAAAGTGAAACCTACCGGCGGTATGCCCGAGAAGCTGCCGCTACCGTATGGCGAGTTTGCTTCCATTTCCCCTGACGGTAAAAATATTGCCCTGACGTTCCGGTCACAAGTGTTCCGTAACTGGAAGCGCTATCGCGGCGGCTGGAATGCAGAGATACACACATTTAATTTCCAAACCCTTGGCTCCGAGAATATATCCATAGCAACCGATGCCGCGGATGAGCTGCCCATGTGGCACGACAACAGCATCTATTTCTTGTCGGACCGCGGCTCTGAAAAACGGATGAACCTCTGGGAATACAACACGACCTCCAAAGCATTCCAGCAGCTCACAAACTTTGCCGACGCAGACATACATTTTCCATCGCTCGGTCCGCAGGAAATTGTATTCGAGGTTAACGGTAAGCTATACCTGTACAACCTGAGCAGCCACACGCAGAACGAGGTGAAAATAGATGTTGTTACTGACGGACTTGCGCTTAAATCTTCTGTTAAAAAAGTATCGACACTTATCGAGCACGTATCGCCTGCCCCGGACGGAAACCGTATTCTGGCAGAAGCGCGTGGTGAGATTTTCTCGCTGCCCGCCGAACATGGTTTTGTGAAGAACCTTACGCAGTCGTCGGGTGTTGCTGAGCGCTATCCTACGTGGTCGCCCGATGGCAAATATATTGCATACTGGAGCGATCGTTCCGGCGAATATGAGCTAACGATACGCGACACGAAAAACGAAGGTAACGAGCGCAAGCTCACGACATACGGCCCTGGTTTCCGATATAAGCTTTTCTGGTCGCCCGATAGCAAGAAGGTTGCCTTCATCGACAAAGCCATGAAGGTGCGCATCTATGATCTGAGCGCCAACCAAACCGTGGAAGTAAGCCACGGACTTCGCATGATGCACGGCAACCTGGAAGGATTCTCCGCCAGTTGGTCACCCGATAGTCGCTGGCTTGCCTTTGACCATGATCTTGATAACTCACACCAGGGTGTATTCCTGTTTGATTACCCAGCTCGCAAGCTGCACCCCGTTACCAGCGGCTACTACAACGCAGCAGACCCTGTGTTCGATACAGAAGGAAAATACCTGTTTATCCTGACAAGCCAGCATTTCGAGCCGGCTTATAGCGATCTTGACAATACTTTTATTTATCCGAATGCTACCCAGATAGCAGCTATCGTACTGAAGAACTCTACACAATCGCCGCTCCATGCGCGTAACGACGCCGTTGGTGTGAAGCAAGAAGACGAGGATGACTCGAAAGACAAAGAAAAGAACGATAAGAAGACTGATGACAAAAAGGCCGACGAGAAGAAAGACACCAAGGTAAAGCCTGTAGACATCGATATCGAAGGATTGGAGTCACGTATTGTTCTCCTTCCTCCTGATGCGGGTAACTACGGATCATTGTCAGCTGTGGAGGGTAAGGTGATCTATCACCAGCAGCCCAACACCGGCGCTGCTGAAAAGAAACGCCCGTTGAAGTACTTCGACCTGAAAGAACGCGAAGAAAAGACAATTGTTGACGATATAGAGGGCTACGAAGTAACAGCTGATGGCAAGAAGCTGCTTATACACAAAGACGGCTGGTATTTTGTAAAGGCCGAGGAGAAACAGAAGCTTGAGAAGAAGATTCACACCGAAGAGATGCAGGTATTGGTAGACCCGCGCGAAGAGTGGAAGCAGATCCTTACCGATGCATGGCGCCTGGAGCGCGACTACTTCTATGACCCCAACCTGCACGGTGTAGACTGGAATAAGGTAAAGACTCAATACCTGGACATGCTCAGCGGAGCCTTTACCCGTGAAGAAGTGAGCTTTGTGCTTGGCGAAATGCTGGGCGAGCTAAATGCTTCGCACACATACAAGAGTGGTGGAGACGAAGAAAAGCCCCGGCAGCTGCAGACCGGCTACCTGGGTATAGACTGGCAGGCAGATGGTGAATACTATAAAGTTAAAAAGATCATTCGTGGCGCAGTGTGGGACGCAGAGGTACGGTCGTCGCTTGACCAGCCAGGTATTGGTATTAAAGAAGGACATTATATTCTTGCTGTAAACGGTATCAAGCTTACCACAGCGACCGATCCGTATGCAGCCTTCCAGGATCTTGCGGGTAAGACTGTAGAGATCACGTACAATACCACGCCGTCATGGACAGGCACTAAAACAGCAATAATCGAAACGATGCGTGATGAGTCACGTCTTCGCCACCTGGCGTGGATTGAACAAAACCGCAAGCGTGTGGAGGAAGCTACTAACGGCGCCGCTGGTTATATCTATGTACGCAGCACCGGCATCGATGGACAGAACGAGCTTATTCGCCAGTTCAATGCGCAGATGAACAAAAAGTCGCTCGTTATCGATGAGCGTTTCAATAGCGGTGGCCAGATACCCGATCGCTTCATTGAGTTGCTTAACAGACCCCCCGTTGTATTCTGGGCTATACGCGATGGTGCCTCATGGCCGTGGCCTCCGGCGGGACAATTCGGTCCAAAGGTAATGCTCATCAACGGTTGGAGTGGTTCCGGCGGTGATGCCTTCCCCGACTATTTCCGTAAGGCGGGTCTCGGTCCGCTTATC
>Ga0247764_1000021_pt1 | contig 83047 bp, 63 predicted proteins | sample UWRJL051202B4_FD_179932 | JGI IMG/M metagenome (GOLD analysis project Ga0247764, IMG submission 179932) | Plant litter microbial communities from Arlington Agricultural Research Station in Wisconsin, United States - UWRJ-L051-202B-4 | ecosystem: Environmental > Terrestrial > Plant litter >... | reverse complement strand
CTCGTTCAGAATGAACATACCACCCTGGTTGCTGCGTGTATACTTCACCACGAACTTGATGATATTATCGTAAAGCTGCTCGGTAGTAGTAGCATTGGAATTACGAAGAAGCTCACCGATCTGCGCCAGACCGGATGTAGCCCAGTTACGCTTGTGATCGCTGTCTGCGTTTTCGCGCAGCTTGTCGCGCATGCCTATCAGCGACTGCGAAAGCCCCTGATCGCCTTCCAGCGAAAGATCCACAGAATAATTACCGGCAGATATAGATTCTATAAAAGTAGAAAGCTGCGCCACCGAATGCTCCTGCTGAGCGATGCGCTGCGTATTCTCTTCAGCCACAGTATCCGCTGTAAACTGAAGACGGTATAGCAAAGTACACAGGCCACCCAGTCCGAGTACCAGCAGGATTATAGATACCCACGACAAGCCGTTCACATAGCCGGTGTCGCTCTGCACATTGCGGTTCACGTGATCCACCAGGCGGTCCATCGTAGCCTGAAAGCGCTCATAGGCAGCATCAAACTGCTGATCCAGCTCGCCACCCGCCTGGCCACCGCCTTCACTAACAGCAGTAGTGGCCGTGGTTTCCACCGGTACGGATGCCATTACAGCCCCTGTACTATCCACCGTGCTGGTTGTATCCACGGGTGGGGTAGCAGCCACAACAGGCGCCGGTTTATCGGCCATCCTGTATTTAAGACGTTCTTTCGCTGCGGTGATAAGCTCCTCTATATCGACCAGTCCCTCTTTTAGCAATGCGCGGGTCTCCTCGTCATCCACAATCACAAAATCGCCCAACTCGGTAGATTTTCCCTCGTATGCGCCTTTCAATATATCGCGCGATGATGTTAACCTCGCCACCACATCCTGCTCCGCGTTGATCGACTCGTCACCCGCCATATATTCTTCAAACCATAGGTGGGCCGTGGTCGTCCTGTTTTTAATGTTGTCACCCAGACTTACGTAAGGAAGATTACGCGCGTAAGTTTTCAGTGTACTTCGTTCAACATATGCTATAAGCGCAACGATAAGAAGGCCTATAACAGCGAAAACTACGGTGTATTTAAGAGCGCGTTTGTTCATAAAAACCCATCAAAGGTATGTATGTAGAGAACTTTGAGTGAAAAGTTAACAATAATCGCCATAAATGAAAACGGCAGCCGTCGGCACAGGGCCGGCAACCGCCGCATAAAAAGTGCAGAAAAGCAGAAAATACCCGCCGTTCCTTATAATTCACGTAAGGCCTCACGGCTCGCGTCAAGAATACGCGCCACGATGCCGTCGTCCACAGCCGCCGAAATAAACATCGCCTCATACTGAGACGGCGCCGGATATATGCCGCGCTTCAGCAAGCCCTGAAAATATTTGGCAAACCTGGCCGTATCCGAAGTCTTTGCCGTATCAAAATCAACTACCTGAGTATCTGTAAAGAACAGGGTAAACATAGACCCTACCTGGTTGATCGTAAACGGCAGTCCCGCTTCCTTCAGCTGGCTGCGTATACCCTCCACGATCTTCGTGGCCTGCCCATCGATAGTCTTATATACCGACAGGTTCTCTTTCAGGTAAGTCAGCATAGCCATGCCCGCAGCCATGGCCAGGGGGTTGCCCGAAAGAGTACCTGCCTGATACACAGGTCCGGCAGGAGAAACACAGTCCATGATCTCTTTCTTACCACCGTAAGCACCCACCGGCAGTCCACCACCAATGATCTTGCCCAGCGTAGTCATATCCGGCGTTACGCCATATAATTGCTGCGCACCGCCTGGCGACAACCGGAAGCCCGTCATCACCTCGTCGAAGATCAGTACGATCTTATGCTTGTCGCAAAGATCACGCAACCCCTGCAGGTAGCCCGGCAGCGGTGCCACACAGCCCATATTGCCAACCACCGGCTCCAGTATGATAGCCGCTATAGCGTCTTTATTGTCCAGGATGATACGTTCAGTAGCCGCCAGGTTGTTAAACGGTGCGATAAGCGTATCTGCCGCAGTGCCCTTGGTCACGCCCGGGCTATCCGGAGTGCCGAATGTAAGCGCCCCGCTACCCGCGGCAATCAGGAATGAATCGCCATGACCGTGATAGCAGCCTTCCATCTTGATGATCTTGTCGCGACCGGTATACCCACGGGCTACACGTATTGCCGACATCGTAGCCTCCGTGCCCGAGTTCACCATCCGCACACGATCCACCGAAGGAACCATGCTGCAGATCAGCTCCGCCATGGCCACCTCACGCGCAGTAGGCGCACCGAAAGAAGGCGAGTTGGCCAAAGCCTCCTTCACAGCCTCCTCCACACGTGGATGCGCATGACCGAGGATCATCGGCCCCCACGAGTTTATAAGATCGATATAGGCATTGTCGTCTTCATCATACAGATACGCGCCCTGAGCGCGTTTCATAAAGATCGGGTTGCCACCCACGGCGCGAAATGCCCGCACCGGCGAGTTTACACCACCGGGAATAAATTGCTTGGCCTTGTCGAACAAGGCTGTGCTGCGCGATGTTTGAATCATGCTGATATTATCGTTTGTCGATCACTTTCCGCATACCATTCTCCAGCGTAATAAACGGAACAAGCTGGTTGTTGCGGCTGAACTGAAAATTAAAGCCTTCGCTTATAAAGCCCGGCACATAGCCCTGCGCACTCAGCCCCTCCTGGAAAAACACGCCGTTCTTCTTCAGCTGGCTGCCCGCAAAGAGCATAAACTCATAGCCCGTCTTCGCATAGTCCGAAGGCGTACGACCATGAACCTTGATAAACTTACGGGCAAACTGCGTATAGAGTTTGTTATCCGAATTGATATACCCCGGGGCCATCAAGGCTATCGAGAGCGATTCATACTTCTCCAGGTCAACCACAGTCTCGTCAAGCCACTGAGCCGAGCCTAGCAGCACTATACCGTCGTTACGCGTTTCCACACCGCTCACAACCTTGGAGTACAATAGTGCTTCATCGCTCGCCACAAAAATGCTCCCCAGGCTGTCTTTGCGTAATGTAAACTGGCTGGGATATTTGAACTCGTCGTATTCGGTAGGCGTTGCCAGTATATTCAGAATAGATTTAACGTTCTCCTTCGCCACGCGGTGCGAGCCCGTAATACGCACACCCTTCTCGCGAGCCACCTGCATGAAGTTCGCCGCCAGGATCGAGTCCCTGCGCGTAGTGCCGTAAAACACCATACACGTTTTCTTACGGGTAGCCGCACGGTTTATAAGAAACTCGCCCGACTTGCGCCCCAGCGTTTCGAACGAAGGCTGAAACAAGAATGCATACGGATTGGTACCGATTATATCACTGTTGTTTGAGAACGGATTGAAAACATTGATACGGTTCGTAAGCGAAAAGTCCTGGATAACCTTGTTCTCCTCCTGGAAGAACGGCCCCACGATAAGGTCGGTACTCTTCAGCTCGGCGGTTTCCAGAATGGTCTTGATCTTCGCAGGGTCGCGGTCTGTATCATACGCGCGAAGGCTGATCTTGATCCCCTGCTTGCTCAGTGTATCAAGCGCCAGCTTCATGCCTTCATAGAAATCCAGCACGATCTGGTTCCGCTTCTTGGCAGTAGAAGGCTCCAGCGTATTCACCATAAACGGCATCAGTACAGAAACCGAATAGATATCCTTGAAGAAGGTCTTCGGCGCTTCGGGCACATAGTCCGTCCGTTTCAGATTGAAGCTGCTCACCAGGCTCTCGAACTGATTCTTGTCTTCCGGGTTTGCCAGGTTTTTAGCCAGTGCCGCCACCAGTGCTTTCCCCACGATCTCGTCCTTCGGATACTCCTCGTGCATCATCTTCAACGTTTCCACATCGGTGATGCCCGTAATAGCCTTCGTGCGTGTAGCCTCTATATCGTCCTTGAATTTCTTGTCCTGTATACCGCTCAGAACCTTCCAGCCCTGGAAGTAATCGCGGTTGTCAAGATAAAGCTTACCCAGCCAGAAGTTCACCTCATCTATATGTTCCCACTTGGGCTGAAGGGTTTTGATCTGGTTGAACTGATCTTTGGCAACCGCCGTGAACCCTTTGTTATATGCCGAAAGGGCATAATAGAACGAAGCGTATTCCGAGTAAGGGTTTTTCTGATCGTAAGGAATGAGAGCCTTGAAACTCTCCATCGCCAGGTTATACTTGCCCTCGCGAAAAAGCTGCTTGGCGTTGAAGTATTGTTTATTGTAATCAACCTGCCCTGCAGCCTGCGCCGCTATGAGGCAGAGCAAAAAAATAAAACAACCGGAATTCTTCATCCTCAATTAGATTTTATAAGTCGCGTTCTTTGTTACTCCCACTCGATGGTCGCCGGAGGTTTGGAGCTTATATCATATACTACACGGTTCACACCTTTAACCTTATTGATGATATCGCTCGAAACATCGGCCAGGAACTCATACGGCAAGTGTGCCCAATCAGCCGTCATGCCGTCGGTGCTGGTAACCGCACGCAGGGCAACCACGCGCTCATACGTCCGCTCGTCGCCCATAACCCCTACCGATTGTACCGGCAGAAGCATAGCGCCGGCCTGCCATACCTTGTCGTAAAGACCGTGGCTGCGCAAACCATTGATAAATATGTGATCAACTTCCTGAAGAATTCTGACTTTATCAGCCGTAATATCGCCAAGGATGCGTATCCCCAGACCAGGGCCAGGAAATGGATGACGGCCCAGAATAGCCGGGTCAATGCCCAGTGTCTTGCCTATTACCCGCACCTCGTCCTTGAACAGCGTATTCAGCGGTTCCACAACTTTCATCTTCATCTTCTCCGGAAGCCCGCCCACATTATGGTGCGACTTGATCGTAACCGAAGGGCCCTTCACAGAAACCGATTCGATAATGTCGGGGTAAATCGTACCCTGACCAAGCCACTTCACATCCGTAAGCTGGTGAGATTCCTCATCGAATACCTCTATAAAAGTGCGGCCAATAGCCTTGCGCTTCGCCTCAGGGTCAGTAAGCCCCGCCAAAGCCGAATAGAACTTATCTTTGGTATCGACGCCCTTAATATTAAGCCCCATATGCTTGTACGAATCCAGCACCTGCTCGAACTCGCCCTTGCGCAAAAGACCGTTATCAACAAAAATGCAATGAAGATTCTTTCCAATAGCCTTGTGGATCAATACAGCCGCCACCGTAGAGTCTACACCGCCCGAAAGCGCCATAACCACCTGGTCGTTGCCCAGCCTGCTCTTTAGCTCCGCTACGGTAGATTCTACAAACTGGTCCGGCGTCCAATCCTGCGTGCAGCCGCAGATATGCACCACGAAGTTACGAAGCAGGTTCTTGCCCTCCGTGGTATGCGTAACCTCGGGGTGAAACTGGATACCATAGGTATTGGTACCCTTTACGCGAAAAGCCGCCACCTTAACGGAAGGCGTACTCGCCACGATCTCGAACGACTCCGGAATAGAAGCGATGGTGTCCGAGTGCGACATCCATACCTGCGTATCCAGGCTGATCTCTTTGAGCAAAGGCGAGTGATGATCTACAGTAGTGAGCTTAGCCCGCCCGTATTCACGGATCTGCGACGGCAAAACCTGCCCGCCGCTCCGATGCGCCATAAGCTGCGCGCCATAACAAACACCCAGAACAGGCAGATTTCCAAAAACACTGATATCGACGTCCGGAGAACCATTATCCCGCACCGAGCAGGGGCTGCCTGACAAGATAACGCCCTTAATGGATGACGTTATCGGAGGGATCTTGTTAAAGGGATGGATTTCACAATAAACATTCAGCTCCCGGACCCGACGCGCAATCAGTTGCGTGTACTGAGACCCGAAATCGAGGATCAATATCTGTTCTGACATGGGTGCAAAGATAACCCACTAATTCAGCCGGCAAAAAAAATCCCGCAACCGTCCGCCGTATTTACCACGTCCGCGCAAGGCTTCGGTATGGCCCGGTTAATAAGTATGTATGTCGCTGATATGGCGTTGGTACGGCGTTGCCATATCGTTGATGTGGTGCGAGCCATTTTTTAAGACGCTCAATAAAGCTGGACAATCCGTGATAAGCGAGAATAGCCAAATATTATTCTGTAATTCACCATAGACCAAATACCAATCAGCCGTGGATCACCTATAGATACTATACGGATACCCCGTAGATAACCAGTGGATACTATATGTCATTCTCCACTCATCCTCCACTCACGCTCCACTGACCTTCCACTCAAACCCCACTGATGTTTTGAAAATTCGGCACGAACCGGCCTTAAAAAGAAACACAAAGATACTACCCAACGATTTCACAAAGAATACAAAACAGAATAATATTTTGTTTCACAAATTACAGTAGTCCAAAAAAAAAATCGTCCACCCGGCATTCCCCAAGGCAGACGACTCATCCCAAATCCTTCAACATATTTACCACACCCAATCCCACACTCCGCTCTCGCACTCCGCACCCACACTGATTTTTCCCGCAAGCCGCTCTCGTACTGATTCTATCTGCTCATCAACACCAACCCGATCTGTCCTCCGACCGCCATAAAGTTGTTATACCCAAAATCCTTGCTCCGGTTCGTTGAGTAATCCACATGCACGGCGGCCATGGCCCCTACCGAGCTCCTCGGTCCGAACCGCACCAGGATGCCCGCTTCCGGCCGTGCCAGGAAACCCCATGACTTCTTCACATCCTTGTAAATATTGTAATACAGCGTGTAGTCGTTATAACTGGCACCCACGCCTACACCGGCATACGGATACCAGATATCGCTCTGCCCTTTCAGGAAGTAATACTGACCGCTGGCGGTAAGTCCGTAGTTGTAGATGTATTTGAAGTAATCGGTAGTGATGGCGCCGGTAGGATTCTGAATCGTTTCTGTAGGCGCATACTGGTCGTACGTAGCCCAGTTGAAGTCGGCGCCAACCGAGAATTTGCCGTCGGCTATGAAGGCGCGATAACCTGCCTTGCCACCACTAGACGAGGTGTTGCCAATCCAGTTTGTATTGGAAAGCGGTGTGTTTATGTCCCAGTTTATGTACAGGTAATTATCCTGCGCCTGGGCGCCGCAGGCACACACCAGCAGCAAAAGTGTAACACGAATTATCTTCATCATTATTTGTCGAGATAAGGAGATTGAACAAAAGCCTGGTCTATGCCGTCCAGCGACTGCTTATTACGATCCACAGCATTATACAGGTCTCCCATATACGCTGTCCAGATTACCCGCACCTTGTTATCGTGAGTAATGTTCTTCAGGTCTATAAACTCGATCACCAAAGATGCCTCACTGGAAGAATACGTGCTGATGTAGGGATAAGAATAATACGAGCTGTAGCCATAGTAAGATGGGTAATAACCGTAGTTCACCGTCTGGTAAAGGCTGAAGTTATCCAGCACGTATACGTTAATACCAATATCCGGATTATTCTCCCGGGTTACACGCGTAAACCCGCGCGCGTCCAGGTTCTTCTGGATCTGCTGCAGCAACGGCCGCGGTGGATAATTCGACCCTGACGACTGAACCAGGATGGTGTCCGATGAAGTATTCGAATAATACCCGATCGTATCCGTTGAAATAGCATACGTACCGAAGTCATTAAACACTGCCGTCGTATCATAATTGGTAGACACCACCAGCTGATCATACAACTGCAGATTATCCGGCTCTCCCTGACATCCCGCAAACAGCAGCATCCCGGCCATCAAAACAAAACCAATATATCTTTTCATAAATCTCGTGATTAATATATCAACGTCAATACCCATGCCTCTGGTATCCATAGCCATTAAATCAGTATAATCCATTGACTCTGTGCGTGCGTCCCAATAGCTATCGGGGGGCCTCGTCCTCCTTCAAAGCATCATTAACAGGTACCAACTCGACGAATATCGCTCTCGCACTCCGCACTCACACTGATTCTCCAGGGAGGTCTCGGGGCACACTTTTGAAAGAATCTCAAAAAAAGATCAAAACGCCAACCTCCGCTGCTTATCAACAGGTACCACCCTATAAACTAAGACACCCCTTCTTTATAAAAGGTTTAAATCGGTATTACGACAATAGTATCCCCGCACCAAACAGAAAAACAAATGCCAGTGTAGACAATGCCATCTGCTTCAAAAATGGATCCAGCTCATGGGAAGGCTTCCTGCTAACTGCCAGACCGTTCTTCAAAAACAACGGCACGCTAAGAACAAACAAAAACTGCCACGGTGAGTGATAGGTAATCGCCGTATAAACGATAGCCGTTAACCAGCCCGTGCCGATAAGAAACCAATGATACACAATAGCCCGGTCGCGACCTATACGCACCGGTATGGAGAACTTGCCCGCCTTACGATCAGACTCTATATCACGAATGTTATTTATGTTCAGCACACCGATCGCAAACAAGCCACAGCTCAACGCCGGCAACACCTGATATACCAGCAGCGTCTTCGTGAACAGGTAGCTCGACCCCATAACACCTACAAGCCCGAAAAAGATAAGCACTGAAATATCGCCCAGGCCCATATAACCATAAGGCTTGCGGCCCACTGTATAAGCAATAGCGGCGGCGATACTCAACACGCCCAGCCCGAGGAAGAACACGATGCCGCGCCACTCCAGGCCGAATGAAACAAACAAAAGGCTGATACCGCTAACCAGGCAAAGAACTATAAACACGATAACGGCGGTCCGCATTTGCGCAGCAGATATAACGCCGCTCTGCACCGCCCGCGAAGGCCCCTTGCGGTCTGCGCTGTCGGCACCGTGAATAGAATCGCCGTAGTCGTTAGCCAGGTTGGAAAGGATCTGTAAAAAAATAGTAGTCACTACACACAACGCAAAAATATCCCAGCGAAATGCGCCGGCAGCAGAGGCGAGGAAGCCGCCCATGAAGATACAGGACAAAGAAAGGGGAAGCGTGCGAAGGCGGAAGGCCTGGAGCCAGGGTTTTGCGTTCATGGAAATAAGCGTTTTACCGGCACAAAAATACAGCGCCGGCCATCATAATCAACGCTTAGGCCGTCATTAAAGCTTGCTTAAGATCTCGTTGTCCATGGGGTTTACCTTCGACGGATAGAAGGTAACATTGCCCTCCTTGTCAATCAGGTATTTGCAGAAATTCCAGCTTGGCGTTTTGCCTGTTTTGGCGGCCAGCCATTTATACAACGGGTGCGCGTGCCGGCCTTTAACCGAGATCTTCTCGAACATCAAAAAGGTAACGCCGTAGTTTTTCTGGCAAAACGAAGCGATCTCTTCGTTGCTGCCCGGCTCCTGCCACAGAAAGTTGTTGGCCGGGAAACCTATAACGGTCACCCGGTCACCATAGTCATCATGCAGCCGCTGCAGATCGGCATACTGCGGCGTAAAGCCACATTTGGAAGCCGTGTTTACGATCAACAACGGCTTCCCTTTAAATCTTGAAAAATCTATTTCTTCCCCATCGAGGGAAGTCATCTTAAAATCATAAACCGACCCCTCTGCCTTACCGGTTCGTGGCGAAGTAAACGTACTCGATAAAAAAGCTATAAGACTCATAACAACTACCACGAACAAGCCAACATTAATTAATCTCATCAAGAATCTGTTTATCCAGGGGGTTTACCTTAGAGGCAAAGAATTTCACGGTACCATCGGGTTTAACCAGGTATTTGCAGAAGTTCCAGCTAGGCTCCTGACCGGTCTTTTCCTTCAGGAATTTATAAAGCGGGTGCTGATCGTCGCCCTTAACGGATATCTTCTCAAACATCTGGAAGCTCACGCCATAGTTCTGCTGGCAGAACGAAGCGATCTCGGTGCTGGTTCCAGGCTCCTGGCCGCCGAAGTTGTTTGCTGGAAAACCAAGGATAGTCACTTTGTCGCCAAAGTCTGCGTTGAGCTTTTGCAAATCCTTGTATTGCGGGGTAAAGCCGCATTTTGAGGCTACGTTCACAATCAAAAGTGTTTTACCCTTGTATTGTGAGAAATCGATCTGCCGACCATCAAGCGAGCTCATCTTGAAGTCGTAAATGGATGCTGGCGCGGTAAAAACCATGATCAATAGAATTGCAAGTGTTGTTTTCATGTTGGGTATGTTGATGTAAAACCGAAAATCCTGAAAAATGTTCATCAAATGTCCATGTTTCCACACGCACTGTCAAGAACCTTTCTGTTTACGGCCTGTAGAGTCGCCACAAACGGCTAGACTTATATAATATAGGGCCGCCTATAAATATAAACGGTCAGAACGTATTAACAGCCTGACCGTTTCATCTAATAAAATGGTTAGTTTCCTATCTATAGGCTTACATCCGTTCGGGAACCTCGATTCCGAGCAGGCCCATCGCCTTCTTTACCGCCCCTGCCACAGCCTTCGTCATCGCTATCCGGAAACGAAGTTTAACCGGGTCTGCCTCGGCGAAGATCGGAATGCTCTGGTAAAACTGGTTATACTCTTTGGCCAGATCATAAGCATAATTAGCGAGCACAGCCGGTGAATACTCGCGTGCAGCTTCGCGTATTTTATTCTCAAACACGCTTAATACTTTTAACACATCCAACTCCGATTTCTCCAGCGATTGTACCGCCGCCAGATCCTCCGCCTGAACAATTATAGATCGCTCAGCGGCTTTACGCAAAATGGCCCGGATACGCGCATGTGTATATTGAATAAACGGCCCCGTAAATCCTTGCAGCTGTATCGACTCGTTCGGATCGAAAAGCATCTTCTTCTTCGGATCGACTTTCAGCAAGAAGAACTTCAGCGCACCCATGCCGATCATATTGAATAGCTTGCGCGCATCTTCTTCTGTAACGTCTTCCAGCTTACCTAGCTCGCGCGTTTGTTTCTCGGCATCTCCTACCATTTCATCCATCAGGTCGTCAGCATCTACAACCGTACCTTCACGCGACTTCATCCTGCCCGATGGAAGATCGACCATGCCATACGACAAATGATAGCAACTCTGCGCCCAATCATATCCAAGCTTGCTAAGTATCAGGAACAGTACCTTAAAATGATACTCCTGCTCGTTACCTACCGTATACACCTGGCCTTTGATATTCGGGAAGTCGCGGAAACGGAGTATAGCCGTACCAATATCCTGCGTCATGTATACCGACGTACCGTCTGAACGAAGTAACAGTTTCTGGTCGAGTCCGTCGCCCGTAAGGTCAACCCATACAGAGCCATCGTCTTTGCGGAAGAACACTCCGGTCTCCAACCCCTTTTCGACTTCTTCCTTACCCAGCAGGTATGTATCGGACTCGTAGTACAGCTTCTCAAAATCGACCCCCATACGCTTATACGTGGCACCGAAACCTTCATATACCCAGCCATTCATCGTCTTCCATAGCTCCAGCGTTTCAGGATCTCTCTGCTCCCACTTGCGCAGCAGCTCCGACGCCAGCTTCATAATGGGTGCCTGCTTCTCGGCATCTTCCTGCGTGCTGCCTTTCTCAACCAACGCCTTGATCTGTGCCTTGTAAGCCTTGTCGAACTCTACATAGTATTTGCCCACCAGGTGATCGCCCTTCATACCCGTGCTGCGGGGCGTTTCGCCATCACCATAAAGCTGCCACGCGGCCATCGACTTACAGATGTGTATACCCCGATCGTTGATGATCTGTACCTTGTGAACATTGTAGCCGTTGGCCTTATAGATCTCGCTCACGCTCCATCCCAGGAAGTTGTTACGCAAGTGCCCCAGGTGAAGCGGCTTGTTCGTATTAGGCGATGAATATTCGATCATGATCTCCTCGCCATTCGGCGGCAGCTGACCATAATCAGGATTATTGTAAATGTCTTGCAATACGGTAGTCCACACCGAATCATTCAACACCAGGTTCAGAAACCCTTTCACCACATTATAACGATTCACAACGCCCGAGTGCTGCACCAGGTAATCACCCACCATGCGAGCAGTTTCCTCTGGCCCCTTGCGCGAGATTTTGGTCAACGGGAAACATACCAGCGTATGCGAGCCTTCGAACTCCGGGTTCGTAGCCTGCAGCTGTAGGTTAAGAGAAGATTGATCGAAAAGGGCCGCCACGGATTTCTGCACCTCGGCGAGTAATAGCTGGTCGATATTCATACGTATTGATTCGTCTTTAAAAAAACAAAACCTGTAGCGCTTCATACAAAGGCTACAGGCAGGTTATATAAGTTTAGCAGATACCGGATGTGTTACCACTCCAGCACATAAGCAAAGATCAGCGGAGCTACGATAGTGGCATCAGACTCTACAATGAACTTCGGTGTATCGATGTTCAGCTTACCCCAGGTGATCTTCTCGTTCGGCACCGCGCCTGAGTACGATCCATAGCTGGTAGTGGAGTCGCTGATCTGGCAGAAATAGCTCCAGAACGGCACGTTGGTACGCTCCAGATCCTGGTGCAGCATAGGCACCACGCAAATCGGGAAGTCGCCTGCTATACCACCACCGATCTGGAAGAAGCCTATACCATGCTCACCGGCGTTTTGCGTATACCAGTCAGCCAGCCACACCATGTATTCGATACCAGATTTCATGGTGCTGGCCTTCAGCTCGCCCGTAAGCACGTACGAAGCAAAGATGTTACCCATCGTTGAGTCTTCCCAGCCCGGAACCACCATCGGCATGTTTCTTTCGGCTGCGGCGATCATCCACGAGTTCTTCGGGTCGATCTCATAATATTGTTTCAGGTCGCCGCTGTTCAGCATGCGAAACATAAATTCGTGGGGGAACAGGCGCTCGCCTTTATCTTCAGCATCTTTCCATACCTGGAACAGGTGCTTCTGCAAGCGGCGGAAAGCCTCTTCTTCGGGAATACAGGTATCGGTTACGCGGTTCAGGTGGTTCTCCAAAAGATCCCACTCCTGCTCCGGCGTAAGGTCGCGATAGTTCGGTATACGCTTGTAATGCGAGTGCGCCACCAGGTTCATAATGTCTTCTTCCAGGTTTGCGCCTGTACATGAAATGATATGCACCTTGTCCTGACGGATCATCTCGGCAAAGCTGAGACCCAGTTCGCCCGTGCTCATGGCACCAGCCAGCGTAACCATCATCTTTTTGCCCTCGGCAATGTGCTTTTTATAGCCCTTTGCCGCATCCACAAGCGCAGCGGCATTAAAATGCAGGTAGTGTTTTTCAATGAAAGTCGAAATCGGTCTGTTCTGGCTCATGTATGCAGCAATTGAAAGTAAAAACTCATTTTCGGGGCGAAAATAAGGAAAAAGAAGGAACCCCATAAAAAACATTAACCGGTAATCGTTCCGGACTTCTCCAAAGCCCCGAAAAGATTACCGGTTAACGTCGAAACCGTTGTTTTCTTAACGAATATTTTACTCCGCTAGGACAGGCCTATTCACAATAGACTTGGCTGTGGCTTCAAGTATTTCAAAGGCGCTTTCGGCCATCCGGTTTTCGGTATCGAGCGTCGGGTTTACTTCTACGATTTCCCAGGCGCAAACCTTGGGATCTTTGGCCAGCTCTTCGTTAAGGATCCTGGCTTCTTCCACGGTAAGCCCGTTCGGAACAGGCGTGCCGGTACCGGTAGAAACGCGGCTGTCAATGCTGTCCACATCGAACGAAACGTAGATCATATCGCAATGATCCAGCATTTCCAGCGCTTTACGGGCTATGGTTGCGGGGCCTTGCTTCTTCACGTCTTCCGTTTCGATGAAGTTTATGTTGTATTTGTTCAGGATATAGTTCTCAGGCTTCTCCAGGTCGCGCACCGCGATGTAAACAATGTCTTCGGGGTAGATCTTGGGACCGGGCATGCCCACGTTCTTCAGCTGCTCCCAGTACTCCAGGGTCTCACCGCGCGGATCGTTCACCTTGCACTCCAGGTTATCAATGCCGCAAGCCATAGACAGCGCCATGCCATGCATATTGCCCGAAGGTGTGGTGAACGGCGTGTGGATGTCCGCATGCGCATCGATCCAGATAACACCCAGGCGGATCTTGGGGTGAGCCTTTTTGATACCGGCGATGGTACCATAAGCTGTGCTGTGGTCGCCGGCCACAATAAGGGGGAAAAACTCGTCGAAGATGGTTTCGTAAATCTCCAGGCAAACCCGCTCTTCCATGATCATTACGCCATCGATAAACTTGGCGTAAGCATGCTTGGCTCCGTCAAACAAAAGCTCGTTCACGTTCTCTACCTCTACAGACTCATATTGTTTGAAGAAATCGGAATTCATATCGAGGCTGGCGATCTTCATGGCTTCGACACCGAGGCTCGCGCCGCGTGTTCCGGCACCGATTTCGGATTTCACTTCAATGATCTTTAGCTCTTTCACGACAATGGAATTAAGTTTTTATGAATAAATGGTTAATCGGGCAAAATCGTACAAAATCTTTCCTCGTGCTGCCGCTAGAGATCGGGCAACCCCGCTGCCTTCGTAATAACAGCTTCCGGGTAATAACAAGGAAAACGATTAACCATGCGTTCTGAATATGTTATTGCAAAGATGGTAAATTTATACCAATATTGCACTCCTTTGTTTAAAGCGTTGATCGCTTAAACGCGCAAGCTTCAGCTCAACATAGCTCAAGCCGGGATACCTGAAAAAATACCCCTCAAATGCGTTTAACACGATCGTCGCCCACGTAAAACCGCTAGTAAACAACCTTAACGATTATGCCTGCCTGCCGGCATAGGCAGGTTTGCCGAGTAAATGAAGAGCTATCGTGAGCTGATTGAGCAAACCTTCGAGTTTCCTCAGAAAGAATTTAAGGTCCGCGACCACGAATTGTTGTTTAATGACGTGCCACTGATGGAGATCATCAAGGAATACGGCACGCCCCTGAAACTAACTTACCTGCCGCGCATAAGCGAAAACATTCGCTACGTACAGGCAACATTCAACAGCGCCCTCGAAAAATTTAAATACAACGGCAAGTATACCTACTGCTACTGTACTAAATCTTCACACTTTTCGTTCGTACTGGAAGAGGCCCTCAAAAACCAGGATGTTCACATCGAAACATCCTCGTCGTTCGATATACCGATCGTGCGCTCCCTCTACGAAAAAGGAAAGATCACCAAAGACACGCACATCATCTGCAACGGCTTCAAAATGCCGCTGTATACGCAAAACATCTCCGACCTTCTCAACGACGGTTTCCACAACTGTGTACCCATCCTCGATAAGATGGGCGAGATCGAAGCCTACGAAGAGAAAGTGCAAGGCCCCTACAAAGTGGGCATCCGCGTAGCTGCCGACGAAGAGCCCAAGTTCGAGTTCTATACCTCGCGCCTCGGCATTCGCTACAGCGACATCAACAACTTCTACAAGGAAAAGATAGAGACCAGCGACAAGGCTACGCTCAAGATGCTGCACTTCTTTATCAACACCGGCATCAAAGACACCGCATACTATTGGAGCGAGCTTAGCCGCTTCATCTTCAAATACTGCGAACTCAAGAAGATCTGCCCCACGCTCGACTCGATCGACATCGGCGGCGGATTCCCGATCAAGACCTCACTCACATTCCACTATGACTATAAGTACATGATCGAGCAGATTGTGGAAAACATCAAGTGGATCTGCGATAAGAACAACGTGCCTGTACCTAACATCTTCACCGAATTCGGTAGCTATACCGTGGGTGAAAGCGGTGCAGTGCTCTACAACGTAATCGACCAGAAACTCCAGAACGACAAGGAGCTTTGGTATATGATCGACGGCTCGTTCATCACCCACCTGCCCGACGCATGGGGTCTTAACCAGAAGTACGTGTTACTGGCCGTTAACAAGTGGGACGACCCTTACCACAAGGTAAACATGGGTGGCCTCACCTGCGACAGCATGGACTATTACAACTCTGAAGCGCATACCGGCGAGGTGTTCCTCCCGATGATAAACGACGAAGAACCGCTTTACGTCGGCTTCTTCCATACCGGCGCATACCAGGAGTCGCTCGGTGGCTACGGCGGCATACAGCACTGCCTTATACCCGCCCCCAAGCACGTGCTGATAACCCGCAACGAAGACGGCGAGATCACAACATCGCTCTTCGCCCCTCAGCAAACAGCAGAGAGTATGCTCAAGGTATTGGGCTACGGCAAATAGAAATACGCTAACGCATATAATTAAGAAAGGCAGGCCGCAAGACCTGCCTTTTCGTATTTAAAGCCAGTACTTATTAAAACGTCGACTTTACTTCCTTGAAGCCCGAAGGCACCACAAAATCAGTAGCAGCAAGCGTTTCCCGTTTAAGGTCTGTGGCCTCCATGGTCATGGTACCTTTAGGATGCTTCATCTCCATACGCAGCGGCACGCCGTCGATCTTGTCATAAAACATATTCGGTTGTCCCTGGGCCAGGCGCTGACGCGCCATGTTCTTAAAGTCGATATCCTTGATATCCGTGGTGGTCCAGAAGATCTGCTGCTGGGCTTGCTTCCCTTCCTGCACCTCTACAACGTACTTGGTACACGTGTAGCCCAGGATCTTCCGGGTCTCGCTGGTCTTGGTGACCTTGGTATTTTCGTTTTGAGTATTTGCCTTACCCGGCGCCAGCACGGAGTAGGTTTTGCTGGAGCGGTCTATGCGATATGATTGATTCTTATCGCCAAGGTACAATATCTCCATACCAGCACCAGCACCGCCCTCCATAATACTGGACGTGTTTTTACCTTTCAATTTAATGGTAAGCCCTGAAGGCATAATGGCCTCTAAACCGCCTCCGCTCGCCATGGCCTTTGTCATCGCTTCGAGCTGGGTCTTCATCTGTGGGTTAGACTCCATCATGGCCTTGAACTGAGGATCGTTCATTTTCTCCTGCATTTCCTTCATCTTGGCCTGGTTCGCAGGGTCTTTCATTTTCTCCATCTGGGCTTTCACATCCGGGTCGGTAATCTCAGAGGTGATCTTCCACTTCACCGTGCCCTCGAAGCTCTGGGCCTTCAGGCACACGCCTGACACCACAAGGACTAAAACAAACAGAAAATTTTTCATTGGGTTATTTTTGGGTTGATGTATTCTTCTTATGCCAGAAGCATGCCGTAAAAATGCAACAATACTACCGCGCTTAAAGGTATACCATTAACCCAAAACAGCAGTAGCCGCGCACCAAAACCGCAACTGAAATTAGCGACAAAAAGCCGTATCCATCGATGGATAACCTGTTAGAAAAAATAAGGAACCGGAGCGCTCAAACGATTGTTTAACAGTTGACTTTTTTTAGTTTTGTTGTTAACCCTAGTAGAACCGTGAGCAACGCTATCGTCATTATCCCGACTTATAATGAGAAAGAAAACATCCGTGCGATCATCGATGCGGTGTTTGCGTTGCCTAAAGAATTTCACGTGCTGATCGTGGATGACAACTCACCCGATGGCACACCACAGATCGTGGAAGACCTCCAGAAACACTACGGCACCCAGAAGCTTCACCTCCTTAAGCGCCGCGGCAAGCTCGGTCTCGGCACGGCCTACATTGCAGGCTTCCGCTACGCGATGGAAAAGGGCTACGACTACATCCTGGAAATGGATGCAGACTTTTCTCACGACCCCAAAGACCTGGTAAATCTATACCTTTCGTGCAGCGAAGACGGCAGCGATGTATCCATCGGTTCGCGCTATGCTACAGGAGTAAACGTGGTAAACTGGCCTATCGGCCGCGTGCTGCTGTCTTACTTTGCCAGCAGCTATGTACGCCTCATTACCAGCATGCCGATACACGATACTACCGCGGGGTTCGTATGTTACCGCCGGAAAGTACTGGAAACAATACCCCTCGATCAGATCAAGTTCGTAGGATATGCGTTTCAGATTGAAATGAAATTCTTAGCCTGGAAATATGGCTTTATATTAAAGGAAGTGCCGATTATCTTTACGGATCGTACGCGCGGAGAATCGAAAATGTCCGCGGGGATATTCAAGGAAGCATTCTTCGGCGTCCTGCAAATGACTATACAGAGCTGGTTCAAGAAATACATTCCGGTCGGATGAATTTCCTGAACCAGCAGCTCTGAACTTTACAAAAGCCTGCTATGCTCTCGAAGGATTACTCCTCCGCCCCTACGAAGGAAATAGGGCCTACGTGCGATTTCACGAGTTCCAGATCTGGTTCTGTGATCTCAGCCTCGTAACCGTCTTCCTTAAGCATATTAAGGATGTCTTCGGCCGCTTCGCGCTGCTTGTAAATGTGGTAATCCTCCCGCGCAAAAACCGGGTAACGCCCCAGCTTCTGTTCGCGATCAACAAAGTTGAAACCGCAGAGGAACAACTTGCTTCCTGCATGTTGTATGCGGTACAGGGGCATCTGTGGATACGTTTGTAGCCACTCTACTACTTCTTCGCGGGTACCTTGAACGATCTCCGTCAACTTGAAGATCTTCATAACCTCGCCTTGATTGGGCTTGTCCAACATGCGAAGGTCAAAATTGTGAACATACGCAGATAACCCCACGCATCCGCACAACACCATGAGCGGATTTTGGGCATCACCATGTAAGCGCACATCGAGGTTCTTCGCGTTGAAGAACGCTTGTAGCCTGCGATTCCGTTTTTGAATCGTTGGTGTCAGGTCCGGCCTGACTGGGTTTTTAAATTTTAACTGCATAACCGTGAAACATTTCGATATAAGGTGGGCTCCTTACATCCGACAAAAGTAAAAAATAATTCTAATTCCAATAGGTTAATTAACGTTAATCGAAGCGAATGGCCTTAATTGGGTTTATTCGGGCAATAATCATCGTTGGCAGCAGCAAAACCGCCGTAACTACGCCCAACACCAGCAAATTAAGGATCCCCACGATACCCCATTGCCAGCTTATCGGCACAAAACTCATGTAATAATCGTGAGGGTTGAGCGGCACAATCCTGAATTGGTATTGCACAAAGCATAGTCCCAACCCCAACAGATTACCCCAAAACAGCCCCTTCAGAATCAATTGAACACCGTTATATATAAAGATCGACCGGATCAGACGGTCTCCGGCTCCCAGTCCCTTCAATATCCCAATCATCTGCGTGCGCTCCATAACCAGTATCAGAACGATTGAAATCATGTTCACACAGATCACTCCCAGTATAATCACCAAAAGAATATTCACTTGCCGCGCCACTAATTTCAGCCACTCAAAAACACTCATAAACTGATCGCTCACCGACTCTACATCCTTGTCGTAATCTTCATCCACTATCTCGTCAAGCTTCGCATGAGCCTGCGCTATCTTGCTCTCATCCTTTATAAAGATCTCAAGGCCTCCCGCAAGACTATCAGACCAATCATTGAGTCGCTGAATCATACGGATATCTCCCAGAATTACGCGACTATCAAAATACTCCGATAAGTTGGTCTCGTAAATACCGGATACTATAAGTTTACGAAAACGAGGCGGATTTTGAAAGAAATGGATGATAAGATTGTCGCCGACATTGGCGCCTAACTTATCTGCTATCGCACGACTGATAACGATATCATGTGAGTACCCGGAATCAGGGAACTCGATGAACTTGCCTTCTACCAGGTTGGATCCAAACGCCTGCACGTCGAAACTCTTTCCTACACCCTTTACAACAATACCGAGTACCTCATCTTCTGTCTTCACCAGGCCCGCCTTGTGTACAAACTCCTGCACGTGGTCGATAAACGGATAGCGCTCAGGATGCTTGTATACATCGATCATATAATTCATCGGCTGCTCTTCCGGCGAGTTGTTACGCGAAAAACGCTTGATCGTCAAATGCCCGCTAAACCCATAGATCTTGTGCTGAACCGTTTCCTGGAACCCGATCATAACCAGAAAAGACACGATCATCGCAGCAAGCCCCACAGCTATGCTGACCACCGCTATCCGGTGTATGACAGACGCAAACCCTTCTCGCTGCTCCTGGTTTATTCGACGGGATATGAAATACGAAAGATTCAATGTATTGCTAACTTTTCAGCTTATGTTTGGGTGCAAATTAGGGACTGATTGCCTATAATCAAATGGCCACAGGCAATAGCAACGACCGGAAACGATTTATTTTTAACGGATTCGACATGAACTACCCCGTATTGACTAACCATACCGCCGTCGTTGGCAAAACGCACCTAACCGATACGCTCAAAATTCTCGGCATAGCCATACGCAGAGTATTTGCGCCCGGGCACGGATTCCGCGGCAATATGAAGTACCTCTTATATCCATAACGTACATCAGAAACCAAATACAATCCTATTGAGTTATACATCACATACAAGTTTGCAACTCCATGACCAAAGCCGAAAAAGTAACCGATATCCTTTCCATCCTCGAAAAAGAATTCCCCAACCCCGAGATCCCGCTTCATCACAAAGACGCCTACACCCTTCTCATCTCCGTACTGCTCTCTGCGCAATGCACCGACGAGCGCGTTAACAAAACAACACCGACGCTTTTCAAACAAGCCGACAATCCATACGACATGATCAAGATGAGTGTCGACGAGATTCGCGATATCATCAAACCCTGCGGCCTCTCACCTATGAAGTCAAAAGGCATTCATGGGCTGTCTCACATCCTTATCGATAAATATAACGGCGAAGTTCCCGGCACTTTTGAAGACCTTGAATCGCTCCCTGCCGTAGGCCACAAAACAGCTTCCGTAGTTATGACTCAATGGTTCGGTACGCCCGCGTTTCCCGTCGATACCCACATCCACCGCCTCGCCTACCGATGGGGTCTGACCAATGGCAAAAGCGTAGAGCAAACCGAAAAAGATCTCAAACGCCTCATTCCTGAAAACCGCTGGAACAAAGCGCATCTCCAGATCATCTACTTCGGCCGCAAATTTTGTCCGGCCCGGGGCCACATCTGGCAAAACTGTCCCATATGCTCTAAGTACATGCGTAAAGAACTGAGAGACTAAATCTACCGGCGACACCGGAAGCTGGTCCCGGGAGAGTAACTATATTTGCACCTCGCAACGATTGCGAGTACCATACAGAAACCCCATCAGGAAACCACACATGAATATCATCTTCATGGGCACCCCGGAATTCGCAGTGCCCTCACTCGAAATACTTATTCAAAACAACCTCAACGTAGTCGCCGTCGTTACCGCGCCCGACAAACCGAGCGGACGCGGACAGAAAGTAGGCTACACTCCTGTAAAAGAGTGCGCCCTCAAATACAACATCCCCATACTACAGCCCACAAATCTCAAGTCGCCTGAGTTCATCGATGAGCTCAAAAGCTATAAAGCCGACCTCCAGATCGTTGTAGCTTTCCGCATGCTGCCTGAAGTAGTGTGGGCAATGCCTCCTATTGGTACCTTCAATCTCCACGCCTCGCTCCTGCCGCAATACCGTGGCGCGGCGCCGATAAACTGGGCCATCATAAACGGCGAGAAAGAAACCGGCATAACAACCTTCTTCCTCAAACACGAGATCGACACCGGTAGTATCATCTTCCAGGAAAAGGAACCTATACTTGAAACCGACAACGTGGGCTCGCTCTATGAACGCCTCATGCAGAAAGGATCCGGGCTCGTGCTCAGAACCGTAAAAGCCATTGAAGCCGGCAGCTATCCATCCGAGCCGCAAACTGAAGCTACCGAGCTGCGACATGCACCGAAGATATTCAAGGAGACTTGCGAGATAAACTGGCTTCAGCCCTCCACCAGCGTACGCAACTTCATACGTGGCCTGAGCCCATATCCGGCTGCCTGGACAACGCTGAACGGTAAGATCTATAAAATATACCAGGCATCGATCCCTGCCTCTGTAACGGATGGAGACACGAGCGCCGATCAGTATATAACGGATAACAAAAATTATCTGTATTTTAAAACCGCCGATGGCTGGATAGCGGTAGACGAGCTGCAACCCGAAGGCAAACGAAGAATGAACATCGCAGACTTTTTCCGCGGAAATAAATTATAAACAAAAACCGCGCAACGCATATAACACACAGCACTGGCCATACACAACCCTATGATTATATCCCTCATCGCCGCCGTGGCGCAAAACCGCGTAATCGGAAAGAACAATGACCTACCCTGGCATTTACCCGACGACATGAAGTACTTCATGCAAACCACGAAAGGTCACTATGTAATCATGGGCCGCAAAAATTACCAGTCGCTGCCTCCCAAATTCAGACCGCTGCCCGATCGCACAAACCTGGTGGTAACCAAACAAAAAAACTTCGACGCTCCCGGGTGTACCGTTATCGACTCCATCGGGCAAGGTATCGATATGGCACGCGATAACAGCGAGCAAGAGCTCTTCATCATCGGCGGTGCTGAAATATATACCCTCGGCCTGCCCTACGCCCATCGCCTTTACCTTACCGAAATACAAGGCTCTCCCGACGGCGACGTCCGCTTCCCTGCGTTCAACCTTAACGAATGGAAAGAAACCTCACGTCGCCATCACCCGGCCGACGAAAAGCACAGCTACGCCTTCGACTACGTGCTCTATGAGAAGACGCCGCAGAAGTGAATGTGAGAACGAATAAAAAACAAAATCCCGGCGGCAATGTTAAAATCAAAAGTTATCTGGATCACGGGCGCATCATCCGGCATCGGCGAAGCGCTTGCCTACGCACTCGCTAACGAGGGCGCAAAGCTTATACTCTCCGCACGGCGCAAGGAAGAGCTCGAACGTGTAAAAGGGAACTGCAAAGGCACAGCTCAACCCGACATCCGCATACTGCCGCTGGATCTGGCTCAGGCCGATACGCTCAGACTCTCTTCCAGTGCTGCCGTCCAGATGTTCGGCCATGTGGATATACTGATAAACAACGGCGGCATAAGCCAGCGCGGCTTTGCCAAAGACACCATACCCGAAGTAGATCGCCGCATCATGGAGGTAAACTACTTCGGCCCGACAGCAATAACAAAATATATCTTACCTCATTTTCTTCAACGCAAGCAAGGCCACATCGTCGTAATATCCAGCGTGACCGGAAAATTCGGAACACCCTTCCGGTCGGGCTATGCAGCATCGAAACACGCGCTCCACGGCTTCTTCGATTCACTCCGCGCCGAGCTCTGGAAAGATGTAAAAAACGCCATACCCGTAACCATCATCTGCCCCGGCTTTATCCGTACAAACCTCACGCTATCGGCAGTAACCGGCGATGGCAGCCCGCTCGGCAAAATAGACTATGGCCAATACAAAGGCATGCCCGCAGAGCAGTGTGCCCGGCAAATTGTGAGTGCTATAAAAAAGAAAAAGCAGGAAGTATATATCGGCGGCCGCGAAACACTCGGCGTCCGCTTTAAACGATTCTTCCCCCGCTGGTTCGCCCGGTATATACGCACGGCTAAAGTACGCTGATCTGTTCCATGTCAAGGCGAATCGTATTCCTCCCGTACCACGGCTTCGGCCACATAAACCCCTGCCTCCCGCTGGCGGCCATGCTGCGCGAAGCCGGCAACCATGTAATGTTTGCCGGTGTGGCCTACTTCCGTCAGCATCTTCTACAACAAGGATACGCTTATCACACGCTCCGTACTGTGCCCTTCGGTATGAGCTTCGAGCACTGGCATAACACCCAGCTAAAAAAAGAAAACCTTTACAAAGCCGAGCTTCACGACCGCCGCCACAACACACTCTACCATCTTCGCCACGATGATCTCGCGGAGATGCTGGACGAGCTCCAGCCAGACATCATATTACTGGACGCGCTTCAGGCAACAGACTTCATTTTACTCTATCCATATCTCAGGAGTCGCGGCATAGCCCTGGCGATACTGTATCCGCTGCTCCCTCCGGACGTACTACCTGGAAGACCGCCGCACAATAGCAACGCCATGCCCGGCGAAATGCTGCGCATCCGATACGACACACTCAAAGTATGGTTTTCTAAAAAACGAAAACAGTGGCGCCAGAAGATCAGGTTCCTCGGCTTCAATGACAGCTTCATGATCAAACGCGGCATCCGCCACAACAATATCCCCGAACACTTTCTTACAAACAAACTCTGTCTCCACCCCTTCCGCACCGCCAACCTCGATGAGCTGATACTCGCACCGCTCGAGTTTGATTTTCCCGGCTTTACGCCTCACCCCAAACAACACTATCTCGGTTTTCTTACTCCCGTAACACGTTCGGCAACGGCAACACCAGAGTTCGAACAGGCCTGGACAGGCATCCTGCAAAAGCGCAGCCATGGCTGTAAGCTCCTGTATTGCTCGTTTGGCACAACCGATGCCGCACAAAACGCCACGCTGCAGCCATTCTTTGAAAAACTCATCCGCATTGCTCAGCACCACAATTACCTGCTGATAATCTCCTGGCCTGACAAAAATGGTCTCGCTTCGCTCCCGCAAGTGCCCGGCGTTTACACCTTCACCTCCGTACCGCAACTTATCGTGCTCACCGCCGCAGATATTTTCATCACTCACTGTGGCATGAACTCTGTAAAAGAATCCATACAGGCCGGTGTGCCGATGCTTCTCTGCCCTATTCACACTGACTACGACCCACGCGGTAACGCCGCACGTGCAGAATACCACGGGCTCGGCATCAGGGGCAGCGTGGCCAACGACAGCGAGCAAGCCATCGGACAAAAGATCGGAATTCTCATCACCAATCCTCAATACAAGGCCAGCGTACTTAACCTCCGAAACGTCAACGCAACCTATACACCAGAAAACCTTCTGCACACGGTAGCAAGCATCCTACCAATCAGATAAATTTTTGTAACTATTATTTTTACAGCAACACGTCACAACAAGCATGTTGGCACATTAAAAACCGCCCCCACAACCTGTATTCGCCCTCCGACTGCTCATAAACTTTGCCAACCCGTACACACAGTTGTTCACCGAGCATTTCATCGCATCCAACCCGCATTTCATATCATCCATCGTACTCATTTTCTTATTACCTTTAACCCGATTAAAACCCGACATAGTCTTTACGTTTACTGTTGCCCGCCCACCGCAACAGGAGTGTAAAGTGCTTTCGTTGCACACCCCCGCATTAGGCAACAAAACCTGCTCGCCACATCCGTCCAACCCACGGAGACACCGAGCCTTAGCATTAGCGGGAAGCATGAACAAACAAGACATGAAATCTTTCACAAAAAGAATTGCGGCGGCTTTTCTTTTCGTACTACTCATCGCCGGTAAGAGCAACGGCGAGACCAGCATACCGGCTGTGCGAGGCACGATCGATGCTACCCATTGGGACCTTCAAACCCCGTTCGCGCTGAACGGCTACTGGGCATTTTATGACCAGCAGCTCCTCACACCGGCCGAGTGTTTTCCGTTCAGAGGAACCTACACTGTATTCCCTTCGTCATTTGCCGATTCACGAGCCTCCAAAAGCGGCCTGGGCTATGCCACGTATGCGCTGCGCGTAATCTTGCCACGAAAGGATGCCGGCCTGGCATTGCAAATCCCCCAGATGTACAATGCCTACATATTGTGGGTGAATGGAGTAAAGGTTGCATCAGCCGGAACAGTCGGCCAGACACGCGAAACTACTGTACCGCAGTGGATCAACCGCACCGTAACGATACTTCCCGCCGACACGCTTGACATCGTACTGCAGATCTCTAATTTTCATCACTACATCGGCGGCATACGCGAGCCCATTCACTTAGGGCCCGCATCAACCCTGCAGGCTAACACAGACCTTACACTATCCAGCAGCCTCGCGCACGGCATTTTCCTCATCGCGGAAGCACTCGTGCTTTTTGGCCTCTTTGCCTTCAGGTATCCAAAGAAGATTATCATATTCTTCGCGATGCTTTGCTTCACCTGGGGACTGCGCGCGTTCTTCTCGTTATCCTATCCGATAACGTGTTTACTTCCGGATTTCAACTGGACGATCGCTGTAAAGATCGAATACTTCACACTCTTCGGTCTCATGATCTGGGGAACATTATTCATTAACCAGCTCTTCCGCGAAAGCAGCAACAGACTTTTCCAGAACGTACTGTTAACGGTAAACATATTGCTTATCGTATTTATACTGCTCTCTCCTCCCCTGCTGTTCACGCGCTGGCTCTCGCTATACCTCATATTCATCGGAATAACCATGATCTATATCGTAGCGGTAGTGCTGCGCGCCGCCCTGCAGGAACAGGTGGGCGTATGGTTTCTGGTAACGTCCATCTCGCTCGGCATCATCATCATAGGTTATGAAATAGCCACCTACCAGAATGTCCTGCCCCATAACCCGGCCGTGACAAGCATTGGCTATACCACTATATTCATCATGCTCACAATTGCCCTGCTGCTCCACCTGGCCATCATCAAAAACAAAGGCACCTCACGCAACATATTAACCTACAAGGATCTCTACGACATCCAACCCGAAAAGAAACCTGCCCGCTAGCGGCAACTAACTTCATAAAACAAAAAACGTCTGCTCTCTATGAGCAGACGTTTTTGTTTATCACTCTGTTTCCGCGTCCTGCCAGGGAGAAAACGCATATCCATCTTTCATAAAATTCGGATAGATCACCAGGTGCTTCTTCATCACTTCATCAAAGATCATCTGCTTCAGCTGGGTAATATTTTCATTTGCCACGGCCGACACAAACATCACATGCTCAAAACCCATCTGCCGGTAATAGCCCTTCATCGCCTCCAGGTCTGCGTCAGGATGATTCTGCCGATAGAGATCGATCTTATTCAGCGCCAGAACGGTTGGAATATTAGCCGCCCCGATATCTTTTAAAGTCTCTGTAACAACCTGGATCTGGTTATCATGATACGGGTGCGCCAGGTCCACCACGTGCAGCAACAAATCAGCTTCACGCACTTCATCCAGCGTAGACTTGAATGATTCAATCAAGTGGGTGGGCAGCTTACGGATAAAACCAACCGTATCCGACAGCAGAAACGGTATATTTCCAAACGTCACCTTGCGAACCGTAGAGTCGACCGTAGCAAAAAGCTTATTCTCAGCCAGCACGCCCGACCCTGAAAGCAGGTTCATCAGTGTAGACTTACCCACGTTGGTATAGCCCACCAGTGCCACACGCACCACGCCACTGCGCGACTGCCGCTGTGTAATGCGCTGCTTCTCGATCTTCTCCAGCTTGTCTTTCAGTATACTGATCTGGTTTCGGATATTGCGACGGTCAGTTTCGATCTCCTTCTCACCGGCACCACCGCGAGTACCCGTGCCACCCCGTTGCCGCTCTAAGTGAGTCCACAAACGCGTAAGCCTTGGCAGCAGGTATTGGTTGCGCGCCAGTTCCACCTGGGTCCTTGCCTGCGCAGTCTGTGCCCTGAAAAGAAAAATATCAAGGATCAGCAAGCTCCGATCGTAGATCCGCACTTTCAAAGCGTCGTCATCCTGCTCCTTCGGATTGAACGTCCGCTCAAGGTTGCGAAGCTGTGACGGTGTAAGATCGTCGTCAAAAATCAAATTCGTGACCTTATCCCGAAGTACGAAATCGTAAAGCTCCGCAAGTTTTCCCTTACCAATAAACGTCCGCGGGTCAGGATGAGGAAGATTTTGAACAAAACGACCTACGGTACGGATACCCGCCGTTTCCGCAAGGAACGCCAGCTCATCCAGATGTTCTGTTGTCAAATCCTGTTCCTTCGTATTCCCTATCGCCACTAATACCGCTTTGTTTTCCTGTTCCAAACCCATGATGTAATTTTATAAGCTAATCTCTAACGACAAATTAAAAATAAAGTTCTGTGGTGACAGTTACTTTTTACTATCTTTGAAGAATCTAAACGGGTATTTCCCTAAAATCACCTGATTTTTAGACTTCTCGCCGACCCAATACCCAAAAGTTTCTCATTCAAAAAGAGCCCCATGAGAATCGCAATCGTCCTCAATACGTCGTGGAATATCTATAATTTCCGCATGAACTTTGTGCGAGCCCTGCTCGCGCAAGGATACGAAGTGCATACCATCGCCCCAATAGACGATTATACGCACTTGCTCACCGAAGCCGGCTGTATACACCATGCCGTAAAAATGGATAGCCGCGGAGCAAACCCCATAAAAGATTCCGCGCTCGTCGTAGAGCTGTTTACCATATACCGGAAAATCAAACCTACGGTAATACTGCATTACACCATAAAGCCAAACGTATACGGTACCATAGCAGCATCCATGTTAAGGATACCTGTAATCAATAACGTTTGCGGACTTGGAACGGTATTCCTCAAAGATAACCTCGTCTCGGCCATTGCCATACTTCTTTACAAGATCAGCTTCCGCTTCGCACAAAAGGTATTCTTTCAGAATCCTGACGACCTCAAGCTGTTCATAGACAAGAAGCTTATCCGCCCCGAAGCTGTGGACCTGGTGCCCGGTTCCGGAATAGATATCCAGAAGTTCAAACCTGTGAACTTCACCAGAAACGACACTTTTACATTTCTCCTCATATCCCGCCTTATCACAGATAAAGGCGTAATGGAATATGTCGACGCCGTAAAGCAGCTTAAAGCTTCCGGTGTAAACGCCCGTTTCCAGGTGCTGGGCGCCATGGATCCCGAACACAAACGCGGTATTCAGCCCGCTGTGATAAAAGAATGGATCGACTCCGGGGCTATCGAATACCTCGGTACCACGAGCGATGTACGCCGCTTTATACATCAGGCTGACTGTATCGTACTCCCTTCTTATCGTGAAGGAACCCCCAGAACCCTCCTGGAAGCCGCCAGCTCATCAAAACCCATCATCGCCACGGACGTACCCGGCTGTAACCACGTGGTGACAGACGGCTACAACGGCCTTCTCTGCAAACTCAAGGATGCCGATGACCTCGCCGAGAAAATGAAGTCCATGGCTACCTTCGATGACGACATCCTCAGACAATTCGGTCAGAACGGTCGTACGAAAATTGAAGCCGAGTATGATGAATCTGTAGTAATTAACAAGTATCTTGATGCCCTGGTACAGCTGAAAAAGGCATCTTAAGGCGTCTTTATTCCTGCTACCTCATTTTATCCGCATTAAAGTAAGCGGGCACTTTTTCTCCATGCCGGGTACCCAGGATGGAGAAAAAGGATATTTTTTTTTAAAATCGTAATACATTTTTTTAACACATGGAGGTAATAAAAACCCCGATTGAAGGCCTACTGGAAATAATCCCCGCAGTTTATCCCGATGACCGTGGATGGTTCTACGAGTTCTATAAGGAAGATACATTCCACAACGCCGGCATACACTACAAGTTCCCACAGGAAAATCAATCCTTCTCGCGTAAAGGCGTAATAAGAGGTCTTCATATGCAACTCGCGCCCTACGCACAGGCGAAGATGGTAACCGTGATCTCCGGTGCCGTGCTGGACGTAGTCGTTGACCTTCGCGCAGGCTCGCCCACCTTCGGCCAAACCTATAGCGTGCTCCTCGAATCCAGCCGTCGCAACATGCTGATGGTACCTGAAGGATTCGCACACGGATTCTCGGCGCAGGAAGATTCCATATTCTTCTACAAGTGCTCGAACGTATACAACAAGGCATCTGAACAGGGTATCGTATGGAACGACCCCCAGCTTAAAATAGACTGGCGCGTAACAAACCCCATCGTATCTGAAAAAGACCAGCAACTGCCTACAATGGACGAATTAATCAGAAAATCAGTAATTTCACGCTGATAACCAATTTTTAACGCGTTGACTACAAAACTTTTCTCAGGCTTATCCCCCCTTTTGCTGATCGGCCTGTTCCTGTCGTCATGCGCCTCGTACCGGCAAAACATCATGTTCAAGGTATCCGATGGCCAGGCCGTGCAGCGGGAAGTTACCGCCGCTGAAAAGAACTATGTTATCCAGAAAAATGATTACCTCCAGCTCGAAGTATATACAAACAAAGGCGAGCGGATAATAGACCCTGACTTTCAGCTCCAGCAACAAAATGCCGGCCAGCCAACCGCCGGCGCGCAGGAACCACCAACATATTTGGTAGACCTGCAGGGAGTATTGAAGTTCCCCATGGTGGGCGAAATAAAGCTCGAAGGCCTTACCCTCCGCCAGGCTGAAGATATACTTCAACAGAAGTATACCGAATACTACGAAAACTGTTTCATAGTACTCAAATACTTCAACAAACGTGTAATTGTGCTCGGCGGCCCCGGCGGCCAGGTGATCCCTCTTAAAAATGAAAACACAACGCTAGTAGAAGTATTGGCCCTGGCCAAAGGAATAGGAAACGACGCCAAGGCTCACAACATCCGTGTTCTCCGCGGCGACAAAGTATTCCTGGCAGACTTCAGCACCTTCGATGGATACCTCAAAAACAATCTCATCATCGAGCCCAACGACGTAGTATATATCGAACCGGTACGACGGCCCATACTGGAAGGCCTCCGCGATTCCGCACCTGTCATAACCTTACTTTCGACCATCGTAACCCTTGTGTTGGTCATCACTCAATTGTGACGCATATCGTGGACGCCCAAAACAACATACCGTCACCACAAGCCCTCGAAGGGATAGACTTTAACAAGCTCAAGATAATCGTGCGCTCGAGCTGGTTCTGGCTCTTGCTCATATTCATAGTTGTAAACTCCGGCGCCTACCTCTACATCCGCTACACAAAGAATCTCTATCAGGCGGATTCCGAGATCAAGCTCGAGGTGAGCACGGAAGCCTCTGAGTTCGGTATCAAAAGCGTGGTGGAGGATCAGAACCTGAACCTCATCTCCGGCGAGATGGAGCTCATACAGTCCCGCCTCTTTCTCAACCAGGTGCTCGATTCTGCAAACCTCGAGCTCAGCTACTACAGCGTAGGCCGTGTGCTGAACGACGAGCTTTTCAGCAATGCGCCGTTTGAAGTAAGCTATGCGATAAAACCGACCGGCCCCTATAACGTGCCCATATATGTCGAACAGATCTCGAGTATGGACATCTCTCTCAGGATCGGCGAAAAGGGGAAAGAAATACGCGGCAGTTATGGCGAAACTATACACCTCGATGGCCTTGACCTTATAATCACCCCTAACAAAAGCTTTGTTCATGGCGACGAGGTAGGCTACTTCTTCATTATCAACAGCCGCGGTGCGCTACTAAACTACCTGTTGGGCAATCTTATCGTAGAGCCCATAAACTTTAATGCGAATACTATCCGCATATCCTTCCGCGACCACAACCCCTTCAAAGCACAGTATGTGCTTAACGAAATAGACAGCGCCTACCTCCACTATAGTTACCAGCAGAAAAACCTGGCTAACAAGCAGAAGATCGACTGGCTTTCCAACGAGCTCGGCCTTATCGAGAAAAGGATGGAAGCCTACGAAAATTACTTTGAAGACTTTACCCTGCAGAACCGCACCAACGACCTGGACGAAGACCTTCGCGTAACCATCGGAATGATAACGCGACTTGACTCGCAGCGTTTTGAAACCACACAACGTATAGCGCGCCTGGACGAGATTGCCCTCAACCTCGACAGCGCTAATGCGGACCTGGCCCTCACACAGCGCCAGTCGCTTCCGCAATACCTCGTTGAGACACTTGAAGACTATCAGCGCCTTGTTCTGGAGCAGGAGAAGCTGCGCATGTCGTATAGCGAGAAGACATTCGCCTACCGCCAACGGGAAAAAGAGCTCGAAAGCCTTCGCAAAAAAGCCAGGGGCCAGCTCACCTCCATCCGCGGAGATTTCTCGCAGCGTCTGCGCGAATTGAACATCCGCAAAAACCGCCTGGAAAGCGACTTCGCGAACCTGCCTGACAAAAACACCCAATTCTCCAAGAACCTGCGCTTCTACAAGCTTAATGAGCAATTCTACCTCACGCTCATGCAGTCCAAATCGGAATTCGAGATCGCGCAGGCCGGCAGCATACCCGACTTCAAAATACTGTCGCCCGCATCCTATCCTTACGCCCCGCTTTCTCCCAAGAAAAGCGTAATCACCGGCGCCGGCTTTGTGGCGAGCTTCGGCCTCATATTCTTCTTTATCGGCATCCTGTATGTATTAAACAACCGCATAACCGGCCTCTACGACCTGGAGCGCCTCCGCCAGATCCCTATCCTTGGCGTGGTGCCTGCCTCGCGCTATTCCAGCGACGGCGGCGTATACGTGTATGAACATCCCCGGTCAATGGTGAGCGAAGCCATCCGCACGCTCCGGACAAACCTGGAGTTCTTCAATATACAGTCCGAAAAAAAGACAATAGCCGTATCCTCAACAGTGTCGGGCGAAGGAAAATCGTTTATTGCAATGAACCTTGGCGGCGTAATCGCATTGTCGCGCAAAAAAGTCATATTACTTGACCTCGACATGCGCAAACCCAAGCACGATCTGCCCGCGCCTTTCAATGAAACCTCAAAGGGTGTCAGTACCATACTTATCCGCAAGCACGATTGGAAGGAATGCATCATCAAAACCCAGCTTGAGACATTCGATTACATGCCTTCCGGTCCGCACCCTCCGAACCCGTCAGAGCTCCTGCTCAACGGCGATTTTGATAACCTCCTGGCAGAACTCAAGCAGCATTACGATTATATAATACTCGACACGCCACCCGTAGGTCTTGTGACAGACGGTATAATGGCCATGAAACGCGCAGATCTTGCCATATATGTGTTCCGCGTAAACTATTCGCGTAAAGATTTTATAACAAACCTCCAACGCATCGTCAACATCAATAAATTCTCTAATATTACAACTCTGCTCAACGCCTTGCCGTCGACCGGCGAAAATCGCTACGGCTACGGTTATTACGAGGAAGCAAGCAGCAAAGAACGTTTTAAAAAATTCCTTAAACGATAGTGTTTAACTGGCTCAGAAAGAAAGCACCACACGCGGAAGCTGCCCTTCGCTGCGATGTACATTCACACCTGCTTCCAGGGCTGGACGATGGCGTTCAATCCTTCGAGCAGGCTGAAACTATCATCACACGCTTTCACCACATGGGCTACAACCGCCTGATCACCACACCACACATCATCAGCGACCTGTACCGCAACACTCCGCAAACCATACTCGGCAAACTCGACGAGCTTCGCCAGTACCTGAAGGATAAGAACATCCCTGTTACCATAGATGCCGCAGCCGAATATTACCTGGACGAAGCGCTGTTCGATATGCTTCGCCAGAATACCCCGCTGCTCACCTTCGGTCCAAAAAAATATCTCCTTTTCGAAACGACCTTTCTCAACGAGCCCCTTAACCTTAAGGAGTTCATATTCCAGGCCACCGCGCAGGGCTATACCCTCGTGATGGCACACCCGGAGCGCTACGCATACTTACAAAACAGCATTGCCAAGGCAGAAGACCTCCTGTCGCGCGGCGTACTGTTCCAGATAAACATAAGCTCCCTAACCGGTTACTACTCCAAGGGCGCGCAGCTCACGGCAAACCGTCTTATCGAAAAAGGATGGGTACACCTGCTCGGCAGTGACTGCCACCATCTCCAGCACGCAAAACTTGTGGAAGAAGCGCTGCGCATGAAGTACTTTCAAAAAGCGCTATCTTTACCTTTGCTCAACAACACGCTTTGAAGGCTCGCCCTTCTTACAAAACGTATACACAAACATGATCGCGGTTACTGGTGCCAATGGCCTTCTCGGAAGTTTTATAATCCGGAAGCTCATCGAAAACAACGAAACATTCGTCGCCATCAAACGCAAAGGCAGCGATACATCATTGCTTAAAGATGTGGAGCACCGCATCACCTGGCGCGAAGCCGATGTGCTCGACTCTCTGGGTATAATCGATGCCCTCAAAGATGTAACACATGTGATACACACAGCTGCCATCGTTTCGTTCAACCCTCACCGCGCTTCCGAGGTAATGGACATCAACGTTGTGGGCACACGCAACGTAGTGGACGCCTGCCTGGCTCAGAATATACAAAGGCTTGTACACATCAGCTCTGTAGCGGCGCTCGGCCGTCAGAAGGGACAAACACATATTGACGAGAAAAACATGTGGGTAGACAGCCCCATGAACAGTGTATATGCGCAATCCAAATACCGGGCAGAGCTTGAAGTATTCCGGGGTCAGGAAGAAGGGCTCAGTACTGTAATAGTAAACCCATCGATCATACTCGCGCCTTCCGATTGGACACGCTCCAGCGCCAAGCTATTCAAATATTGCTGGGACGAACGTCCATTCTATATCGACGGCTCGCTGAACTATGTAGATGTTCGTGATGTAACCGATATCGTATATACATTACTTCGCCATAACGTACAGGAGCGCCGGTTTATTGTAAGCGCGGGCAAAATTCCGTACGGTGCTTTCTTTCAGGCAATTGCAAAGAATTTCAACAAGCGGTCACCTTCTATAAAGCTGAATCACAAATTATTACGTCTGGTGGCGCGCGCGGAGGCATTGCGCGCGTGGATTGGGAAAAATGAACCCCTCATAACCCGCGAAACTGCCCGTTTGGCGGGTGCGGAATTTTTCTACGACAATCAAAATGTCAGGAAAACCTTCGCATTCGAGTTTCAACCGTTTGATACAACACTCGATTGGTGCTGCCAATATTACATGACCAAAATGGAATCTAAAAATTAAAACGAAAGGCGTAGCTTTACACTGGATTTTACCTACTTTAGGAAAACCTTTCCGCCCATGTCGAAAGAATATCGCAAACGAGAAGAAGGAAACGAGCTGATCAAACGATTCGAAGACCACCTACGGAAAAAGAAAGCCGAATTTTTCGATCTTGACGCTTACGAGCAAATTATAGATTACTACATGTTCCGCAGCAAGTACAACAAAGCCTTGCAAGCCGTGAACCAGGCGATAAGCCAATACCCGTTCTCTACAGAGCTGATCACCGTAAAAGCGCAGATCCTTTCGAACCTCGAAGAGTTCGATCAGGCCCTTGACCTTCTTGATAAAGCACACGCCCTGCAACCAAACGACCCCGAGATATTCCTTACAAAAGGATCTATCCTGTCGCTGCAAGGCAAACACAATGACGCCATCGAAAACTACGAACAGGCACTCCTGCTCGCAGAAGATAAAGATGAAGTGCACTACAGCATCGGTCTTGCTTATCAAAGCATGGAAGATTATCAGTCTGCCATCGATTCATATAAGCGTGCCATCGAGATCAACATCAATCATGACGGTGCCCTTTATGAACTGGCCTATTGCCTCGATGTAACCGGCCAGCTTGAAAGCAGTATAGAATACTACCAGAAATTCATCGACGAAGATCCATACTCCGCCGCGGCCTGGTATAACCTCGGGATCGTATACAACAAGCTCGAGAAATTTCCGGAAGCCCTGCACGCTTACGACTACGCCGTAACCGTAGACGAGACCTTTGCGTCTGCTTATTTCAATATGGGGAATACCTATATGAACATGAGCGAGTACACCAAGGCCCTGGACGCTTTCCGCAAAACCGTGGAAATAGAAGGTCCAAGCCCTGAAGTATACTGCTGCATCGGCGCTGCTTACGAAAGCCTGGAACAATATGAGCTGGGCCTCAAGTACTTCCAGAAAGCAGCCAAGCTCGACAACCTTTACGACGAAGCGTGGTTCGGGGCAGGAGCCTGCCTTGAGAAACAGGAAAAGTGGTATCAGGCGCTCCACTTCTATAACAAAGCTCTCAAGCTCAATACCGAAAACGCCGAATACTGGAAATCCGTGGCCCACGCCGAATTTAAGGTGGGAAACACCATTTCCAGCATCGATGCGTATGAAGAAGCCTCAAAACTTGACCCTACCGATAAAGAAATCTGGCTGAACTGGTCGTTTATCTATTACGAGCAAGGAGACCACGAAAAAGCCATCGAAACACTCGTACAAGGATTTGAAGAGATTCCCGACGACTCCGAGTTCTTTTACCGGATGACCGTCTATCTCATCGAAGCCGGACGTTTTAAAGAAGCCTTTAATTATTTGGAAAATGCTTTAATTTTGGACTTTGATGGTCACACGGCATTGTTCGACTTTTTTCCAAAAATCGAAACACAAAAGGCTTTGTTTAAAATCATCGAGCAGTTTAGAAAAGATAACAATTAATGAATTACGACCTGAAAAACCTGCCTGAGCGTACCAAAAAGCCCAGGCAATACGGTTTTACTATGGCCATGGACAAAGGCCTTAGTATCCGTCAAGCAGAAGACTTTGTCAGCACCTGTGCCGATCATGTCGATATCGTTAAACTGGGGTGGGCTACATCCTTTGTAACCCCGAATCTGGCCGATAAACTGAAAGTATTCAAAGATGCCGGTATACCCGTGTACTTCGGCGGAACACTCTTCGAAGCCTTCATCATCCGCGATCAGTTCGACGATTACCGCCGACTGCTCGACAAATACAAACTCTCTTTTGCCGAAGTGTCTGATGGCTCTATAGACCTCGACCACGACAAAAAGTGCGACTACATCAACAAACTTTCGGAACAGGTAACCGTACTCTCTGAAGTAGGCTCTAAAGATGCTGATAAGATCATTCCTCCTTATCAGTGGATCGAACTTATGCAGAAAGAGCTTGACGCAGGCGCCTGGAAAGTAATCGGTGAAGCACGCGAAGGTGGAAACGTAGGCCTCTTCCGTTCCTCAGGCGAAGTGCGCTCGGGCCTCGTGCAAGAGATCCTCACTAAAATACCTTTTGAAAAGATCATCTGGGAAGCTCCTCAGAAAGCGCAGCAGGTGTGGTTTATAAAACTCCTTGGCGCCAACGTTAACCTGGGCAATATCGCTCCGGAGGAAGTAATACCTCTGGAAACCATCCGCCTGGGCCTCCGTGGCGATACCTTTTTACATTTCCTCGGTATTGAAAAGAAAAAAACCAATACAGCACCGCCTTTCGAGGTGGATTGATCGGAAAATTTGAGAAAACTTCAGGACTATATCTTCCTTTTTCTGAAAAGCGTATGCATGGGGGGAGTGGAAGTGTTGAACGGCGTTTCGGGCGGAACCGTTGCCTTTACCACCGGTATATATGACCAGTGGGTTCACTCCCTCGCTGCCATCGACTATGAAGCGCTGCAGCTTATCAAGCGGCGGCGCTTCAACGACTTTTGGAAAAAAATAAACGGCCCCTTTCTTATCACGGTGCTGGCTGGTATCGGTACAGGCTTTCTCACCCTGGCCATACTGATGCGCTTCTTACGCGACCAGTATCCTATACACACCGCCGCGTTCTTTTTCGGAATCATCCTTATCGTTGCTCCACTGACTCTTCGTAAAGTCCGTAAATGGAACGCCGCAACCGCATTTGCTCTCCTCGCAGGCATAGCCGTCGGCTTTGTCCTCACCATCATTCCCCCACTCCATACCCCCGATAACCTCGCCCTCGTGTTTCTTTGCGGCATCCTGGCCGCCGCCGGCGTGATCTGGCCTGGAGTATCCGGCACGTTCGTGCTCCTGCTTATGGGAAAGTATCAATACCTACTTTTCGCATTAAGCACGTTGAATATCAATATTTTACTTTTCTTTGTTGTCGGTTGGCTGGTAGGCCTACTCATCTTCGCGCAGGCGGCGCGGCCCATTGTTGAAAACTACCATCACATCGCGGTTGCACTCTTCGCCGGCCTCATGGTCGGTTCCCTGAATAAACTGTGGCCCTGGCGACTCCCTATCGAGTTCGTCACCAACAGCAGAGGCAGGCAAATACCCGCGTTCGACAAAAGCATGGTGCCCTGGGAGCTTCTCGCCAAAACAGGCAAAGACCCACAGGCACTTCAGGCCATTCTTATGATGGCTCTCGGTGTGTTTATCGTGGTTTTAACAGAAAAGATTGCTGAACGATTAAAAACAAAATTCTGACATGGAAAAAGTATTTGGACTAATAGGAGCCACCGTTAGTCATTCATTTTCAAAAGCTTACTTCGATGAAAAATTCTTTCGGGAGGGTCTTCGCGACTATCATTACGAGCTCTTCCCGCTCAATAGCATTAACGACCTCGAAAATCTGCTCAAGGAAACAAAAGGCCTGACAGGCCTCAACGTAACGATCCCCTACAAAGAGCAGGTCCTCAAATATCTTGATACTGTAGACGGATTCGCTAAAAAGATCGGTGCTGTAAATGTGATCCGGATCAACAACGGCAAACTCGAAGGCTTCAATACAGACTCTGATGCTTTCCTCGAAACTGTAGAAAAATGGCTCCCCCAGGATAAGGTATTCAAAGCGCTTATTCTCGGTACGGGCGGTTCGTCAAAAGCCGTGCAGGAAGCCCTTAAAAAGCTAAAGATCGACTTCCAGGTAGTATCGCGCGAAGCCAAAAAAGACATTATCAGCTACGGAGACCTGGACAAAGACGCATCCATTCTGGCAAACTCGAACCTCGTAATCAACACCACTCCGCTCGGCATGAGCCCCAATACGGAAACCATGCCGCCGCTGGATTACGAAAAGCTCACTTCCGAGCACTACGTTTACGACCTGATCTACAATCCGGCCCGCACACTGTTCCTTCAGCGCGCCGAAATGCGCGGAGCAACCATCAAAAACGGTCTCGAAATGCTCCACGTGCAAGCTGAAAAATCATGGAAAATCTGGAATAATTAATTCCGGTATCCCTCAAATAAAAAAGCCTCCTTTCGGTAAAGGAGGCTTTTTTATTTTCTGTCAGCAGGAGGCTGTCTCCATGGGAGCACAAAGCACTCTCAATGTAGTCTCAAGGCAGTCTCAATACGTCCCAGGCCTGTATTATTCCAGCCTGAAAAAACTAATACAAATAGATAAATGCTATTCAATAAAAACTAATTTAATTATATTTCCACTAATTTATGACGTGAAACTATTTCCTCCGTTCAACGCTTAATACTATAGCATTAGACTAACTTTCTCTTATGGATTTCAAACTCACGAGCGAATACGTCCCCATGGGCGACCAACCCAACGCCATCAAAGAACTGACCCACGGCATCGAGGAAGGCGAAGTACACCAGACACTTCTGGGCGTTACGGGCTCCGGCAAGACCTTTACCATGGCCAACGTTATCGCCCAGACCCAGAAACCCACACTCATACTCTGCCATAACAAAACCCTCGCGGCACAGCTCTACGGCGAATTCAAACAATTCTTCCCCGAAAACGCCGTGGAATACTTCATATCCTATTACGATTACTACCAGCCCGAAGCCTACATTCCCTCGTCAGGTCTTTATATTGAAAAAGATCTCTCGATAAATGAGGAGATCGAAAAGCTCCGGCTCAGCGCAACATCGTCTCTTCTCACCGGGCGCCGCGATGTAATCGTAGTAGCTTCCGTATCGTGTATCTACGGTATCGGTAATCCCGACGAGTTCGGTAAGAACGTCATCAAGCTCAAGACCGGAGAAACCATACCCCGCAACAAGCTGCTCTTCGCCCTGGTAGACATATTGTACAGCCGCACCGAAGTAGAGTTCAAACGCGGCACATTCCGTGTAAAAGGCGATACGGTAGATATATTCCTCGCCTACGCCGACTACGCCATACGTATATATTTCTGGGGAGACGAGATCGAATCGATACAACGTATAGATCCTGTGAGCGGCAAAAAGATGTCTGACGAAAAGGCCGTGACTATATTTCCCGCCAATCTCTTCGTAACCGGTAAGTCGCAGCTGCAAACAGCCATTCGCGAAATACAGGACGATATGGTGGCACAGGTCGGAATGTTTGAAGGTGAAAAACGCCATCTTGAAGCCAAACGCCTCAAGGAAAGAACTGAATTTGACCTTGAGATGATGCGTGAACTCGGCTACTGCTCAGGTGTAGAGAACTATTCGCGCTACTTCGACCGCCGCAGCCCGGGGGCACGCCCCTTCTGCCTCATCGATTACTTCCCCGACGACTTTCTCATCATCATAGACGAGAGCCACGTAACGGTACCCCAGGTACGCGCCATGTGGGGAGGCGACCGCGCACGGAAGGTTAATCTCGTAGACTTCGGCTTCCGCTTACCCTCTGCGCTGGATAACCGGCCGTTAACATTCAATGAATTCGAAGGCCTCATAAACCAGGTGATCTATGTAAGCGCCACGCCGGCCGAGTACGAGCTGCGCAAATCGGATGGTGTGGTGGTGGAGCAGGTAATACGACCGACCGGCCTCCTCGATCCGATCATCGACGTACGGCCTTCGAAGAACCAGATAGATGATCTGCTCGAAGAAATAGATGAGCGTGTAAAGAAACAGGAACGTGTACTGGTAACGACCCTCACCAAACGTATGGCTGAGGAGCTCACCAAATACATGGACCGCGTGGGCATCAAGTGTCGCTATATACACTCAGAAGTACATACACTCGAACGTGTGGAGCTGCTGCGGGAGCTGCGCCTCGGAGTATACGATGTGCTTGTAGGCGTAAACCTGTTGCGCGAAGGCCTCGATCTTCCGGAAGTATCGCTTGTAGCGATACTCGATGCGGATAAGGAAGGCTTCCTCCGTAACCAGCGCTCGCTCGTACAAACCATCGGTCGCGCAGCCCGTAACGAAAACGGCCGCGTGATCATGTATGCAGACTCCGTCACGGAATCTATGGAGCTCGCTATCGAGGAGACAAACCGCCGCCGCAAGCTTCAGATCGAATACAACCTTGCTCACGGTATCACCCCAAAAACCGTTCTTAAATCCAAAGAGGCAATCCTCGGCCAAACCAAAGTGGCCGACTCGAAAAGGTCTACGCGGGAGAAGTATTATGTGGAGAACGAAGAAACGACACTCGCAGCCGACCCTGTAGCCGCGTTCCTCAGCAAGGAGGAGCTCCAGAAAATGGCCGACAGGACTCGCAAGGCCATGGAGAAAGCCGCCAAAGAGCTCGAGTTCATGGAAGCCGCCAAACTCCGCGACGAGTATCTCGCCATTCAGAAAATGCTGGAAGAAAAATCATAAATGGCCCTTTACCGGCTTCGATACGGCTTCGAAGCGAATACAACCGAACCTGAACTGAAGGAGAACTGAACTAGAACTGAACCTGAACCAGGTCAGAAGCTACCTTCATTCTTCTGGCGAAGGTTCGTGATCTTCAGGAACCGGCTTATCAAAAACACCGAAGCCAGGGTAAGCCCCGTAATAAATCCTAACCACATCCCCGAAGCCCCCAGATCAAAATAAAACGCGAGCACATATCCCGTCGGCAACCCAATAACCCAGTACGCAATGGCGATAAGTACCGTAGGCGTATTCACATCCTTGATGCCACGTAACAATCCTGCGCCAATTGCCTGTGTAGCATCCGATATCTGGAATATCGCAGCAAACAAAAGCAGCGTGCTGGCCATGGCGAATACCTCGGCATTCTTATTGAAAGCGCCAGGCAATACATTACGCAGCAATGCAAAACCGATAGCACAGAATATACCATACGCCAGCGCCGTAAGCAGCGTACTCTTACCGATAGCCGAGATCTTCGGCCAGTTATTCCGTCCATACGCATTGCTCACCCGGATAGAGCCGGCCTGCGCCAGGCCCATAGATACCATAAACGTAAACGACGCACAGCTCAACGCGATCTGATGGGCCGCCTGCGCTATAGAGCTGATCGTGCCTATAATTATACCGGACACGGCAAAAGCGCCTGCTTCCATGCCGATCTGCAGAGCACTGGGTATACCGATGCCAAGCAGCTCGCGCCATGTACCCACCCGTAAATTCCACTGCCTGCGATTGACAAACGGACGGAATGTGCGATGCCGCAATACAATTACGGCAAGTACGATAAACATAAGCGAGCGCGTGATCAGCGTGCCCCATCCCGCACCCAGCAACTCCAGCCTGGGCATACCCCAGTTACCGTAGATAAGAAGCCAGTTCAGAAATATATTAACCGGCATAGCCGCCAGCGAAAGGATCATAGCCGTGCGCGTAAACTCGAGTCCGTCGGTAAACTGTTTCAGCGTCATAAACAAAAGCATGGGAATAATGGAGAGCCCCATAAGCTTCATAAACGGTATGGCAAGCGTAACCACTTCCGGATCCTGCCCAAGGTGAGCCAGTACATCCCGACCTGCTACAAGACCGCCCGAAATAGCTATAGCCGTAAGCGCGCAAAGACAAAAGCCATTGAAGAAATAATGCGACACCGTCGACGCATCATTACGTCCGTGCGCCATGGAGACCATCTGCGACACGGAGATCGTCATACCGATCCCGAGCACGAACGGTATATTCATAGCGTTGATAACCAACGATGCCGCGGCCAGTTGCTTATAATCAATAGCACCCACCATGGCCGTATCGATAATATGCAAAGCCATCTGCACAAGCTCGCCTATTATGATCGGCAAGGCCAGTGTAATAGTATTAGAGGCTTCCGCCCGCAGCTCCATACGTTTATCGAGAGACATAGCGATGAGTAAGAATTATAGTGTAATAACCACAAAAGATCGACAAGCCATAGTGTTAACGGCTGATGGTATAGACCACACCGGCGCGTATAGCAAAGTCGATAGAAAAGTAGAAATCACCGATAGCTTCAAAACGCCAGTTGCCACTAATAGGTTGCGTCCAGCCGCCACCTAAAGAAAGGTCGGAGAAAGACCCTCCCAATGCCCGGAAGCGTACGAACGTCTCATCTGCCGGATACCAGCGTATACCGGCAATAAGGCTCAGACCATCGTCCGTCCACAGGTCGAAACCACCGGTAACACTGAAACGGTTGGATAAAAAGTAGTTACCCTCCATACCGATCTGCGATTTGCCCAGAAACGTGTTATTATCGGTCTTGATCAGGTCGATATTCGTACCGATCATAATATCATCAGCATCCTGTGCCTGTACATAGGCACAGCAAAAAAGCCCCAGAAGCACAAAAACGACCTTCGTCAACATAAGAATTTCAAGCGTGCAAATATAGTCGATTGCACGTACCGCGCAGGCTTCATGTAATGGTAATAGCCGTACCGTCAGATTTCAAGGGCCAGCTGACTATCGTCCTTCTTCTTCACCACCCTGGACCGTGTGGCAGAAACTCCCACAACCTCACCCGTTTTCAGATATACCAGATAGCCCTCAACTTCGGTGTAATTCATCTTATGCAACGTTTCGACGTAATCGAGTATCGATCGTGTATCTCCTTTACCGGGGTTGTCGGTTTTAAAATCAATAAGGATGGCATGGCGCTCCTTGAGCAACAGTCGATCCACGCGACGTTCAACGGCAGTGCCTGGCAATAATACCGGTATATCCTGGCGCACCTCCCAACCCGGAGCAAACCAGGCAGCTATTTGCGGATTGCTCAGCAACGTTTCGAGCTCTTCCTGGACCACCTCACGCTCCTCGCGCGTAAACAATCCCTCCATCACCATACGATCCAATATATCGTTTACCTCATCGGCATAATGTACACGCGAAAGCGCCGTATACAAATACATGGCATAACGCCCGCTGTCGATATTATCGGAGTCTGCACTGAAGTATGCTCCACCTGACTTGCGTATAACGAGCTTATCACGCCAGGGTGAAGCCTGATAGACCGTAAGCCCCACGGCCTCCTTATTCTCACCTGACTTATTTACTGCTGGCCCTGCTATCCATTCGCCACGGCTCCACTCCTGCCGGGTAGTATCCCATTTCCCACGCAATTCCTCGGACCGTTGTATGGCCGAATACATCGTCTGCGCGACGGTGCGTTTGTTTCCACGTGTCTCGGTAGGATGCGGCGCCATAATGATCATCCCCTGCTCTGCCCGTGTAAGCCCTACATACAGTAAGTTAAGGTTATCCAGGTAGCTGCGCGTACGCTCTTCTTTATAGAAGCTGCCGAATCTCGTCTCCTGCAATGTACTCGAATACTTCACCGGCAGATATCCCGCCATATCGAAAGGATCTTCGTCCGACCTCACCCAAAGGTTGGGCGAGCGCGTAGGATCGTGATCGAGATTCCAGGCGCAGAAGGGTAGGATTACATAACGAAACTGCAATCCTTTGGATTTATGGATCGTCATGATCTGCGCAGCCGCTACATCGCCCGATGCCTGGATAGATTTCTTATGTTTATTATCCTCCCACCACTCGATAAAAGCCCCCAGATCGTTACGCTCACGGCTGCCGAAATCCAGCACCAGATCCTGAAACGCCTGCAAATAAGCCAGCTCGCCCTGCAGCACACCAAGATTGAATATCCGGATGATGGTTTCCGTGAGCTCGAACAGGGGAAGCTTTTTCAATGCCGCTTTCTCCCGCGTAAACGTAACCGGTAAAGCGCTCTCAAAGATCGCCTGGTTCGTAACGGCAAAAACATCCGTAAGCGTACGCCCTGGATCGTGCATGCGCGAATGCTCGTAGGCCAGCTGCGCTCTGGCTATATCGTTGTCAGGATTGAGAAGATACTTGAGCGCGCTGAGAAGCAGGTTAACGGAAGCTGCCCCATCGAGACGCAGCGACTCGTTTGACACTACGTCGTACAGATACCCCGGCTTAGCCTGGTCTGAGTTGCGATACTTGATAAGGTTGGCGATGATCTGCTGCCCCTCGTCATTACGACGTACCAGCAACGCAATGTCTTTTAACGGTATACCGATATCTTGTAACTGCTCCAGGTAGCGCGGTATCTGCTCCATAGCCTGCTCCTTCCAGGTAAGGCCTCCTTCCGGCTCGTCCATCAGGAACGAAAGCCTTACAAATCCCTCGTGCGTTTTGGATATCTTTTGCGCTACATCCGCATACGCTTCTTCCGGAAGCGACTGCCCGGTTTCGGCAGCAACCTCCGATGCCGCGCTGCGGAACAACGCATTATTAAAATCGACAACAGCCGCAAGGCTTCGATAGTTACTATTCAATTCATGCACCGCGATGCGCCCCTTGCCGATGGATTGCTCCACATCCTGTTGCAATAAACGCAGGTCGCCACCACGCCACCGGTAAATAGCTTGCTTGACATCGCCCACAATAAGGCTGGGATAGCCCTGATCAAGGCTGTTAGTAAGCAGCGGCAAAAAGTTTTTCCACTGCAACCCCGAAGTATCCTGAAACTCGTCTATCAGGTAATTGTTAAAAAACGAACCTACTTTCTCATAGATAAACGGCGTGTCGCTGTCGCGAATAACACCGTTAAGAAACTTCGGCGCATCCGCCAGCAGCATCAGGTTGTTCTCGTCCTTGTATTCCTTGAGTTTACGCGATATATCTGCCAGAAGCCCGAACGCATAGAAATTATTAAGCGCAACCTCCGCCGAAAGCGCCGTTTCGAAATGACTGTTGCGATACGCGAGCATCTCATTTAACAAAGGAAGAAGCTTATCCTCGGCCAGGCGCACAATGGTGCCCGCATGTGATGTTTCTTTATTCGGCCAGTTCTTGCTTTCCTGAAAGTCCTTCTCGGCACGCTTACCCTTACCGTCTTCGTTAAAATCTTTCACGCTGGCTATACGCGCAAACTTCTGAAAGAAGGTATAGATACTGCCATTGGTGCCGTATTTAAAGTCAGACACCTGCAACCCATTCGACTGAAACTGTTGCATCGCATCGCCTGCCATACCTTTAATCGTATTGACAAACTCATACCGATGTTTTCGCAACTCCTGCAATAAGTTGCGGAAAAAATCAGGGCCTTGCGTATGGCCCACCAGTTCGTCCTCGATAGCCTTGAACTCTTCCCGGAAAATCTCCCCCGCAAAGGCTATCAGGCTTTGCCGTACGTCCCAGGCCCGCTCGTTTTCAAGGTTCTCTCGCGCAAAATCAACGACCCAATCCGTCAGCTCTTTATCACTGCCTAACTCATCGATAAGATTGTCAATAACTTCCTCCAGAACATCATCCTGCTCCACTTCCAGCCTGTAATCGCCAACAAGTCCGGCTTCCCGCGTAAACGAGCGGATCACCTTCTGAAAGAAGGCATCGATCGTGCTGATCGCAAACTGGGAATATTGATGAAGAATAGCCGCCTGTGCTTCCTGCGCATATTGCTGGAACGTGATCGCATCGAGATTTAGCTCCGACCGCAGTTCCAGCGCCAGGTCGCTCTCTTTACCGTTCGAAAAATCGTCCAGGTAGGCCAGAATACGGTCCTTCATCTCCTGGGTCGCCTTGTTTGTGAACGTAACCGCCAAAATATGCTTGAAATACCCCGCCCGGAACTTTAACGCCAGCGTTAAGTACGCTTTCGCCAGTGTGCGGGTCTTGCCACTGCCGGCAGAGCTTCGGTAAATAGTAAAGGGTTGTGACACAGGCTGAGCTTACCTCAAGATTATGCAGTTATTTTACGCAATCGTAGACCTAAAATTACAACACTGCAATCATTCCGGGAAAAACTTCGTAAACTTCGAATATTTCTTGTCTATGCTCCGAAGGCTGTATAACCTGGCACAACAGGTAGCGTATTCGTTTCCCGTTCAATTGTTACTTAACAACATTCAGCGCAATCTGGTGCTTATGATCTGTTGGATCATACTGTTTGCCATGATCACCGGCAGCTTTGGCAAATACCTGGGCATTCCGTATCTCTTCCTCGATCCGGAATACCTCAATACGGTAAACTTCCGCAGTTTCTTCATCATAGGTCTCGTTTCGGCTGGCTTTGTGGTGGCCTTTCACATCACCTGCTATATTATCGATGGTCACCGCTTCACGTTCGTAGGCTCGCTCGCACGGCCGTTTTCCAAATTCGTCATGAACAACAGCCTGATCCCGGTAGCGTTCATGATAACCTATATCTACGAGATCGTCAGCTTCCAGATCAGCAACGAGTACACTACCGGCAAAGACCTGGCCTGGAACCTCACGGGCCTACTCACCGGCTTCACCGTAATGTCGCTGCTGTTTTACCTGTACTTCCATTTCACCAACAAAGACATATTCAGATACGTGGTCTGCCGCATCGACGAAAAGATAAAGCAGAACGTTAAGCTCACACGTGCCAGCGCCATGAAAAAGCTGGACATAGCCCGTAAGAAGCAAGTGCGCGTAGACAACTACATCGACTATAACTTCCGCGTACGCAAGGTAGAAGAGACAACCTTTTACGACAAAGCCACCATACTCCAGGTATTCGATCAGAACCACTTCAACCTCGTTGTGATCGAGCTGCTTATACTTGCGCTTGTACTGGTACTCGGCGTGTTCAAAGACTATCCTGCGTTCCAGCTTCCGGCGGCGGCCAGCTTCATGATCTTCCTCACCATCTTCGTAATGATGGCCGGCGCATTCTCATACTGGTTCGGAGGCTGGTCTGCTACCGCTGCACTGGCGATCTTTCTACTTTTCAATCACTTTATCGGCGAAGACTATTTCTCGAAACGTTATGAAGCCTTTGGCCTGAACTACGAGGTGCCGCCCGCCAAATATTCTGTAGAAGCGCTGCAGGCGCTTAACGACAGCACGCACATCGAAGGCGACCGTCAAAGAACCCTGGTCATGCTCCAGAACTGGCGCAAGAAATTTACCGGCGCCAAAGCACCGAGGCTCGTATTCCTCTGCGCCAGCGGTGGCGGCAAGAGAGCCGCGCTATGGACACTCACCGCGCTCCAGACAGCCGATAGCCTTACCAAAGGCCAGCTCATGGAAAACAGCGTGCTCATCACCGGTGCATCCGGCGGGCTTATCGGCGCCAGCTACTTCCGCGAGCTCAAGCTACGCGAAAAGCAGGGCCGCACGATCTCTCCATACGCCGCGCTGCACCGCCGCAAGATCTCTACCGACAACCTGAACCCACTTATCTTCAGCCTGCTCGCGAACGATCTCTTCGTAGGCTTTACAAAATTCAATTACGCCGGCGATTATTACTACCGCGATCGCGGATACACTTTCGAAGAGCAACTGAACCAGATCACCGAAGGCATGATGGATAAACCCATCACCGCATACGACAGCGCCGAGCTCAGCGGGGCGATACCCATGCTCATCCTTACGCCCACCATCGTAAACGACGGTCGCAAGCTTTATATAGCCGCACGCCCCGTATCGTTTATGAACTATGACATACTGAGTTACCCTGGCTACGGCGCGTCAAAGATCAGCGGTATAGATTTTCACACCCTCTTCGAGGAGCAGCACGGCAGCGGCCTGCGCTTCCTCTCCGCCTTGCGCATGAGCGCCACATTTCCCTACATCACCCCGAATACTACACTTCCAACCGAGCCCGCTATCCAGATCATGGACGCCGGCATAACCGATAATTTCGGCCTTTCAGACGCCACGCGGTTCCTGTACGCATACAAAGACTGGATAGCCGCCAATACATCCGGCGTTGTATTCGTATCCATCCGCGACTCGCCCAAGCTGGGATCTATATCGCCCAAAGTAAAACAGACCCTGGTAGACGACTTTACGCAACCGATAAGCTCGGTCTATAACAACTTCGAAAACTTCCAGGACATCAACAGCGATATGGCTATCAGCTATGCCAAATACTGGCTCCACGTGCCGATAGACCGCATCGATCTACAGTACCAACCCGACAGCTATGTGGGAATACTGCAGAAAATGGACAGCATACGCCAAAACAACTCGCGCGCATCGCTCAGCTGGCGCCTCACCACGCGCGAGAAACAAGGCATCATGAACTCGGTGTACTCATACTCCAACACCGAGCAGCTCCGCCACCTGGCCGAGTTGCTGAAGGATACCCAAACACCATAGCGCCGGAACGCAAGCGATCATTATCTTTGCGGAGACCATGACAGTAAACGAACAATTGGCAAAAACGCTGGAGCTTATCCAGCTCGAGCGCCAGGCCGACCTCGACTTCTACAGGCAAAAAGTACTGCTGCGCTCACTAAGCCAGCGCACGAAGGAAGGCACAACCTGGTACCCGGTAATTCTCAAGCGGAGCTATATCGGCACCGGTGAGCGACTGTGTATCGAGATCGAGAGAAGTAACAACCTCGAGCAGCCACACATGTTCCAGAGCGGTAAATCGGTAAGCGTCTTCTCCAACGCATCCGGCAAGCCCGAAAAAGAGCACGTCAACGGTGTGATCAACTACGTTCGCGATAATACCATGGTTATCACCCTTAACGGTGACGAACTGCCCGACTGGATAGACGAAGGATTGATCGGCGTGGATGTGATGTTTGACGAAATGAGCTATCGCGAAATGGAGTTCGCGCTCAAGGAAGTGATGCGGGCCGATAACGATCGTGTGGCAACCCTTCGTGGCATATTGCTCGGCACGGACAAAAGCGGCAAACGTCCTTCGCAGCCCGCAGAAGCCCGGGCACCATTCTCCGCCCTGCTAAACGAAAGTCAGAAACAAGCCCTCATTAAAGTACTCGAAGCCGAGGATGTAGCCTTCGTACACGGCCCTCCCGGAACCGGCAAAACAACGACACTGGTACAGGCCATCGTACACACCATAAAGGCCGAACGCCAGGTACTGGTTTGCGCACCGAGCAATGCCGCCGTAGATCTGCTGGCCGAAAAACTCGGGGAACAAGGACTCAGCGTGCTGCGTGTAGGCCACCCTGCCCGCGTAACAGAACAGTCGCTCAGCAAAACCATGGACGCCCGAATAGCCGCTCACGCCAACTATGGAGAGCTCAGAGAGTTGCGCAAACAGATGGAAAAAGTAAAGTCGCAGGCCTTTAAATATAAGCGCCAATTCGGCTATCGCGAACGCGAGCAACGCAAACAGCTGCTGCAGGAAGCAAAACTTCTGAAGAGCGATGCCGATATGCTCGAGTTCTATATCATAAACGACCTGCTGCAAAACAGTGATGCCATATGCGCTACGCTGGTTGGCTCATCGCACCCCGTGCTTCGCGGCAAACGTTTCAAAACAGCCTTTATAGACGAAGCCGGCCAGGCCCTCGAGCCCGCGTGCTGGATACCTATATTACGATCTGAACGTATAATATTCGCTGGCGACCACCAGCAATTACCGCCGACCATAAAGTCGGCAGAAGCCGCGCGCATGGGCCTTGCACGCACCCTGTTTGAAAAAGGGATAGCGAAACAACCTGAACAAACATCTATGCTGCGCGTGCAATACCGCATGCACGAGAGTATCATGAAGTTCTCGTCGAAATATTTTTATGACAATGAATTGGTAGCCGACGATTCGGTAAAGACAGCGTTACTGCGCCCCAATCAATTGCCCGTAGAATATATAGACACCGCAGGCGCCGGATACAATGAGGGACAGGACCCCGAAACGTTGAGCCGCTTCAATCATGAAGAAGCTGCTCTGCTGGTAAAACAGGTAGAAGCCTTCATCGAAGAAATAGGTACGGAAGAATGGCTACAGGATCATATTACACTCGGGATCATCACGCCGTATCGCGCGCAGGTAGATTATCTCCGGAAACTGGCAGAAGCCTCGTCAGTACTCACTCCATTGGCACACCTGATATCGATCAATACGGTAGATGCGTTCCAGGGACAGGAGCGCGACGTTATTGCCATCAGCTTTGTGCGTAGTAACGACAAAGCGGAGGTAGGTTTTCTGGGAGATATCAGAAGAACCAACGTCGCTATGACTCGTGCCCGTAAGAAATTAATAATGATTGGTGATAGTGCCACGTTGGGCGCACATCCCTTCTACTCGGAGTTGCTGGATTATGTTCAGCAGGAAGGGTTCTATAAGAGTGCTTTCGAACTGCTCTATTAGAAGATCGAAGAGCGGTCGGCCAGGATCATGGCCAGGTCGGCAATCAAAATCGCGATAAATACCCAACGTAAACGGGTGTTGAACGTCTTTACATCCTGGTCGGACACCGGCCTTCTTCGCCTTCCGAACAGCGAGCGATAGTAGCTCTTTTCAATAACTGCATGTCTCATAAATAATTTTACTTCTTTTATATAGTTACATATATAACGCAAAACGCCCCGAAATGGATGGCGTAAGCCTTTAAAAAATCGTTAAGCGTTGTTAACAGAATCTTCTCCGATCAACCCGCAAATGGATTTTTTTATCCTCTCCTGGCCGTTTAATGCCATGTTTCGATTAAAAGGACTTAAAAATTGATGCCCGCAACGCGATATTTAATGGCTATACGCGGAAAAACAGGAAGATTTAAGCCGAGAAAAACAGACACAAAAAAAGGTCGTGATAGCAGAAAAAATACCCGAAAAGCCGAATCTTGTACCTGCAAAACAGAAAAAACATCACGCTAACGCCATACGTCATGACCTTTGCATCGCAAGTACTCGCCTTCTACAAAACGTTGAATATCGAAGCAAAACTCCCCAAAGACATCGTTACGCTCAATCCCTACCACAACGACTACACGTACAGCCTGTGCGAAAAATTTTACAACAAATATTATAACGACAGCAAACCGCGTAAGCTCCTGCTGGGCATCAATCCCGGGCGCTTCGGATCGGGCCTCACGGGTATATCGTTCACAGACCCCATCAAGCTCGAGCGGGATTGCGACATACCTAACAGCTTTCCTAAAAAGCCAGAACTGTCCGCCGACTTCATATACGCCATGATCCATGCATACGGCGGCCCGAAAGAATTTTACAAACGCTTCTTCATCTCCGCCATATCACCACTAGGCTTTACCAAAGACGGCAAGAACATAAATTATTACGACGACAAAGATCTGCAAAAAGCGATTATCCCCTTCGTGATAAACTCCATAAACGCCATCATCGGCATGGGTGTGGATCGTACAACATGTTTCTGTATCGGCGAAGGCAAGAACATCGCGTTCCTGCAAAAGCTGAACGACGAGCAAGGCTGGTTCCAATCGATAACACCGCTGTCTCATCCGCGCTTCATCATGCAGTACAAACGAAAGCTGGTGCCCGTATATATAAACGACTACCTGCAAAAGCTCGGCAGCTGATAACGCTACGACGTGCGGCGCTTTGCCCCGCGCACGGCCTCCGCTGTCCATGGATCTTCCGGCCAGTGATGCCTCGGGTAGCGCATACGCAACTCCTTACGCACCTCGTGATACGTGGTCTGCCAGAAACTCTTCAGATCCTGTGTTACCTGTACAGGCTTATAACCGGGTGATAACAGGTGCAACAACACTTTTGTACGGCCTTCGTTTACTGCGGGGGTTTCCTGCAGACCAAACATCTCCTGTAACCGCACTTCAATAACCGGGAAACGGCCATCTGCAAAATATTGTACGCCGATCATCGATCCGCTCGGCACCTGCAGTTTGGAAGGTGCCAGAGCATCCAGGCGGTTTTGTAAGTCCCACGGCAAAATACCGGAGAGTATAGACGGCAGATCGAGCCGCTCGAGCTCAGACTGTTTATTAACATTCGTCAAATACGGTGTGAGCCATTCTTCAAGCGTCTGTAACAGGTGGTCGTCGCTGACGTCAGGCCAGTTCTCGTCCGGTCGCCATATACGCACATTCATCACACGCGCCTGCCAACGCTCCTGCGCCTCGTCCCATCCTAAACTCTTCAGTCCCTGCGACCGGATATGATCGCATAAAACATGCAATCGCTTCGTTTCATCCATTACTAATGCCGGCTTGCTCTCCAGCACCAGCGTACCCACACGCTTCTCGACAACACTCACAACCTGGTTCCGATCAGCATCCCACCTTACAACTTCCTGGCTGTGCGCCAACTCTAAAAGATCCTGGTGATGCACCGCCGCCGCCATGAAGATCTTGCCTTCACCGCCGCCACCGTCGAGCTGGGCGACACAAAGCCATGCCTCGCGCATAAGCGGATCGTGCTGAGGCAATTTGAAGAACCGGCCGTTGGCAAGCCTGTAACGCTCGCTATGCTTCTCCTGCTGGCGCGCTATACGCTCCGGATAAGCGGCAACAAGCAATCGCCCCACCTGTGTATCGTGTGGTATAGCGTTGTCTTCATCTACACGCAATAGCCTGCGCCAGTTTGTCGCAAGCTTATTGATACGCTCCAGCACACCACGGTCTGCGTAAACTCTTTCTCCTGCCCGCCACTTGCGCAGAGCTTCCACGCGTAGCGCCAGATCCGCCCCCGATTCCTTGGTCAGTGGATCACGTTCCTCAAGCAAGGCCGCAAGATCCGCAGCCAGGGCTGCAAGAGAATTTACTACCCGCCCTTTTGACCCTTTATTGTTACCGGGCTCATCGCCAGCTTCCAGCAACAAGTGGGCTATACGCGGGTGAGTGGGCAACCGCAGCATGGCCTTACCGCGCGGTGTGATACCCCGATCGTCGATCGCGCCGAGTTGGGTGAGCAGCTCCGTAGCCTGACTAACGGCGCCCGTAGGCGGCTGAGTGATCCATGTAAGTTCCTTTATATCTTTAACGCCCCACTGCGCGAGTTCCAGCATGAGCGGCGCCAGGTCCGCTTCCAATACCTCGGGTTTGCGTTGAGGCTGGAGACTCATGTGTATGCCCTCAGTCCACAGACGGTAGCCTATGCCAGGGCCTAAACGCCCTGCACGGCCTGATCGCTGGTCTGCGGCATCCTTCGTAACACGAATCGTCTCGAGCCTTGTGAGCCCCGTGCGCGGATCGAATCGCGGCACGCGCGACAACCCACTATCGATAACTATACGAATACCTTCTATAGTAAGTGATGTCTCTGCAATAGAAGTCGCCAGTACAATCTTTCTTCGCCCGTCACGCCTCGGCAGGATCGCCTCCTGCTGTTTTGCAAACGACAGGTCCCCATACAACGGGTACAATACAGCATCGACGCCTTCCTCTTCGAGCAGATCCTGCGTGCGTTTTATCTCACCCGTGCCAGGCAAAAAGGCAAGTACATCGCCTTCGGCCTCCTCGCGAAGCGCCTTGCGTATAGCCTGAGCCATCCGTGTGGCGGCAGGCGTGTCCGTATCCTGACCGGCATATCGCAGCGTAACCGGGAACTGTCGCCCCTGAGAGGTGACTACAGGAGCTCCACCCAAAATACCCGAAAGCAGCGCGCCATCCAGCGTGGCGGACATGATCAGAATACGAAGATCATCTCTTAAAACCTGCTGCAGCTGCAGGCACAACGCCAACGCCAGATCTGCATGCAGGCTGCGCTCATGAAATTCATCGAAGATAACAAGACCCACTTCTTCCAGGCTGTTGTCGCCCTGGATCATCCGCGTCAGGATACCTTCTGTAACGACTTCGATCTGTGTACGCGCGCTCACCTTGGTTTCAAAACGAACCCGGAACCCCACACGCTCGCCCACATCCTCATTCAGAAGATTAGCCAGCCGCTCGGCAACAGAACGTGCTGCCAGACGACGAGGCTCAAGCAGAATAATTTTCTTTTGTTGTAGCCAGGGCTCCTGCATGAGCTCCAGCGGCAGAACTGTAGACTTACCGGCACCGGGAGGCGCCTGTAAAATAGCGATAGGATGATTTGCTAACGTAGATCGGATTTCCGGAAGTATCTCCAGTACTGGATAGGCCTGTCCCATGGCCGCAAAGATAAGAATAGGCCGATATATACTGACGAACGAAAATGTTACCTATTTCTTTATAGGCGCCGTCCAGTCGATCATCCACTCGATGCGCTTCAGCGTCTCGGGTGCAGCCTGGTTATTCTGAATATTGCCCTGGATACTTTTGATGATCTCTCCGCTTTTTTCACGGGGATAGCCGAACTTGGAGGCAAACACATTGCAAAGCTTCATCTCCTCATCGTGAATGGTTTGGTCTATCGTCATCATGTGTACCAGGTCGTAAAACTGCTGAAACCGCTCCTCCTTATTATCGGGCAGCTCAAATTGAACATGATCGGGGTTTGTTTGGATCTGCTTCAGGTGGGCTTCATTGATGCCGTTGCGCCTGGCAATCTTTTTCAGCAAATCGTATTCGATAAGATCAAAGTTGCCATCGGATACCGCCACTTCGATAAGGTTCTTGATGTGGCTGCGGGCAGTGCCTTTACCCTGGCGAAACAGGCTGAGAATGTCAGAAAAATTCATAGAGGTTCACGTCAGTCACATAAAAATAAGAATTTCGGCTAATTTTTATTGCGCCACGGCATCAATCATTTTTTCAAGGCATTCGGTAAAGTAAGCTCCATTACCTGGTCCGTACCAGTTCATCAGCCGCGTCTCATGATGGTTGCGATCGTAATAAATATCCTTCGTGATATAGCCTATGTAACCGCCATTGAAGCTGGTTACAAAAGTCCTGAGATGATGTTGCGAAGCCACGGAATCCAGCGGCGGCATAAGCTGCCCCGAATAATCGCAGGGAGTTCCCAGCAGTACCAGGTCGCCAAGCCGCAAAGCCGTCAGATAATTGGGAGAGTAACCAAATGCAGCTTTAAAAACCCACGGCCGCAGACGCCAGTCTTCAAGAACACGCGCCTGCCTATCGCCCAACGCGAGGGGCACCCGCACCATAACCACCGACGATCCCTTCAGCGGGCCGAGCTCGCCTTTATGCGCGTTGAATCCATTCAGCACCCGATCCTTCATCCAGTCCAGGCAGGGCCATCCGGCCTCCGGCGCCTTGCAGCCATGACTCCCCACGGCACCTGCCATAAACATGGCAAACGTATATCCCTGCGCTTCAACCGCGTCTACAAGCTCTCCCGGATAATCGCGCGACAACTCAAGATCCCTCGAAAACAAGCACGTGGCATGAGCCGTGAAATTCATCAGCAACAGCTTGCTGCTATCGCTGCGATGTACCTCTACAACCCGTAACAGTGAGTCGACAGAACCCTGATCGTCTATGCGGTTACGCACTACGTTGTCGATCGCGATCTCTCCAGCCTTCAGTGTGGCCGGAAGCATCCGCTGCTGTGCCGTCACAATGCTCTCGCGTATCCGTTGCGCAATAAACTGAACTACGGAGTCTTTATATGATCCATACAGAAACGTAGCCGCCCCGGTACCCCAGTTGCCGATGCTGTTATGCGTATGAGTGGCGCCGAGGTAAGTGTTGCTCAGGTCGAAGCCGGTACCCGCCAGCGTTTCGTTCAGAATAGTAGTGACTGTTGGTGGCATGATAAGCAGGTCTGCGCTCACAATCGCCACGCGCCGGCTACCATTGTCGACTACCAGCGTTCGCACATAGATCGAATCGTGCACCGCCGAGAACGGTTTGCCCTTGCGGTTGCCATAACCTGCCGTAGAAGTAGGAAACGGCGGCGTAAGATTGATCGCCGCATAGCCCACCGAAAAACCTGCCGTATCGGTCGGCACCGTCACACGCTGCAGGCTATCCAGCCGAGCCATCATCTCGCCATAGAACGGCTTTTCATGATAGTCGGACCGGTCTACCGGTATAAGAATAAGAGCAATGATAATCACGATTACCCCCAGAAGAACGGCCAGGGAAATAAGAAAATAGCGAAGTATTCTTTTCAAAAGCAGCATAACCGCCGCAAGATACAATAGAATCCTGAGTTGCTTGGAACGGCTGTGCCCTCCATAAGTCTCTCCGGAAAGCTTCGGGAAAAGAAAAAAGGCGGGCTTCGCCCGCCATAGATTTAACGACGGCGGGACAGGCAAATATTACCGCCGCCCACGCGAAGGCAGAACTGCGCCCCAGAAATGCCGATACGGTAATATCGCCGCCCTTGGTAAAGTACTTTAGCCCTCTCTTGCAAAGAGCCTTTTAAATCATTTCAGGAATCCGAAGGTCCGGCAGATATCACCGTTGCCCAATACTCTGAAGCTTTGCGCCCCCGCTTCTGCTTCAGTTCACGGTAATACCGCCGCCCTTCGATACCTTCCGCAACATTCCGGTGGTCCCAAAGACCACCTGAAATGTGCTTTAACTAGAACTACGAATTTATCTTTAATACTACCGCCCCTAAAACTCTATCTTCTGCGGCGGTAACCAGCGGAGCGAGGGTATACAACGGTAGGCTTGATGAGCTATTTGCTCCGACGGGTTGATATCAAAGGTGGACTAAAAATCGAACTTGAAGCGCTCGCATTCTGGACATTTTCACTCAAAATTCGGACAACAACTACTTTTTCAAGTGTTTAAACAACGTATGCCGTAGGCTTAATGGGAAGAATCGGCCGACAGGCTCGTTTTATACTCCGACGGAACCACGCCGAAGAGCTCCTTGAAACACTGGCCAAAATAGGATGGACTTTCAAAGCCGACTTTATACGCCACTTCCGCAACGGTGTGACCCTTGCGCAACAGTACAGCACCTGCCTTCAGCCTGTGGTTGCGAAGCAATTCGTTTGCGCTCAGTCCCGCCACCGTCGTTAGTTTGCGGTTAAGTGTGCGCGTACTCATACCCAGGCTCTCGGCCAGCGTGGCAACCGTTAGCCGCGTATTGTCGAGCTCCTTATCCATGATAGCATACACCCGGTTCAAAAACTCGCTCTCTAGCGAATCCTGCGGCTGAACTTGCTGTACCGCATCGCGATCCACAGCTTCCTGGTGCATAAGCCGGCGATAGTAGAACTCGCGCATACGGCGCTGGTGCTCTAAAAGATTGTTGACACGCCCTTGCAACTCTTCCATGCGGAAAGGCTTCGTGATATAATCATTCGCTCCAACGCCCAACACCTCCATCTTGTCTTCTTCCGTGGTCTTGGCCGTAAGCATTACCAGGGGAATATGCTGCGTAGCTTCCGCATCCCGCAGCTGCCGGCAAAAGCCGATGCCATCCAGGTAAGGCATCATCACGTCGCATACGACAAGGTCCGGCATCTCCTCCAGCACGATACGCCAGGCCTCACGTCCATTGGCTGCCTGAAGGATTCGCGCATTCTGATTCAGATGCCGTGCCAGGAAGCTGCGCATAGCCTCGTTATCTTCCACAATAAGGATCAGTGGCGCTTCCGGCGAAACAACTGCTTCATAACCAGCAGGCTCGATAACCGGCTCTACGATCACCCGCTTCAACGGTAGTGTAACCGTAAACGTAGAACCTTCGCCCCGCACACTCTCCACACGAACGTCACCACCCAATAATCCCGTCAGCTCCTTCACCATGGCCAGCCCTATACCCGAGCCCTGCCTTTGCGCATCGTCATCCACCTGATAAAAACGGTTGAAGATGTGAGGTTGCTTTTCCTTGTCGATACCGATACCCGTGTCGGACACCGTAATAGCCAGGATGTCGCCATTTGCAGTAATGCCCGCCTTCTTGAGCACTACAATAATAGAGTCGCCGGTTTCGGTAAACTTGAAGGAGTTGGCTAATAAATTATTTACAATGTGTTCCAGCTTCTCCTTGTCAAGCCAGTAATCGCCCGCGGGTAAAGTATTACGGAACACAAGGTGTTTCTGCTGTCGCTCGGCAACTGGCTGAAACGTCTCGACTATATTCTGGATCACCTGGTCTGGCGCACCGCGAAACTCGGTAACACGCATTACGCCTGCCTCCAGGCGCGACAGGTCCATCAATTGATTCACAAGCCCCAGTAATTGTCCCGCGTTCTGCTGTACCAACGTAAGCTCGCGCCGGTGCTCTTCCGCAAGCCCTTGCGACTTGAGCATCTGCTCAACCGGCGACAGTATAAGCGTAAGCGGCGTTCGGAACTCGTGCGTGATATTGGAAAAGAACCGGTTCTTCACATCGTCAAGCTGACGCAGGTGGCCGGCCTCCTGTTGCTTAAGCTCCACCAGCTGGTGCAACCTTGCCTGCGTTATACGGTAACGTATATAAATGGAAAGCAAGGCGGCCAGAACAAGTCCATAGGCTGTAAAGGCCCATCCCGTCTTCCACAAGGGCGGCTCGATAACCAGGTGTATCGACTTGATCTCAGGGCTCCAGGCTCCCGAAGTATTGGCCGCATTCACCTCGAACGTGTAGCGTCCCGGTGGGATCTTCGTATAGTTTGCGAGCCCCAGGTTGTTGGCATAAACCCAATCGTCGTCAAACCCCTTCAGCCTGTATCGGTATGTAAGCTTCTGCGCGTCATTGAACTGCAAAGCCGAGAACTCGAATGTAAGGAAGTTCTGATCCGGCTGCAATATCAGGTGACTGGTCGCATTCAACGGTTCCTTCAGGACACCGTTGCCCGATCGGAATTCCACGCTCTCGCTATTGATCTTCAGGCCGGTAATCGCCACCGTGGGCTGAAATACATCGTCCTGTATACTGTTCGGATCGAAAATAGACCAGCCCTCGATACCGCCGAAGGCGATACGATTATCCGGTAGCCTTAACTTATGAAACCTGTTGAACTCGTTCGACTGCAGCCCGTCAGCACGCGAGAAGTTACGCACAGCATGAGTCCGGCGGTCGAATCGGCAAATACCAGAGTTTGTCGATACCCACAGATACCCGTTTGCATCGGGCTGTATACAATAAATGGTATTGTTCGGTAGCCCATCCGTGACGTTGAAGTTCTGGCTTCTTCCGGTACGCGTGTCGAAACGGGCCAGGCCGTTATGGCTGCCTATCCACACAATGCCCGCATCTTCCGGATCGCGCATAATATCCAGCAGCTCATTGGTTGGTAAAGCATACGCACCGGGCCGGCTCGTATATTGTTTTACATAGCCGCTATCCGTTACTATCGAAAACAAACCATGATGCTCTGTGCTCGCCCAGAGTGTATTCCTGATCTTGACAATATCCTGTACACGCACATGTTGCGGAAGAGACCAGCTTTTGCCCAGCGGAAAGACCCAGCGCTGTTCTTTTTGATCCCAATAAACGGGATTACCGGTTTCCATATGCACACGCCACAATACATTCTGCTCGTCGATAGCTAACGGGCCATACCGCCCTTCGGGACATATACCGGCACCCGGTATCGGCGGCAGCTCTATCGCCGTTCGCTGAAACGGGTCGTAACGCGACAGGTGGTTGCCATCCGTTATCCAAAGCTGATCGTGACGATCGTAGCAATATCGTATTTCTATATCGAACTCGAAACGTTCGCGTGGATCATAATGCATCCACAACAGCTCCGACTCCGGAACCTGCATAGAGGTCCGTAACATATCCTGGAAGAAACCATAGCGGTACGGTTCGGTATGAAACGGCGTCGTATTGATATCCGCGGTACGCACACCCGTATCGTTAGTGCCGATCCACATCACGCCGGAGCGGTCGATAAGAAATGACGTTATACTATCCGGCGGACCGTGCCATACCTTCTCGAGAGACTTGTGCGGTGTGTATCTAAAGATATCGCCCAACATCTCTACGTATTCGGTACCATCCGGTGTGACCTGGGGATTATTGCCCGACACATCGTATACAAAGTAAGGAAGGTCTGCTCCGTACTCCTGCAGTTGCAATGTCTCCATATCCAGGATCAGCAATCGCTTCCACTCGCGGATCATGATCTCGCGGTCATTACGCAGTTTCAAACCGAAAGAGAATTCCTCGTATATATTTTTCTTGAAGTCCGGATCGACGTCCCTGAAATTATAAAGCCTCGTTTTTACAACGCGGTTCGCAGCATCGAGAATCTGGATGCCCTTGTTGCTGAACACCCAGTAGCGTTGTGCCCGGTCTTCAATAACACCACGTATCGTATCGCTCAGCAAACCGTGCGTGGCTCGGGTAATGCTCGTCACGGTCTTGTCGCCAAGAGAGCACCGCCATAAACCTTTACCGGGATTGATCAGCCATAAATTATCACGCGAATCCACATAGCTTCCCGATGGGCCAAAGGCATGAAACACCTTGTGAAAAGCTGGATCGTCTGTAAAATGTGTGAAGCGCTCGCGACGCGGGTCAAGGCAATCTATAGCACCCGACTCGTGAAAAACCCATACGCGGTTATAGCGATCGTGATAAAGATTAATAATGACATTGGAAGAGATGCCCGGAAAAGTATCATTGTTAAAACGGAATGTCTTGAAGCGGGTGCCATCGTAACGCGCCAGGCCGTCGCGTGTGCTGATCCAGATGAAACCTTCCTGGTCCTGTACGATACCGGAAACAAAACCCTGGGGTAACCCATCGTCTACTGAAAGACTGTTGCCCGCATGGTGCTGTGCAAAAGCTGCCGCGCCCATTACAGCCAGGAGAAGCTGCAGCAACAGTGGCGTCATAGCAGATAAGGCCCGCCTTCTTAAAAAAGATATCAAGCCAATCAAAGGGTTGGATTTCCTGCAAATTAACAAATTTGACGAGTCCATCCCCACGAATCTTAAACCTTGGCGCCAACGTACCCGAGACATGTATTTTTTGACGGCCCGCTTGCCCCGCTATCCCCTGGTAGTACGAAAATCAGTACCTGCCTCAAGCTCTTTCAGGATCTGGCTCACATCGGCCTCAGTGGCTGTAAGCCTTGTTTTGCAGATCCGTATCAGGTGCGCCGCCCGTTTTACTTTTGCCGAAAGCTCGTCCACCGAAATGTGGCCCTCTTCGATCTCCGAAACAATCTTCTGAAGCTCGGCAAAAGCTTCTGTATAGGGAATCTCGTTATCCTGCATCATCCTGTTGCTTTATTTCCACGACCCGCGCCAGTAAAGAGCCCTCGTAAAAGAGAGACCTGACCTCGTCGCCAGCCTTTAAATCCTTCGGCGAAGTAAGTGCTTTTCCGTCGTGCAAGGTAATGCTATAGCCCCGTTTTAAAACATTTTTAGGATCGAGAATAGAAACCGTACGCGCCACGTGCTCCACGTCGCCGGCCCGTTGATTCAGAAGCTGCCGGGCCATACGCAAGCCCTGCATAAGCTGCCTCAGCGAATCATCCGCGCGGGTCAGCCTGACCGAGCTGTCTTTTTCCAATCCGGATGTAGCACGCATCAGTAACGCCCTCTCCTGCGAAAGCAATACCCGCGTCTGACGATAAAGGTCAACACGCGCATTATCAACCCTGTTTTGGTTCAAAGACAGTACCGTATCGGTAAGCGATCGGAAATATTTTACCTGGTTTCGCAGAAGAGCGTCATGCTCAGCCAGCATTTGCGTAGCACGGGCATGAATACGTTCCTCAGCACGCTGCACCGGAACCGCCACATTATGAAACCGCTGGATAAGGTAGTCCGCCAGCTCCGTGGGAGTAATGGCATTTTTAAAAGAGATCATCTCCGCCACCGTCTCATTGGTAGCATGGCCAATACCGGTAAGCACAGGCAGTGGGAACATCGCGATAGCGCGGGCCAGCTCGTAATTATTATAACAGGTAAGCCCTATATCGCCACCACCACCGCGTATGATGGCCACTACATCAAAATGATGCGCTACCTTGCGTATCCGCTCGAGCTGAGACCGTATCGTTTCCGCTGCCCTGTCGCCCTGTAACACCGCGGGAAAAAGCATGTACGGAAAAGCATAACCCCACGGATTGCCGTCTATAACCTTCCGGAAGTCTGCATAGCCCTTACTGGTCTCCACAGAGATGATCGCGATACGCGAAGGCAGCAGCGGCAATGCCAGGTTCTTATTATGATGATAAATACCTTCCTGTTGCAAGCGGGCAAGTGTGTCATGCTTCTCGCGCTCCAGCTCTCCAAGAGAATATGCCGGGTCGATATCCAGGATACGCAGGCTCAAACCATGCGATGGATCGAACATGATCTTTGCATATAACAGGATCGTGATACCATTCTTTAAAGGCTCGTGTAACGTACGCAGGAAGGTGACGTTGATCCGGCGATAATCATCGCTCCATAATGTAGCGCGGATCTGCGCAATGATCTTCCCCCCTTTCTTCTCGACCAGCTCCGGATAACAATGACCCGACTGCGGATAATGGTTCAACTTGTTCATCTCCGCCTTCACCCAGAACGCGCTCTTATACCGAGCCGCCAGTGTCTCCTGAATACTCGTCGTAACATCAAGCAGCGAAAAAACAGTCCGATTTTGAATTTGCTCTGACATCCGCACAAAAATACAGCGTTAAGCAATATCAAACTCACTTTTTCGTTGACCTCACGAGCCCTTATTCACGCAATAAATATTTACATATATTACAGACCGGCAGGCGAAAATAGTACATGACGATTCCAAAGTATTACCGCAATCTGTCTTTCAAATCATCGAATAAAGCCACCATTCAGCCTTATATATTAAAATCCATCTTTATTTTCAACCATTCCGGGCAAAGAATCTTACGGGAAGCACGTATAGCGCTAACGTTTGTCTGCTTGCTCCGGGAACGAATAATGCGTATCTTCCTGAATATTGGTCCTTTTATCGAATACGGTATCCTGACGTTCGGAAAGTCGATTGATTAGGAGTTCATCACTAACGCTCTATATACAACAATGCCCCCATTAAAATTTAGTAAATGCGAAGGGTTCTATGCTACCCTTCGTGTACGTGTAGATCAGTATTTTGAATCACGATCTATCTCCAAACACGCAGACGCCGCGATGATCGGCAAAACAATCCTTTTCCTCGGTGGCGCTTCCAGTCTGTACCTGCTCATTTTATTCGGAGGTTTTAGCCCGATTGTCATGCTGGCTCTGGCTACCGCACTTGGAATATTCTCCGCGCTGATTGGCTTCAACGTATGTCATGATGCCCTTCACGGCGCTTACTCTAAAAGCGAATTTGTAAATAACACCCTGGGGTCGATATTCTACATCATTGGAGCCAATCCATACAACTGGAAAATATCGCACAACCTCGTTCATCATATGTTTACCAACATACACGACCACGATGATGACCTTATCGTTGCACCTGGCCTGGTAAGCGTATGCCCGCAGGATAAACCAAAGGCTATACAACGGTATCAGCATTTTTATGCATTTGCGCTCTACGGTTTTGCCAGCCTTTCGTGGATATTCGTGAAAGATTATATCAAATTCTTCCAGGGCAGTATCGGCAGCCACGATACAAGCAAGCAGCCGCCTGTCGAGCTCTTCAAGCTGTTCTTTTTCAAAGCAGTATATTATGTATTGGTAATAGTGTTACCGCTCGTACTCATCGACAATATCACCTGGGTACAATTCATCATAGGCTTTCTGTGTATGCAGGTCGCCAAAGGCCTGGTATTAGGGCTGGTATTCCAATTGGCCCACGTCGTAGAAGATCTGGAGTTCCCCGAGGCCCACGAGTCAGGATGTATGGAAGACACCTGGGCTGTACACCAGCTTCGTACTACCGCCGACTTCGGTCGTAACTCGTGGATCACATCTTTTCTTTGCGGCGGTCTCAACATGCAGATCGAACACCACCTCTTCCCTAAAGTATGCCATACACACTACGGCGCCATTGCTGTGATTGTAAAACAAACGGCGGAAGAGTTCGGCATACCGTATTATGAAAATGCCACGTTCGGCAAAGCGCTGCAATCACACTACCGTACGCTTCGTCGTTTCGGCAAAGAAGCGCTCGATCGCGAAAAACTTAATCTCAAAACCGCGGCAGTGGCCTGAGATACTGATACTACAAATAAAAAGCGCGTCGTTGATACTGTTTCACGCCGCGCTTTTTATTTACAAAATGTCGACCTTACCGGGCCGCACGCCCACGGTCGCGGGGACTCACAGACTCTCCTCCACCATCCGGTCCATGCTCAGGAACAGACCGGTAAGCAAACCCTGGCCGTGTAGCGCTGGGCGGATAGCCGAAATGACGACGAAAAGCAACCGTAAAGTTCGCCTGGTTCCGGTAACCGACCTTGGCCGATACATGACGTACCGATGTCTCCGGGTCGATCAACAGGTCCATAGCCTTCTTCATACGCTCTTCGGTTATGTAATCGAAAAGCGTACTGCCATAAGCTCGGCGAAAAACACTCTTCAGCCGGAATACGCGCAGGCCCACACCGTTAGCTACATCCTCTATCGAATGTATGTGTGCCAGGTTCTGCTCTACATATTGCTTCACCTCCTGGATCTTTTCCATATCGCGCTCACGCACCGATACCGGCTTGTTGAACTTACGCGAAGAAGACTGCAGTATATGCTCTGAAGTCATGCGCAGCAGATCGAGCGTACGCGTCTGGCGATACATTTTTACCAATCCTTCATGTGATGTATTGAAGATCTCGTTTACAGCAGCAAGCATATCGGCAGTGGCAAACACGTGCGAAGGATTCAACAGAATAGGTATGCCCGCCTCTATTCCCCTGGCAAAGGTATCAAATCGCTGCAGCACCTTCCACTCCTTCAGGAAGTCCACACTAAACAAGGCCGTGAAGATCATATAATCCTTACGTGCCTTCAACGTGTAGTGAATTTCCTTTCCCGCGGGAATGTAGGCCAGATTATATTGATGGCGCATAGCCGATCCTTCTGCAAATCCGGGAACATTATAACGCAAATCGTTCTTCAATATAAAGGTCATGACCACGCGTGGTGAGTCCGGAACCTTGACATAGAAATGAAAATCTTCCCGCGGTGTGCAGGCAAACTGGTGGAGACTGAAGCCCTGGTGCCAGGCTTCGCTCAAGTTGAGAGAACCGAAGGTTCCCGTGGCATGATGATACACCATGCCTTTTCGGGCAGGTGCTGTATGCTCAAAGCTGATCGGTGTGTGTACAGCAGAGAACAGATTTTTCTTTTGGACGTACAACATATGAAATGAGGGTTTGAGTATTATTAACCAATAACAAAACTCTAATCTCGACAGTAATAGACAACCCGTGTTTACGAATTCAGGAGTTTTACTTTCGTTAAACGTATTTTCTTTTTACAAGTGTCCATTTGGCAGAAATCAGCCATCGTGTCGCCAACCTATGGTGGTCTCGCTATGCCGGGAAAACAGCACTATGCTGCGTAATCACTCCCCAAAAAAAGACCGGCCTTCACTATCCTGGAAGACAGATTCAGCCGGCCCTTATCTTTTTTTCAAAAACCCGGAACACCGGAGCCTGTGGGCATGAAGTTTCTTTGATTTCGTCCTTGGAATAAAGATGATCAGAACCGCAGTTCCCATCTCAACTATTAACCTGGGCTTAAACTTTTCGGTAAGGATTCCACGTCTTAGAATGTCTGCCCGGTCCGGTTCCGTCATGTAACTCCATGCCTGTGTCCCTTATTTTGCAAGAGAGGGCTTTGTCAAAAAAGATATCGTGCAGTTTTCGCGAAGAAACAGCTCTCACAACCGCTACATGTTTAGTCGGAACAAAGAGGGCTTCCCTGAAAACAGGTATATATCAACTAATAACGATTTGCAGGTACCTGTATGCAAGTACCCTAGCAAACAACGATGTTGCTCATACATCGAATGCCAATTGATCCTTAGAGTCGCCCGAATATTTGAAAGGATAAGAAGATACATAAAAAATCATAACGACAAAAACTTTTCTTCCCAAATCCATTAAATATTATCCTTATACCATATTTATGTATCCCAACAGAACGAATACACACAGCACCTGGCACACTGTTTTACTCCACTTAATAATACTTTAACCGCTTCAACATTACCAAATCTGAGTGGCACTGTTATTTTTGAGCAAAACTTGATTTCCGAATGACATATCTGATAATCGGAGCCGGAGCCGCAGGGCTCATGGCCGCACGAACACTCTCAGCGCAGGGTAACAAAGTAATCGTAATAGAAGCCCGCGACAGAATCGGCGGACGAATCGATACATTAACACAAAACGGCTCTCCCGGATATATCGAAGGTGGTGCCGAATTTATTCATGGCGATCTGCCCGTAACACAAGCCCTGCTCAAAGAAGCCGGCATACCCATCACAGCCGTGCAAGGAAAGTCATGGCACGTAGAAAATGGAGAGCTTCACAGCGGTGGGTTATTTCACGATGACTGGGATCAATTGATGGAAGCCCTCAACGACCTTACCGAAGACACCACGATGGCTGCCTTCCTCAAACAACACTTCTCCGACACGCGCTACGCATCGCTGGTGGATACCGTAAAACGTTTTGCAGAAGGGTACGATGCCGCTGACCTCGATCGTGTCAGCGCCTTCGCCCTCCGGGAAGAATGGCAGGGCACCGAAGAAGACGACCAGTATCGCCCCGGTAAAAGCTATGTGGAAATGCTCGGCTTCCTCCGAAAACAATGTGACGCGCACGGCGTGGAATTTCAATTTTCAAACCCCGTAAAGACAATCACCTGGTCGTATAACAGCGTTACGCTGCAAACAGAGAACGGCGCCACCGTTCAGGGACAAAAGCTGCTGATCACTATACCCATCAGTCTGCTTCAGGCAGAGGCAATAGAGTTTATACCACCCACGCCGGAGATAACAATCGCTGCCCGTGGCTTTGGCTTCGGCGGGGTTATAAAATTCCTGTTTACATTTAAACGTCGGTTCTGGGAAGATAAACACAGTGGCTTCCGCCAGATGCCCGGTCTCGGATTCCTGCTTTCCGATGCAGCCGTGCCCACCTGGTGGACTCAACAACCGGACGAAACTCCCTTGCTAACCGGCTGGCTCGCCGGCCCCAGGGCAGAGCATGCAGGGCACAATACCGATGCCCTCTTCAATAAAGCTCTCCATAGCCTGGCGTACCTGTTCGACAGCACCGAAGAAGCAGTCCGTAAGGAGATAGACACCTGGCAGATCATAAACTGGTTTGCCGATCCATATGCACGCGGCGCCTACGCCTACACAACGTTGGGTACCGCAGCCTCAAGACAGATCCTCGGCAAGCCCCTGCAAAACACAATATACTTTGCAGGAGAAGCGCTATATGACGGGCCTGCTATGGGAACCGTGGAAGCTGCCCTCGCCAGCGGCCAGGATGTAGCCCGGCAGATGACAGCTACGGTTTGACAATTACGCCCTGGCCCGGCACCCACTTGTCATACTCCATGTAGGCCGCCGCCTGTTCAGCAGCTTCACGCCCACGAAGCTTCTCCACCATGTGCAGCGCGCCGTCGATACCCGCTGAGATACCGGCTGTGGTAATAACCCGGCCGTTATCTACAAAGCGCGCATTATCCAACACCTTCGCCTTTGGAAAAGACGTACGCAGATTATCCAGGCTCAGGTGAAACGTAGTAGCCGTTTGTCCGTCCAGCAAACCTGCCTTGCCCAACGCAAACGCCCCGGTACAAACCGAAAAGAAATATTCAGTCCGCCCCTCGCGCGACTTGATCCACCTCACTACATCATCATCAAAACCCCGGTTGCTGTTGCCGCCAAAGAAGGCCAGGATCTGCGCGTCAGGCGCATCGTTGATGCTATAATCCGGCACCACCTTAAGGATACCCTGAGAAACGATAGGATCCTTTGTCTTCGACACGGTAAAGACCTTGAAGCCCGCATACGAGAATACCTCCATCGGCCCGGCAAAGTCAAGAACTTCTATACCGTCCTGTAAATAGAAACAAACCGTGACTTGCGCACGCTTCAGCTCGGCCTCACGTTCTTTCTTCGTACGTTTCACCAGGCCCATGCCGCAATGCGTACACGCTCCCGGCTGTGTAAACACCAGCGTATCACAGCTGCTGTTGCACAACGGACAATAATACGACACACTAACCGATACCTTAACAGGCTGCGCCACCACGTGCCCAACCGTAAACAGAAGGGAAACGAAAATCCAAAGAGCTGTTTTCATAAAAGTAAGATTGAAAAATTGATAATCTGCCGCAAGGTATATTCGGTATAGCCACACCAACAGGACATTACGGCACGCTATCCGGACATTAGCGCTATACCGTATACTCCGAAGGCAATACGCCGGTGTGTTTCTTAAAAAGATCGCGAAGATGGTTCACACTTTGCAAACCGCAGGTACTGGCAATCGTACGGAGTTTCACCCGCTCGCGCAGCAACTGAATGGCGCGCTCTACCCGAAGCTTCTCCGTATACTGACCGATGGTAATGCCTGTAGTGTCCTTGAAAAGACGCGTAAGGTTCCGCGGGCTTGTATTGGCTATCGCCGCCAGGTCATCGACAGTATGCTTCTCATGAAAATTTTGCACAAGCCATTCCTGTACGGCATGGATACGGTCTTCCAGGTGATTGCGATACTGTAAAAAGATACTCAGCTGCGGATCGCCCTCACCACGGCGCAAATAAACAACAACCTCGCGTGCTATCGCCGACGCGAAAGCCGTACCATAATCCTGCTCCAGCAGATACAAAGCAAGGTCAATACCGGACGCCACGCCTGCACTCGTATAAATACTCCCATGCTGCACAAAAAGGCGGTTGCGCAATAGCTGAACACGAGGAAAACGCTCCTCCAGCAAACCTGCCGCCGCCAGGATAAACGCCCCCGTACAGATCGAGCAGATCCGTGCGCCCCGCTGTTGCTGCGCGCTGAGCCAGCCGAGAAACGGCTCAATGGATTCCAGGAACACCGCGTCCGTTAAGTAAGTTGATTCCAGCCCGGGCACAAAAACACAATCGTCAGGTCCCAGAACAATACTACTGTGGTCAATCAGCCGGCTGAAACCCAGCCCGCTCGTGCTCGTCGCCTCCGTTTGACCTGCATGAGCCGAAACAAAATCAAGCGTAATGGCCGCACCCGCAGCAACGGCCTCATAAACAATATGCGCTGCGCCGCTGATATCCAACAGGTGAACGCCCGGAAACACAATAAATATTGCTCTCGCAGCGTTTTGCGACATATTGGGATTTGAAGAAAGAACGGGCTGCTCCGCCATATCGGGGCAATATATCAATTAACGTTAATGCCCGGCGCCGCGCTCAAAAATTAAGGTGGCGTATTCAGGAATAACTTTATAAATTCCAACCTTAATACGCGGTAGCGTGTCTGATGTAAAACGAACCATAACCTAAAACAACCATGCTTAGAAGAAGAAAAGAAAGTATATTCCCGGCCCTGAGAGGTATTGCGTGTTCGCTGATCGCCGGAATAGTACTTGCCGGATGCATAGGCGACGACAATACCCCAACCGTCAACACGCCGGTCGCCTTTATGACAATTTATCACGGAGCACCGAACCTCGCCGCACTCGACATCTATGCGAGCGATCAAAAGATAAACGGAGCTTCTTTCGATTACACAACCTATTCCCAGTATGGTAGTTTCTATGCCGGTGACTGTAAGCTGACATTTAAGACGGCCGGACAATCAACCGCGTTGGTGGATACCACATTCGCCCTGACAACCAATAATTACTACTCGCTATTCCTGATAAAGGATGCCTCGAAAACTAAGGCATTGCTCATAAAAGATGTAACAGACCCTACCACAGGCACCAACGCCAAGATCCGCTTCGCAAACCTGTCACCCGACGCAACATCAGACTTCAATGTAACGACCGACGCAAGCACAGACCCGATATTTTCAAATACCGGATTTAAAGAAGTCACAGCATTCCGGGATATTCCCCAGGGCGTATATTCATTCAACGTCCTCAACTCCGACACCAAAGACAAGGTGACTTCTTTCGAAAAGGTGAAAATAGTCGCCGGTACGTATTACACAATCATCGTCCGTGGATATATCACACCACCACAAGGAAATACAAATAAGATCGGCATTGATCTGGAAACAAATCAATAAAACTGGTTCGTTCATAAAGCAGAAGGCAGCCGCACAGGCTGCCTTCTGCTTTTATGTTTTTCTTTTGTTACGTCTGCCCACAAAGTCCTTTACTGCTTCACAAATGCCCGTGCCACCACACCCCCACCCCGCTTTACCATTAGCGTGTAGAATCCTGCCGGCAGCGCCGATACATCTATTGTCAATTCCTGCCCGTCGTGTTCCATCCGCAGCCCATCGAAGCGCTGACCCAGCGTATTCACAATCTGTACTTCGGCACGGTCTGTCTCTTTCCCCACAACCACATGCAGCATTCCTGACGATGGATTAGGGTATAACGAAAAACCATACTGCCCGGCCGGCTCCAATCCTGTTACAACAAAATCATAACCCGCGCTGCCATCAGATACACACCCCTGCCCGCTAATGCTTCTCGCCTCATAACGCCCCGAAGCCGCAGCTGTGATCTCGGCAGTAGTTACCGGCAACTCATTACCATTGAGTGTCCATACATATTCATTGCTGCCGCCAATAACCTTTAGCACAGATGCAGATATCTGCTCAATGGACTCCGGCACAGCGGGCAGATCAAACACAGACACCACGGCTTCGGCGGCCGCACTTTCACAATCATTTTCGATAACCGCTACCGTATACGTACCTGACTCGTTTACCTGTATCTGCTGCGTGCTCGCACCCGTTGACCAACGGTACTGCCCCGGGCCTGCAACAGTCAGCACCACCTGCCCGCCCGCGCAAAACGATAGTGGCCCGCTGGCTGTTATACCCGGTGCATTCGGCATAGCATTCACCACAACCTCTACCGGTGCAGATTCCCCACTCTCGCAAGCACCAGCCTCCACTGCCCGAACGGAATATACTCCCGATGACTTTATGGTAACATCTTTGTTAATTGAATTATCAGACCACCGGTACGAGACGTAACCCTCCGGTGCAGACAGTACAACCTCGTCTCCCGCACAAAATATTAAGGGCCCTGAGGCGCTCACTGCCGGAGTAGCAGAAGGTAATCCTTCAATAACCGCTAGCGGATCGGACACCGGGCTCTCACATCCGTAATCATCTTCAATTTGAACAGTATAACTTCCTGCATCGCTCGCTGTAATCGATGAAGTTTGAGCACCGGTAGACCATCGGTATTCCTTATACCCGCCGGGAGCACGAAGCGATACACTGTTTCCATTACATAGCGTTGCCGATCCTTCAGTCGTTATCACAGGCTTGCCTGGATTCTGAACAACACTGACAACATACGGCACAATCAAATTACTGCGGCAACCATGCTGATAAGTCGCCATGTAATACGTAACATAATCAGTCAACACTGGTGTAATAAAAGCAACTGCGGTATCAAGCGCTATTGTGCCTTCCGCATCCGCATACCAGACAAAATTCATACCGGGCTGATAAGGTCCATAGTGCAATTCAACTGCTTTACCAGAACACGAAGATATATACCCGCCAGCCAGATCCGGCTCGGGTAAAGACGCAACAACACCTGTAAAGACGTATTGACTCTGACAACCGCTGGCATCGAAGGCAACAATTTCATATCCCTGCCCTATCGGAACATCAACATACCGAAAGCCTTCTGTATCATCGAGAAAGGCAGGCGTTTGTGGCACCGAGTTGAAATAAGCTTCATAACGATACGGAGCCATACCTCCGGAAGCTTTCAGCCAAATTTCGCCGGTAGCGCTTCCATTCCCATTACAATTAACAGGCTTTATAGAAACGTCGACAGCTATCGGCTGAGGCCCGGTTACGTTTATATCCGATACAACAATCGAACAGTTTACAGCATCAGTTATAGTAACTGAATATATTCCGGTGCTCACCGGAACATCGGGACCGGTAAAAAACACAGGCTCCGCCGGCTCTACCTTGGTCCATTTGTATTGATAAGGCGCGATTCCTCCCACTGTCGTCACATGAATGTATCCCGGCGAACCGATATCACAGAGCGGAGGATCTACTGTATGGGAAGCCGATAACGCGCGCAGTTCAATGGGCCCGGTCTGTAACACCTGCCCCTGGCTATCGTGTATTTCCACACTGTAGGTTCCAGGCTCCAGGTTATTTACAAAATTCCCCGCAAGCGATTCATCGTTCCAACTAAAAGTATAAGGACCAACACCTCCGCTTACATCTACACGTATGGAACCGTTCTCCTTACAGCTTGGGTTAATAACTGCCACACCCTCTAACTTAAAAACAGGTGGCGCGTTAATATTGATGGGCGGCATCGCGTAACTACACCCTGCGCCATCGGTAATTGTAGCATAGTACACACCCTCGGAAAGCCCCGTCGGATGGAAGCCGCTTAATAATCCTCCCGTCCAGGTAATAGAATAGGGTAGTGTACCACCCGAGGGCGTGACGGTAATAGACCCCGTCGCATTCGCAGAATTTAAATCGTCAATCTTTGTATAGGCGGCGGAAAGGCTGCCGCAGGCCGAAGGGGCTGCTATAGTAATGGTATAATCCTCTGTCTCTCCCACATAATAATCTGTACAGGACTCACTTGCCACAACGGGCTGTCCAACATACCCCATTCGTACACGCATACGGGTGGCACCGCTCACTGCCGAGGTCGGTACAGCGATGGATACCGTTCTTACAGCACACATTGCCCCTGGATCCGCCAGAACCGTAAATTCTCCCGTGTCATCAAAACTCCCATTGCGATTATAATCAATCCACGCACCAAGATATCCCGTATTACATGAACTGCTTGTCTGTATACTGAGTGTATAGCTGGAGCCCTTGGTCACCGTTGTCGTAGTAGCACCACTTGCTGGATATAACATGTAAGCCGACTGACCGGAACACGTGGTTACATTCGAGATGGTGTTAAAATTTACTGATTTGATGTAGCTGTTATAAAACAGACCGCAATTTGCTGTAGGCGTGCAATAATAATCATTCGTAGCCATGGCAGTTGTAAACTTTTGCACACTGCAGGTATTGGCGGTACCACGGTCATTCTTGGCCACAACCTTATAGTAATAGGTAGTACCCGGCTCAAGAAAATCGGGATGAGAATATTTTCCGGTCGTACCATCGAAGCTAACAATATTAACCCCAACGGCTGACAGAGAAGTTGGTGATGTACCCAGGTAAAAATCATACGTGGTATTTGTCCCCCCCGTGGCCCCGTCCCATGTAAACGTAAGCCCTGGGTTACGGGGAATATTTACCGCATTGTTAGTCGGAGCATACACCGACGGACAGGATGGTGGCAATACGTTTTTTTCAATAACGGTTATCGTATAGTCTTCGATATCGTAAGCATGAAAAGTATTATTCGCCATATTATTACAAGCCGTTATGCCATCAGCACCTCCCGTGGATATAATATGACGTATCCGCATCCGTGTCTTGCCCAGCTTTGCACCACTCGGTATCGTGATCATGCCAACAGCCGGTGTCGAGTCGTCACCTGTTCCTACACCAATCCGTTCACCGGTATCATCAAAATCGCCATCGGCATTAAAATCGATATAAGCCAATACGCCTTGATTATAGTATGTATAAACCTGATGAAGCGCATCATAATAATAACCATACAACCCCACACGCATTTGATACGATGTTCCCCGCTCTACTGTGGTGGTTGTCGTACCCGATTCCGGAAATAACACATAGCCCCCACAACCCGTATTGTTATTTAGTGTATTGAATTTTACCGAAGTAATATAAACCTTGTCGTTTGAAGGGCAGGCTCCTGCCGGCGTACAATAGGTAACCTGGCCGTGTATAATGTGAGCATAAAAACAAAACATTATCACTAAAAACGATAATCTTATATTCAATATTCTCATTTTGGTAAAATTTCGCTAATCCCATGCCTAATAATTACTACCATATAAAAACGCAACAGGCGGGTATGTGAAATTACACATAACCCGCCTGTCTGATAACGTAATGTAAGCTTATCGCTCTATTTTTACTTTTTTGGTAACGGTCTGATTACCTGTTTTAACGGTAACCATATAAAGCCCCTGGGGCAGTGTACTTACATCTAGTGTAAGCGTACCTTCAAGCGTGTTAAAACGTTTATGAACCTTGCCATACTGATCTTCCAGCAATACTTGCTTCACAGACTCATCGTTCGGCAACGTAAGCGTTACCCGATCGCTTGTAGGGTTGGGATACGCCGAAATCTCGCTGCTCGCGCGCGCGGCAGTTACATTGGTCGCCGCCAATAAACCATCGCTGCAATGATACGTTTGGGAAGGAAGGAGCGCGCTGGCGTCAAGACAGTTGGGTGAATTCTTGGTTATCTGTACACTGATGTCTTTTGCGCTCGTCCAGTTGGTAGGATCAAACGTGAAAGCGTTAGTATTGCCCGTAGTGGTTCCCATCTGTATACCACCTAAAAACCATTTATACGTAGCGCCTGTACGCGAAAAACCCGGAGCATTTACACGATATAGACCGCAATCAAGATCTTCGATCGTGAAGGTCAATCCCTGGTTATTGGAAACTACCGGAGTAATCGTTGCAGATCCTGATGAGCATAGTGTATTGATCACACTGATCTGCCCACCAGCGGGGGCCGACGCGGATGGCGTAAAAATAGCTGAAACTCCGGTTGCCGTGGAGGGTGACCAACCACTCGGAGCCTGCCACTGGAAAATACCCCCTGACGGCGCATTGCTGAGTGTAAAGGTTACAGGACTGTTAACAGTCAGACAGCCTGAAACACTTGCCGTGATCGTATTTGTAGTAGACAATGTGCGATTAACGGTAACCCGGTTCACCGCAGATTCACAACTCGCATCGCTAGCCTTGGCAACAACGGCAATCTCGCTGGAACCTAGCCCGGGAGTAATGGTAACTGTATTCAATCCGTTTGCAACGATCTGCCCGGTTGCCGTCCAGTTTGTCCCGGTTACACTCCAGGTATACGTAACACCAGGTTCGTTCACTACACTCACTTGAAACGGCCCCGCACCACTACCTACAGGCAGGCAGGTCGGAGCAAGATTAGTAGAAAATACCGGCACGTTAGCTTTAGTGGCTAATGTTATCGACCGTGGTGTCGCTGTATTGGCAGAACCTACAACAACCGAAAGCACAGGATTTCCGCTAAGATTCGTCGGCGCGAGCACAGTTACCGAACTTCCGTCACCCGACAGATAAGTAACCGCTGGCGTTGACCACCATGATGAACTTCCTACAGGTACTCCATCAATGAACCATTGATAAGAATCAACACCGATTTCCGAAGCAATCTGGGCTGCCTGGCTTACAACCGGGGTAACTGAAAATGTAGCCCTTTCACCCGGACGAACGCACGAAGGACCAACGATGGGATGAGGAGGTGAAAATATCTTATACACATCCCGTGTGGCCGTCTGACCTCCACTACAAGCTCCAGATCCTTGATTGAAAGTAAGCACAATACGCCCCTTACCAAAACCTGTCGACCGCACAACCACCGATGTCGTCGTCTGCGACACAATCTGAAGATCACCGCGAACAGACCATACCGGTGTACCCTGCGTATGAGAACCCGATGCTGTAAACGTATAGGAGGGGCTGGTACCTCCATCTACATGGATTAATTTATCACCAGTAGATGGATTTACAATGGTATACTGCGCACTCGCAGCCGTCGCACCAAGCACACCACCAATAAATAAAACATGAAGAAATAATCTCTTGAATAGTAGTAAGGATTTCATTTTAATTTTCATAACATTTTTAAATACAGATAACTAGTACACTTTACATAACTGATCGGCAATACCACCGCGAATAGTATTACACAATCGGCAAACCGAGGACATTACTCCTCGTTCCGGGAGCATATACATAACTATATAGTTCAGCTTGATTCTCGCCCGGCCAGTCAAATTTCCACAACCCGGCGATCTATGACATCAATACTTCAGCCAACGCGCTAAAGTTAATACATTTGTATCCGCAATCATATACTCCTAAAGGAGTAATCTCCGCAAGTATACTGACCTACAACACGGTAATTCTGCTAACCACTAATAAATTAATCCCGATTAACGTGACCGACCTAGTCACGTGACCACTAGGATCACGGCTTCTTACCTTCCACCTCAAGTACCGCATCCATCAGCGGCTTCAGTGTGGTATGCGGCTGCTCGTCATCAAACGAATGGATCAATGTCTCACCTTCGCTTGTCTGAACTTCCAGCGACGAGATACGAGCACCATCAAAAGCCCGTTTATCCGTAGGCGATTTCAGCTTTGATATCTCCTGTAAAGTAATATTTTTCAATGCCCCCATGAGCTTATCCCATTCCCCTGCGGAAAGATGACGAGAAAACGTCTCATTGCCCCCGCGCCCCTGAATGAGGGTGTGAACGCTGTCTTTCGTAATGTTAACCTCCTTGTGGTAACCACGGGTAACCGATGTAAAACGAATACGGCTGACATCGGTAGAAGGCTGACAGCGGGAGGCCAGGCATAAAACCATACCTGCCAGGATAAGAGAAAGAATTCGTCTGTTCATGATAGCCGCAAAGCTAACAAACAAAAAGAACAAACCCCTGAGTACCCGCAAAAGAAAGCTTTGTCACACTTGCTTTAACGGGCTCAGGGGTGTTAAAAAGGGTTTATAAACGCCTTACACTATTGTTCTTTTACAAATTTTTGACGTAACAATCCCGCGCTGGTTTGCACCGACAGGATGTACAACCCCGACGGCAGCTCCGAAACATCGACTTCAGGGTCGCTCGTCTGCTTGTTGTGCCGCTCTGCCCCATTAGTTGTGGCAATACGCACAGCCTGCAGCGTCACGCCCTCGGGCAACCCTATGGTGAGACGGTCGCGAACCGGGTTGGGATACACGTACACCGTCGTGCCTTCCACTACCAGCGCGGCTTCGGTACCACGTGATGTTTTTGCCGTGCCAGATACGATGTTAACCGTATAATCTTCCACTTCGCCATACGTAAATGTACCACAGGAAGATGTCGGCGTGGCATTGTACTGCATCCTCACCCGTAGTCGTGTAGCGCCCGCAGCAGTAGCCGCCGGCACGGTAAAGGAGCCGCTCACTGATGTGGCGCTTGTGGCCGCATTCGTAAAGATCTGCTCGCCGCTGTCCGTAAAGTCGCCATCGCGGTTGTAGTCGATCCACGCAGCATAGCCCTCGGGATAAACTGTGCTCGTCCAGCCTGCTGCTACGGTCAGGGTATACGCGGTGCCCGCGGTAAGATTGGTACTCAGGGCTGTGAAGTCGCCATAGCCGGCATTCGCGCCGGTCGTATTATTGATCGTGCCGACCTGTACCCGTTTGATATATTCATCGCTTACATTATTACCCCTCGACGTGCAATATGTTACCGAAACGTTTGCCGTAGTAAAGTTCACCGAAGAGCTATATGCTGATGTAGAGCCCCCGCTGCACACGCTGCGCACCTGCGCCTCGTATGCCGTGGCTGCGGTAAGCCCGGTTAATGAAACCGTGGCCGCTGAAGGCGATAATGTAGTCCAGGTCGATGCCCCCACCACGCGATACTGAACATTGTAAGTGGCGTTGGCAACCGCGCTCCAGGTAAGCGTGGCCGACGAAGAGGTTATTGCCGATGCCGCCAATCCAGTAGGCACCGTGGCCGTGCAGGTAGCCGAGCCGCCGATAGTGAAGTTCACATTCGAAATATCATAGAAGATATTGGCAACAGCCTCTATCTTGACACGACACGTTGTAGACGAAATCGAAGGCAGCGTAACGGCCTGCGAGCCGTCGTTAGGAGTGTTGGCAAGCAACGTAACAGGATACGTAAAACCGCCGTCGGTAGAAAGCAGGATATTTACATTCTGGCAATTTACCGGCGACACGTTGGTGCTGGCAACATTCCAGGTAACCGTTTGCGAAGAGCCCGATGCCCACGATACAGCTGTATTAGGCGCGCTCACGGTAAACGGCCCGGCCGTGCCGTTCACGGTAACCACCATAAGGTCGTCCCAGGTCTGACCGCCACCCGCTTTATTATCACGCACGGTAAGCGCAAAATTCAGCGTGCGGCCCACGGAAGGGATCACTTCCCAAGTAGGTGCGAGATTGTTAGCCACCACATCGGCGATACGCGGAAAATAACGGTCTGGTGAAGTAGTCGCTTCCCATGAGCGGAACATCGGTCCAACGGTCCGGGTAGGCGAAGGTGCCGCGCTGGAGTTGGGGTTTCCCGGGTCGTTCTGCTCCCAGTTGAACGTAATGGCGTCGCCGTCCGGGTCAGAACCCTGGCCACGCAGCACAAATGCAGTAGACTTCGGTATAACATAGTCCGATCCGGCGTTAGCGGTAGGCGGGTTGTTGGTGATATTCACCACCTGTGCGCAGGAAGAGCTCGCACCCGACTGCACATTCGCCGATATGTCTCGAATGTTTACATAGTGAAAGTACGCATCGCTGTGGGCCTGCACGTTGGCAGGGCAAATACCCGCGTAGCTCATAATGGTGCTTCCGCTGCCAGGCTCTACTTCAGTCAAACCACTGCCGCTGCGACAGCCCGAGCTGCTCTGAGTGTGGTAGCCGCCGAACTGGTGCCCCATCTCGTGCGCTACATAGTCTATATCAAAAGCATCGCCCGTAGGGTTCGAGCTTCCGGTATAGCCACTGCCTTTACTGCCTGTGGTACACACGCAGCCTATACAGCCCGCATTACCACCACCTGAAGTGTTGAAGTTATGACCGATATCGTAGTTGGCATTGCCGATAGCAGCATCGGTTACTTGCTGCGTCTTGGTATTGAATTCGCCACTCCACGGATCCGCAGACGTGCTGCCAAAATAAATGAGAACGTCATTGTTTGGCACAAGCTCCATCGTAATGGCAAGATCATGCTCATACACGCCGTTAACACGCGTCATGGTGATGTTCATCTGCGCCAGGATGTTGGCTTTCTTCTGCGCGTCGGTTCCTGTGGAGCCTGCAAAGATATTACCATACTCCGCGTTACAGGATAACGCCAGGCGGTACTTACGTAGTTTCTTATCGTTTGTGCGCGCGATGGCATCACCCTGGCGACCTTCCGCTTTACGCGCATCTTCATGCGTAAAACATTCGAAAGATCCGCCGCTGGTCAGCCCTTCCCGGCGGTACACAGAGTACGTTGTACGATCCGAAGAATACGGATCGATATAGTAAGTATGCTTATCCGACGACAACACCATACCGTGAAAGCCCAGTTGATTCGATATACTGAACCGCAGCGTTGCCGAAGGATCATCTATCCCCTGCCCCGCATACGATGCGATACCCGGATAGCGCGCCGCCAGATCAGGGTGAAGTACCGATGCTTCTGTAACTCGGAAGCTCTCCAGCGTACCGTCGGGAGTCGGGAAGCTGACAACCAGCTCGGCCGTCCGACCGTTGGATGCGCCACGCACCGGCGCCGTGGTCAGTACGGAACGCAGCGAATTAATATCAAGACTGAATAATACATAGGAAGAAGGTTGAGCTCCTGTAACAGCTAACCGCCCAGCAGATGATGGTTCTGCCGCAGGCTTCCAGAAAGTGTTGCGCTGAGAATAACCCCAGCTTACAACCAGCATCAGCATGGCTGTAATGAGTAATTGTTTTTTCATAGGTTTAAAAAGGTTTAATCGGACTTGCCGATAGGAAGAGCGATAAAAGAATTCTGTCGCAAACGGCATCCGAAGGACAAACCCGTTGCGCTTTCATGATTAGCATTGCTCCTGATTATAAAACTCATGAAAGCGAACGGCAACGGAAGCATAACAATCGTTAAGAATATAACGATTACCATGCATGGTTACTGCTGCAACAGAATCCTTCCTGGGCTTAACCTACCGAACATAGTATTGTATAGAACGATCACCCATAGAAAGGATGATTCACATTATGTCTTCAGGCAACTATAAAGATCAGGGTCGTGAGAAGAATACGCCCCAACGGAAGCGTTTAAAGAAACGATAGCACGTAGTAGTCTTTTCATAACAGTGTGATTAGATCAACGTTCCTACTCTTTCGATTTTCGGAAACCTCGGCATGCTTTGCCCGCTGTTGCTCTAGCGACGGCGGGTGCTATATCGTCATTCCATACGCTATCCTTTTGAGAACGATAGGCTTCAATGGGAGAACAGCTTTCGGATCATGCATTCCGTCGGAATTCACAACGGAGAGCCCATAGGTGTGGTGAAATCTCATCTGGCCTGATTAGCCATAAGGGGCAGCTCCTGATTATAAAGTTAGCAGAAACAACCGTAAATACAAGTACTCACAACGATAATCGGTCGTTACAATCGGTGTGTTCACACACAAGTGAACACACCTCACATGACCTAATTTGTCTTTAAATGCCTTTATCCTGTTAATCCTTATATCTTATAAATCTTGTTCTGACAGTTGTCCGATTCGCCGTCCCTTCTCCTCCGGCACCAAAAAATGAAGCATCCCTGCCTGAAGATCGATAGACACTTTGCGCGCCTTCTTTAACGGTATATTCTCATCATCTATATGCACAAGCTTTCCTTCCCAATACACGGATAGTTTTTTTGCTTTAAGAACATTGAACAGAAACGGCTCTTCAATACCCTTTATGCGATTGTGAACATAGGTGGCAAAAACATCACGCTGCTCTTCCGGCACCAGCACAACCTCAAGCTCACCATCACCCGGATCGGCCGTAGGATCGAGATTCAGGTTAGGACCTATAGAACAGATGTTCATGATCTCAACCAACAGAAACTTTCCCGAATAGGTTATACCTTCTGCCTCTATCGTACACGCCTTTGCCTTATAGGATAAGATAATGTCATGCAACATATCGAGCGCTATACGCAGGTTTTCTTCCGGCGTCTCTTCGCCGTGCCCCTCGCGATCACGCATCTTCTTCATAAGCCGTGGAAAAACACCGTAGCCCATACCCTCAAGAAAGTAACGGAATCCATCGCCATTCAAACCACCTATCTTACCGACGTCATAAGCCTTGAGCGTGCCGTGTCCCCAGGTAGCGGCCACTGATTCGCTGTCGCCGGAAATGCCAAGCGTCTTCGCAATGTTATTAGCCGTCCCCAACGGAAACAACCCGATGGGAATTTCCTTACCCAATATATGGGGCGCCACTTTGCGCACGGTGCCATCGCCACCGGCCAGCACAATCAGGTCTGTCTTCAACGTCTCGATCTTCTCCCACCCTTCCGTCTTTGTAGAAGAGTAATCGCAAACAAAACCGGCCGCTTCTACAAGCGAAATCAATTCTTCCTTCGTGTGCTCGCCATGCCCCGCGCCGGGATTGTGAAAAAGCCTTGCGTTTTTTACCGGCTTGTCGGTAGCATTCATATTGTTATCGTTGTCCATCTAAATAACTATTTCCATTATCATGCCTCGCGCCGGAGCCATCATCGTTGTACCCACCTTCCGGGTCTGGAATGATAATAGTAGCAATGACACTATGAGAATACTGGTAACCAACGACGACGGAATATACAGCCCCGGCATTGCGGCCCTTGCCCGGGTTGCCACACGCTTCGGTGAAGTGCGCGTCGTCGCTCCTGATGTGGAGCAATCATCCATGGGCCACGCCATCACAGCTTCGAGGCCGCTTTTCTACAAAAAATCGCCTGTAAACTTTGAAGGAATAGAAGCTTATCGTGTCAACGGAACGCCTGCCGACTGCGTAGCGCTCGGAAGCCACTTGTGGGCAAAAACAGACGTCGTGCTCTCCGGCATCAACATCGGCACCAACCTCGGAAACTCCATGTGGCATTCGGGCACACTGGCCGGTGCTAAACAAGCCGTACTGCTCGGCATGAAAGGCATCGCTTTCAGCACACCCACCGGCAAAGGCGAACCCGACTTTAAAGCGCTCGATTCATATGTGGAACGTGTACTGTCACTCATACTCGAAAATCCCGAGCTCAATCTCGTCAATGTCAACCTGCCTGAAAACCCGACAGATATAAAATGGACACGGCAGTCAGTACGCCAGTACGACGGCAAGGTAGTGCCAGGCACAGATCCTATGGGAAGAAAACATTATTGGTTTACCGTAGTGCCCCTGGAGCCCGCCGAGGAAGGAACAGACCGCTGGGCGATAGAGCAGGGATATGTATCGATAACACCGCTGCGTCTCGACCTCACCAACGAAAATGAGTTGATGAAAGTATTGCAGAAGCAAGCTGTCGTCTGAGTATATATAAAGGCTATAACTTTGCCGGGAAGGGCATACGGTTATCTTTGTAAAAAAAACGATGACCGGCTCTTCACTTCCCGAGGTATGGTTACGCGGGCCGCTGCCTGGCATACCGCCACTGTTACAACCCGTAGCCCACGCCCTCACCCAGGCGCGTGAAGATGTAAACGCATGGATGGCAAACTTTCCCGATACATTGCTGTGGGAAAGACCGGCGGGTGTAGCATCAGTAGGGTTTCACCTCCAGCACCTGGCCGGTGTGCTCGATCGTATGTTTACCTACGCCCACGGCCAGGTGCTCACCGAGCACCAACTCGAGGCACTCACCGCGGAAGGAAAACCCTACGGTGTAAAGGCAGCAACGCTGCTCAAACAATTTAACACGCAGGTTACACGAGCACTCGAAGAGCTGGCCACACTATCAGAAGATACACTCACACAACCCCGCACCGTGGGACGCCAGAAGCTTCCCTCCACCGTCATCGGTCTGCTGGCTCATGCAGCCGAACACACACAACGCCACGCCGGACAACTTTTTGTAACCTTACGCGTACTCGCGCAGCCACGCTGATTACATAACACAGCAATCAGAGCCTACCCGCTCTTCTTCTTTATCTCCTTTGCCTTCTTATTGATCTGCACCTGCAGCTCACCACGTTTGATCTTCTCAGCCATAAACAGCGCCCGCTTAATACGGCTATCCACATTTTTAACGGAATTTACATAATGCAACAGGCTACGCTGAATACCCGTAGTCAGCTCAGCCCATGCCCTGGCAGCAACGTCATCCTGCGCAAGCACAGCCTCCATCTCTTCAGGCATATCCAGCTTCTCAGGATCGGCAACAGTAAACTTCACCACAACAGCGTCGCCCGGCTTTATCTTCGCCGCCCTGCGCAACGCCGCGCTCACACTCACATAAAAGAAACCCTCCTTCCTCGACTGAATCCCCAGGTTAACCGGCGTCCCATTGAACATCCCCTCTATCCTCACCCGACCCTCCGGCAACATCTTAATAATCGAATCCGGCACGCGAATAATCGTATTCATAAATTGCCACGAAACCTCCTCCAAAGGTCCCGTAAAACCATACTCCTGTTTCTTTCCCCGAGCCATAACGATAAAGATATACCAACAAATGCTATCC
>Ga0247764_1000020_pt1 | contig 86348 bp, 72 predicted proteins | sample UWRJL051202B4_FD_179932 | JGI IMG/M metagenome (GOLD analysis project Ga0247764, IMG submission 179932) | Plant litter microbial communities from Arlington Agricultural Research Station in Wisconsin, United States - UWRJ-L051-202B-4 | ecosystem: Environmental > Terrestrial > Plant litter >... | reverse complement strand
AGATGTATACGCATGCCCCTGAGATGTAGTAACATGAAGTGTGTACGTCCTGCCCACTTGCCCCTGTATTCCCGACTCGCTGGTTTGATAAATACCGGAAGAGATCTCTGTTAGATTTTCCGTATTACCTGCATCGTCTGTGATCGACACCCTGGCACCTTTCACCCAATTCACCTGGTCGAGCTGTGTATCCAGCGACTTCGTTGTATACAGTTTAACTGTATAAGGACCTGGCTGATCCGTTATCATGCCATCAACCACAAGCTGTTCGCCAGCATTCGAAGACTTTATAGTGAACGGATCCACGCAAGCATCCAGCAACAACCAAATAATAAAAATCAATCGCGCGATCTTCATCGATTATAATTTAAAGCGGTAAGAGATAGAAGGAAGAATTGTACCTACGATGGACATGCGGTACGCCTGCTGCAATCCATTCGCATTCCGGTCATAGAAAACGGTATAAACATTCTTCCGGCCATATACATTATAGAAAGACACCACCCACGTACCATCCCAGAACTTCTTTTTCTTATGATTACCCTCGATCACCAGCGCAAGATCGAGACGATGATAATCAGGAACACGATAACCGTTACGCGAAGAGAAGTTTACAACCGGCGTATTATCGATCACCGTATAGGAATATGGCACCGTGATCGGCCGCCCCGTACGATAGTTGAAGTTGCCCGTAAGCGAGAACCGGCGCGATAAGCCATACTTCCAGTTCAGGTTCACGATATTAGGCTGATCGTAATTGGAAGGATAGCGCTTTCCATCGTTAATACCGGCCACGGTCCGGAAAGTGCGAGCATACGTATAGTTGAAATTCCACGACAAACGGCCTTTCGTTTTGTTGAACGAAAGCTCTACACCGTAACCATGAGCCTTGCCCTGCAGCAGCGCCGTTTCCAGCGCAGGATTCAGCACCAGGTCGGCACCATCGCGAAAGTCAAGAATATCCTTAATCCACTTCTGATAAACTTCTACGGAAGCCTCATACATATTGTCATTCAAACTCTTAAACACGCCCAGCGATATCTGGTCGCCGATCTGGGGTGAGAAATAAGCATTGCTCGGCTGCCAAACATCGATAGGAGAAATAGCTACCGAGTTAGATATAAGATGCAGGTACTGATAGATCCGATCGTACGCCGCTTTGATCGATACTGTCGGAGTAACCGTATACCGTAATGAAGCACGAGGCTCGAACCCCGTGTATGTCTTGATAGCTTTACCCGAAGCATAATGTATGGTGTCTGTAATCGAGTTTACGCTCCGGGTTACACCCGGTGTATACTGATAAACATCTGCCTTCCCCAGAGCCGTAAAGGCCGAAAGGCGCACACCCACATCCAGCAGCCACTTGTCGCCAAGCTCATAGCCGTCACCTACATAAAGTGCCTTCTCCCAGTAATGCTCATCCATACGGTGAAATGTAGTAGCCGAAGACTCGCCACTCTCCGGGTCCAGCGTGGGTGGCTTCACCACATAATACGTACTGGCCACACCGAATGTAAGCTTATGCCGGCCCGCCTGCCAGTTCACATCCGCATGAATAGATGGATACTGAATAGTATAGCGGAGCTTGTATGCCGTGGTCGGGTCGGCATCCTCCACGGTATAACCATATTGCCCGAACGCCGCGGTAACATTCAGCAACACATTTTTCGAGATCACATTATCATAGCGCAACGAACCCAGGGCGTTCTGCCAGTGGAATGTGGTGTCGCTGGGCAAACCAAAACGATCCTGGCTCATATATCCCGACAATGATAGCTTACTGGAAGCGTTAAGCTTATGCGTGTACTTCAATGAAGCGTCGTAAAACGACACCGAGCTGTTCTGAACATCCGGATAGTCTTTTGTAAATGCCTTAAGCATCCAGTCCGAATACGAAGAGCGCACCGATGCCACTACCGACGAAACCTTTTCCTTCACCGGCCCTTCCACCGTAAGATAGCTGGAAATCAAACCTATACCACCCGAAGCATGCCACTTCTCGAAATTACCTTCCTTGGCATGTAGCGAAAGCACAGACGATACGCGGCCGCCATACTCTGAAGGAATCCCCGCTTTATAAAACTGCGCATCCGAAACAGCCTCCGAGTTGAAAGAGGAAAAGAATCCAAACACGTGCGATGTATTGAATACTTGCACGCCGTCGTACAGCACCAGGTTCTGGTCCGCACTTCCACCCCGAACGTTAAAGCCTGACGACACCTCGCCTACCGAGGTAACACCCGGCAACGTCTGTATCTGTTTGATTATATCTACTTCGCCCAGAAATGCGGGCAGCTTCTTCAGATCTGTAAGTTTCAGATTCGTTACCCCCAGCTTACCGCTGACCGCGCTATATAATTGCTGATCGTTTATAACAACTTCATCGAGCAACTTTGCCGACTCCTGCAGGTTCAGATTCAGCGTGCCGTTGTTCACCACGCGAAGGCTTACCACTTTCTCGTCGTAGTTTATATTGCGCACGGTAAATACGTATTCACCCGACGGCAACGTAACCGTATACTTACCCGCCGCATCGCTTATTACCCCGCGGTTCAGATCGTTCACATACACACTGGCTCCCGACAGCGCCGCGCCGGTTTCCTGGTCGGTCACTACACCCCGAACGCTAACGGCTCCTTTCGCCGGCGCTTGCGTTGTATCGCCCACTACGGCAACGACTACGTCCTGCTGCGCCGCGCGTGCCCGTGTCAATATCCGCTCACGTTCCAATGCACGGCCGGGGTCCTTCGAAAAAACAATAGCGTAATTATAGAGAATGCCATAGCTTATCTCCGTGCCCTCGAATATATCGGCTAAAGCTTGTTGCAAACGTTGACCGCGATAGCTTTTCTGAATAGTGCTATTGGTAAACCAACTGTCGAGATAATAAAATCGTACCGGGTATTTTTGCTCCAGTTGTTTAAACCATTCTGGCAGTGGTTTACCCTGCTCTGTACCGTCTAAGGTAATATTGAGAATATCCTGGCCGCTCGCTGTGATAGCACACAAAAGAAATACGAGAGGCAACGCAAGGCGCTGTAGCACGAGAATTAGTAGTTTAGGTTAAGAACATGAAAATATAGCCGATTGATATATAATATGAAACATCAACAGACTATTTATCCTGTCCTGACCTAATAATTAAAAAGAAAGACGTGGAAATACAGGTATTTAAGGAGCAACAGGCAGAACGCCACGAACCATCTCTTTTTTACCGGGAGGCCCTTCAAGAGTTTCAACCACCAGGCCGAGGCTTTTCAGATCGCGTTTCAGTTGACCCTTTGCACAATAGGTAACGAATACACCGCCCGACTTCAATGCGTTCACAACTTTTTCCAGCATGGATAGCGTCCACATCTCAGGCTGTTTGCTCGGCGCGAAAGCATCAAAATATATGATATCGAAAGAAGCTGGCGCGAGCGCAACGGTTTGAAGTGTTGTTTTCAGCTTATTTAAATAGAACCGAGGCAGTGCTTCTACGGGTTCTCCCCACGCTGCCTGGTGCAGCCTGGCGAACCATTCCTGTTGTACAGGCTCCGGCGCGTAGTTAAGATTACGCCATACAGCTTCCTCCAACGGATAAGCCTCTATAGAAGTATAGTGAACCGTAAAGCCCTTCGCCGCCGCCTCTTCTGCCGTTAACAGCGCATTAAGCCCGGTACCGAAGCCAACCTCAAAGACCGCTATATCTTTACCTGCATACTTATCATGAAAGAATGAAAGGCCATGTTTTATAAAAACATGAAGAGACTCCCGTAAAGCCCCGTGAACAGAATGATACGTCTCGTTCAACTCATGATTCAGCAGCGAATGCGAGCCGTCGCCAGTGGTAATGATCTCCAGCGCCATATCAATCCTTTGTAATAAGCGCTACAGCGTAGGCCGTAATACCTTCCTCACGCCCTACATAGCCAAGCGTTTCTGAAGTAGTGGCCTTGATAGACACATCGCCCTCTTCAACATTCATAAGCGGCGCCAGCACCTTCTTCATCTGGGGTATATACGGATTGATCTTCGGTTTCTCCGCGCATACTGTACAATCCACATTGCCGACTTTCCAGCCTTGCTCCGCCAGCAGTCGCGTTACCTCCTTTAAAAAGAACTTACTATCCATCCCCTTCCAGCGGTCGTCTGTGTTGGAGAAGTGAAAACCTATATCGCGGAGATCGGCAGCGCCAAGGAGAGCGTCGCATATCGCATGGATCAGCACATCGGCATCAGAGTGGCCCACGGCGCCCTTAAGCGACACCAGCTTTATACCACCGAGAAACATATCGCGTCCGTCCTCCAACTGGTGTACGTCGAACCCCATGCCTACACGTATTTTCGTCATGCTCAGATTATCTATCGTTGTTATTCAATACTATTTGGTCGCGCGGTAGTACAGCACGCTGGCGTTGCTTTCGTTCAGTATCCCCCGCGCTACGCGTTTGATATCGGCAGTAGTAACAGCATTAATGAGCTGACTCTCTTCATTCACAAGATTAGCATCGCCCGAAAGCCTCGCAAACGCCAGGTTCATCGCGCGATTCATCACCTCGATTTCGCCAAATTCCAGCGTAGACTCCGCCTGTATCTTCACTTTATCCAGCTCTTCCTCTGTAACACCATTGTCCACTATGTCTTGCAGAATAGCATTGACCTCCTCTTCTGCCTTCGTCAGCGACACACCGTCCTTCACACGGCCGCTTACCACAAGCAGACCCGGATCGATCGTACCCATCACAAACGAAGAGATCGAAACAAAGGTCTCCTTTTCCTTTACCAGCGATTGATAGAGCCTGCTCGATTGACCACGACTCAGAATATCACTCAGCAGATCTATAGCATAATAGTCATCGTGAAAACGGCCCGGCATGTGCCATGCTTTATAGAAAGCATCAGCAGGCACCTTGGCTTCCACGTCAAGCACACGCTTGCCTTCCTGCGGAGGTTCCACGGGCAGGTTACGATGCCCGTTCACGCCACGCGGAATCGGCCCGAACCATTTCTCCGAAAGCTCTTTCACCTGCTCAAATGTGACATTACCCGCCACAACCAATATCGCATTGTTAGGAACATAGTGTTTAAAGAAGAACGACTTCACATCCTCCAGCGTAGCCTGCTCGATATGACTGATCTCCTTGCCGATCGTAGCCCATTGATAAGGGTGCACTTTATACGTAAGCGGGCGCAGTTTCAACCACACGTCGCCATAAGGCTGATTGTAGTAGCGCTGCTTGAACTCTTCAATAACAACCTTCTGCTGCACATCAAGCACCTTCGGATCGAACGACAGGCTCAGCATGCGGTCGCTCTCCAGCCAGAAGCCGGTCTCTAAGTTGGCAGCCGGCAGCGTGAGATAGTAATTCGTGATATCAGTATTGGTGAAGGCATTGTTTTCGCCACCCACGCGCTGCAGCGGCTCATCGTAGCTCGGAATGTTCCTGGAGCCACCAAACATCAGGTGCTCGAAAAGGTGGGCAAACCCCGTCTTATCAGGGCTTTCATCCCGCGAGCCTACAGCATATAAGATATTCATAACGGCGATCTGCACGGTAGCGTCCTCGTGAACAATAACATGCAGGCCGTTTTCTAAGGTAAACTCTTTAAATGTGATCATGGGGATCAAAAATACAGCGTGAGAGTGAGAGTGAGAGCGATAGGGGAATAAAAAATACAGCGTGAGAGTGAGCGGGGAGGCAATAGGAGGAATAAGTTGTGGAGAGTTACGTAAACGTTTTAAATTGCCTCGATTTATCAACCGGCATGAATTTCAACAAGAAAGATTATTCCGATACGCTGCTCAAAAGCCTTTTTGAAGCGCTGCTCCGTCCCCGTATCATTGAAGAGAAAATGCTTATACTGTTGCGTCAGAACCGCATCAGCAAATGGTTCAGCGGCATAGGACAGGAAGCCATCTCGGTAGGCATAACCCAGGCGCTGGAGCCCGACGAATACATACTGCCCATGCACCGCAACCTGGGAGTATTCACAGGCCGCAACATGCCTTTCGACCGACTCTTTGCGCAATGGCAAGGCACGCTGATGGGCTATACCAAGGGACGCGACCGCTCCTTTCACTTCGGTACCAACAAGCACCATATCGTAGGAATGATCTCGCACCTCGGCCCGCAAAATGGTGTAGCCGACGGTATCGCGCTCGCCTCAAAACTGAAAGCCGAGAAGAAAGTCACCGTCGTGTTCAATGGCGATGGCGGCACCAGCGAAGGTGATTTCCACGAAGCCGTAAATGTCGCTGCCGTGTGGGATCTGCCCATCATCTTCGTGATCGAAAACAATGGCTACGGCCTCTCCACGCCCTCGCGCGAGCAGTTTCGTTGCAAAAGCTTTGTAGATAAAGCTATCGGCTATGGCATAGAAGGCGTACAGGTCGACGGCAACAACATACTTGACGTTTACAGCACGGTCTCATCGCTGGCAGCAAGCCTTCGCGAAAACCCACGCCCCATTCTGCTGGAGTGTATCACCTTCCGCATGCGGGGTCACGAAGAAGCTTCAGGCACCAAATACGTACCCAAGGAGCTGATGGAGGAGTGGGCCAAAAAAGACCCTGTAGAGAACTACGAGAAGTTCCTCATCAGCAAGAACGTCATCGATGAAGCATACGTAACAAACCTCCGCCAGAAGATCCGCCAGGAAATAGACGAGGGATTAGAGATCGCCTTCCGCGAAACACACCCCGAACCCAGCACAGCGCTAGAGCTGAACGACGTCTACGCGCCGCACATACAGGTCGTTACACCACCGGCTTCCGACAAACAATCCGAACGCCGCTTTATTGACGCGATAAGCGATGGCCTGCGCCAAAGCATGGAGAGATTCGACAACCTTGTGCTTATGGGCCAGGACATAGCCGAATATGGTGGCGTATTCAAGATCACCGAAGGCTTCGTCGAGAAGTTCGGCAGAGAGCGTGTACGAAATACACCGATATGCGAGTCCGCGATAGTCGGGGCCGCGCTCGGTCTTTCCATCAAAAACATGAAGGCCATGGTAGAGATGCAGTTCGCCGATTTCGTATCCGAAGGTTTCAACCAGATCGTAAACAATCTCGCCAAGATCCACTGGCGCTGGGGCCAGCATGCCGATGTTGTGATCCGCATGCCCACGGGAGCGGGCACCGCCGCCGGGCCGTTCCACTCACAGAGCAACGAGGCGTGGTTCTTCCATACTCCCGGGCTTAAAGTAGTTTACCCTTCCACGCCGTACGACGCAAAGGGCCTGCTATGCGCCGCACTCGAAGATCCGAACCCGGTGTTATACTTCGAGCACAAGCTGCTGTACCGGTCTACCAAAGAAGTTATTCCCGACGATTACTACACCCTGCCTATTGGCAAAGCGCGTTTAGTAACCGAAGGATCGGACCTTTCCATCATCACGTATGGCATGGGCGTTCATTGGGCTAAAGAAGTTCTGGCCGGCATGCACGGCATCAGCGCCGACATCATAGACCTGCGCTCGCTGTTGCCCTGGGATCAGGAAGCCGTAGCCGAAAGTGTGATGAAAACCGGCCGCGCGCTGATCCTCCACGAAGACACGCTGGTGGGCGGTGTAGGGGCCGAAATAAGTGCCTGGATAAGCGAGCACTGCTTCAAATACCTTGACGCTCCTGTGCTTCGCGAGGCCAGCCTGGACACGCCAATACCATTCGCGCCGACATTAGAGGACAATTTCTTACCTAAAGGCAGACTAAAAGAAAGGGTCGAGACGTTACTAAGTTTCTGATAGACAGCGCAAACCTCCGGCCGGCAGGAATAAACATGCATCCGGCCGGAGGCTGCGCCGGCATCAGCAAAAAAATATTTATCTTAGCCTGTTTTCTCGACTATTTTTTGAACGCATCACATTCAAATACCGCGACTTTTTTTGCGAGAGCCATAAAACCGCTGTGCCTGATCCTATTCATGGCATCGCTGGCCAGCGCACCCGCTATGGCTCAAAACGCCAAAGGCGACAGGCCTTCGTCCGGTCGTGAAAGCCGTTTCAAAACGCCGTTCAAAAAGGGCAGCTCCAAACGCAACAAAAAAGTAAAGAACCGCCGCATCACGCCCAAGTCACGTTCCGGCTCAGCCAGCGCCAGCACATACACACAGCCGCGCCGAAGCGCACGCGGTCGCGAGCGCGCCGGCAAAGCGATCCGTCCTACATTCCGGTCTACATCAGCACCAAGCTCCAAACAAAAAGCATGGCGCGGCGATATCACCGGCCGACGCATTCGCCATAAAAACAGCTCCAGCAGTGCCGGGAAAGCCAATGTCTATAAGCAAAGCAGCCGCTACGCAACCAAAACACCGGGGCGCAGCGCCAGCCGTACAAGTGGAGGCCACGTAACGCGCGCGCGCCGTATACCCAGCAACACAGGAAAAGTCAGAAATGTATATCCCACAGGCGGCTATCGCGTCGGCACCTCTTCACGCCCCGGCGAAGGCGCCCGTACTGTATCGAACCGCGGTACATTAAGTCGTCTGAAAAGATTACAAACCAGCCCCGGCGGCGGAACACCTCCCGGCAGGAAAAGAAAGGTCGTGCCCCGGTCGGCAACGCGGTCGTACACGGGCCGCAAAAGCATTAACGTATACGCCAATTTCAAACGCCCCAAGCATAAGACCGAACGTGCTTATACCCGCGACATAGCGGGACACCCGCTGCGCTCTAAAAACTACGAAACACCGCGCCCTTCTATCAGCACGCAGACTATTAAGCCATATCCCCGGAGAAGGCGTGTAGGCGACAGGGCATATTCCGGCACCAAACCTACCCGCGGCACCTATCGCTCAGCTACCAAAACCGGCGAACGCGCCTGGACAGGTGACGTAGCGGGCCGCCGCATCCGTCATCGTGACCGCTCGAGTAAACGCCGCGTTGAAGGCACGCCCACATTGGCAGGGCACGTACGCTCCAGAACCCGCCCTGGTGAAGGCAACCCTGGCCTCAGGCCCATAGGAGTGCGCATCCCGGGATTAGGTGGCAGGAAGATGGGCCGTTACCAGGGTAACATGCACGGCCTGCGCACGCTTAAAGGTGGCGGCAGCGCCAGCGGTAAGCTGTGGAACAATAGAAATCATGCTATCGGTGTACGTACGCCCAGAACAGGCGCTGGCATCGGTAGCTTCCGCGGTCGCCTCAAAGGTGGCAAACCACTTAAAGGCGGCGGCAGCGTAAGCGGCAGACTCTGGAATAATGACAACCATGCAATCGGCGTCCGAACTCCTAAGATGGGACTCGGAGCAGGAACATTCCAGGGCAGAACAAAAGCTAAAAGACCTCTTAAAGGCGGTGGCAGCGTAAGTGGCAGATTGTGGAACAATGATCAGTCGGCGATTGATGTTCGCAAGCCTAAACTGGGCCTGGGAGCTGGCACGTTCCAGGGCAGAACCAAAGGCGGCAGACCTCTTAAAGGTGGTGGCAGCGTAAGCGGCAAGCTGTGGAATAACGACCAAAGCCCCATCCTTGGCCGCGCTCCACGCCGTGGACCAGGACTCGGCGCAGGAACCTTCCAGGGACGCACCCGCGCCCGCAGACCACTCAAAGGTGGAGGCAGCGTAAGCGGCAAACTCTGGAATAACGACCAAAGCCCCATCCTTGGCCGCGCACCACGCCGCGGACCAGGACTCGGCGCAGGAACCTTCCAGGGACGCACCCGCGCACACAAACCACTCAAAGGTGGTGGCAGCGTAAGCGGCAAACTCTGGAACAACAACGAAACTCATCTTGATGGCAAGCCACCCGCTCGTGGCCCCGGATTAGGTGTCGGCACCTTCCAGGGACGCACCCGCGCCCGCAGACCACTCAAAGGCGGCGGCAGCGTAAGCGGCAAACTCTGGAATAACGATGAAACTCCCCTCGACGGCAAACCGCCCGCACGCGGACCTGGTCTCGATGCAGCCACATACGTAGGCCATGTTAAACTGCCTCACAAGCGCAGGAATTATGTGCAAAATGATAAGGCTTCGGAAGAGTCTATATTAAAAAGGCGCCCTATAAAAGGCACCTTCGAAGTGGACAAGCTGCAAACGCCTGTGAAACGCCGCAGTTACGTAAAGAATCCTAACACGGTAGAAGGCGGGCAGCTTAAGCTGAAGCCCACCAATCAAACCAATCATACCAACGACATAACCGCTAAGGTTAAGCAATACCACTACATTCGCAATTCAAGCAGCGCGGATGAAGCGTTGCGGGTGCGCGAACCGGGTAAAGCCTTCGCTCGCGCTACCGACTACCAGGGTAACATCCGGATGCAGAAATTCAGATTGTTCGACAAAAACCGTCACATGCACCCCGACTCACGCTTTGTAAAAATCAATAAGAACAACGTCGATTCAGAAAGGGATGCGATAACGAACTTAAAGCTGTGGTGGGCACGTTTATTTAAAAAACAGGAAGCACAGCCTGAGCACCTGAAAGACAAAGGCCGCAAACCACGCTACGACAAAGGCGAGCAGGGTATGTGGAATGAATAGGTGCTCAAACTGGCGGATAAACAGCATTCACCCCCGAAAGCTCTACCTTATATGGAATGGAATACGCTTAGCGCAATTGATCACCTGCGTCAGCTGCAGGAAGAATCCAAAGAAAAACCTATTCTTATTTTCAAGCACAGCACTCGCTGCAGCATCAGTCGCACCGCGCTGGACCGCCTGGAGCGCAGTTGGAAAAGCGAGGAGATGAGCCATATAAAACCGTATTACCTGGACCTCATTTCCCACCGGGATGTGTCCAACCAGGTAGCCAGTCAGTTCGGCATAGAGCATGAATCACCCCAGGTGTTAATAATAGAAAACGGGAAGGCCGTTTACGACTCTTCCCATTTCAATATCGATTACCAGCAGATCCGGAACGCCATTAAAAATTAAAGGTCACGTTCTGCTTGATGGCGTCTGAAAGGCTCAGCGCTACCGGACAGGTCATAGCGGCACGTTTGAGCTTTTCCTTTTGAACATCGGTAGCCACAAGATTGTCATGAGTAAAGACGATCTGGATCTCCGCTATTTTACGCGGATTTGCAGCCATCACCTTGACGATCTCTGAACGCAGGCCGGTAAGGTCGATGTTCTCGCGCTCAGCCAACATGCCCATCAGGGTCATCATACAGCTGTTCAGCGACGCGCAGGTCAGGTCTGTAGGACTGAAAGCTTCTCCTTTTCCATTGTTATCCGGGGGAGCATCGGTAATAATACGGTTGCCAGACTTCAAGTGTGTGGCTTCCGTTCGCAGTCCGCCCAAATAAATTCCCGTCATCGACACCATAAAGAATAAGTTAAGGTTAATATTTGCGTTAGGTATTTTAAAGTCTAAATTTATCCTAAAGATTTTGGTCTGGATGCAGCGTTTTGAAAAGTTTTCTTGCCTCACAGTTATCCTGGCATGTCTCGTTACTGCAGCCTCTGCACAAACCCAAGACAGCTACGAATATCAATCCGAATTTACCTGGGGAATCAACAAAAACACCTCTGGCGGACTGATAGGCGGTCTGGTTTTCAAGAAAGCTCGCAAAGTGGCAGACCGTCAGCTAGAAACCTTCGGCCTGGAGCTAATGAACGTAAAGCATCCGCAGGAGGTGCGCCGTAATTCAGCCCGCACCGGCAATTTTTACATCTTCGGCAAAGCCAATTACCTCTACGCCGTCCGCCTCCAATACGGCCGCGACTTTATTCTCTTCAAAAAAGCTCCTCAGCAAGGCGTTGAAATAAAAGCCATCTTCGCCGCCGGCCCCACAATAGGCATTGTGGCACCTTATTACGTTGAATATTTCCCTGACAACAGCGGCGGCTTCACCGTTCGCGGTCCCTATAACCCCCGCATTAGCCCCGATAATATTGCCGGCACCGGCCGCCTCTTTGAAGGCATCGGCGATTCTAAAATCGTACCTGGCGCCAACTTCAAAGCAGCCCTCAATTTCGAGCTCGGCACCATAAAAAGCCAGGTAACAGGTTTCGAAGCAGGGTTCCTGCTCGATGCTTACACCCAGACGATCGAGATGATGCCGTCTTCGAAGAACTATTCCGTGTATCCGACCTTGTTCATCACGTTATTCTACGGTTCGCGCAAATAACATTTCATCGCCCTTCCGTTTCAAATTCCTTATATACTAAATACCACCGGGACAAAATCAGGGTGGAGTGCCAATTCGTCCGGTAACAGACCACAGTTTACCGTAAAACAAGCCCCAGGATAAGGCCACCCAGGATAATGAGAGGCGAAGGAATTTTGGTAAAGGTGAGAAGGCAGAATGTTACCACTACCGTGCTATAGTTTAACAGCGAGTTTTCGAGAGGCTGAAACATGATGATCGCCGCAGCGATCACAAGGCCGGCACTGGCAGCCGTTATCCCCTCGAGCGAAGCACGAACTGCCCGGTAACTTTTTAAACTATCCCAGAAGCGGATCACAAAAAAGATGAGGAATGTTCCAGGCAGGAATATACCCATAGCAGACATTATTGCCCCCAGTATCTCCCCGCCAACACCATATTCACGCATGGATAATGCTCCGATATAGGAGCTGAAGGCAAACACCGGCCCTGGCAGCGACTGCGCCACGGCATAACCCGACAAGAACTCTTCCGCCGACAGATAGTGCTTAGGAGCATATTGAACAAACTCTGTATATAATAATGGCGTAAGCACCTGCCCGCCTCCGAATATAAGACTGCCGTTACGATAGAAGTTCTCGAATAGTCTTACCGGCAAAGCTTTGGTAACACCGCCCAACACCGCGGCAAATATCAACACACCCGCCCATAACAGGAAGTTAGCCCAGGGCACTACGATCTTCTTCTTCTCTTCCTTGGGGTGTGCCTTATAATTCAACGCCGTGATGAGGCCGGAACAAAGAAGTACCGCCGGAAACACAAACGGTGTTTGTAAAACATAGGAAGTTACCGCCGCCAGTATCATCAATACAACGCCCCGGCGTGTGCGCACGGTCTTCAGGCTTATCATGTACGCGCCGTAGCTTACGAAGCCTACCGCTATCGGTTGTATGAACCGTGTAAAAGCCAGCGACCAGTGTTTGTCTTGTATACTGGAGAGCACAAGCGCAGCCAGTGTCATGAGGGAAACAGCCGGCAATATCCATATCAGCAGGGTCAGGTAGGCCAGATTCGGACCGCCGATCTTGAAGCCTATAGCCGTAAGAGTTTGCGTAGATGCCGGACCTGGCAATATCTGACAGAGCGAGTTGATCTCCATAAGATCTTCTTCCGACAAGTACTTGCGTTTATCTACCAGTACTTTTTGGAAATGGGCAATGTGTGCCTGTGGCCCTCCGAATGTCGTAAGGGCAAGCACGAATACATCGCGAAGAAAGATGTAGTATCGAACGCGCTGGATCAAAGCCGCGAGGGGTTAAGAGTTTCCTCCCGGAGTGTGTATCCTTGATTCCGGGAGGTGAATAAGTAGTGCGGCATCATTTCTTCAAGCCAATCTCACGCAGACGCTGATCCAGAAATTCTCCTGCTGTAATATCTGCCCACTGCTTGGGGTTCTCTGCCTCTATACACGAAGGTAGCGCAGCGAGACTCATCTCCGAGCGCGGATGCATAAAGAAAGGTATTGAGAACCGCGGAGTATTCATAAGTTCACGCGGCGGGTTAACCACGCGATGTATAGTAGACTTCAGCTTCTTATTGGTGAGACGTTCGAGCATATCGCCCACGTTGACTACGAGTTGATCCGGGAGTGCCGTTATCGGAATCCACTTGCCGTCCCGGCGTAACACCTGCAGACCGTCAGCGCTGGCTCCCATCAGCAGCGTGATGAGGTTTATATCACCATGCTCAGCGGCACGTACTGCATCTGCGGGCACAGCGTCGGGGTTTTCAATGGGATAATAGTGTATTGCGCGAAGAATGCTGTTGCCATTAGTTGCTTTATCTTCAAAATATCCTTCCGGTAGATCGAGATAGAGGGCAATAGCCTTGAGCATATAGAGTCCTGTTTTCTCCAGGGCGCGGTAGGCTTCCACAGCTATTTCATTGAACTCGGGCACTTCCACGGGCCAGATATTAGGCGGATAATGATCGAGCGCAAGCTCCGCTGGAGGCAGCTCCTGTCCTACATGATAGAACTCTTTCAGATCGCCGGTATTGCGGCCTTTAGCGTGCTCCTTGCCCTTGCCTATGTAGCCACGCTGGCCAGCCAGGTCAGGGCGCTCGTATTTCTTCTTCACATCGTCAGGCAGTGCGAAAAATTTCTTAATAGCACCATACAGCCGCTCCTGAAGAGCATCGGTAAGAAAATGATGGCGTATGGCCACGAAGCCTATGTTATGGTAAGCCGCTCCCAGCGCCTCTACAAAAGCCTGTTTTTTGGCGGCATCAGCATTATAAAAATCTGCCAGGTCCAGAGAGGGGATCTCGTTATATAATATTTCTTTTTCCATAGGTATATAGTCGTGATTGGTGGTCTGCCGCAAGCTAAATATTTTTAGCTAAATTTACTTCACTCAACGCCACTCCGTTCTTTTCCCCCAGAATCGGTACGGCATAATTTTTTACGGATAACCCCGCCAGGCGGTCAACACGATTTACACATTAGCAATCATTAAATTACAGGTATACTGGACTTTTAAACACCCACAGAAAACATGAAAACCTCACGCAGAAAATTCCTCGAACAAGCTTTCAAAGCTTCCGCCGTGATAACTTCGGCTGCCACACCGTCTATTCTCAAGGCAGCAAACACCGTAAGCCGCACATCAGCAAGACCCGAGCCTGCAAAACCTGCCATAGCTGTAGCCGCACTGCAATTTTCGCAAGTAGCACTGCCATATAAATACGATGCCCTGGAGCCCAACATCGATTCGACTACCATGGACATTCACTACAACAAGCACCACACCGCGTACATCAAGAACGTGAATGACGAGATCGCTGCGCAAAAGATCACGTACGCCACGGAAAAGGAATTTTTCGCCAATGCTTCAAAGCTTTCGGCTAAGGCCCGCAATAACGGCGGCGGCGCCTGGAACCACAATTTCTTCTGGGAGGTAATGAAGCCCAACGGCGGCGGCGCACCTGCAGGCAAAGTGGCTGATGCTATCAATAGCTCATTCGGATCTTTCGACAAATTCAAAGAAGCCTTCACCAAGGAAGCTACTACCCGCTTTGGCTCAGGTTGGGCATGGCTCGTGAAAGACAGCAGCGGTAAGCTCAAAGTGGGATCTACTGCCAATCAGGACAACCCGCTCATGGATTCCAGCGATCTGAAAGGCACTCCGCTCCTCGCATTGGATGTATGGGAACATGCCTATTACCTGAAATATCAGAATAAGCGCCCTGATTATATCACCAACTGGTGGAACGTTGTCAATTGGGATCAGGTAGCTAAGAATCTCTAGCATAAATAAAGAGAGGCCGATCGTATAGTCTGCCTCTCTTCATTTATAAGCATAGTATACGTTAGCCGAGTATTTCGCGCAATACTTGTATCGAGCGTACTTCGCCTAATGTCTCGATGTGATCAGAATAGAACTTCAAGATCAATTCCATCAGCTCGCGGCGCTGATCGTTGGTAATGGTGAGCACATCGCCATAACTTGCATCCAGTAACTGTTGCAGCAACTGCTCCACCGGCCCACTGGCTATACGAAAGCCCAGCACCTCGTTTGCCTGCTGCGCACCAAAGCCCAGAAAGCGGCTTAGCTTCAACAAGAAGATAAGATGAAAATTCTCCACGCCGGCCGTTTGCTCATCCAGCGACATAAGTGAATAAAACAGGAAGTCGCATAGCTCTTGCGCGTGGCTCTGGTCTTTGACAGTTTTGTTGATGATCTCGTTTATAAAAATAGCCAGTGACGACTTACGTATATCCATCGGCAGGCTATGGTATGGATGGGCGCACCGAATTTCCTTTATCCGCATGATGTCGCCATGCTCCTTATGATACACCACCATGTCCAGCAAGGTCAGCGGCTGGTAAAGGGCTATCTTGTTCTTACTGGACTTACTGCGCACACCATTTACGATATAGCTCTGCAGGCCGAACGCTTCGGTGAAGATACTTACAATGATGGAGGTCTCTCCATACTTTGTAAGCCGGAACACTATACCTCGCGTTTTGTGCAGCATACCCGCTAATCGATTACAGCTATTTTACCTACTACGCGCTCGCCGCCATCGGCCGTAGCCGCGAATACAAGATATACTCCGGTCGTTGCGCGACGACCGCGATAGTCACGAACGTCCCATGAGGCACCACCGCCATGCGCCTGTGTCTGCCATACCAGCGCGCCACTCACATCGGTTATTTTTATCATCGCGTCAGTGGCCAACCCGCTTATTCCCACCAGGCCTGTGAAGCGCGATGTTACCGGGTTAGGGAAAATCTTTACCGTGCTGAATGTCGCCTCGCTTTCCGTAGCATCCGCGCGGAACGAAACTACGCCGTGATCTGTACAGAAGAACACCTCACCGGTCTCGCCCTGGATAGCGATGTCACGGATATTATTCGATGGCAAAGGACTGTTGCTCGTGGTGAAGTTATATACAAGCTCCTCACCTGTTGCATTGAACAACCACACGCCACGTGTAGTACCGATCCATTTACGATTGCCGGCGTCTATAGTGATCGCTGTTATCTTGTCATCGCGCAGGAGAAACCTGTCCTCATAGATCGGGCGAATGGCTGCGTCAGCAGGATCGATAAAATAGGCTATTCCCTGATCGGTACCGACCCAAACCAGACCGTCGCGATCTACCGCCACAGAACGAACCGCCGCGTTCGGCAGCTCGCCCGCTCCGGCAGCTGTGGTTATATATTTGTATTTGTTTGTCTCGCGACTGAAGGCCAGCATGCCGCCGCCTTTTGCCGGGTCTAATACTATCCATACATAGCCGTAAGGATCGGTGGCTATGTCTACCGGGTACCGTGCCGCGGCGACCGGGAAGGAAAATGCCTGCCAGCTTCCCTTGTCTTTCAACAGGTGTAGCGGCTGCGAAGCGCCATAATCAAGTACCCACAGCCCATCGGACGAAGCCTGGAGACCGGTGATCGTAACGTTCTTACCGGGTGGATTTGAGTTGACCAGCGTGCTGTTGCTTTCCGTATATATAACTACTCCGGACGAGCCCTGTTCCTCCACACCATACCCGAACGATGACAGATAAGCCTTATCGCCAAAAAAGTCAATATCGGTAAGATCGGCCATCTGTGACGTGGTGGTTTGCCATGTGCCGTTTTCAAAAATATTTACGTTGCCTGGTTCGCCCAGCGAGGTGAAAGTATCGGAATAGCCTCCACCAAGCAGGTATATCCGGCCCCTGGCGTAGTGCAGCCGTCCTGTAGCCAAACCGTTTGGGCTATTCGGGTGATAAGAGGCGAAGGTGCCGCCAGCATTGGATACGAGCCCTTGCTTTGCATCTCCTATCCAAAGCTTGCCATTGGCATCTTCAACAGCTACCTGCGGCGTTGTCAGCAGGGCATCGGCGACTGGAGTAGCCACATTACTGCTATTTATGCTCCAGACGCTGTTGCCAGTCGTAATGTATAATGCATTAGTTGATGCTGACAGGGACATGAATGTCGCTCCCGGCAAGACAGAGGTTTTGGTCCAGGCCCCAGTGGCATGCTCATAAATCCCAAGATTGTTTATAGCTGCATACAGTTTATCCTGAAACAATGCTATAGACTGGACGGCACCCGCAAGGTCACCCGTCGTATAGCGTTTCCAAAATCTGTAGTCTAATAAATTATCGTTCAGATCGCCAGCCAATACACCATTCTCAGTAGCCAGGAAAACGCTATCGTCGCGAAATACGGTTTGAAAGATCTTCAGTGTCTCTCCGCTGTTGCCCAGGTCGCGCCAGGTTTCCTGAATGGCCGCCCGATTAAGATCGAATAGCAGCACACCATAGTCGGTGGCGAGGTAAGCAGTCGTTCCGTATACCCGCACATCGTGTATCAGGCGCGAGCCTGCCAATGATGAGTTTTGAAACGGATTGAAGTTCGTTACTGTCTTGCCGGACACGAAGTCGAATGTGCCGTCGTCATAAGCGATGACGAGTTTATTGGAAGAAGGTTCCGCTCCGAGCGCCGTTATACCGGCACCGCTGAGACCGTTGAGCTTGGTAAGGGTAGACAGGCTGGTACCATCCGTACGGTCAACGACTACAATGCCGTTATCGGCCGCTCCATATATGGTATTACTGGTAACCGCTACATGGTTTATCCGACTGTAGGAAAGATGCGCACGCCAGGTCCCCATCGGAATTTCGGATTGCCCCATGACATCAAACGCCACGACCAGTATTGTGATGACTATTCCCAGTTGATAGCAGCAGCGGAATATTTGATTACGGACAGGCAAACGGTTCAGGATCATGATCTATTTTTCATTCCATCTAAAAACGCCTGGCGGCTTCGGGCTTCATATTCGCGACGCTCGCCGAGCAAAACCTGGTGATCGTTGGCAACCAGGCGGTAAGAGAACGACGCAAGCTCGCCGGTTTGTGCGCAGATGGCGTGGACTTTTGTTACAAATTCAGCTATAGCCAGCAGAAAGGGCATCGGGCCGAAAGGTTTGCCCTCATAATCCATATCGAGACCGGCTACAATTACACGTTTACCGCTATTGGCCAGTGTATTGCATACATCCGTAATCGCCTCGTCAAAAAACTGGGCTTCGTCTATACCTACCACATCGCAATTGCCAGCCAGCAACAGGATATCGCTGGCGAAGTTCACAGGAGTTGAGCGTATAGCCGTTTCATTGTGCGACACGATATTTTCCTGGTGGTAACGGGTGTCTATAACGGGTTTAAAGATCTCAACCTTTTGCTTGGCAATAATAGCCCGGTTAAGTCTGCGAATAAGTTCTTCCGTCTTACCCGAAAACATGCAGCCTGCAATAACCTCTATCCATCCCGCGTGGTCGCGTCGAGGCCGTCCCAGATGTGGTTCGATAAACATACCACCAAAGGTAAGTGTTTAGCTTGCAAATATCAGCCCCCTGCGAAGGCCAATCACAAGGTGTTACCGGTATCGGCGCCAGGCAAGCCGTATTTTATATGCGGCAGCATGCTTTCGGGCGGCACGGCCACTACCACGCTACCGGCAATACGGGCCTGACAGGAAAGCCGCTCGCCGTCCTTGAGCAAGCCGCGCTGGCGATAACGTTGCTCGGCTTCGGTCAGCGGTTCGAAATTCTCTGCCCCCTCCACAATAACCACTTTACACGTCGTGCAGCGCCCTTTTCCTCCGCAGGCGTGCATCCAGTCCATACCGGAAGCCTGAAAATGGCCGAGCAGCGACCTGCCCCGGTCACGATCCGCTATTTCCAGGACACGCCCCCATAAATTTCGTATCTCCAGCTTAACCATAATTCTGTTTTTCCCACGTCAACTGGCAGCTTTATTTTCGATCTTCAGCTACCGGGATATCATTTATGAACCACACATCATTTCCCTCACACCAGGAGATTTCCACACACCAAACTTTTGACAATATCCATTAACTTTAGGCCTGCCAAATAAATCATAAACACGGAGATTTACCATCATGGACGAAAAGATCAGTCTCGAAGCAATCGCACTCTATGGAGATACGTATGCGGACAAAGTACTGAAAGGATTTTTTTCTTCGAAAGACAAAATCACCGGCTCCGAGATCCTGAAGCTCTGCAATGTTCAACAGATCAACCTGTTCATTGTAAAGGAGCTGTTCCGTGCATGGAAGGAAGAAACAAAAAAACTCAAAAGTCCATATTTCGATTTCGACAACGAGGAAGTAAAGGAAGCGTTGGAAAACTTCATGGCAATCCTCTCCCAGAATATCCTTATCGACCAAAACCATTTCAGCCCGCTACTCAAAAAAGCGGTCAGCCAGGCACTGATGGTCGTATTCGATCCGTACGATTTCTTCTCGATGATCATAACCGGCAAGAACAATAAGCTGGAAGTAGCGCCTTTCCGGGAAGAGATAAAATACCTGAAAGTAAACAAGGCACCGCTGGAACGCATGCTGCAAAAACTGGAGGAAAAAGGTGTGAAGGAGGTATCGGGTAACGAGGCCTTCGCCATACTGGACGTGATCCTGGAAGAGGTAAACTTTACGCCGGAAGATGTAGAGGAGTATATCGAAAAATTCTCGGAGGTAGTCCCGCTCAACCCGGCTCGTTTTGTTGTATCCAAAAATCCTGAGTATAAAGCGCCCGCATCCAAACCACAGCCACCACCGCAGGAGTTCACGCCCGCAGCTATACGCCAGGAGCCGGTAGCCAGGACCAACCAGCCCAAAACCAATATACCCCAACAGCAAACACTGCCTATCGTTCAGGCCAATACACCACGGGAAAGCAAACCCTCATCTATCGCCAGCAACCTCAAGATCGATAAGATAAAAGACAACCTTACGATCAATCAGAAGTTTATGTTTACCAAGGTGCTGTTTCACGGCGACTTCGAGCTCTTCAGCAAAGCCATCGATCGCCTCGACCAGTTCAATAACATCAACACAGCGCTTCGTTATATCGAAGACGAGTATGCTTCTACCTGGGATAACGAAAGCGAAGAGTTCCACGAATTCATGGAGCTTATCGAACGCCGGTTCGCTTAAGATTTGGTTTTCAGACTACTATTTTACGCCGGGCTGTAGCGGACAATATACGTCCGCCCCTGGCTCGGGTTATTCTTAGATCCGTTGCAGCACGTGCATACGGTGCGCATCCAGCTTTAGCAGAATAAATAATAGAACCGTAAAGCCCCATAACGACGAACCGCCGTAGCTAAAGAACGGCAGCGGAATACCGATAACCGGGAAAAGGCCTATGGTCATCGCAATGTTGGTGGCAAAGTGAAAGAAGAAAATACACGCAACCGAATATCCATACACCCGGGCAAACCTGCTTTTCTGTCGCTCCGCAAGGAAGATCACACGTAATAACAACGCTACGAACAGCCCCATGATGAGGAGGCTACCGATCCATCCCTGCTCTTCGCCGATGGTACAGAATATAAAGTCCGTATACTGCTCAGGCACAAATTTCAGCTTGGTCTGCGTTCCGTTCAGAAAGCCTTTGCCTATAAAGCCACCGCTACCGATAGCTACTTTAGACTGATACACGTGGTAACCTGCACCGAGCTGATCGAGGTCCGGGTTGAGCAGTACGCGTATACGTTTCTGATGGTGAGGCTCTAACAGGTTGTCGAATATAAAGTCAACGCTGATGATGGTTACGATCAGAGCGGCAGCTCCCGCGGTAATGAACATGAGCCGCTTGAACTTTTTACGGCGGTTGTAGATAATAACCAACAACCATATAACACCAATAGTCCCGAACAAGATCCAGGTGTTCTCTACCAACAGAGTCAATATAAAGATCACTGCCACACCCAATCCTACCAGCATGAGGAATGGCGACATACCCTCACGGTAAAACACCAGGATAAACACCAGGAACACCATGGCTGTACCATAATCTTTCTGCAACAGGATAAGAAGAATAGGTATACCGATTATACCGAACAGCATGATCTGGTTTCGTAGATTATCCATACGAAAACCGATGCCCCCGACAACCTTGGCCAATACCAGGGCCGTGGCAAACTTGGCAAACTCAGACGGCTGTACACCAAAAGAGCCAAAGCCGAGCCACGCGCGGTTACCGCCGACTTCTTTACCCACAAAGGGCACCAATAACAACAGGAACATCACGCCACCATAAATTATATAAGCAAACGTTTCGTAGAACCGCATGTCTATAATAAGTATAGCCGCAATGAGCATGAACGACGTAATGATAAACATCATTTGACGTCCCGAGTTTATGTGCAGACTGAAGATAGACTGGTGCACTTCCTCGTCGTAGGTAGCGGAGTAGATGTTGATCCAACCCCACAATACCATGACACCGTATATCATTACGGTTACCCAGTCCACATTGTTTGTTAATATCTCGTTACGCCTCACTGCCGTTATCGTTATTATTCAAATTTGCCGCGCAATACATATTCTTCGATCTGGGGTCGCTTGGTGCCGCCCAGCAGATATTTCTCGATCATAAGACTGGCGATGGATGCTGCGGCGCGGCCACCCTGTCCGGAGTATTCTACGTATACCGAGATAGCGATCTTAGGATTTACTTTTGGCGCAAAGGCGATGAACACCGAGTGATCAGACTTAGGTTCATTCTGCACGGTCCCCGTCTTGCCGCACACTATAATGTCCTGCAGTTTTGCACGATACTGTGCCGTACCCGCCTCTACCACACGCTGCATGGCATCGGCGGCGATCCTGAAGTTTGCCGAGTCGATCGTTGTAAAATGCCTGGCTGTGTACTGCGGCAACGGCTTACCCGAAGTACCTATCGATTTAATCAGGTGCGGCGTTACATAAAACCCACGATTCGCGATGGTAGAGGCAAAGTTGGCCATTTGTAACGGCACAACCAGGTTTTCACCTTCACCGATAGCGATTGAGTATATATTAGAGAACTTCCACGGCCGCCCGCGATATGCCCGGTCATAATAGGCCGGGCTGGGCACCAATCCGGATTTCTCGTTTGGCAGATCTATACCCAGGCGCGTACCGAAGCCGAAACTTTGTATATGTTTATCCCATTCGGCCAATCCTATCCGTGTGTCATCAAACGGGCTGTTGGACTTACCCTGGTTGAGCATGCGGCGGAGCACGTTGTGAAAATACGGATTACACGAGTTGGTAATGGCTCCGCGAAGATCTTCGTTAGAGTGAGGACCGTGACAGTTTATGATAGAGCGATCACAGCGAATGCGGGTTTCAGGTGTAATTACGCCTTCCTGCAGCGCCACCATAGCCTGGGCGATCTTGAAGATAGAACCCGGACGATAGCCAGCCATCAGCGGGCGGTTGAACAGTGGCTTGTTCGTGTCGTTGCTGATCGTCACGAAGTTGGAGCTGTAGTTCTTGCCCGTCAGAAGATTCGGATCATACGAAGGGCCGGAAACCATGGCCAACACCTCACCGGTAGAAGGCTCGATAGCGATAATACTGCCGGACTTGCCGTTCAAGAGAAACTCACCGTATTCCTGTAGTTTAAGATCTATTGTAGATACAAGATCCTGACCGGGCAGCGACAGCGTATCGTATTTTTTGTCCGCATACGAACCCTTGATGACACCGTCCTTGTTGCGCATCAGGTATTTCACACCACGCTGGCCACGGAGATATTTTTCGTAATAGGCTTCAATACCGCTTTGACCGATGTAGTCGCCCTGTTTATAGATTTCACTTGTATCGCGGGCAAGCTGATTCTTGGAGATCTCGCTTACATAGCCCATTGCATTCGCGGCGGCTTTGCTGGCATAGGCGCGCGTAGTACGAGCCTGAATATAAAAGCCGGGAAATTCGTCTATGTTGTCCTGTATACGGGCCAGATCTTCATTGGAAAGCTGGCGAATAAAGGGTGTGGGCTGTAACTCTGATGCTTTGCGTGATCTGATCGCCGAATAGAGTTCTTTGAAGTGCTGCTTTACCCGATCTTTGGTTAACCCAAATACCTGCTGGAAGCGGAGCGTATCGAAGTGCTCTACTTCCCGCAGAATGATCAGTAAGTCATACTCGGGACTGTTATAAACAATGAGTTTACCGTTACGATCATAAATAAGACCGCGCACAGGATACTGGATCTCCTTACGTATGGCGTTAATACCCGCCAGGTTCTTGTAGCTGTCTTCGATAACCTGAATAAAGAATAACTTGACCAGAAAGACCAGTGCTATCAGGATGAAAACAATTTGAATAATCTCTCGCCTTCCCTCATTCATATTGCGTTGTGTTTTGGCAGGCTGTCACGGCCCTCGTTACCGCCTCCGGCCAGGAAACAAAAGTTGGGCAATAAAAATTGCCAGAATAGTAAATACTGTACTGGCGATAACTTTCCACAGTGTGAACCAGAACATACCGAAACCGCCGGCTTCCAGGAAGAAGAGGAAAGCATGGTGCAGAAACACCAGCGGGGTTACATATATGAGGAACCACTGCGTTCCGTTGTAGGCCATGGACGGTATTGAGCTGGTGTCGTAGCCACCCTGCGGCGTCAGCGAATTTAACCAGTAATTACGTGCATACATAACGAGCACACAGGCAAATGCGTGCAAACCGATGCTTTCGTAGAACATATCCACAGCAAAACCCATCGTAAAGCCGATGGCCATAAGCGCTATCGGGTTGGTTTCTACAGGCAGCAGCAGCAGGTAGAGTACATAAAGAAAGCAAAAGGCAGCATGAAACAGCACTACGTTCTGCAGGATCAATACCTGATAGAACAAGTACACAAAAAATGATATTACCTGTAGAATACTGACTCTGCTCATCGTTCTGGTTCCTGCACGGCGTTTTCAAGCGAATCTTGCTCGTGCTTTAGCGTGCTCTTGATTACCGTTAAAAAAGAAAGCTTACGGAAGTCTTGCGACAGCCTTATGCTCAGGTCATAGAAAAGCGCTTCATCACTAAGGTTCACTTCAGATATCGTTCCGATCATAATGCCCTCCGGGAAGATGGCGTTATAGCCGGATGTCATTACCGTATCGCCCACAGTAGGCTTTACGTGGCGCGGAATGAAGTTGAACTTTACCACATCTGCGTTGTGGCCATCCCACTGCACCGTGCCGAAGTAGCCGGTGCGTTTCAATACAGCCGAGACCATGACGTCTATGTTCAGCAGCGACGTTACCACACCGTAGTGGCTGGATACGGCCTTCACTTTACCCACCACACCTTGTGGACTAATAACTGCCATGCCCGGCGCCAGCCCGGCATCTTTGCCTTTATTTATAGTGATAAAGTTCTTGAAGCGATCTACCTGGTTATTTACAACCTTGGCGCTTACAAAATCAAACCGGCGTATCAGCACGGAGTCACGAATGGCAAGCGTGTCGAACGACTGGAACAGCTGGTTTGTGTGCTCCACCTGGCGGCGCAGGGTTGCGTTCTCTTCCGCCAGTACGCGGTTTACTTCACTTAGCAGGAAGTAATCCCGAATGCCCTGCGACACATTGTTCAGCGAAGCAACAACGCTGTTGGATGAATTATAGAATTTAGCTCCCTGGTATTGGTTGTTGGAAACAATAAGCCATGCGCTTACCAGCTCCAGTACCAGGAAGGTGAAAAAAGCCCGATATTGATAGATAAAGAGGAATAGCCTATCCATGGGCTTACGTCATCAACACAGCCCGGAATTGCGGAAGATTCTTCAGTGCCTGGCCTGTGCCGCGTACCACGGCGCGAAGCGGATCGTCCGCCACGTGTATGGGCAGCTTGGTCTTCAGGGCAAGGCGTTTATCAAGACCGCGCAGCAATGCACCACCACCAGTAAGATAGATACCGCGTTCGTAGATATCAGCTGATAATTCCGGAGGGGAAGTTTCCAGGGCCTTGAGCACTGCCTCTTCCAGTTTGGATACGGATTTATCGAGCGCGAACGCTACTTCGGAGTATGATATTTTGATAGTCTTGGGAATACCGGTCATGAGGTCGCGACCGCGGATCTCGTAGTCATCCGGTCCGTCATCAAGCTCCGTGAGAGCGGAACCTACTTCGATCTTCACCTTTTCAGCCGAGCGCTCACCGATGAGCAGATTGTGCTGACGGCGCATGTAATCGAGAATGTCACGATTAAAAGTATCGCCGGCAATACGGATGGACTGGTCGCAGACAATGCCCGACAGGGCTATTACCGCGATATCGGTTGTTCCACCACCAATGTCGACGATCATGTTACCGATGGGTTGTTCTATATCTATACCGGTACCGATAGCTGCAGCAATCGGCTCGTAGATCATATACACTTCTTTGGCACCGGCATGTTCGGCCGAGTCGCGAACGGCGCGCTTCTCAACTTCGGTGATACCCGAGGGGATACAGATCACCATGCGGTAAGACGGTGGGAACAGGCGCTTGCCCGTGTCGACCATCTTGATCAATCCGCGCAACATAAGCTCGGCAGCCTGGAAGTCGGCAATAACACCTTCCTTCAACGGACGGATGGTCTTGATATGCTCGTGCGTCTTTTCATGCATTTGCATGGCCTCACGGCCTATCGCCAGCACCTTATTGTTTACTTTGTCTAGCGCAACTATGGAAGGCTCGTCTACTACGATCTTGTCTTTGTGTATGATCAGAGTGTTGGCGGTCCCCAAGTCAATCGCTATGTCGCTGGTGAAGAAATCAAAAAATGCCATGTATATGTATTGCCAAAAGGTTTAAAATCGCTTTAAGTTAACCAAAAAACTTTGTCGTAAAATTGCATTTAATTTACCAAAATATAGCGCCTCCCTCCAAAAATGTAAGTTTTTTAGCCGGCCCTGGAATTTTGTCGATGAACTGCTGTCACAAGGCGGTTACCTCGCACATGCTCCGGCTGTTCATCGGCAACATCAACAGCTCACCTCGTTCTCTTCAACGCTTAGTGCTTGAAGTGGCGTATACCTGTAAATACCATAGCCATGTTATGGCTGTCGCAATAAGCTATAGAATCCTGGTCTTTTACAGAACCACCCGGCTGGATAACTGCCTCTATACCGTGCTGGCTGGCAATCTCCACACAGTCGGGGAAGGGGAAGAAGGCGTCTGACGCCATTACCGCTCCTTTCAGGTTAAAACCAAATGCCCCGGCCTTCTCAATAGCTTGTTTCAACGCATCAACACGCGACGTCTGTCCTACCCCGCTGGCCAGCAACTGCCCCTCTACCGCCAGTATGATGGTGTTGGACTTGGTGTGCTTACAGATCTTGCTGGCAAATAACAGGGCGTTCACCTCAGCTTCCGACGGTGCGCGTTTGGTAGTGACTTTCAGATCTTCGCGCGAGTCGGTCTTCAGATCCAGGTCCTGAACGATGGCGCCGTTGAGTATACTTTTATATTGTGTGGTCTCTGTCAGGGGCTTCTTCTGCAGCAGCAACATGCGGTTCTTCTTCGTGCGCAATAACTCGAGGGCATCTGCATCATAAGCCGGCGCGATAAGGATCTCGAAGAACAGCTTGTTGATCTCCTCAGCTGCCGCCAGATCTATAGGCTTGCTGGTAGCCAGAACTCCGCCGAATGCTGAGAGTGTATCTGCCTGGAACGCCTTAAGGTATGCCTCCTTAACGGTAGGGGCTGTAGCTACACCGCAGGCGTTGGTATGTTTGATGATGACAAAGGCCGTCTCACCGGCAAACTCCTGTACCAGATTCACAGCAGCATCTACATCGACCAGGTTGTTATACGAAAGCTCTTTACCATTCAATTGCTCAAAAAGGCCATCAAGATCACCATAATATACACCTTTCTGATGAGGATTCTCCCCATAACGAAGCGTACGGCCATCCTGTATGCTCCTCTTGAAAGAAGGGATCTGGAACTCGTTATTAAAGTACTGGAAGATGGCAGAGTCGTAATGCGACGTAACGTCAAAGGCCATAGCGGCAAAACGCTTGCGATCGGCCAGGTCCGAGCCACCGTCTTTTGCCGAGAGCAGCGACAACAGGTCGCCATACTGGTTACGGGAGGCTACGATAAGGACATCGTTGAAATTCTTGGCCGCCCCGCGGATGAGGGAAATCCCGCCGATGTCGATTTTCTCAATAATATCTTCCTCCGAGCCGCCTTTTGCTACAGTTTCTTCAAAAGGATACAGGTCCACAATCACAAGATCAAGAGGGCCGATGTTGAACTCGCTGGCCTGCTTTACATCGCCAGCATCATCGCGCCGATAGAGGATACCGCCGAATACAGCGGGGTGCAGCGTCTTGACGCGGCCGCCGAATATAGAGGGGTAGCCCGTAAGCTTCTCTACCGGAGTTACCGGGTAGCCCAACTTTTCAATAAATTCCTGTGTTCCGCCGGTAGACACAAACTCAACCCCTTGTTTACCCAGAAGCTCCACAATCGGTGCCAGGTTGTCTTTATAGAATACAGAAATGAGGGCTCGGGTGATCTTACGTCTGGACATGTTGTTTCAGGAATTTTTAAATGAGGTGCAAAACTAAAATCAAGACACTCAGGAGCTACCAAAAATTGCGGAAATATTTTACCTGCCGTCAGCCCGCGACCTTTCAGGGCTACAGCCGGCAAAGCAGGGTTGGCTGCCAACAGCGGCTGCCAACGATTTCAGTAGTTCTAAACGGTGGGCGAGTGAACATTATGGCCTCCTGACCAGGCCTTCATGCATCGTCAGGAGGGTCGTTATGGAGATAGTACTGGTTTAGTATTCAGTCGAGAAAACCTGATTCTTCTTCGTAGGCGTCGAACTCGATGGAAAACTCGTCGCCGTCGACGTAAGCAGGGAAACGGTCACGGAAAGCATCCAACGAGTTAGCATTAAGCGTTACCGTGTGCACCAGCTCATCGCCTTCGTTCATAAAGATCGGTTCTCCCTTGGGGCTTACTACAGCCGAATTGCCGTTGTGCTCAAGGCCGTTGCCATCCTGGCCGAGGCGGTTTACACCTACTACATAGCTCAGGTTCTCGATAGCGCGGGCGCGCAGCAGTGTGTCCCAGGCGCCGATGCGGGCAACCGGCCAGTTGGCAACGTAAATGGCAAGGTCGTACGAAAGGCGTTTATTTACTTTGTCCCAGCGGTTGCGGCTCCATACGGGAAAACGCAGGTCGTAGCAGATAAGGGGGCAGATCCGCCATCCTTTCCAGGTGCCGATCAGGAGGCTTTCGCCTGGCGAATACGTTCTATGCTCGTTAGCCATCCGGAACAGGTGGCGTTTGTCGTAAGTCTTGAAAGCGCCGCCCGGCTCCATCCAAAGCAGGCGGTTGTAGTAGCGATCGTGTACGGTCACGATGTAGCTGCCGAGTATGAGGGCTCCGGTCTGGTCGGCCATCTGGCGCATCCATTTAAAGGTGCGCATGTTCATATGCTCGGCAAAGCGGCTGGCAGCCATAGTAAACCCGGTCGTAAACATCTCGGGCAACACGATCACATCCGTCTCACCTTTTATCTGCCAGATCTTCTCTTCGAACATCGCCAGGTTTGCTTCGATATCCTCCCAGTGAGGATCGGTCTGTATTATTGTGATCTTTAAGTCCTGCATAATCCGCTTGTTGAACCCGCAAAGAAAGGGATTCACCTACGATTTATAAAGTTAAACTTTGCTTTTCGGGCCGTCGCCGGATTGTTTATGGTCTATATCGGTAAACCACATCGCTCCTCTTCCTAAAAAAACGTCGCTACGCATCAAATCGCTGTCACTTCCCTCAGGATCGCCCCCGCTTTTTCCAGCGTCTCCTCTTTCTTGGCAAAGCAGAACCGGAGCAGCCGGTTATCGGTTTTGTCCTTATAGAACACCGAAACCGGGATGGCCGCGACTTTGAACTTACGCGTCAGGGCTTCTGCGACTTCTACGTCAGTCTTATCCGACAGCTTCCGGTAGGACAACAGTTGAAAGTATGATCCGTAGGACGGTAGCGGCTCGAACGCGGAGCTCTGCAGCTGCTTCAGGAAGAAATCTCTTTTTTGCTGATAGAACGAGCCGAGACGGCGATAGTGCCCCGAATCGTGCAGATAATCGGCGAGGGCCAGCTGTACCGGCGTATTTACGCTGAATACGATGAACTGATGTGTTTTACGAACCTCCCTCATGAGCTGCTCCGGCCCGACAAGATAACCAACTTTCCACCCGGTCGCGTGGAACGTCTTACCGAACGAGAATACCGCCAGGCTACGCGCAGCCAAGGCCGGAAACCGCAATACACTTTGATGCTCCACACCGTCGTAGACGAGGCGCTCGTAGACCTCGTCGCTTAACACCAGCAGGTTGTGTTGCTCGGCCAGGTTCTGCAAAGTCTGCATGTCGTCAGCGCTAAGCACGGAACCGCAGGGGTTGTGCGGCGTATTGATCATGATCATGCGGGTACGCGGCGTGATGCGCGAGCGCACGAGATCCCAATCTATCGAGAAGCTGGGATACATGAGATTTATATGTACGGGTATCCCGCCGTTAAGACGTATAGCCGGATCGTAAGAGTCATACGAAGGATCGAATACGATTACCTCGTCGCCAGCACTCACAAAAGCCGCAATCACAGAAAAAAGTGCTTCCGTAGCGCCCGCCGTAACGGTGATCTCGGTCTCCGGATCAACGCTATGTCCGTACGTTTCCCTGATAATATCTTTCAATACATTGCGCAGGGCAGTAGTGCCGGGCATGGGCGCATACTGGTTGTTACCTTCCAGCATATAGCGATGCACCATGTTTATCAGGTTGTCGTCTATCGTAAAGTCAGGAAAGCCCTGCGAAAGGTTTATAGCTCCTTCCTCCAGCGCCATCTTCGACATGACCGAAAATATGGAAGTACCCACCTCGGGCAAACGCGACATTATATTTATACCCATAGCCATAAAAAACAAAATAACAGGAAAAGATAATGCTCCGCGGTGAACCTTCAAAGAGTACACACCGGCTGCTTCTTCCCGCTAGTCCGGATCCCTGAAAGCCAAAAGCGCCGGGAGGTTGTCCCGGCGCTCTTGTCTGTAATTATTTCTTCTGTGGTGCGATGATCCGATAGTCCGTATCAACTTTGCCCTTAGAGATATCGGCCAGCTTGCCCTTCAACAGTCGCTTTTTAAGCGGCGGCAGGTAGTCTACAAACATCTTTCCTTCTATGTGATCGTACTCGTGCTGGATGATGCGGGCCTGCATGCCGTCGTACTCTTCTTCGTGCTGCTGCCAGTCGGCATCGTAGTAACGTATGCGCAGCTTTTCCTTTCGGGCCACTTTCTCGCGTATATTGGGTATGCTGAGACACCCCTCTTCATATTCCCAGGGCTCGCCTTTTTCTTCGAGTATTTCGGGATTTACAAATGCTTTTTTAAACGTGTCCATACCGGGTTCGTCTTCCAGTACCGTGCCGTCCACGATGAACAAACGGATGCCTTTGCCTATCTGTGGGGCAGCCAGCCCAATGCCATTGGCGGCATGCATTGTTTCGAACATATCATCTACCAACTGCTTCAGGTCCGTTCCCTGCTCTATATTCTGGGCCCGCTGCCGCAGCACCGGATCACCATACATTACTATCGGATAAATCATAACCGCAAAGGTAATCCATTAATCGAAAAACTGACAAATTCTGCGTTCCCTCACCTTCGGGATTCGAGGTAAGACTGCAGAATTATCGCGGCGCTGATGCGGTCCACGTTTCCTTTTTCCCGCCGGTCCTTCTTTTTCATCCCGCCGTCCAGCATAGCCTGCATTGCGATCTTGCTGGTGAAGCGCTCATCTATCATGTGGATCGGCTTGCCGGGAAATACCTTTTCAAGCTCTTCCACAAACTTCCGCACAAAGGGTGCGGTTTCAGAGTCCTCGTTCTTAAGGGTTTTAGGAAGCCCTACCACAAACTCGTCAACCCCCTCTTTCGCCACATAGGCATTCAGGAACGCCAGCAGCTTATCGGTAGCCACGGTCTCCAGCGGGGTGGCTATTATGCGTAGAACATCGGTTACCGCAATACCCGTGCGCTTCATGCCATAGTCTATAGCTAAAACTCTGCCCATCGTGACTTAAGCCGAGTTACGCGCGGCGTTGATTATACCGAACATACAGCGCAATATAAGCTTGCGATACAGCGGCTCGTATGCCTTGTCTTTAGCGTCAAGCTCCCGCAGGTGCTGGAGCGCAAACTGTTGTATCGTTATCAGCGGTAATACTATCCGCTCGCGCAACTTTACCGAGTCGCGATTTATGGGTGTATTCTCCATAAGCTCCGAGAAGCCCGATACTTCCAGGATCATACTGGTAGACAGCTTGTACTCCGCATACATTATTTCCCAAAACTCGCCAAACTCCTTATCCTTTGCCAGGTAAGCCGTAGCCGGGTAATATGTTTTTGTAAGCGACATCATACTGTTGCTCAACAATGTGCGGAAGAATAACGAATCGCGGAACAGGTTCTTGAGCTCGCGCAGCTTGCCCTGCTTTTTAAGCTCTCGCAGCGCGGTACCCACGCCATAGAAGCCGGGTATGTTTTGTTTCATCTGCGCCCATGAACCTACGAACGGTATGGCCCGCAGGTCTTCGAACTTGAGGCTGCCGCCCGAGCTGCGTTTTACCGGGCGCGACCCGATATTGGTATCGCCAAAGAATGCAAGCGGCGTTACCTTTTCCAGGTAAGGCACAAACTTGGGGTGGTTCTTAAGATCGAGATAAGCCTTGTGGCCTTCGTCAGCCAGCTGGTTCAGCAGCGCTTTGTCGGCGTCCTGCAACTGATGTTTACCATGGAACACCGCATTCTCCAATCCCGCAGAAAGCAGTTGCTCGATGTTATACTGGCACGACATCTCTTTGCCGAAGTTAGAGCTTATCGTCTGGCCCTGTATGGTTATCTGTACTTCCTTGTCCTCTATAGTATCACCCAGCGACGCATAGAAGTCGTGAGTATTGCCGCCGCCACGTGCCGGAGGGCCACCGCGGCCGTCGAAGAACACGGCTGTGAAGTTCTGGTCTTTGGTGATGCGGGTGAGGTTCTCCTTGGCCTGGAAAATAGACCAGTTGGCGCGGAGATAACCTCCGTCCTTGGTGCCGTCGGAGAAACCCAGCATGATGGTTTGTTTGCCGCCGCGGCGCTTCAGGTGCTCGCGGTATGCCGGTATGCTGTAGAGCTCGGCCATAACGGCAGGGGCATGCGCAAGGTCTTCGATCGTTTCGAAGAGGGGCACAATGTCCAGGTTGAGCTCGTCGTTAGAACCGATCATCAACCGGGCCATTTGAAATACACGGATAACGTCGATAGCCGACTGGCAGTTGCTGATCACGTAACGGTGACATCCTTCCACGCCATTCTGCTCCTGTATCTGACCGATCACGTCGAAGCTCTCGATAAGTTCAGTTACAAACGGATCGTCAAATTTCATCGACGCCGGCTTGACGCTGAGCGACAGCAGGAGGTCTATCTTTTCCTGCTCCGACAGCTTTTCGAAGTCCCGGATCTTTTTGTTCTTCGATTTAAGTTTTTCAAAGATCGCTTCCCACGCGTAGGCATGCTTGCGACTGTCCTGGCGAATGTCCATGCTGGCAAAGTAGAAGCCGAACACTTTTACTTTGAGGATGAAGGCATCCAGCAGATCGAGGAAGAGCTTGTTATGATCGCGGATCAATACTTCGCGGGCTTCAAACAGGTCGTTAAGCAGCTCATCGGGGTGGTGATAGATCTCACCATGGCCGCCATAAGCTATGGGATATACTTTACGCTCGGCCTGGGCTATCAGCGTATCGACGCCTTTGAACGTAAGGCGGCGTTTCAGAAAGCGCAAGTCGCGATAGTAGCATTTCAGGAGAGTTTCCTGCAGGCGCTGAGCTACCTTAACGGTGATCTCGTGCGTTACAAACGGGTTGCCGTCACGGTCGCCACCAGGCCAGAAGCCGATCTTTACAAGATCGTAGTTAGCCCAGTCTTCGAGCCTTATATCCAGACCGGTCATAAGCTTGCTGATCACGTCGGGGATGACGTGATAGAAAACATTCTCCAGGAACCAGCACAGGCTCACTGCCTCATCGAACGGCGTAGGTTTCTCCTTGTTGATAAAAGCCGTTTTGCCAAGCTGACGAAGCAGCAGGTTTATGTCTTCGACATGGTTGCCGTCTATTGCTTCTTCAAGATCGTTCAGGATAACGAGCACGTTACCGGGATAGAACTGTGTGGGGTGAGCGGTAAGCACCACACGTACACTGAAGTCCTCGAGTTTTTTCTTAAGGGCATCGGTACGGTTCTCAGCAGCGGCGCGTACGAGCAGGGCTGGCACTGTACCACGGCCTTCGAGGTCGTTCACTGCGGCAAAGGCGGCGTCTTCGATAGAGTCGAAGAGCACCACCTGGCGCTCTGTATACTGTATAAAGTTAAAAAGCAGATCGAACTGTTCTTCGCGTGTTGCCTTGGGCACATAGTCGCTGAAGAACTTCTTGATGATAGACTTGGGGTCCTTGCCTTTCTCGAAGCCACTCTCGCACGATTGCTGCATAAGTGGTAAAAGCGTGCCCGTGCGGTAGATGCCTGTGTACGGGAGATTGAGGAAAAGGCTGTTGTACATGTGGTAGCGTGTAGAAACAGCCTCGTTGAATTGACTTGCCATTGGGTTTTTTATGAAAACCATCAAAGTTATCAAATACTCCTGTCAGGCAGGACACCCGTTGCGAATTTACAGATTTTCTTACCGCAAACGTTGCCGAAGTGCAATTTCGGCGTATTTGGCGTTTTTTATTGGCGATTTGAGGGGTCATTTACACCCTCTGCCTGGCCACAAATTTCCATGGCCAGGTCAGCAAGACAACAGATTCCCCATTGAACCAGTACGAGATCCGCAATGCCTGGTATGCAACCACTGAAGGTTTGTTTTTGCCTGTACCTGGAGCCAATGGTATTATTCAGCCACCCGCGCACAGAGGCTTCTACTGCTGAAGCTGCTCATTGCGCGAGTGGACATAACCGAGTATATATATCAAACAATCGTCTTGTTATGTAGCCTTCTTTCATACACAGGAAAGCCATCTATCTGTTAACATCTACATAGAATATACGTCAACAAGCACGCGTGTCTCCATCTATATTTATAATAGTAAACGTTTACTCAGTCATCATTTACGATTAAGCCAACTATTAAAAAAATCAGATGTTAAAGAAATTATCTACTATCAAATTACTTCTATGTGCATTGATTATTTGCTGTGTATCCTGTAACGATTCTGTTGATTTAGAAAAACCTTCTACCACACTATCAAATCGTGAAACTTATATCCAACTTGAGCAACAATTAAAAAATGACCTCCGGCTCGTCAGTTCTATCACGGCTACGCATCTCCATACGAATTCACCGGAGCACTTCGAAACGTTCGAGGAAAAGAGCGACCGCACGCTGTACTCGATACAGTATGGTGACGTCGTTGATCAAACTCTCGCTGATGAAGTACTTGATCTGGAATTTTCGCCAGTCAACGGCGGCCCATCAACTCCTGTCAATGGAGGCGGTGGAGTCAGCGAGCCTATCAAAGGTGACGATGCGGTACGGATGTCCGATGAAATCTTCAAATCTGTAAAACCTTTCATTATACACTCACGCGGTCAGGTTCGAGGAGTCGAAAATATCAGCACTATTGTAGAAACTGCTTCTTCTTACGAAGACTGCGTTGCTGCTCTTACAGCCCGCTTTGATGAAGTTTATAACGACAAATCCCTGGACGCAGAGGACAAGAGTTATATTCTTTCATACATCACTGCATTCAAAGCTGTTCTCGCTTATGCCGACGAAATAATTTCCACAGATCCCTCCGTGGTTAGCGGGCGCATTCAATGCTGGTCGTCAAGCCGGGGCCAGCACATTGCCGGCATTACGATTACTCCAATAACATCGGGTGTTAGTCATCCCATCTCGGTAGTGGTGCACCCATAACGGATAAAATCCACCGATAGCGCGTAAGTAATCCAAGAAAGCCACGGGCGAGATCCTGTGGCTTTTTTCTTATCTGATTCCACACAAAAAAGCCCTCTATCTGTTAACATCTATATATCACGGCATCTCAACAAGCACGCATCAGGCTACGTATATTTATATCAGTAAACGTTTACAAAGTTATTATCAATTAAAATCAAACACTTAAAAATGCAAATGTTAAAGAAATTATCTGTTATCAAGTTATTCCTATGTGCATTGATTCTTTGCTGTGTGTCCTGTGATGATTCAGGTGATTTAGAAAAACCTTCCGCACCGCTTTCTGACCGCGAGGCTTATGCCCGACTTGAGCAACAAATAAAGAACGATCTTCGGCTTGCAACCACAGTCAACGCGGCAAAGCTATACGCCGACTCCCCGGAGCAACGTGCAGCATTTGAAAAACAGTATAACCGCACATCATACTACATGCAGTATGGCTATACCGTTGAAGAAGCTTCTGCTGAAGAAGCCCGCGAGCTGGGATTCTCTCCTATAAGCGGTGGTACGCTGACGCCCATCGGTGGCGGCACACTTACCCCTATCGGAGACGGCACACTCTCTCCTATAAATCCTATCGGTCCGTTGAAACCAATCGATGGCGGAACCTTCGAACCTGTAAGGCCGCAGGTGCTGCTTTCTCTCGGGCAGGTGCAGGGAGTTGAAAATATCGGATCAATTGTAGAGGCATCTTCTTCGTATGAAGATTGCGTTGCTGCTCTTAGCGCCCGCTTTGATGAAGTCTACAACGACAACTCTCTGTCCGTAGAAGACAAGAACTATATGCTTGTTTATATCACTACATTCAAGGCTGTTCTTGCTTATGCCGACGAAACGTTTGCTGCTGATCCTTCAATGATTGGCGGGCGTGTTCAGGGCTGGTGGTCAAGCTGGGGCAAATGTGTTGCGGGTATATTAGGTGGTGGTATTCTTGGTGCCGTTTCAACCGGTGTTTCCTCAGCGGCTCTCGGCACGATAGCGTTGCCTGTTATAGGAACCGTTTCGGCTGGCGCGGCCGGCGCTGTTGTCGGTGGCATCGGTGGAGCCTTGGCCGGTGCTGCATCATCTTGTGGTGGTATGACAAAGGCCAGCGATGAATGTACATTCGATCCATCGTCTACAAAACCTGCTACCATCAACAAAGCATGCTTCAGCACAATACCGCTTACTATTACTTCGATAGCTCCCGGCGTTACCACACTGCGCCCTATTTCTGTATTGCTGCGTCCGTAATGAGTAAATATATAGCGTTGTAAGGCAATTAATAAAGCCACAGGTGTACGCCTGTGGCTTTTTGTTTAATCCTGTGTCATCTAATTCACTACTCGATCACTTCACCTTTTATAGTGAGCTGCACCGCTGCATCTGTAGTATTGGCATTTACAGTTACTGTCTTTGTGAAAACACCAGCCTTAGCGGCGTTGTACGTAGCCTTTACGAAGCCTTCTGACCCAGGTGCGATAGGGTCTTTCGAATATTCGGTAACGGTACAGCCACACGAGGCCTGAACAGAGGAGATCACGAGGGGACCGTTACCGTTGTTTGTAAACGAGAAGGTGTGCGTTACGGGCTTGTTTTGTTTGATCTTGCCAAAGTCGTGTGTTTTGGTTATCCACGAAAAAGCCGCTTCGGCTGCGTTGTGCAATGCAACAGGGAAGCCGGGCTTAGCGGTTAGTTGAGTGACGGTCAAGGTAGCGGCAAGGGCTACGGCGCTGAATAAAATAATCTTTTTCATACGTTTTAAAATGTTTGAGTAAAACAATGGTTTGGTTTGTTCGAACGATACAAAGCTGCGCAGCCGGCTCCAGAACACGTGTTAACGAAGTTATAAATCGTGTTAACGACTTGTTAATCATTTTCATGCCTCCCGCAATTGTCGTATTTTTAGGTTGTGAAAAACTCGACCATACGCCTTATTGTTATCCTGGCCACGCTGTCCATTGTGGGCATTACGGCCACGCAGATCTATTGGGTAAAGCGCGCGTTCGATCTGAAAGAGGCCGAGTTCGAACGCACGGTGAGCACCGCGCTCTATAACGTAGCTCAGCAGATCTTCGAGATAAATCAGACACCTTCGCCTGCTATAAACCCGGTGAAGCAGCTTTCTACAAACTACTTCGTGGTTATGGTAAACAGCGAAGTAAAGCCCGCTTTGCTGGAGTTTCTGCTGCGCACCGAGTTCGAGAAACGCAACGTTATAGCCGACTTTGAATACGGTGTATTCGACTGCACGAGCGAATGTATGATCTATGGCGACTACGTGCCCCTGCAAACCGCCAAGGATAAAATCACCCGAAAAGAGCTGCCTGCATGGGCCAGCCAGGGCTATCACTTCGGCGTACAGTTTCCTAACCGCGAAGCACACATCATAAATCAGTTGGGTATATGGTCGTTTTCATCGGTGGTGCTGCTGTTGGTGATTGTATTTTTCGCATACACGTTGTTTGTAATACTGAAACAGAAAAGACTCTCCGAAATCCAGAAGGATTTTATCAATAACATGACGCACGAGTTCAAGACACCGATCTCCACCATCGCGGTGTCTGCCGAGGTGTTGAAAGATCCGAACATTATCAAACAACCGGAGCGTTTAATGAACTATGCCGCGATCATCGAAAAGGAAAACACACGATTAAAGCAGCAAGTAGAACGAGTGCTGCAGATGGCGCGGCTTGACAAAGAGGACCTGGGAATCAAACGCGAATCAGTAAATATCCACCATGTTATAGACGAGGCCATACGCAATACATCGCTGGCGCTGCACGAAAAGCGCGGTCTGATCGAAACACAGTTCAATGCCGTGGCACAGGAGCTTATGGCCGACAAGCTGCACCTTACCAACGCACTGGCCAACCTACTCGACAACGCCATTAAATACTGCCACCTCGATCCCCACATTGTTATAAAGACTTTTAATCGCGACAAAGGCACCGTGATCGAAGTACACGATAACGGTATCGGCATAAGCACGGACAATCAGAAACGCGTGTTCCAGAAGTTCTTTCGCGTACCCACCGGCAATGTGCACGACGTGAAAGGCTTTGGCCTTGGTCTGAGCTATGTAAAGACCATTATCGAAGCCCACCGCGGCAGCATCTCGTTACAGAGCGAACCCGGCAAAGGCAGTATATTCATCGCTTTTATCCCCGCTTAGTATATCTTGCATTTACGTTCGTATACACCAGAAACCCGGTTATCCCGCATGTCATCAGCAAAAAGAATCCTATTGGCCGAAGACGATCCCAGCCTCGGCTTTGTAATTAAAGACAACCTGAGCTTTAAAGGCTACGACGTTACATTGTGCACAGACGGCGAGACCGCAGAACAATCGTTCTTTTCAGACACTTATAATCTCTGCATATTCGACGTCATGCTCCCACGCAAGGATGGCTTCAGCCTGGCACGGGCCGTACGCAGCAAGAACACCGAAGTGCCGATACTCTTCCTTACCGCCAAGGCCATGATGGAAGACAAGCTGCAGGGCTTCAGTACCGGCGCCGACGACTATATCACCAAGCCCTTCAGCCTTGAAGAATTATTCTGTCGTATAGAAGTATTTCTGCGCCGCAGCAGCCTGGAGCCGGAAGAGGTTATTGAAGAAAAAAACTTCACACTCGGCCAGTATACTTTCGATTATGTAAACCTCTCGCTCAGACACGTTGCCGGCGACAAGAAGCTTACGCAAAAGGAAGCCGACGTACTGAAATTGCTTTATGCGAACCGTAACCGCGTACTGAAACGCGAAGAGATCTTGCGCCATATCTGGGGTGACGACGATTACTTTATGGGGCGAAGTATGGATGTATTCATCTCCAAACTACGCAAATACCTGAAAGAGGACGCCTCTGTGCAGATCGTGAACTATCACGGCGTAGGCTTCAAACTGGATCTGATAAAGATAGAATAGCGCCAGGCCTACGCTTCACTGATTACCGCTTCAGCGGCGCCCACGGCTTCTTCGGCATATTCAGGTAATGAAAAATAGAACGTTGTACCTTTGCCGAGCTCAGACTCGAACCAGATCTGACCGCCGTTCTTTTCTACAAACTCTTTGCATAACAACAGACCAAGGCCCGTGCCTTTTTCGTGGCGTGTGCCTTGTGTTGTAATGCTGCCGAGTGTAAACAGCCGGTCCTTGTTACGATCGGGTATACCCACACCGGTATCGCTTATGGACAGTACAGCATACTTACCTTCCAGTCGACTGCGCAGTGTAATATTTCCTGCCTTGCCGGTAAACTTGATAGCATTCGTCAATAGATTGCGAAACACAGAATGAATCATATTCTTGTCTGCATACACGTACAACGGCTGCCGTATCTCGTTCTCTATAACGATGTCCTTACGCCGTAGCTCCGGGTCCAACAGGTGAATCACAGCCCAGGATAGTTCATGCACATTGAGTTTGCCGGGCTCGAACGTGCCACCCTGCAATTGTATCTGAGCCCATTGCAGCAGGTTCTCGATAAACTCTGTAGTCTGGCTAAAGCGCTGATCCAGTGCACCCGTAAGGGTTTGAAATTCTTCGGGCGATACTGTGCCCGATTTGGTAAGCGTCAGCGCCATCTGCAACGAACTGAGCGGGCCTTTAATATCGTGCGATACAACGGAAAACAACTTATCCTTAACGCGAATAACCTCTTCAAGACGTTCATTTTTGTGATTGATCTCTTCCGTACGCAGCCTTACCTCACGTTCCAGCCGCTCGTTTTCCTGTTCCTTGGCTTCCTGGTTCTCACGCATCAGGCGGTTCCAGCGTTCACCAAGCGCAAACGCTATGAACAACATTTGCAACACACAACCTACCATCAGTCCTGTATAGTTTGTACTCATATAACCTGGCACGAAGCCCAGGTTACTCATGGTAAAGAATGCGGTAGCGAGCAATATGGTAAGCCACGACAACAGGTAATACAACGCCGGTCTATAGCGACGCACCAGGCAATACGCTGCGCTGGTCAGCGTAAGCATACAGTGCAGCAGCATGAAATAGTGATGATACTGATACGATATACGGCGGAAGAACACAGACATGAGCACGCCCATGAATACATCGACGAGCATATTACCCACAAGCAAATTATCGAGCCATCGGCTGGAGGCACGCAAATTCAGAAACGACCTCGAAAGTAATGTAGAGAAGAGTATAAACGCCGGCCCGCTGAACGAGGCAAACACATCATTCCACCACGGAGCGTCGGGGAAGAAATACAGGAAGGTATACCCCTGAAAGAAGCCCACGATGTTTACCATAGACAACAGTGTAAACACGTAATACAACGTAGTGCGATCACGCATAAAAGAGAACAGGAACAACTGGTACAGGATCATAACCAGCATGGCACCGTAGAATATGCCGTTAATGATCGTTATGTTAAACGAAGCTTGCAGAAAGGCTTCGCGACTCCATATCGTTACCGGTAACTGTATGGACGAAATGGTCTTGACGCGCAGGTAAATAACCTCATGCCCACCGGGCAAGAGATCAAAGGCAAATACCGGGTGACGGTGTCGCAGGTCGCGTGCGGCTATCGGCTGCAGATCGCCAGCGGTTTTATGAATCCACTGGCCAGAGCTCTCGTTCTGTATGTAAAAGTCGAGCTGGTCCAGCGGGGCATAGGCTACTTCCAATAGCCATTGATCCTGTTGCGAGGTGTTTACGATCTCCATCCTGAACCAATGAACCGAGCGGTCAAAGCCGTAATTGGGGGACTCTGCTGTATCAGGCAAGGCTTCAAAGCGCGCCTGTGTGATACGTTGCAGCGTGATGGCGCCTTCCGCATCGCGCAGATATTGCATGCGCCCCTTTACTTCCAGGTGCCCCGTTGCCGGTAGCGCCAGTCGTTGCGCTGTGGCAAAATACGGTACCAGGATAATTCCGATGTAAACGAAAATCCTGTTGACCATTGCTTTTCTTTAGGTTAGACGATCCGGCTTTTGGCCTGCTCTGCAAACTCTTTTGCAAAGTAGGTCAGTATTATATCTGCCCCTGCGCGCTTTATACTCAGCAGGCTTTCCTGCATTACCCGGTCGCCATCGAGCCAGCCTTTTGCAGCAGCGGCTTTTATCATGGCATACTCACCGCTTACGTTGTAGGCGGCGATGGGTAGCAGGGAATTATCTTTCAGCAAGCGAATAATATCGAGGTATAACATCGCTGGTTTCACCATAAGGAAGTCGGCGCCTTCCTGTGTATCAAGCTCGGCCTCGATCAGCGCTTCCGTACGGTTAGCCGGGTTCATTTGATACGTTTTCTTGTCACCGAATTTGGGTGCAGAATCCAATGCATCGCGGAAGGGATTGTAAAAGCCGCTGGCATACTTGGCCGTATAGCTCATGATCGAAACATCGGTAAAGCCGTTCGTATCGAGCACTTCACGAATGTAGCCCACGCGGCCGTCCATCATGTCTGAAGGGCCAAGAATGTCGATGCCCGTTTCCGCCTGTGCCAGTGCCATGCGACCGAGGATCTCGAGCGTTTCATCGTTCAGTATTTTACCGTCGCGCACCAGGCCATCATGTCCATCGGAGCTATAAGGGTCCATCGCCACATCGGTCATAATGCAGGCTTCGGGAAACTGTTTCTTGATCTCACGGAGCGCGCGGAGGTAGAAAAAGTCCGGATCATAGCTTTTAGTGGCTACAGAATCTTTATGATGATCTTCTACGGCAGGGAAAATATCGAAAGACCGTATACCCAGCTTCATACACGATTCGATCTCCTTGAGCATAAGGTCTGTCGAAAGGCGATAAATACCGGGCATGAACGCTACTTCCGTGCGACTGTTGGTGCCTTCGAGCAGAAAAAGTGGAAAGATCAGGTCATGTGTTGTGACCTTGGTTTCTTCTACCATGGCCCGTACCACATCACTCTTCCGGTTACGCCGCGGCCTCCGGCTTAAATCTAAATTTTGAGACATCCCTGAAAAAATTATCGTTACTCGTTTATTCGTTCCGCCAGCCGTTATCCTAAAAAAGGCTAGGTACATCAAAGTTAGCGGCTTCGGACCAAGCAAAAAAATTTGCAGTAGAGATTCGTCCTGCGGCAGCCCAAAAGGTGATTTTGACCATAACCCCGGCTGCCCATTAGCCGTTGGAGCCTCTAAAAAGCACTAATGTTGTCCATTAAAACACGCAAATGGCTCGCCGGTCTACTTATTATAGCTGTGACTGCTGCCAATGCTGTAGCGTTTATTCACGCTTATAAATTCACCCACTTTACCAACAAGGCCACCCGACGCACAGACGACCCCGAGCAGCTGTCGGTTGCCGCGCGTATAGGTGTCCTGTTTACCGGTATTGACAACCCCAGGCCAACCCACAAAGCGCTGCCGGCGGTTCCTTACGAAACAGTATGGATTAAGGCCTCCCAAAAGCTGGAATGCTGGCACATCAAATCCCCCACGGAGCGGGGCACAGTTATACTGTTTCACGGCTATGCGGGTGAGAAATCGTCGCTACTGGAGCGGGCGGCAGAGTTCTCTAAACTGGGGTTCAGTACCCTGCTGGTAGACTTCAGCGGTTCGGGAGGCTCCGAAGGCAACGGAACGTCAGTAGGCTACAACGAAGCGGCAGAGGTAAAAGCCTGTATGGATTACATACAGAGTATACAAACGAGGCCTGTTATCCTGTTCGGCACATCTATGGGTGCCGCTGCGGTCCTCAAGGCTATGAAAGATTATCCGTTGAAGCCGGAAGCGCTTATCCTGGAATGTCCATTCGGATCATTATATAAGACTGTCTGCGCGCGTTTTGACATGATGGGGGTTCCGTCGTTCCCGATGGCGGGGCTGCTCTGCTTCTGGGGCGGCGTACAAAACGGTTACTGGGCATTCGGGCACAACCCGTCGACATACGCAAAGGCCGTACATTGCCCAACGTTGCTGCTATATGGCCTGAAGGACGAGCGGGTAACCCTCGATGAGACCGTCGACATCCACACTAATCTTGCGGGGCCAAAGACCGTAAGGATATATCCTGATGCAGGACATGATACATTTATAGCACGCAACCGCAATTACTGGATTAATGATGTGACTACCTTCGTAGCGCCATTCTAAAAAATCACCTGGCTACGATTCTGATTCATGATACGTATTTACAATATGCTGGCTGATTATCTTATAGATCTCGGCAACAGGTGCATCTTCCTGTAGAAAGGCCATGTGCCGGTCCAGAATTTCCAGGTCGCCGCGACGGGCCGGGCCGGTTTGCGACTTCTCCGGGCCTATCGAAAGGCTTTTATTAAGAGTCTCGGCTATAAGTGGTGCCAACATGTTAAAATCGAGCTTACTGCTTTGCATGATAGCCTTGGAGATGCTGAGCATGTGGTTGGTAAAATTTGACGCAAACACAGCCGCCACATGAAGGGCCTGGCGGTCTTCCGACGAGATCTTGCTTACACGGCGGCTCAGAGCCTTAGCCATATTCACCAGCACTTTCTGTACAGATGCATCGTCACTTTCTATAAAGATCGGTATATCCGCAAAGTCTACCTTCTTCCCTTTACTAAAGGTTTGTAAGGGATAGAATACCCCCGTTAAGGATGTCGCCCCCGATTCTAAAAGGCTTAGCGGCTGACTGCCTGAGGTATGTACAAGTATAGCATCGGCAGGCAATTTGAGCTGCTGAACAACATCTGCAATAGCATCATCCGTCACGGCAATAATAAAGATCTTAGAGGCGCTCTCCGAAAAATCAGGTTCCTCCATAACGTGACCTTCATAAAGACGATCTACCAACGCGCGTGCATGAGACTGATTGGGACTATAAACTTCACGCACGGCAAAGCCTACATTGTCCAGCGCCGGCGCAAGGTGCCAGGCAAGATTGCCAGAGCCTATAAACGATACGGATGACGGTTTCATGGCCATAAGTGAAATGCTTTAGGGTTTAATAGCTTTTACTATTCTGTCTTTGCCGTCAAGATCTTTTATAATCTCCGCCTGCACGTAGCCCATGCGTATAAACAGGTCGCGAACTTCAGTACCAAAGCGTTCGTTGATCTCTACACACAGCATACCACCGGTGCGTAGTATATCGTCTGACTTGATAGCAAGTGCCCGGTAGAACAGCAGGGCATCATCGTCAGGTACGAATAAGGCACCATGAGGCTCGAAGTTCACTACATTATTGCCCATTGTTGTCTTCTCGGAAAGGGCGATATAAGGAGGGTTGCTGACCACGACATCCAGGTTAGCGAATGGCGGCTCATCCATCAATATATCGTGATGAATAAACTCAACCTTCGCGTACAGGTGTTCAGCGTTACGGCGAGCAATGGCCAGTGCGACTTCGCTGACGTCGGTAGCCCTTACATCGGCGTTGCACACCAGCGCGGTGGTAATAGCTATACAGCCACTGCCTGTACCCACATCCAGCACTCTCAACGGCAAGGCCGACGCTTGCTTTTTTTCATAACTAAGTATGGTATCGATGAGCAGCTCTGTTTCGGGTCGAGGTATCAGTACGGCAGGAGTCACTATGAAGCGGTATCCATAAAAGTCCGCTTCACCCAATATATATTGTAAAGGTTCGCCGGTAGTGAGACGTTGTGCAAAGGCGTTGAGATCGGCTTGCTGAGCATCGGTCCATTCAACGGGGCGGTTAGTCATAATGTCCGCGCGGGTCAAGCCGCTGACATGCTCTACCAGCAAGTAGGCCATCGCGAGCGCTTCATCGGGCCCATTATTAGGAGTGAGCTTATCGGTCAACTTATCCAGTAAGGTCTTGGCAGCGATTATCATTCGGCAATATTAAGAGTTTTAGCTATCACGTTTATGGATATAAGGAAACATGTTTTTGATTTTTGTAGCAAATAAACTTTTGCAAAATTTTATCGTTATTAGTAATCGGAGGGTCTTTTCATCAATCGTTTCTTATTCCTACCTTGCATTGAGGATTTCATTAACCAAATAAGTTATGAACAAGAATACAAAGAAGAACAACAACACAGAAGGGGTTACTGTAAAGGTGACGAAGGGTGGTGCTATGTATGTAGAGACTGTTGATCTTTTTAGTCAAAAGAAAGTGCAAGACTTAATCCTGAAACTAGCGAAGCTGGACATTATGAACAGATAATTGCTACGTTGTATCGATCCTTTCAAAAATCATAAATCAAATCCGTTGCCGTTAAAATGTTACCCTACAATCTATTATTATTCCCCGTTATTGGAGGTTTCTATCCATAACCAATTTTAAGCGTTTCAAATATTTAACTCACAGGTCAAGTCCACAGTCCGTGGTGTTCAACTCGGTCATTACGGGTACTTTTCTACTGTCCGCTGCATTTGTAATATGCTCCACCCTCAGCAACATCTTTCCAGAGCAGATCAACTTTATTAAGGAAAGCTGTTTTCCTGTATTTACAGGAACCGACAACACCTACTTCGGAACAGCTGTTTGCTCATTCTTCTTAGGTATTAGTCTATCCTTAATAGGCAATCTATTCATTAGTGAACAGCATGCAATCGCCAAGGCAATCGATATAATAGGAAATGAACTGGAACTAATGTTCAAGCTTTCGTGTGAAAAAAGTGAAGCGCTACAGTTGACCTTAAAAAGTAACAAAGTATATATTGGTTATGTAAAACAACTATCCAGGCCACAATCCTCAGATTCGAATTATACCAGGATAATTCCACTCATGAGTGGTTACAGGGACGGCGAAAAGAAGGAATTTCATATAACCACTGACTATAGTAAAGTGTACGCGCATTATATCGCTCAGGGAGAAATCCAAAGCATAGAGGATCTGGAAATGACCCTGATTATCCATGTTACCGAGATAATCTCCGCAACGCGTTTTGATTATAAGATCTTTGAACAATTTACCCTTACACAACGCCCGAAATCCGCAAGACGGAAAAGAAAAACATCCCAATCTTCATCCATTGCCGCCGAACTCATAAACAACTAACCTCCCTCGCAATAGCCTGGCAGGATTATTCAAAATCCCCAAGCAGATAGTAAAAAGGTGTATTACCTTTGCAACCGTTATCCGCATTATTGTGAGCACATCTCCCACATCCGCCCATACCATTCATCTGCCCTACATGCAGCGCGCCCTCGAGCTCGCCACCCTGGGTCGTGGCAGCGTAAGTCCTAACCCGTTAGTTGGCAGCGTAGTCGTATACGAAGGCCGCATAATCGGCGAAGGCTGGCATAAAAAATACGGCGGTCCTCACGCCGAAGTAAACGCCATCAACAGCGTGACAGACAAAAGCCTGTTGCCACACAGTACAGTATATGTAAACCTGGAACCCTGCTCACACACCGGCAAAACGCCGCCTTGCGCTGATATGCTGATCCGTGAAAACGTAAAGCAGGTTGTAGTAGCCAACCTCGACTCCAACCCGCTGGTAGCCGGCGAAGGGATCAAAAAGCTCCGCGCCGCCGGCGTAGAAGTAGTAACCGGCGTGATGGATAAAGAAGGTCGTGACCTCAACAAACGTTTCTTCACCGTTATGGAAAAACAACGCCCCTACATAATATTGAAATGGGCGCAAACTGCCGATGGCTTCGTAGCCCGCGAAAACTACGACTCACGCTGGATCAGCAACACTCACTCGCGCCAACTCGTACACAAATGGCGCAGCGAAGAAGACGCCATACTTGTAGGTAAACTCACTGCCCAATACGACAACCCACAATTGAATGTACGCGACTGGTCAGGCCGCAACCCCACGCGCGTGGTAATAGACCGCTTCCTCAAACTGGGCGACAGGCTCCACCTGTTCGACGGCTCGCAGCCAACCCTGCGCTATAATCTGCTGAAACACGAAGAGCATACGAACCTCACATTGGCCCGCCTGCCCGAAGCCGACTTTCTCCCAAACCTCCTCCACGACCTCTACAGCCGCAAGCTCCACTCCGTTATCGTTGAAGGCGGAGGCCAAACGCTCAACGCCTTTATCGAAGCCGGCCTCTGGGACGAAGCCCGCGTATTCCAATCGCACCAAACCTTTGGTAAGGGCATACAGGCGCCACTCCTGCAACAAGCCACTGCCGTTGAGCACATAACGCTGCATACCGATACACTAACCATCTATAAGCCAACGCAACCGATAGCACATCATCACACGTCGGTGAGCTAACCACGAAAGCGAATTGAGCTTTCTACGAAAGCACACAGCCCTAATCTCAATCTACTTTTGAGGCATGAAAACAATATTTATCACCGGCGCCTCAGCGGGGCTGGGTAAAGCTGCCGCGAAATTATTCGCCGCCAAAGGCTGGAACGTAATCGCCACCATGCGCACACCTGATGCCGCGCAGGACCTCAAGACAGTAAACAATATAACTCTGCTGCCGCTCGATGTCACGCGCATCGATCAGATAGACGATGCCGTTAAGAACGCCACGGCAAAGCACAAGATCGACGTCGTGCTCAACAACGCCGGCTACGGACTGATGGGGCCCTTCGAAAGCACGGACGACAGCCAGATCACACGCCAAATAGACACCAATCTATCAGGCGTACTGCGGGTTACAAAAGCATTTACGCCACACCTCCGGGAAAACGGCGGCGGGTTATTCGTAAACATCACATCCATTGGTGGTCGTGCGGCGTTTCCGTTCTCTGCTGTCTACCATGCTACCAAATGGGCGCTTGAAGGGTTCAGTGAAAGCCTGGCGTTTGAACTCTCCCAGTTCAACATCCGGGTAAAGACAGTCGCTCCCGGTGGCATCATATCTGACTTCGCCGAACGGTCACTCGATACCAGCAGCCATCCTGCATACGACAATACATTCGGACACATGATCTCGGTAGCCCGCAGCGGCAAATCGGTATTCCAGTACTCGACAGCGGAGCACATCGCCGAAGAAGTGTACAACGCCGTAATTGATGATACTGACCGTCTGCGCTATACCGCCGGCCCCGATGCTACTGCCATGTATGCCGAACGGCTCAAAATCGGCGATGAAGCTTTCCGGAAAATGATAGCCACCCAATTACTACCGTGATTATTTTTGCAGTATGGCATCAAAAGATCTCGGCGGCATAATCTACTCCAGTTATACAAAGGTAAACTGGTCGGGCGAGGACTTTATAACGGAGCACGCAGTAGGATATATTATTCGCGGGGGCCTGTCGATTATTGATGGCGAGTACACCAAAGAGTATCGGGACGGTGACACCATGTTCTTTCGTAAAAACAACCTGGCAAAGTTTGTAAAGCACCCTGCAGTGAATGGCGACTTCTTTGCTATAACTGTAAAGCTGGAACAAGATGCATTGCTGCAGCATGCCAACGGCCAGGCTGGTAAACAAATAACCCAGCCCACAGGTGCCGTACTTCCTTTACCTACAGCAGCTCTGTTGAAAAGCTATTTCGATTCACTCATCCCCTATTTCGACGCCGATGTTCATGGCGACCTTATTGCTGCCAAGAAGCAGGAGCTCATCCTGCTCTTGCTGCGGCAGGATGCCTCGTTCGGCAACATACTGTTCGACTTTGGCGCACCCGGCAAGATAGATCTCGAAGCATTTATGAAGCGTAACTTCCGTTATAACGTTACACAGGACAAGCTTGCTTTCCTCACCGGCCGCAGTCTCGCTACCTTCAAACGCGACTTCGAAAAAGCCTTCGGTACCAGCCCCAATAAATGGATACAGGAGCAACGTCTGCGCGACGCCTATTACCTCATCCATGACAGGAAAGTCCGACCTTCGGATGCATATCTGCAGGTAGGGTTTGAAAGTCTTTCGCATTTCTCATATGCGTTCAAGCAGTACTTTGGCAAGAACCCCAGCGAGATCAGCGTAAAGGCATAAAAAGAAAGCCTTTTCCCTGTTCATAAACGGCACTTGTTAAAGTGCGTTCTTTTATGCTAATTTGATATAGGAGTCCATCTATTCCGCTTACAGGAAAGCTGAATGGATGGACTTTTTCTGTTCGTAACCATATATAAGATGTCTGCACTATAAATTGAAATAATTTACCCCATGCGTTACATAGCCGGATTATTCCTTCTGATTATCGCCACCTGCTGCTGCTTTAATCAGGGCGAGCGCAAAAGAATCAGACCTCTTACCGACATCGAGGTTCGCAGGCTTAAACTGGATTCGGCTCATTTCACTGAATCGGCGCAGGCACTCGCTAAAAAAACAAAGATTATCCTCGACTCACTCGGCGATCTGTCTCTGAAACAAAAAAGAGCTTTGGCCGGATTGCTGTTGATCGTATCCGACGTATCCTCCTTGAGTCCCGGAGATGGGCAGTACCCAGATTATAAAGACAGCATAGCAGGTTCTGTCAACAAGTATTTCAAAAAAGCTAAAGTTCTTTCCGGTGTGAAATACGATGACTGCCTGTATTGGGAGATCGAATATGTAAATGCGTTGCGGGCGTGCCAATTCAACAAAAAGAAGGAATCAGAATGTCCTCAGGCGTGGGCTGCTTCTGTTGCTGCGATCAATTGTGCGGAGAACAGGATGAAGGATAAAGTGAATAGAGTTAGTGAATTAATGAATCAGATAAAATAGAAAACTAGACAACATGGAAAGCTCTAATTTTTTCACAAAGTCGATCATTGGGATTGAGACATTGCTAATGGTGATCCTATCTATCTACTTCACTGCCGACCTTATTCGATTCTTCTCCAGATTAAATAAAGGAAAAGAAGACACCGCTAATAGCAACAAAAATAACTTGACTAAGATCCTCGTCCTTACAGCTATTCTCATCATAGGCGGGATCGTAATATACATACGCACGGTTTCACATGAAAGTCATGAAGGTAAAATCACCGTCGATCCATTACTCTATATAAGTTTTGCTTTTATAATACTCTTCGCAATCATAGGATATGTTTCAATGTCCCTAATTGAACGTTACAAATCGTTTAGGGACGAAAACAAGAAAAAGGAATTAAGAATCCTCATAGCCGTTCTATTTCTTTATATCATATTAGGCGTATTTATCTTTTACCTGATCGGATGCCTCGCACTTTGTGATCTGTACCCTTTGCAATACCTTATATTCTGGAGTTCTTTGATTGCAACGTTTTTATCCACTGTTTTTGCCGACGATCAAAATCAACGCGTCAAGAATGGAACCTTCGGCGCCCTGGCATCAGGCGGTATAACGGCAGTGGTGGTGCTTATTCAAAAGACTGATGCCACATCAGTTGAATTATTGTTATTTTCCTTCTATGGCTCAACCCTTGGAGGCCTTTTCGGTTGGTTGGTATTTGCTCTGATCGCCGCACTTATTTTCTATCGTTATGGGCTATTATTTCCTTTCGTCGAACTGATCACCAATGGATTTGGGAAATTCAGAGATCAGATAATACTCCTGGAGAACGCGCCCTCAATCGACAAACTTCAGATTTGGATGCAACGGTTTAATATAGAAATCCGGGGAAGGTTGTGTATTCTCGAAAACACGGCTTGTGATTGCAAAGCCGACGATGATTGCAAAAAGATTTTACTGACCGCCATCTACAAACAAATGGTCAGGATTATTTTAATGGGCATGACAGAACAGTTCAACTTAATATTTGCCACAGTCCAGTTTAGAGCTACTATCATTAGATTCAAGAAAAAAGATGGAGATTTTAAGGACAGTGACCGTGAAAAATTTGAGAATGGCATGCATGACTTCGAATTATCATATTATGGTAGTGCTCGGCGGTTTAAGGAAAGACCATTTGACAAGGAGACAAAAGCTTATAAGATGGTTGATGGCGAAATAGTTGTGGGTAGTAAGACCTTTGACGCCACTGATGGTACTGTTGCTTCAAGAGAATCCACAGATAGATATATAAGTTTTACATTATTTAGATTGACAAAAAACAGCGTGCTGTCGGTGGATTGGGGGCAGGAAGCAACGAAACAGAAACTAGAAATTCTTGAAGACCGGATAAATGAAAACCTTGTCCCTCTGTTAATGGAATTAATGTCAAAAATTGAAGCCGAAGAAAAAATCGAAGCTGAACAAAAGAAAAAGGATGTCGAAGCCGAAGAGGCTAAAAAAGCCGAAGAGGTTGAAAATGCCAGAAGAGAAGAAGGAGCCAGAAAAGTAGAAGAAGCTAAAAGAGCCGAAGAAGAAGCCAAAAAAACCGAAGACCCCAAAAATCCCGAAGGAGGAGATTAAAAAACAATAATTTTATTCCCACATTGCCGTTGAAATATTATCCACAAAACTTCAGAAGCATTGCACCAATACCTCCTTTCGGCACTTGAGTGTGCGGTTCCCCGCCGCAGCGCCTTTTATATATCTATTCCGATCACAACAGGGCTCAATTTTCTTACGTGGTATAAAGCAACGGGAAAGTCGCTGGATAAAAAGTCATACAGCAGCGCTCATTACAAGGAAGTCGTCGTGACAAATGTGGAGAAGGCAAGTAAAAATATCCTGCTGCTCAGAGACCGACACCCTGGCAAAATCATCATCGAACCTACCTCGCTGGAGGTCCCGGATTGGACACAGGAGCAATACCTCGACTTCTGGGGAGACGTTATCAAAAAATTCATCAACCGGGTTTATCTCAGCCCGGGCTGGAGTTATAGCCGGGGCTGTGCGTTTGAATTTCTGACCGCTGTGGAAAACGGAATTGAATTGTTCGATATCAATGAAGAGCCGATATCTGTATTCGAAGGAAGTAACCTCATCAAAAAAGCCGTTTCCGAATATACCTCTCTCGACCTCGACTCGGAATTTTTAAGTAATATTGCCGCCAGGCTAGATTCCATCAGTTCCGCGCATGAAAAACCTCCACTTCAAAGATGACATTCTTACCGATTTAAGCCTGAAAGGGAACATCGCTCAATTCATCAGTTTTTCACCACAACTTGAACTCAGGCACTTTAATTTATTCAATGCCAACGCCTTTAAAGAATTAGCCGATAACATCGCTGTTGCGATCGACAGATCTTCCGAAAAGCGCGTAAACGTCAGAAGCTTCCATCCCGAGCAGCCGAAAGGCCATCCATTTGTCTACGGCCTGCAAAAAGTAGACGACGTACTCGACGTTCTGAACAAAAGAAGCTCAGAAGGCCTCTATACAATCATAAACGAAACGATCGACACAAACGACGGCGGAGTTTCCGGAGTTGTATTGGGAGATATTATCGAATTTACCCCAAAAGACACTCCGAAAGGCGTCGACAAAGACGGCGTCTGCAGTCTTCCCAGACAACTCGGTTCGCATATTATTAAAACCGTTTACGGATTTGAACCGTCTCTTCCCTTCCCCTCCTCAACAAGAGTTGAGTTCAGTATACACCCGGTAAGAAGAGGTATCCGGAATGAGCATACCATTCTGTGGGAACTGGAAGAATTTGAAAATCCGCATACAAATTCACAGATCTCCTGGCCGAACAACTTCAGCAAACACATAGGCGATAAAGTATTCGGATTGCTTATTGCCCATCACTCCGGATTCAACGTTCCAAGAACAAATGTTTTTGCAAGAACCGTCGCCCCGTTCATCTTTGGAAGCGATACCGGATTACACGAGTCATGGATCCGTACAGCACCGTTTGATAGAACACCCGGCAAATTTTCGACCTTCTTTGGATGGCATGATCCGTTCGTTCTTCTATCGAAAGAAGACCCTGACCATGACAAGATAGCCTCCGTATTATCACAGCAGTCCGTAAACGCGGTATACTCGGGTTCGCTTATCACGGATGAAAATAATAACCCTATCATCGAAGGCGTGGCCGGTAAAGGAGATGAATTTATGGTGGGCCACCAGGACATTGCCAATATCCCGGCAACGGTACTTTCTAAAATAACCGAAGTCTTTCGAACAGCACTGCAGAAATTCGGCCCGCTGGAAATGGAGTGGGTTTATGATGGAGAGAAAGTATGGATCGTCCAGCTTCACATTCTGAAGGAAAAAATCAAAGGCGGAAACATAATCTATCCTGGAGAGGCCTCACACTATCACGACTTTTTTGTGAGCGAAGGTCTGGAAGCGCTCAGAAACAAAATTGCAGAAGTGAAGGGAAAAGATATCGGGATTACATTACACGGAAACGTAGGCATCACCAGTCATTTTGGCGACGTGCTCAGAAAAGCGAAAATTCCATCGCTGATTATTCGCTAGAAACATCGAAATCACGAAAAGCCTGGGGCGAAATCTCCGGGCTTTCTTTTTTCAGCCCTTTTGCTCGAACCAACGCCCCTCTCATGCCGTTTTATTGACATTCCCACATCTCAAACCGTATATGACACCCGAAAAAGTCAACATCTCCGAAAAACTAAGTCTCTTTTCCGATTACTGGAACCCGCGCATAGTCGGTGAGCTGAACGGCCAGCACGTAAAGGCTGTAAAATTCCAGGGGGAGTTCGTATGGCACCACCACGAGCACGAAGACGAGATGTTTCTGGTTATAAAGGGGAAATTAAAGATGGAATTCCGCGACCGAACCGTGGAAGTAAACGAAGGGGAGTTTATAATTGTGCCCCGGATGGTAGAGCACAGGCCGGTGGGCGACGAAGAAGTACACATACTGTTATTCGAACCTGCCTCTACCCTCAACACCGGTAATGTGCAGGATGAGCGCACCCGCGAAACGCTTCAACGCATATAACAAGACCTACAACAATATAGATAACGATATAACACGTATAGATTATGGCCGAAGAACTGATCATTGCCGCCAACGCCGATAAACAGGAACGATATAAAACCCTGCTGCCGCAGATCAAAGCGCTTACCGACGGTGAGCCCGATCTCGTAGCCAACCTCTCTAACATCGCTGCGGCACTGAAGCAAACCATGAACTTCTTCTGGGTGGGCTTCTACCTGGTAAAGAATAACGAGCTGGTGCTGGGTCCCTTTCAGGGCCCGATAGCCTGCACCCGTATTGCCTTTGGCAAAGGAGTGTGTGGCACAACATGGAAAGAAAAGAAGACCATACTCGTTCCCGATGTAGAAGCGTTCCCGGGGCACATAGCCTGTAACTCGGCATCGAAGTCGGAAATAGTATTGCCCGCCTTTAAGAACGGCGAAGTATTTCTTGTGCTCGATGTAGACAGCGATTCCCTTAACGACTTCGACGAGACCGACGAGAAAGCGCTTGAACAAGTAATGCGCACTATTGAAACGCTGATCTGAACTTTCGCCTACGCATGATTAAAAACGATCTTCACGCCTTCTATCGTGACCGCAAGGACAATTTTGCCGCGTCTCACGCACAGATAAAAAAACAGATCAATACCATCAGCAACCTGCGCCTGCTTACCGCAGCAGCCATACTGGTGCTGTTATACCTGGCCCTTTCTAAAAACGGCACGCTGGCCTATGGCCTGTTGCCGTTGCTGGCCGTCTTCCTGTTTTTGGTGCGCAAGCATGCCGAACTGTTCGACAACGGTACCCATACCGAAAACCTGGTTAAGATCAATGAGGCCGAGGAGAAAGGTCTGAAAGGCGATCGCTCGTCGTTCATGACCGGCACTGAATTCATAGATCCTCAACATCCCTATACGCACGACCTGGATATCTTTGGCGACGGCTCGCTGTTCCAGGCCATGAACCGCTGCAACACCCACGACGGGAAGCAGAAATTCGCTCACCGCCTGGGCCATCCGTTACAAACAGCCGCCGGCATACACGAGCAGCAGGAAGCCATACGCGAGCTTGCCACCAAAACAGACTTCCGCCAAAACCTGGAAGCGGCGGGCAAAGCCCTGGACGAACAGCCCAAAGACCGCGAGCAACTGCTGCAATGGATTACACAACCGGCGTTCCTTTACCCCAAGCCTGCCTACAGGTATACGCTGCTGATCTTTCCTATCCTTACCATAGCGATGGTAGTAGGTGCCTTCTTCTCTCCGATATTCAAGGCATACGCCATACTCTGCGTTATCGGCCAGTTCGGCCTTACCGGCATACACGTGCAGCGGATAAATGCATTTCATGAATACATAAGCCGCAAAAAGTACATACTCGAAAAGTATGCCCGACTTCTGTACTATCTCGAGAAGGAAAAATTCTCCTCTCCACTATTGCAAAAGCTGGCCGGCAGCGCTCAGGAAGCACACGTTAGCGTAAAGCACCTGGCCTCGTTGGTAAGCTCGCTAAACGCACGCCTCAACTTCCTCACCACACTGGCTACCAACGGCCTGTTTCTGTACGACATGCAGTATGTATATCGTCTCGAGAAATGGAAAGACAAACATGCGGCACAGCTTCAGCAATGGCTTGACGCCGTAAGCGATACAGAAGTGCTGAGCAGCCTGGGTACCTTTGCCTTCAATAACCCCGGCTTTAATTACCCTGACGTTAATCCGCAGCTGGCTTTGTCTGCTAAAGAACTGGGCCACCCGCTTATACCCGCCGACGAATGTGTTACTAACGACATCGCCATGGGTAACGGGCCCGGTGTATTGATCGTAACCGGCGCAAACATGGCGGGTAAGAGCACTTTCCTGCGCACGCTGGGCATAAATGTGATCCTCGCCCTCAACGGCGCGCCCGTGGCAGCAGCAGCATTCAGCTGTCCCATCGTATCGTTGCGAACAGGAATGCGTACGGCAGACTCATTAAAAGATCACCAATCGTATTTCTACGCCGAGCTGAACCGCCTCAAGACTATTATGGATGAGCTGCGCAGCGATAAGCCGCTGCTTATACTGCTAGATGAGATCCTCAAAGGCACAAACTCTACCGATAAACAAGCCGGCTCCATGGCCCTTGTTAAACAACTGCTGCCACACCCCTGCCTCGGCATCATAGCTACGCACGACCTGGCGCTGGGCGTACTGGAGCAGGAATATCCCGGCCGGATAGCCAACTACTGCTTCGAAGCAACCATCGAAAACGAGCAGCTCTCGTTCGACTATAAACTCAAGCCCGGTCTCGCTCAGAAAATGAATGCCACCTTCCTCATGAAGAAGATGGGCATCATACCGCGCTAAAAAAGAAAAGGGTGTTACAGTTTGTAACACCCTAACGGCCTTAAACCCTTCGAAGCTATTTCCTGCGGCCGTTTATTCTATCAGACTTTACCTTGTATGTCTTCAGCAGCGGCGAAGCCTGCCGACCGAACGTGCTCCCGCTTTTAGTAATCGGTCCATAGAAATAAGCATATCCTTTATCGCCGGCGGCAAAGTTGCCATCGGTCTCGTTATAACCCATACTCTTCTCGTTGGTGCCAAGCAGATACGGTACGGCTACTGTGCCCTCAAAATACTGAACCACGATGTAATATTCGTCGTCCTTCAGATCAGTGCCGATAACGTAGCTCTCGAAGCCTGTGTCATGCGCGCTTACCACATCCTGGCTCATATCGGCATTGGTAATGGCATCGTTATCCATCGTTACATTGTACGCCAGGTAAAGATCCAGGTCGGCCTGGTCTATATCCTTGCCGGCACCCAGATCCCAGGTAAGGTCTACCTGCATTCCCGCAGCCGGCGTCACGTCATTGTCGGTGATTGTAAAGGTATGTGTCAGCTTCTCGGAACCGACCAGCGTCAGGTTTGTTGCAGATGTAATGGTGAAGATCACCGTCTCGTCGGCAGTCTCGATGATATTTTCATCAATTATAGTGAAATACACATCGGTCGACGTATTACCAGCCTTGATAACAACAGGCGAGGCCGTGGCAAGCGTATAGTCTCCATTAAGCGATGCGGTTCCTGAAATATCGAACGCTATCTCGGTATCGGTAGAAACAGCCTTGCTCAGGCTTATGGTCACCGTTTGCTGACCGGCATCTTCAGCAGCGGTGGCGGTTATGGCCGTAAAGCCTATAGTGGCAGGAGTCTTATCATCATCATCGCCACAGCTGAACATAATCATGCTGCACGCGAAGACCAGCGCAAGTCTTAACAGATTTCTCATTGTTACTTCAATTTAAGTAACGCTAAGAAAAGAGGTTGTTAGATGTTTTGTAAATGAAAGAGACAACCCGGGACTTTTATGCGATGAAATCATCCTATTGATGACCGCCACCACAGGTGTCAATGAAAGGGCGATTCGATTCCAAATCAATTAACGAACGCAACATCATTAAGGAATTTCTTTGCATCCCCACCTCTTAGCTCGATCATTTCCTTCACCTGGTTAACCATGCTCTTAAAGTCCTCGATCTCCTTCGCTGAAAGATGCCGCTCTCGAATATATGTTAATTGTCTTAATGCCTCATCGAAATCGCATGGGCATTCTGTTTGATAGTTGATGTTTACTCGGTCACTCCCGTCTCTTGAATAGATCACAACCTTGCCCACTTGCTCATGGCAGTATTTTCCGATCGCTAACAAATTTTTAGGCAGGTTTCTATAGTTCGTGTCATGAACTTCCATAGAGACCATGCGTTCCGAATTTCCCGTACTTCGATTTCGTTCAAATCGATAATAGATACCAAGTCGGCTAACGAATGGATTGACACCTATTATATGCAGCTCGATAACATAACCATGCTTATTCAACCGTTGAAAAAGATCTATAAAATGCTGTACAGAGCCTCCGAATGTGGAGTCTATAATCAAGTTTCGCCTCTCTTCAATCGCCTCATCCCGGAGACGAATACTCCAGTCGGTTGCATCTGGATTTACAAGATACCCCGCAAGGGCATTGCTTTCAGGGTCATTCAATAATTGCCGATAGTACGGATTTATCCACCGGAGTTCATCGGTATTGATAATAATCTCAGAATCCGTTTGAAGATTGACGCGTAATTTTGTTTTGCCCGAGCCTGGTTGAGCCCCTAAAAAATAGGCAACTGGAAAACTGGATGACCTCTGAGCCTCCTGCAATTCACTCTGAATAAATTCCCGATAGTAAAATTGATGGTCTTCTTCAGAAAGCAAATACGGAACTTGCTGCTCAGTTACAGATGCCCTTGCCCCCATCAGATTACGCAGCTTCTTCCAAGGCTAGCACCTGTTTCAATTCCAGTTCGTACTTTTTAATGTCTTCAACCTTTTGAGAGTAGGTCAAAGCATAAAGGCTCCTTTTTGCTTTGCTGATTTCATTAAACCGGGCGTGATACTTTAGGGCATGATCAGCTAGATCACTTTTCTTAGCCTTCATCACCAAACGAACATATTCGCCGGACAACTGACTTAACAAAGAAACAATCAGCTCGTCAATCACGAACTTTTCAAAACCTAAACTATCGTTTCTAAAATTTTCCACTGAATTTATTGGGTTCTCTGAATAATATGAAGATACCAAGAATTGGTATCCCTTCAGATATAAAGTCTGATGAAAATGCCGATACTCACAAAAAAGGTCTCCCAATTGAATTTGAGAGACCTTTTTTCCTACTTAGTTATATTTCAAGGAGCTGACATTGTCTAGTCTACACAGTCGTCCGGCTGCACACCATCACGATTGCACAGGCACCTTCACGATCTCAGCTAGCTTGCTTACAGCATAGTCTACGTCTGCCTCTGTGTTGTATTTGCTGAACGAGAAACGCACTGCGCCCCGTTGCGATTCAGGATATAATGCACCCAGTACGTGCGAACCGGTAGTTGCTCCGCTCGAGCAGGCACTGCCGCCCGATGCAGAGATACCCTGTAGATCGAGGTTGAACAACAGCATGCCGTTCTCTTCAGACTCCGGCAGGCTTACGCTCAGAACCGTGTAGAGACTGCGTTGCAGATTGGCAGAATCACCATTGAAAGCTACGCCCGGTATCTGCTCACGCAATTGATTTATCATGCGGCTTTTCAAACCTTGTATGTGAGCCGTGTGCTCGTCCATTTCGCGATAAGCGATCTCCATTGCTTTAGCAAGGCCGATGATGCCGTACGTATTTTCTGTACCACCACGCATGTTACGCTCCTGTGCACCACCGTGAATGAACGGATGCAGCTTGCGGTCTTTGCGGATGTACATAAACCCGACACCTTTTGGACCGTGGAATTTATGAGCAGCGGCAGTCATACCACAAACGTGCAGACTCTTCATATCATGGCGATAATGGCCTACCGTCTGTACCGTGTCTGAATGGAAGAAAGCATCATACGATTTACAAAGCTCACCCACACGCTGAATATCCAGCAGGTTTCCGAGCTCGTTGTTAGCATGCATCAGCGACACCAGCGCTTGCGGATGAAGACGCAACAGACGCTCCAGGTCTTCCAGGTCTGCGTGGCCATTCTCATCCATGCGAACCATCACGGACTTTACGTCGCGTGTCCTGACTATCGTTTCGATGGTATGCGTTACCGCGTGGTGCTCGATGGGTGTCGAGATAATTGTTTTGATGCCGTAAGTATCTACAGCTGTGTTAAGGATGGCGTTGTCCGCCTCCGTGCCGCCCGATGTGAAGATCACCTCGCCTGCAGTGCAGTTGAGCAGCTCGGCTATTTTTTTACGCGCTGATTCGATAGCCGCCTTCACCTTACGCCCGTGAGCATGGGTGGACGAAGGGTTACCGAAATCTTCCAGCATAAAGGGCTTCATAGCTTCAAAAACCTCCGGGTCCAGCGGAGTGGTCGCAGCATTATCCAGGTAAATTCTCATTTGGCAATAACAATTGTAAGACAAAGTTAATATGCATTTTTCAGAAGTTGTGTCAAACGTCCGTATTGTTTTGCAAAACCTGTTTTTTACTTCCGCAAACCATTTAAATGCACCGTTAAGCCTGTTTTCAGTACACAGTCTGTCAACGAAAACCTCTATCACCAAGTCGTTTGCGAAGATCGATACACACAAGTTCTCTGTATGCAATACTATCTGCAACGTCAACTCTATCGGTCCTGTAGATGTACACAACAGGCCTTGGTATTAAACAAAAAGCCCGCGGCGTTGGTGCCACGGGCTTTCAATAAATATATACAGGAATACGTTTGCTTACCCGGCAATGATCTCCTTGATATCGGAAATGATCTTCTTCGCCAGGTTCTCCGCCTTCGCTTCAAGATCCGACTCCGAGTATATACGAATGATCGGCTCGGTATTCGATTTGCGCAAATGCACCCACTCCTTATCGAACTCTATCTTCACGCCATCTTCTGTATTGATGGGCTGGTTCTTATACTTCTTCTTTACAGCCTCCAGCACACGGTCTACGTTGATATCAGGCGTAAGCTCGATCTTGTTCTTCGAGATAACGTAGTTGGGATAGCTAGCACGCATGCGCGACACCGAAATATCGGATTTCGCCAGGTGCGTCAGAAACAGCGCTATACCCACCAGCGCATCACGGCCGTAATGCAGCTCAGGGTAAATGATGCCTCCGTTGCCTTCACCACCGATAACTGCGTTGTTCGCCTTCATCTGGTTTACCACGTTCACCTCGCCTACTGCTGCGGCAAAGTACTGTCCGCCGGCCTTCTCGGTTATATCGCGAAGAGCCCGTGTTGACGACAGGTTAGACACTGTGTTGCCTCCTTTACCGGTTGCCTTCAGCACGTAGTCAGCCACGGCAACAAGCGTATATTCTTCACCGAACGGTGTACCGTCTTCCGAAATAAGTGCCAGGCGATCCACGTCAGGGTCTACAACAATACCCAGATCATACTTACCCTTGTTGATCTCACGGCAAATATCCGTAAGGTGCTCAGGCAGCGGCTCAGGGTTGTGAGGGAAGTGGCCTGTAGGCTCACAGTAAAGTTCCTTTACCGATACACCCATTGCCTTCAGCAGCATCGGCACCGCCAACCCACCTGACGAGTTTACAGCATCTACCACCACATTAAAGCGCTTGTTGCGTACAGCCTCGACGTCTACGAGCGGTAGCTTGAGGATCTGATCGATATGCTTTTGCAGATAATCATCGCGACGCTCGTATTTGCCAAGTTTCGTTACCGGGGCAAACTCGAAAGCCTCGTTGGCGGCCAGTCGCAGCACTTCTTCACCGTCTTTGCCGGAGATAAACTCACCTTTATCGTTAAGCAACTTGAGTGCATTCCACTGTCCGGGGTTATGGCTCGCGGTAAGGATAATGCCGCCAGCTGCCTGCTCTATTGGCACGGCTATTTCTACAGTCGGGGTGGTGGAAAGTCCGAGATCTATAACATCGATGCCCAGGCCCTGTAACGTAGACGTCACCAAAGCGCTGACCATCTCACCAGAGATGCGTGCATCGCGCCCGATAACAATACGGGCCGTTTCGCGCCCACCTTTTGCCCATGTGCCAAAGGCGGCCGCAAACTTTACCACATCCACCGGCGTCAGGTTATCACCGGTCTTGCCGCCTATCGTTCCACGAATACCTGAAATTGATTTTATTAAAGCCACTAGAATCGTTTTGGGTTAGAGAATCATTTTACTAAAAACTTATACCGCTCATCCTTTGCCCGCTATGGCTATAAAGAAAGAAGGCTTCCGTAAGGGGAGAGCCAACAAAGATAAAAAGAATATAAACGCCCGTATCAGTCGCCCAATAGCAGCTTGCTAACTTCGTGTTGCTCTGTGCTATTATTTCTCCGCATGGTGTGTATATACACACATCAATCCCTGATTCCGGGTATTTCCCTTCCAAATCGGCTGAACTTCTCCCGGATTTATCGATTTTTACACTTCATATTTTATATCAGCCCGTGTTATGAAAAAAGCCTTATCTGCTCCGGATCCCAACCGTGAAACCAAGCTCAAAGCCTTTGACCGCCTGCTTACTGTTATGGACGAGCTCCGCGAAAACTGCCCGTGGGACAAAAAACAAACGCTGGAAAGCCTCCGCCACCTTACCATCGAAGAAACATACGAGCTCTCCGACGCCATTCTGGAAGGAGACCTCAACGAGATAAAGAAGGAGATCGGCGATGTAATGCTTCACCTCGTGTTCTACGCACGCATAGCCTCCGAAAAGAAAGCATTCGATATAACGGATGTCATAAACGCCCTCTGCGATAAGCTTGTCGAACGTCATCCGCACATCTATGGCGACGTAATCGCCGAGGATGAGACGGCCGTAAAAGCAAACTGGGAAAAGATAAAACTCAAGTCAGGTAATAAGTCCGTGCTGGAAGGTGTACCCACATCGTTACCCGCGCTGGTAAAAGCTATCCGCATACAGGACAAGGCTCGTGGCGTAGGGTTCGACTGGCAGGTTAAAGAACAGGTATGGCAAAAGGTAGAAGAAGAAATGCAGGAGTTTAAAGCCGAATTCAATACAACTGCCAACAGCCCCGTGAACAAAGAGAAAGCTATGGCTGAATTTGGCGACCTGCTGTTCTCACTGGTCAACTACGCGCGCTTTATCGATATAGATCCCGAAGAAGCCCTTGAGCGCACCAATAAAAAGTTTATCAAACGCTTTCAGTATCTCGAAACAGAATCGGCCAAAGACGGCAAGACACTTGGCGAGATGACCCTGCCCGAAATGGACGAATACTGGGAGAAAGCCAAATCGCTTTAAACAATTCTTATATGTTTAAACGTATTTCCGGGCTAAACATAGCATCGGTTTGGTAAAGCTATGTTTCCTTTTTAGGGAAAACTTCCCAGCAGGAGATTTATTACGGGGACTTTGCCACGGAACATACAGACCATAAATTGTTAACAGTCAAATTTTCGCGACGCTATCCCCCTGTATACAATCCCTATACAAGGGTGAAATATGCATTCCGACCGCTACAGGGGGGCGAACGCTCGTTCATTTCAGAGTAAAAACTTGCATGCATACCTCAGTCTGGTAAAACGAACGAATAAGCCCCAGCCGCCACCCTACTTTTGCAGGGTACAAATACTGTTGAAATGGCGTTGAAGAAACGAGTCCGCGATCTCATCATAGGAGAAGACAAATTCATCGAATCGCATGGCGAGTTCAAGCGCGCGATGCTGTCTGGTCAGTTTGCGCTGATCGGTATGATACTGGTCACCTTCTACCTCGCCTTCGACTTCTCGATGGGTGTATACGAAACACTGCCCATCTATGCCACAGCTATATTCTTCCTGGCCATAACGCTCTTCATCCACCGCCAGGGCGATCACGAGCTTGCCAACTATATATTACTGCCCACAGTCAACATCACGATATATCTCTTTGCCTCCAGCGAGTCGCTCAATTCGGGCATAAGCATATTCTTTGTAACAACCGCCATCGCGGCCTTTGCCGTATTCAGCTATAAAAAGCGGCTGCACTCTATATTGTTTGCTGCCTTTACATACTTCCTGTTCGTACTGGCATACTTTGTAGACTTCAGCATACTCCCGCGCCGCGAATATGCAGACGACATGATGCTGTTTACATTTATCGTAAACTTCACGGTAGCGCTGCCCATAACCGTGATGGGCGTATATTTATTGATCAGCCTCAATCACTACAACGCCCTCCAGCTTGTGCAAAGCAACGAGCAGTTGATGAAGACCAACGCTGAGCTGGACCGCTTCGTTTACAGCACCTCGCACGACCTCCGCGCCCCACTTACATCGCTAATGGGTCTCATAAACATTGCCGACCAAAACGCCGATCCGCAGGAAGTAAAACGGTACCTCGGCATGATGCGCGAACGGGTACACTCGCTCGATAAATTCATCAAAGACATAACCGATTACTCGCGCAACAATCGCCTAGAGATCTCCCGCGAAAAAGTAAAGCTCACCGACCTCGCTACCGAAGTATGGGAAAGCCTCAAGTTCGCCCCCGACGCCGAGAACATCAACTTCCAGGTAGACATTCCCGATGAGATCGTAGTAGAGTCTGACAAGAACCGGCTGAAAGTTATCATCAGCAACCTGGTCTCTAACGCCATCCGCTACCACGACCGCCGTAAAGAAGCCCAGTTTATCCGCCTTCGTGCCCAGGTAAACGGCCGCGTATTCTATCTGAAAGTAGAAGACAACGGTCAGGGCATAGCCCCCGAATATCACACCAAAATATTCGACATGTTCTACCGCGCCAACGAGCAATCCAAAGGCTCAGGCCTCGGGCTATATATCGTAAAAGAAGCCCTGATCAAATTATCCGGCTCCATTCATCTCGAATCGTCGCTGGGCATAGGCTCTACCTTTACTGTAAAGTTACCGAAGCGTTAACAGGCTGGCTTTTTTCCAATCCTGCAGCCGTACAAGGACTGAACGTCCAACAAAATATTATTCTGTTTTGGGGTTATTTCTACTCGTTCAGGTGTTATCTTGAGACATCTTTTGGCCTGGCATTCTCCGGGTCAATTCCGGGCGTATCAGCCAATTTTTAATTAAAAGTGATGGGCAATTAAGTGGAGCGTGAGTGGAGGATGAGTGGAGACAGAGTGGAGGAACAGTGGAGAATCCATAGGTTATCTACGGGGTATCTACGGCTTATCCATAGGGTATCTATGAAGTATACAGGACTCAGCGCTATGTCTGACGGAGAGTTGGCAACCGAAGAATATTTGGTTTTGTGGTAACAGGGGGACCGGAGAACGTTCCTGAACGACAATCCAGATAAGCTCGTGTGTGGGCGTGTTTACGTTCTTTTTAACGTTGCCAGGGCAGTTTTAAAAATTTTCCAATGCCCGTGGTGGTGCGTTTTCTAATATTATCTTTGCCTCCCTATGGCAAACCCGCAAGAAGACAACCTGTTTAAAAACGTTATCTCCCACGCTAAGGAGTATGGCTTTATTTTTCCTTCCAGTGAGATCTACGACGGCCTGAGCGCTGTGTATGATTACGGCCAGAACGGAGCCGAGCTGAAAAACAATATCAAGGAATATTGGTGGAAGTTCATGACCCTCCTTCATGACAACATCGTCGGGATTGATTCTGCCATTTTTATGCACCCCACTACGTGGAAGGCTTCAGGACACGTCGATGCCTTTAACGATCCGATGATCGATAACAAAGATTCCAAGAAACGCTATCGCGCCGACGTACTGATCGAAGACGCAGTAGCCAAGCTGGAAGAAAAGATAAAGAAGGAAGTAGAGAAAGCCGAGAAGCGCTTCGGTGAGTCGTTCGATAAAGCGATGTTCATCTCTACGAACCCCAAAGTACAGGAATATCAGAAGCAGATCGAAGCCGTCAATATCCGGCTCGGAAACGCTATGACAGCCGGCGACATGGCCGAGATGAAAAAGATCATCGAAGACCTGGAGATAGCTGACCCTATATCGGGCACACGCAACTGGACGGACGTACGCCAGTTTAACCTGATGTTCTCTACCGAGATCGGCTCACTGGCTGACGAGGCCAGCAAGATCTATCTGCGTCCTGAAACGGCACAAGGTATATTCGTAAACTTCCTGAATGTACAGAAGACAGGCCGTATGAAGATACCCTTCGGTATCGCGCAGATCGGTAAGGCTTTCCGTAACGAGATCGTAGCCCGCCAGTTCATATTCCGTATGCGCGAGTTCGAGCAGATGGAGATGCAGTTTTTTGTGAAGCCCGGTGAGGAGATGAAGTGGTATGAATTCTGGAAGGATAAGCGTATGAAGTGGCACAAGGCTCTCGGCCTGGGTGAGGACAACTATCGCTACCATGACCACCTTAACCTGGCACATTACGCCAATGCTGCCTGCGACATTCAATTCAATTTTCCGATAGGCTTCAAAGAGCTTGAGGGTATTCACTCACGTACGGACTTCGATTTGAAGAGCCATGAGAAATTCTCAGGGAAGAAGCTTCAGTATTTCGACAGTGAGGATAACCAGAACTATATACCGTACGTGGTAGAGACTTCCGTAGGTCTTGACCGGATGTTCCTGTCGGTACTTTCTAAATCATATCATGAAGAGAAGCTGGAAGATGGCAGTGAGCGTGTAGTGCTGCGTATACCGGCTCCGCTGGCGCCTAACAAGGTGGCCATTCTGCCACTGCTGAAGAAGGACGGTCTGCCGGAAAAGGCTCAGGAGATCATGAACGAGCTGAAGTACGACCTGCGCTGCTTCTACGAAGAAAAGGATGCTATCGGCAAACGTTATCGTCGTCAGGATGCTATCGGTACGCCGTACTGTATTACGATCGATCACCAGACGCTGGAAGACAATACTGTTACGCTTCGCGACCGCGATACGATGAAACAGGAGCGTGTCAATGTGTCGGAGCTGCGTGTTAAGCTTATCGACGCCTGCTCGATCAATAATATACTCCGCAAAATCTAATTATAATCATACGGGAATCCTGTCGATCTGCCAGTTGGCCGATGGATAAGGTTCCCGTTTTATTTACAGGCTCTTCTGTCTATATAATCCCTCTACTACTACATGAACGCTGTACTTAACAGAAATCTCTTCTTCGTGAAGGAGCATGTTGGCATGTTCAAGGCTGCCAGCAATTTCGACATCTATGATCCGGAAACGCAGCAGATCATTATGAACTGTCGCGAGGAAAATCTCGGTTTCTTTACCAAGCTGTTCCGGTTCACGGACTATAAGCGCGCAACACCTTTCAACATCGAGATCAAAACGCCGGCGGGTGAGAAGCTGGTTACGGTGCGCCGTGGGGTGTCGTTCTGGTTATCTACGGTGGAGGTGTTGGATCACAACGATGTGGTGATCGGCAAGTTTAAGCAGAAGCTGTTCTCTATCGGGGGCAAGTTCCAGGTGCTGGATGCAAATGAGCGTCCTTTGTGTATGCTAAAGGGCAAATGGACAAGCTGGGACTTTAAGTTTGTATCCGCGGACAATAAGGAATTTGCTACGGTTACGAAGAAGTGGGCTGGGTTTGGAAAGGAGTTCTTTACTTCGGCGGATAATTATGTTTTGCAGATCAGTGCGGAGGTACCGGCGGATCATGCTTTGCGGCAGTTGATCCTGGCGGCGGTGATGTGTATTGATTTTGTGTTGAAGGAGTAGATTCCTGGATTGGAAGAATAGTGGTAACATTGTGGTTTGAAATAACCTTATCGTAAACCCGTGGAGTGGAAACAGCTTCTATCGTCTCAACGCCTTGGTACGCAGCAGCTGCCAAGTGCTGAGTTGTCGCGCAGCGCTTTTGAGCAGGATTATGACCGCATTATATTTTCGCATCCGTTTCGTCGGCTACAAGATAAAACGCAGGTCCATCCGCTGCCGGAGCATGATTTTGTGCACACCCGGCTTACGCATAGCCTGGAGGTGTCCAGTGTGGGGCGGTCGCTGGGTAAGCGCGTGGGCGAGGTTATTTTGCAGCGTTACCCCGAGTTAGGCAAGGATTTTTCATTGTTCGACTTTGGTAATATTGTGGCGGTGGCAGCGCTGGCTCATGACCTGGGCAATCCGCCGTTTGGCCACGCGGGGGAAAATGCTATTTCCGACTTCTTCCTGGAACATCCTCAGGGGCAGTCGTTCCGTCACCTGGTTACTCCGGATGAGTGGAGCGACCTGACGAAATTCGAGGGCAATGCACAGGGTTTTCGTATCCTCAATAAGAATCAACACGGCCTCAAGCTCACCTTTGCGGCGCTGGGAGCCTTCACCAAATATCCCTGTCCATCTCACTTTACGGCGCGCGATCCTAAAAAGCGCAGCCAGAAGAAATTCGGTTTCTTTCAGTCGGAGAAGGCTATTTTCAATGAAGTAGCGGCGCAGCTGGGGTTGCACTCCGAGGTGGATGGCTGCTGGTCACGGCATCCGTTGGCATTTTTAGTGGAGGCGGCCGACGATATCTGCTATAGCATTATCGATCTCGAAGATGGCTGCAGCCTGGGGTTGGTGCCGTATAATGAAGCCAAAGAGCTGTTTGAAGGCATTATAACCGATAACAAAACAAAGCTGGGCAAGCTCGATCACCTGGCCAGTCAGGCTGAAAAGATCGGGTACCTGCGCGCTTTGGCGATCGGCGATCTGATGAGGGAATGCGCTACCGTTTTCCTGGATCATGAAAAGGGCATCCTGGACGGCAGCTTTGATACGGCGCTGGCAGACGAATGTCCGTCGAACAGCGCGTTGGACAGAATCATCGATATTTCTAAAACCAAGATTTACAGGGCCCGGAAAGTTGTGGAGATCGAGGCAGCCGGCCACGAGGTTTTGCCGGGGCTTCTGCATGAGTTTACGGAAACGGGCAAGCTGATGATGATCGGCAGCAACAAATCGCGTAAATACTCGAATCTGAAGGAGTTATTCCCGGAAGAGATCGCGCACGCTATTAACCTGCAGCCATCTAGCCACTATACGATGTTACGGCATGTAATCGACTTTGTTTCAGGGCTTACGGACCGGCATGCTATAAGTTTATACCGGAAAATCAAGGGTTTTAGCGTGTAGAGAGGGGTTATCTGCCAATCAAACAAACTACAGCGTTCATAAACCCCAAAAATCCTTAGTTTTGAGCCGCTTTTAAAAAGACTCGCACGCTTTTTGGAAGTGCTGAGCCTCCCACCGGTCTCATCCTCCTTCGTCCCGATAATTATCGGGACGAAGGAGGGCAAATAATCATGTTAAAAACAGCTTAAAACGCATAGCCATGTGGAATCGCATTGCATTGGGAATTATTAAGTATCGTCTGGTTCTTATTCTGATCATCGCGGCTTTGACCGCTGTTATGGGTTATTACGCCTCGAAGGTGCAGATGAGCTACGATTTTGCCCGCACGGTTCCGCTGGACGATCCGGATATGTTAGCGCTGACGGCGTTCAAAAAGCAGTTTGGCGAGGACGGTAATGTGATCGTGGTGGGGATGAAGGACAGTACGCTGTACACGAAGCTGGAGAATTTCAACGCTTTCCGCGAGCTGAACGATAAGGTGAGCAAGATCTCCGGTGTGAACGGCGCTCTGTCGCTGGCTTCGCTGAAATATATAGCCAAGGATACTGCCAATACGAAGTTCTTCCTGACTCCCATTTTTACCGACGCCATCACAACCCAGAAGCAACTGGACAGCGCGCTGACCGTAGCCCGTGGGCAACAGATATACATGGGCCAGCTGGTCAACACCACCAACGGTGCTACGATGATGCTGATCTCGGTGAAGAAGGAGGTTATGAACTCTCAGCTGCGCGAACCGCTTACGAAGGCCATTCAAGAGGCCGGCAAAGCGTTCGAGGAGAAGACCCATATTGAGCTTCGTTATGCAGGGCTGCCGTTTATCCGCACGGTGGTGGCGGAGAAAGTTAAGCGCGAGATGCAGCTGTTCACATACGCTTCGGTAGTGATTACCGGGCTTATTATGTTCTTGTTCTTCCGTTCGTTCCGGGCGGTGACTTTTTCGATGATCATCATTGGTATTGTGGTTGTGTTTACATTGGGAACACTGTCATTGTTCGGGTTTAAAATAACGCTGCTTAGTGGGCTTATTCCTCCCGTTATCGTGACGATAGGTATTACGAACGCCATTTATCTGCTCAATAAATACCACCTGGAATTCATTAAGACCAAGGACAAGCTTGAGGCCATTACTTCGGTCGTGAAGAAGATGGGGCTTGCTACGTTCCTTACAAACCTTACGGTTGCTATCGGCTTCCTAACGCTGCTGGCTACCGATATCATCATTTTGCGTGAGTTCGGTATTGTAGCCGGTATCAACATCATGGCGTTGTTCTTCGTGAGCCTGGTGATGATTCCGAGTATCTTCTCGTGGCTGCCTACTCCGTCGGAGAAACATCTGCGCCATCTTAACTTCAAGATGATGGGTGGCTTCCTGAAGGTGATCGATACTATGGTGCACCGCCGCAGAATGGCCATTTATGTGGTTTCCATGGCGCTGGGCATCCTGTCGGTTATCGGTATTTTCAAGCTGCGTTCCGTTTCGTTTATGGTAGACGATGTGCCGGAACAGAGCCAGGTTAAGAAAGACCTGAAATTTTTCGAAGCCAACTTCAGCGGCATTATGCCTCTGGAGATGACGGTGGAATTTATCGGTAAAAAACGCCGTCCCCTGCTGGATCCTAAGAATCTGCAAAAGGTAGACGAGTTTGAAACATTCCTGGATTCACTCCCCCGCGTATCCCGGCCCGTATCGCTGATCAGCTTTGTGAAGGCCGCCAAGCAGGCTTACTATAACAACAATCCTGACCGTTTTTCCCTGCCTACCAAATCCGAAGGCCCTTTCATTCTGAAATACATGAAAGGTCAGACCGATAACAGCGGTCTCTTCAAATCGTTTGTGGACAGCACGTTCAGCAAAATGCGTATCTCCTGCCAGATCGCAGACATCGGTTCGATAGAACTGGACTCGCTGGTGCACAATGTTATCGAACCGCGCATGAAGGCAACGTTTGTTTCTACAGGTAAAGACAGCATCGCCACCACGATTACCGGCTCTACCAAGATCTTTATCAAGGGCAACAAATTCCTGATCGACAACCTGCGGGAAAGCCTGTTCCTGGCGTTCATCTTCATTACTATCTCGATGGCGGCGCTGTTTGCCAATGTGCGCATGATCATTATTTCGCTTGTGCCGAACCTGCTGGCGCTGATGATCACTGCCGGCATCATGGGCTACTTCGATATTCCGCTCAAGGCCAGCACCGCGCTGATCTTCAGTGTTACTTTCGGTATTTCTGTCGATAACTCGATTCGCTTCCTGGCCCGCTACCGGCAGGAAATAAGAAGCAACAATTTCTTTGTTCCGGCTGCGGTAACGGAAAGTATTATGGAAACGGGTAAGAGCATTATGTATACCACTATAGTGCTGTTTGCCGGGTTCCTGATCTTCGCGTTTTCGTCATTCGGGAGTACGATTGCTTTGGGTGTGTTGACTTCTACTACTTTGGTGATCTCGATGTTCACTAACCTCATCCTGCTTCCCGCACTGATCATGACATTTGACAAGCCGAGGAAGAAGAAGGGTGAGCACCTTCTGATTGATGATTTTGACTCGTCGTTTTATGGCGAAGGGGAGGATGAGGAAATTGATTTGAATAAGATTCAGATTCATAACCGGCATTCGGCAGCGGAGTAGTAGAATCCGTGTGAGTGTGGAGTGTGAGAGCGGAGGAGTGTGGGTGTGGCCTGGCTTGCGCCGGAGACCGTTTGTCGGCTTATTGTTTTGGGGAAGCCGGGTGGTGGTTGGTGTTCTGATGACGGTTGGTGCGGGCGTTACGCGGCAGTCGGGAGACTGCCAACATATTAGGCACAAGTCTTCGCTTACGCTAGAGACTTGCGCCAGATAAACGCCTTGCGGCAAAAACCACATAAATAAGGCTTGACTTCGATGACAGTAACTTTCGCCAGCTAGTATTCACGATTAATTGTCCTGGGGAAGCCGGGCGGTGGGCGGTGTTCTGATGACGGTTGGTGCGGGCGTTACGCGGCAGTCTAAGACTGCCAACATGATGGGCACCGCCGAGTACTCGGGGCACGGCAAGTCACGCTCCGCTTAAGACTTGCGCCAGCTATGGCCTTTGCGGCCGGTCTATGATAATTACAATCAAGGCTTGACTTGCATGACAGTACCTTGCGCCAGCTAAAGCATCCTGAGTGCTCGGGACAAATTTGCGCTAATCCTGGCAATATCTTACGTCAGCCTGGGGAATGCGACCTCGGATCAGTCTTTCCAAATTATCTACGGCTACGGAATCTAATTAATTCGAAAAAATCGCTGTATTGGGCGGTGGTCAGGCTGAAAATACCGGTCGTTGGCGCTAAATAGTACCGCGTAATTCGCAATTATGAAATATCTTTGCGCTCTTAATTTTTAGTCTGATACGTTAGTTTTTTGGAGCAATGGCAGGGAAATACAAAGAAGACAAGGATTTGAATTTTGCGAAGCTCGCAGAGGACGTTCTGAAGTTCTGGACGGACGAGAAGATCTTCGAGCAATCCGTTAGCAACCGCGAAGGTTCGCCGGCCTTTACATTTTATGAGGGCCCTCCTTCGGCAAACGGTACGCCGGGCATTCACCACGTAATGGCCCGTACTGTGAAAGACATTTTTTGCCGCTATAAAACGCTCAAGGGCTTCCAGGTGAAGCGCAAAGGCGGCTGGGATACGCACGGCCTGCCTGTGGAGCTGCAGGTGGAAAAACAACTGGGTATTACCAAAGACGATATCGGCCGGAAGATCTCCGTTGAAGAATACAATCGTAAGTGCCGCGAAACGGTTATGATGTACAAAGATCAGTGGGACGACCTGACCATGAAAATGGGCTATTGGGTTGACCTGAAGAATCCGTACATCACTTACGAAAAAGAATATATCGAGTCGCTGTGGTGGCTGCTGAAACAGCTTTACGACAAGAAGCTGCTGTATAAAGGCTACTCTATACAACCTTACTCGCCTGCGGCGGGTACGGGGCTGAGCTCCCACGAGCTTAACCTACCCGGTTGCTATAAGGAAGTGAAGGACACTTCTATCGTGGCGCAGTTCAAAGTACAGAAGGACGGCAAATCAGACTTTTTATTCAAGCCTTTGCGCGGCGACGAAAAGAGCGCCGATCCTGTGGAGCGTCTTCCTAAGTTTTCCGGCGGAGTCTACATACTGGCCTGGACCACCACGCCATGGACGCTGCCTTCGAACACTGCGCTTACTATCGGTGAGAAGATCACCTACGCCCAGGTAAATACCTACAACCCGTACACCCACAAACCGGTGAGCGTGGTGCTGGCCAAAGACCTTGTAGGGAAGTACTTCTCCGACAAGAACAAGGATCTGAAGCTCGAAGATTATAAAGCCGGTGACAAGAACATTCCGTTCCAGGTTGTTCAGGAGTTTCCGGGCAAACAACTGGTGGGCGTACGCTACGAACAGCTGATGTCTTATGTACAGCCGCTGACAGATGTGGACAAAGCCTTCCAGGTTATACCCGGCGATTTTGTAACTACAGAAGACGGTACCGGCGTGGTACACACCTCGCCTACTTTCGGCGCGGACGACTTCCGGGTTGCCAAACAGAACGGCGTGCCCGCAATGACCATACGCGATGAGGCGGGCAACGAAGCACCGGTAGTAGACAAGAAGGGCAGGTTTATCACGGTTATCGGCGAGGCCTTGCAGAAGGGCGTGGAGCAGTTCCACATCAAGACGCACAAGCCGCTCGGGCCGGATGATTTCTTTGTAAAGAATTATACGAATGAAGATGAGAGCAACCCGGATTATAAGAATACGGATGTTATCATCTCGATCATATTGAAAGAAGAAAACAAGGCTTTCAAGGTTGAGAAGTACGAGCACACGTACCCGCATTGCTGGCGTACGGACAAGCCGGTATTGTACTACCCGCTCGACTCGTGGTTTATCAAGACCACGGCGATGAAAGACCGCATGGTAGAGCTGAACAAGACCATCAACTGGAAGCCTGAATCGACCGGCACTGGCCGCTTTGGCAACTGGCTTGAGAACCTGGTGGACTGGAACCTGTCGCGCTCACGCTATTGGGGCACACCGCTGCCGATATGGCGCACAAAAGACGGTCGCGAGGAAATCTGTATAGGTTCGCTGGAGAAACTGAATGCTGAAGTAGCAAAGGCAGTTGCTGCCGGCGTTATGAAGGCCGGGCTGCCTGCTGATTTCGATCTGCATCGCCCGTATGTAGACGATATCGTGCTGATCAGCGCGTCGGGCCGGCCGATGTATCGCGAGCCTGATCTTGTGGACGTTTGGTTCGACTCAGGCGCCATGCCGTATGCGCAGTGGCACTATCCTTTCGAGAATAAAGAATTATTCAATACCAGCTACCCGGCAGACTTTATCGCCGAGGGTGTGGACCAGACGCGTGGCTGGTTCTTTACGCTGCACGCTATTGCCGTTATGCTGTTTGACAGTGTAGCGTTCAAGAACGTTATCTCTAACGGCCTTGTGCTCGATGCGAGCGGCGAGAAGATGTCGAAGAGCCGTGGCAACGTGGTGAATCCGTTCGAGACCCTTGGCAAATATGGGCCGGATCTTGTGCGCTGGTATATGGTGGAGAACGCTCCGCCGTGGGACAACCTGAAATTCAGTTTCAAAGGCATTGACGAAGTGAAGCGTGGCTTCTTCGGTACGCTGGTGAACACGTATTCGTTCTTTGCTTTGTATGCTAACATAGACGGCTTTGTTAAAGACGAGAAGGCTTCGGTGCCGTACGAGAAGCTTACGCACCTGGACCGCTGGATCATCTCGCGTTTGCAGACGTTGATCATTGACGTAAGCAAGGCGTATGAAGAATATGAGCCTACGCGCGCAGCCCGCGCTATTGAAGAGTTTGTAGACGACCATCTCTCCAACTGGTATGTGCGGCTGAACCGCAAGCGTTTCTGGAAAGGTGAGATGAGCGAGGATAAGAAGGCTGCGTACGAGACTCTCTATGAATGTCTCTTTGTTGTGAGTCAGCTTATGGCTCCTATCGCGCCGTTCTTTGCCGAGTGGCTGTATGGCAACCTTACGGACAACATCCGCGAGCAGGCCATCACCAACAGCACACGCCTTCGCCATGTATCGGTACACCTTACCGACCTGACGGAAGCAAAGCCGAACCTTATCGACACCGAGCTCGAGAAGTCGATGGAATATGCGCAGAAGATCTGCTCGCTGGTTCACTCGATTCGTAAGTCGGACAAAGTGAAGATCAAAGTACGTATGCCGCTGAGACGTATACTGCTGCCGGTACTGGATCAGAACTTCGCCGATCGTATACGTTCGGTAGAAGAGATCATCCTGGCCGAAGTAAACGTGAAGGGTATCGAATATATCGACGATACTTCCGGCATCGTGATCAAGAAAGTAAAGCCCAACTTCGCCAAGCTGGGTAAGCAATATGGTCCGCGCATGAAGGATGTGGCCGCGGTGATCAATACGTTCACCAAGGAGGACATCAGCGCGATCGAAAAGAACGGTACGCTGGCCAAGGACGGTTTCGACCTCGTGCTGGAGGATGTGCTGATCTCGTCGGAAGACATCGAAGGATGGACTGTAGCAAATGAAGGCGCGTTAACGGTAGCGCTGGATATCACGCTGACGGAAGACCTGAAGAAAGAAGGTATTGCCCGCGAATTTATAAACCGTGTGCAGAACCTACGGAAGGATATGGGCCTGGAGGTGCTCGACAAGATTGGCATCGAAGTAGAGAAGGACGGCGAGTTCGTTACCGCTGCACTGACCGAGTTCAAGGACTATATCAGCACCGAAACGCAGGCCCTGACCCTGGAGCTGAGGGATAAAGTAGCCGAGGCAGCCGAGGTAGACATGGACGAGTTCATGCTAAAGGTAAAGATCAGCGTTAAAAAATAATTGCACGGGGCCACAGGCTGTAACAGGTCTGTGGCCTTTGTTTTTGCGCGGAAGCGCCGAACCACCACGAAGAAAAGATTATTATACAAAATGAAAATCTATAAATACTTCCTGCTCGCATTCGTTGTTATCATTATCGACCAGGTATCGAAAATGCTTATTCACCACAACATGAATCTTCACGATGAGGTTACGGTAATAGGCAACGAGCAGTTCGGCTTCAAGCTTCACTACCTGCTTAACCCGGGTATGGCGTTCGGCATTCAATGGAAGAGCGCGGTGGGCAAGCTGGCGCTTACTATTTTCCGTATAGCGGCTATGTTCGGCATCGGTTATTATCTGCTGAAGATGGCGAAGAAGGAGGCACATGCAGGTTTCCTCTGGTGTATGGCGCTTATTCTGGGCGGCGCTGTAGGAAACGTGATCGACAGTACGTTTTACGGAGTGCTTTTAAATAACCAGCCGGTCGATGCACCTTCGCCGTGGTTTCACGGGCAGGTTATCGATATGTTGTTCTTTCCATTGTTCGATTTTCATTGGCCCGACTGGGTACCTTTTGTAGGGGGAGATTATTTCCTTTTCTTCAGTCCTGTGTTCAACATTGCGGACTCCTCTATTTTTGTAGGGGTTGTTATCATCCTGATTTTTCAGCGCCGGTTCTTTGGTGAAAAGATTTACGACGGCATCGCCGGGCACGAGGAGAAAGAGAGTACCGACACATATACTGAAAAAGGGGACAGCGACTCTACCGTTCAACACCCCCAAGATCCGGCGACACAAGCGTAACGCGTGTCTGTATATAGTAACATGCACGGATTTCACACGAGAATGATTAAAGGAGCATAAACGTAAGGAAGTTTTTTTGCATATAATTTCAAGTAGCCCAACCTACTACGCGTTAGTCTATGCATTATTCTTATTACTTTTAAAGCCAATATCAGTTTTACCTTAACCTAAGAAGAATACAATGAGTTTGTTTACTAAGAAGCCGCTGGAACAGCTGCTTGCACAGGCTGACGAGGGAGAGAAAGGATTGAAGCGGACATTAGGAGCCGGAAACCTCGTAGCATTAGGCATTGGCGCCATCATCGGCGCTGGCCTGTTTGTGCGAACGGCTGCTGCTGCAGGTCAGGCTGCTGGCCCCGCGGTTACGCTTTCTTTTATCGTCGCTGCTGTAGGCTGTGCCTTTGCAGGACTTTGTTACGCTGAGTTTGCCTCTATGATCCCTGTTGCGGGCAGCGCTTATGCTTACAGTTATGTAACCATGGGTGAACTTACCGCGTGGATCATTGGCTGGGCCCTTGTCATGGAATATGCGCTTGGAGCAGCCACGGTAAGTATAGCCTGGAGTGAATATCTGAATAAATTACTGGGAGGTGGCATACCGTATGAATGGTGTCACTCGCCTTTCGAAAGTTATACCGATTCTACCGGAGTATTGCACCAGGGTGCTGTGAACCTTCCCGCGCTGGTTATTCTGCTCGCGCTGACATTGCTGCTCATCAAGGGCACACAGGAATCAGCTATATTCAATGCTGTTATTGTATTTGTTAAAGTTGCGATCGTGTGTCTGTTCATCGCTATCGGATGGCAGTTCATCAATCCTGCAAATCACACTCCTTACCTGATCCCCGAAGGCACACCGCCGGTGGTAGACCAGGCTGGTAAAGTGATTGCCGATTACTCTGGTGTATTCAAACACGGCTGGGGTGGCGTTCTTGGCGGCGCGGCTATTGTGTTCTTTGCCTTCATCGGTTTTGACGCCGTTTCGACCGCAGCACAGGAAGCTAAGAATCCTAAGCGCGATATGCCTATCGGTATCCTCGGCTCGCTGGTAGTTTGTACCATTCTATATGTTCTGTTCGGCCACGTGCTGACGGGTGTTGCAAACTGGCAGGACTTTGTAGATCCTGAAAAGGGTCGTGAGGCTTCAGTAGCGTACGCTATCAGTACGTATATGGCTGGCTACGGCTGGCTGGCTACAGCGGTGACCGTTGCCATCCTGGCAGGTTTCTCATCGGTTATTCTCGTGATGTTGATGGGCCAGAGCCGGGTATTTTATACCATGAGCAAAGACGGTCTTATACCCAGCATCTTCAGTGATCTGCATCCCCGGTTCAAAACACCGTACAAAGCTAACTGGATCCTGTTTGTATTTGTAGGGTTGTTCTCCGGTTTTGTACCGGGCCACGTAGCCGGTGACCTCACCAGCTTCGGAACGCTGTTCGCCTTTGTGCTGGTAAGCCTTGGCGTGTGGATTCTGCGTATCAAGTCGCCGAACATCGAGCGGCCATTTAAGTCGCCGTTGTCGAATCCCTGGCTTCCGATCGTGCCTGTACTCGGGGCGCTTATCTGTCTTGGAATGATCATTGCACTCGATCGCCAGACGCTGACCGTGGCCTTTATATGGATGATTGTGGGACTGGTTGTGTATTTTGGGTACAGCCGTCATCATAGCAAGTTGAATAAGAAGAATGGATAGTCTTTAGGGACTTCTTTTATAAAACAAAAACAGGCTGTTCACAAGAGCAGCCTGTTTTTGTTTTATAAAAGGTGTATGGTGCGGCTGATGTCTGTATGCAAGCGGGTTAGGCTGTCTTCGCTTGCTCTAGCCTGATTGTCGCTTGCGACTAAAGTTATAATTGTCCTGGGGAAGCCGGGCGGTTGGCAGTGTTCTGATGACGGTTGGTGCGGGCGTTACGCGGCAGTCTAAGACTGCCAACATGATGGGCACCGCCGAGTACTCGGGGCACAGCAAGTCACGCTCCGCTTAAGACTTGCGCCAGCTAAACGCCTTGCCACGGCAAATCTATATAAATTGAGGCTTGCCTTTTATGACAGTACCTTGCGCCAATCCGCGCCAATTCGCGGTCACCGCGGATGCTTACTTACGCCTTGCCCTTCTTGCTATCGAATTTCTTTCCTTTATATTTTCTTGGGGCGTCTTTCTTTGCGTTGCTGTTTTTGCCGAGGCCTTTTTTTGCGGCATTCTTTTTTTCGGCAAGTTTCTTTGCGTTGCTCTTCTTTTCTGCGGCTCTTTTCTCGGTTCTTTCTTTCTCTTTAATTTTCTTTTCGTCTTTCCTTTCGTGGAAGGCTCCTTTGAATTCGGGATCGTCGCGGCGGCGTTGGTCGTCCATCTCCCTGGCTATACGCTGAGACTCTTCGAATGGGGTTTTGACGATTACCACGTCTTCCGGCAGCTCTTTTACGGGAATCGTTTCGCGGATAAGGGCCTCTATCTTTTCGATGTGGTATAGCTCGGCTTTGTTGACAAACGTTATGGCTTTGCCTTCCTGGAACGCCCGGCCCGTGCGGCCTATGCGGTGTACGTAATCTTCGTAGAGTATCGGCACATCGAAGTTCACGACGTGTGATACTTTGAATACATCGATGCCTCGTGCGGTTACGTCGGTCGAAACCAGTACGCGCAGCTCGCCGTCTTTGAAGGCGTTCACGGCATTGATACGGCTGTTCTGTCCTTTATTGGAGTGGATTACTTTTACCGGGCCCAGACCTTTGCGTTCGAGATAGTTAAACACATTGTCGGCCACTTCTTTTGTACGTGTGAAAACCATGACACGGGTAAAGGTGTCGCGATGATGACGCAGCAGGTATTCCAGAAAGTTGATCTTGGTCTGTACGTTGGGCACATGATATAGCTCCTGCTCCACCTGCCTGGCGGCCGTGGCCTGCGGCGTGATCTCGATCTTTACCGGAAACTCCAGAAACTCTGCCGACAGGCGCTCTACACGCTCTCCGAATGTGGCAGAGAACAGTAGATTTTGCCTTTTTACCGGCACTACTTCAAATATCTTTCTCAGCTGGTGCATGAAGCCCATGTCCATCATGCGGTCTGCTTCGTCAAGTACCAGTGTTTTGATAAGCCTGGTGGGAATCTCTCCGCGCAGGTACAGCTCGGTGAATCGTCCGGGGGTGGTTACGACAATATCCACACCGGCTTTGATAGCTTCTGCCTGCGCCTTAGGGCCAACGCCACCGTAAAGCGGCATTATGCGCAGATCGGTGTATTTAGCAAGCTCTTTGGCGTGATCTGCTATCTGCAGGGTAAGCTCTTTGGTTGGTACAAGTATTACCGCGCGAGGGTCCGTGCCCTGGGCATATTTTACCTTCATCAGCAGCGGCAGCAGGTACGCCGCTGTTTTGCCGGTTCCGGTTTGGGCGATGCCGATAACTTCCTGACCACCGGTTATAATGGGTATAGCGCGCTGCTGTATTTCTGTTGGACGCTCGAAACCAAGATCCGATATCGCATTCAGTAGTTGGCGGTTCAGATTAAATTCCTCGAATGATGCGATAGCTGACATGTTTTGCTCCTAATTTTACCCTCGGATGAAAACAACCCGAATCGTAAACGCAAATATAGTCAACGAAGGCAAGGTCTTTCAGGGCGACGTTTTAATTAAAGGTCAGCATATCGAAGCTATCGGCCCGAACCTATCGGCTCCACCGACAGCTGTAACGATAGATGCCCAGGGAAAATACCTCCTGCCGGGCGCTATTGACGACCAGGTGCACTTCCGCGAGCCCGGTCTTACACATAAGGGTACCATTTACTCAGAGGCCCGTACGGCCGTTGCCGGCGGCGTTACGAGCTTTATGGAGATGCCCAACACCAATCCGCCCACGTTTACCCAGCAATTGCTGGAAGACAAATTCAACATTGCGGCGCGTACTGCATTGGCGAATCACTCTTTCTTCATTGGCGCCGCTAATGATAATCTCGACGAGGTTATGAAGACCGACCTCTCGCGTGTGTGTGGCCTCAAGATCTTCATGGGATCCTCTACCGGAAATCTGCTGGTGGATGCCCCCGAGACACTGGAAGCATTCTTTTCACGCTGGCCGGGGCTTATTGCCACCCACTGTGAGGATGAAGCCACGATAAGACACAATACAGCTGAATATAAGGAGCGTTACGGCGAAGATCTGCCTATAGAGTACCATCCGCTCATCCGCAGCGCCGAGGCCTGCTATAAGTCATCGTCGTTCGCCATAGGGCTTGCCAAACAACACGGCACCCGCTTGCACATACTTCACATCTCTACCGGCAGGGAAACGGAGCTATTTGACAACTCCATCCCGCTGGCGCAAAAGAAGATCACCGCGGAAGCCTGCGTACACCATCTCTGGTTCAACGATTCTGATTATAAGCGCCTGGGCACCCGCATCAAATGGAACCCCGCTATCAAGACTGCTGCCGACCAGGAGCAGATCTTCAAGGCGCTGCTGGATAACCGCATCGACGTGATCGCCACCGACCATGCGCCCCACACGCAGGAAGAGAAGAACAATTCCTATTTTAAGGCACCTTCAGGCGGGCCGTTGGTGCAGCACAGCGTGGTGGCGATGCTGGAATTTTACCACCAGGGTAAAATAAGCCTGGAGGCCATCGTCCAGAAAATGGCCCATAACCCGGCTATTTTGTTCCGGATACAGCAGCGCGGGTTTATTCGCGAGGGATATTTTGCCGACCTGGTGCTTGTAGACCTGAATAAACCGTGGGCTGTAGAAAAAAATAATATTCTTACACAATGCGGCTGGTCGCCTTTCGAGGGCACTACTTTCCGTTCGGCAGTAACGCATACCTTCGTTTCGGGGCACCTTGCCTATGCCGACGGTGTGTTTGACGAGAGCAAGAAAGGGGAAAGATTACTTTTCCAGCCCGATAAATAGCCCCAGGTTTTGTAATTTAGAAAGCAGTTCCTACATTTGTCCTCCCAAAAATGTTAGGCAAGCCTCTGCAAAACACCCTGGGGCGGCAGGTTCGGCGAACTTGCCAACATCAAGATGGCGGATATAGCTCAGTTGGTTAGAGCACCAGATTGTGATTCTGGGGGTCGTGGGTTCGAGCCCCATTATTCGCCCCAAATAAAGCCACTCCAGTAACCTTGGGGTGGCTTCGTTTTTTATAGATCTTTTTTACGCCGCGTAATTCTCATCGGCGGCGCCCGCCATAGCCTACACCTTACCGAAAAGTATTCGCTTTTGTATATACAAAACTGGATTTTGTATTCATGGTTTTATTAACAAATGCTTCGACATGAATCAACATACCATCTCTTTCGAAATTGCGTTACATTCTCCACGCACCGGGCCGGAATGCCTGTTTTCATTGCGTTTACCAGCATATGTGTGCTTACGGTGAAGCCGGTGTTAACTGTATTTTTTTATTATTTTAAACAAAAACTTCGCTACCAGGCAACCTTGTGAGCGCAGTTTTTTTCACCTAAGTTGGAGCATGATCGCGTGGACTGAATATAAAAAGTTGTCGCTTGAGGAAAAGATCGACGTGCTGTATGAGCACGGCACATTTATTATGGCCATACGTTACTACAGTTATAAAGTGAACCTGTATCTGATGGGCAACTATTACCTGGAGGTCTTTGTGAACCACAAACACGCGCTGATCGAGAAGATCGTTCCGTTAGACACAACACATCCGCGCATGAAATTCTACTCTGATCAGATCAAGCTGCCCGGCGACATTCTGTAACAATATCTTTCCCTCTCTGGCGCAAAGCCGATCTCTGTCGTTCCCATATACTCTTCTTCGAGTGATATCATAAAAAAAGCCTCCGCTATTCGCAGAGGCCTTCTTTTATATCGGTCAGCAACCGGTAACTATGCCGTTGCAGCTGATGATTCTTCGAATTTCTGTGATACGCGGAGCGTAACGGTTTTCTTAGCTTTGTAGCCGCAGTAGCCGCACTGGAAGTGCTTCAGCAGTTCGCCTTCGTCGGTTGTTGAAGGGTTTTTCAGGATCTCTTCCTTCACCACTTTAAATGTCTGGTAGTTACACTCAGGGCACTGCAGCGCGTGCAAGTGACCAGCGTAACGCTCGATCTTAACATAGCCGGTTTCTTCATCTTTCCACACGTCGTAGTCGATAGAGAATACGTTTTCTTCGGCCTGCATACCGTCATCGAGGTAAGTATCTTCTTCTTCTTCGCTGAGGAGCTTCATAGCCTTGCCGGTTTTCGGAGAAACCCGTGGCTTATAGCGTAAAACTTTAAGTCTCTTCTCAATGAAGAAGGGATAATAGAATTTTAACAGGTTCTGCACGATCAACGCCACGATCATTCCCATTGCGAACGTAGTGAATACACGTACGAATACCCATACAGCGTTCAACTCCACGATGTTGGCGTTTGCATAAAAGCAGCAGCCAATGATCAGAATTATGGAAGCGATCCACAGGGTCTTGATCTCAAGCCGGTTAATGTAATCATACTTGGCCTTCGCATCACTGTTTGTAGCCAGGCGGATTACGTGGTACAAAACGATGATGATCGCTACTACCCATGCGAAAAACGCGATGTTTCTCGCCATGGCGTTCCAAGATTCATACTGGGGTACAATTTGCTCCATGGTTTCAGGTTGGTTTATTCCTTATAGCAAATATAAAATGCTGTTTTTATTTTACCTAACAAGTTCAAACGTATCGCGCGCCAAACAAACATTTTTAATGATGAATTCGCAAAAAGATAAGCCGTTTGTTCAGCCATGCACTTGTTAGCAAGCTGCCAGAAAGGCACGCACGATGTTTTCGGTTTCCCGGGGCTTTTCGAACATTCCCATATGCGCAACGTCGTCCAGAATATGAACGTCGGCTTTCGCGCTTAATGTTGCCTGCTTGCGGATCGAATCTGCGGGTATGCCGCCGTCTTTTACACCACCGATAAACAGTACCGGCTTGCTAAAGCTGCTCAGTACGTGCGTACGATCGGGCCGGTCGCGCATAGCCAGTGTATAGCCCTTTACTGCTTCTGTAGATGATTTTGCTGTAATACGTTTTACAGTCTGTATGTCAGGGTGCGCCGGGTTTGTAAAAAGTGGCTGTATAAAGTTCGACGTAAATGCCAGAACACCGTTTTTATCAATGAATTCAATGGCTTTGGTTCGCGACTGCTTCTTCTCGTCGCTGTCCGCATAAGCCGTTGAGTGGAATAACCCAAGACCTGCAAACGCTTGTGGCTTTTTCTCCACGAGTGCTAACGCCACGTAGCCTCCTAACGAGTGACCGATCACTACGGCATCGGTCAGGTTTTGCTCTACCACCCATTGATCAAGGCTTTCAGCCACATCTGCAATGGAAAACCCATGAGCTAACAGTTCGCTACCGCCAAAGCCCGGAAGATCGGGTGTAAAAACTGTATAATCGCTGGAAAGAGCTTCTGCAAAGGCATTCCACACGGTATTGTCCATGGGAAACCCATGTAACAGAATAACCGGTTTGCCGGTGCCGCGTTGCTGAAACGAGATTGCCGCCATCCTTATAATGGCTTTGACACAGGCTCCAACATCTCTATCACTGCATTTTCGATACCCTCGGCGTCGTAGCCGCATTCGCGGTGCAGTTCAGGCTGTTCGCCATGTTCAACGATGCTATCGGGAATACCGAGGCGGCGTACTTCAGCAGGATATTGATTGTCTGCCATGAACTCGAGTATAGCACTACCGAAACCACCGGGCAGGCATCCGTCTTCCACGGTGATTACTTTTTTGTATTGTGAGAACACTTCGTGAAGCAACGCTTCATCTAGCGGTTTCACAAAGCGCATGTCGTAATGCCCTATGCGTATATTTTGTTTCTCCAGGCGTTCGCAAGCTTCTGACGCATAGTTGCCAATATGGCCTATGGTAAGTATCGCCAGCTCTTTGCCCGAGCGCAGCTTGCGGCCGGTGCCTACGGTTATAGCCTCAAACGGTGTGCGCCATTCGGGCATAACACCCTGGCCGCGTGGGTAGCGTATTGTGAATGCCTGCCCCTTACGGGCCAACTGAGCAGTATACATAAGGTTGCGCAGCTCCGCTTCATCCATCGGAGAGGCGATGATCATGTTTGGCAGACAGCGGAAGAACGCCATGTCGTAAGCGCCGTGGTGTGTCGGTCCGTCAGCACCGGCAAGGCCTGCTCGATCGAGACAGAAGTTTACCGGCAGGTTCTGGATACATACGTCGTGGACCACCTGGTCGTACGCGCGCTGCATGAACGAGCTGTAGATGTTGCAGAAAGGCACTAGCCCCTGCGTGGCAAGCCCCGCGGAGAATGTAACGGCGTGCTGCTCGGCTATTCCCACATCGAATGCACGATCGGGCATTTCCTTCATCATGATATTCATGGACGATCCCGACGGCATCGCCGGTGTAATGCCCATGATCCTGTCGTTGCCGCGCGCCAGCTCTACCAGTGTATGACCGAAGACATCCTGGTATTTAGGAGCCTGCGGCACATCGTATGTTTTTTTGAATATTTCGCCCGTGATCTTGTCGAATGTGCCGGGAGCGTGCCAGGTTGTGGCGTTGCCCTTTTCGGCAGGGCCGTAGCCTTTACCTTTTACGGTTACGCAGTGAAGTATTTTGGGGCCCTTGATATTTTTAAGATCGTTGAGGATCGTTACCAGATGATTTACATCGTGTCCATCCACAGGGCCGAAGTAGCGAAGGTTGAGTGACTCGAAGAAGTTGCTCTGGCTAAGCAGGGTCGACTTGATGCCGGTCTCTACTTTGGATACGATCTCCTGCGCACTTTTGCCAAAGCTGGAGAGTTTTCCGAGCATTTTCCAGACGTCGTCTTTCAGCTTGTTGTACGTGCGGGAGGTGGTGATATCGGTGAGATAGTCTTTCAGAGCCCCGACGTTGGGGTCTATCGACATGTTGTTGTCGTTGAGTATGATCAGCACGTTTGTATCCGACACGCCGGCGTGGTTCATGCCTTCGAACGCCATGCCGCCGGTAAGGGCGCCGTCGCCGATGATGGCGATGTGCTGCTTATCGTCTACTTTGAGGTAATGGGAAGCTGCCGCCATGCCGAGGGCTGCGGATACGGATGTTGAGGAGTGTCCGACGCCGAAGGTATCGAATTCGCTTTCAGAGCGTTTAGGGAATCCGGAAATACCGCCGTATACACGGTTTGTGTGGAATTGGTCGCGGCGGCCGGTGAGAATCTTGTGGCCGTAAGCCTGGTGACCGACGTCCCAGACGAGCTGGTCGTACGGAGTATTAAAGACATAGTGCAGGGCGACCGTAAGCTCTACCACGCCGAGGCTTGCGCCAAAGTGCCCCCCGTAAACCGACACATTGTCAATAATAAAGTGACGGAGCTCTTCGCAAAGTTGTACCAATTGCGCTTGATCGAGCTTCTTTAAAGCTTCAGGGCCTTCAATTTGGGCCAGAAGCTTACCGGGTGTAATCAGCATGAGGTCTTCTTTAAATACCACTATAGCAACACATACAAAACGGAAATCTCTGCCAAGTGTTCAGCTCAGGATCAGAATTTCATGGTTTTGTATTAAAAACCTTTAAATATCGGACGATTTGCCTGTTTGTCCGGCCTGCCTTTGCTGGCAACGCGCAAATGCGTTCGCAAGCTTGGGGCGGGCGCAGTAAAATTACTATTTCTTTTTTTACCGGGAATTTCTACCGGATTATAAATAAATTTGCCATTCGTCCAATCGCTTATGAGCCAGGAAAATTTTGAGGTTAAACTCGCGCTTTTTGAAGGTCCCTTCGACCTGCTGTTGTTCTTCATCGAACGCGATGAACTGGACATTTACGATATTCCTATCTCTAAGATAACAAACGATTTCCTGGAATACATACACCATCTCGAGCAACTCAATATCGAGGTGGCCAGCGAGTTCATTCTCGTAGCGGCTACGCTGATGCGGATCAAGTCTAAAATGTTGCTGCCACGCCCCCAGATCGACGAACAGGGCAACGAGGTCGACCCTCGTGAAGAGCTGGTGCGCCACCTGCTTGAGTACAAGAAATACAAGTCTGTGGTGGATGTTTTCCACAATATGGAAGAGAGCGAGCTGCAGAAGGAAAAACGCGGCAACCTGGTAAAAGAGCTCAAGTCGCTTGCCGAGAGTACGAACGTGGAGGCCGAGCTACAGGACGTGACCGTTTTTAAGCTGATGAGCATTTTTGAAAAGGTTCTGAAGCGTTTTGAAGCCGAAAAGAACAAACCTGTTCACCAAGTTATTCAATATCCCTATACTGTAGACGGGCAAAAGAAGTATCTCCTGG
>Ga0247764_1000019_pt1 | contig 96348 bp, 74 predicted proteins | sample UWRJL051202B4_FD_179932 | JGI IMG/M metagenome (GOLD analysis project Ga0247764, IMG submission 179932) | Plant litter microbial communities from Arlington Agricultural Research Station in Wisconsin, United States - UWRJ-L051-202B-4 | ecosystem: Environmental > Terrestrial > Plant litter >... | reverse complement strand
CAGACGTCAGCGCATCGTCTTTCATACCGCTTATCATTGCAGCAGCAAGCGGAGCGCTCATGTCTAAAATGATACTCAAAGGGGGCATCGTACTTTCATTTTCCCTTACTCAGCCCTTCAACTATCATAACATGCCTTACTACATCGTGTTAGGCATATTGACAGGATTCATGTCGATCTATTTCGCACGCATATTTACATGGATTGAGCACAAGATGGGAGGCCTGAAAAACGCATGGTTGAAAATAGTGATCGGTGGTGTCTCCCTGTTTGCATTGCTCATTGTGTTTCCGCCGCTCTTCGGCGAAGGTTATGATACGATCAAAGTACTTTCCAACCTTACGCCACATGAGCTCACAAAATCCAGCATCGTACACGGGTTCATAACAAACGATGCACGCTTGCTCCTGTTCCTGGGCGCGCTTATGTTGCTCAAATCCATTGCTGCGGCCATAACCATCAGCAGTGGTGGCAATGGTGGTACATTCGGGCCTTCTCTGTTCGTCGGGGCATATCTCGGATTTATTTTCGCACGCCTCGTCAACATGTCGGGCTTTGCAGTTATTCCCGAAAGTAACTTCACGCTTGTAGCCATGGCTGGCATACTCGCCGGAGTCTTCTACTCACCGCTCACGGCGATATTTCTCATCGCTGAGATCACCGGCGGCTATGAGCTTATGATACCGCTCATGACCGTGGCGGCGCTCAGCACAGTCGTGACGCATTACTTCGAACCACTCTCGATGGAAGCCAAAAAACTCTCGGGCCTGCTAAAGGTAAACGTGGGCGACCGCGATAAATTCATACTCAGCAAGCTGGAGTTTGAAGAGCTCATCGAAACCAACTTCTCGGTTCTCAAGCCCGAGCAGGACTTACAGTCGCTCATCAAGACGATAGCCACATCGTCACGCAATATCTTCCCGGTATTGAATGAAAGTAAAGAGCTCCTCGGCGTTGTGCACCTGGACAAGATCCGCGGCATCATATTCAATGCAGCCGAACATGACGATGAAACCGTAAACAGCCTTATGGCGCCTCCTGCCGATGTGATCAGCACAGACGAAAACCTCCACGAGGCACTACGCAAGTTTGAAGACACACAACAGTGGAACCTGCCGGTGCTGGAAAATAATAAATACATCGGCTTCCTTTCCAAATCGAGTATACTTACCAAATACAGGGACGAATTCCTCAAATCTGTATAGCTATTTCTTGTCGTGTTAAGCGGTTGAGTCATAAACTCTACAACGTCGCGCGAACAGGTCTGCGGGCTTGCGGTGGTATGCATGGCATCACATTTTAAATTACCGGTAACCATTGCATTACAAAAATCACCCGATTAAACCAACTCAACATGAAGACTCAGGCCCATCCCCAACAGGAACAAAATACAGAACTGATCCGCACCCTTATTAACAGTGCGCTTGCTTGCGAAGCCTGCGAGGCCGCATGCCTTCAGGAAAACGACGTAACGATGATGACGCGCTGCATCGAACTAGACCGTGATTGTGCTGACATCTGTTTGCTTGGAGCACGCTTCCTGCAACGCGACGCCGAAATTGCTCCGCAATACATAACACTTTGCGAGGAGATCTGCCGTCTCTGCGCGGAAGAATGCCGCAAGCACGAAGCAGATCATTGTCAGGCATGCGCCGAAGCTTGTGATCGTTGTGCTCAGGCTTGCCATACGTATCAGGATAACGTAACCGTGCACTAACCGGTCAGCCACATAACCCACCGGTTAAAAAGCATCTCGCCGCTCCACACCATATTTGCATTGCAGTAACAAGACCGCCTGCTAATTTTACATCACCAACAGACCCCTAACGCATGCAGGCAACCTTCTATCTCAGGCGGCTTGTGCTGTTTCTGCTGTCTTTTTTGGTAGTACTCGCAGCAGGCTTTACAGCACTATTCTTCTGGGTAACCACGCCCCCAGAGCCACCGGACGAACTCACGGAAACCATCGTGAACGACGCGTCGAGGCTCAATGCCATTGCCGTAAACCGCGTACAGCATCCAACCACAGTAGACGAGATACAACGAAGTGTTGCGAGCCATAAAGGTCCGATAGCTGCTGGTGGCGCACGCCACAGTATCGGTAGCCAGGTCGCCGCCGAGAATGCACTTTTTATAGATATGAGAAGCCTCAGTGGTGTGGTAAACTTCCAGCCTGAAAACCGGGAGATAACCGTACTGGCAGGCACCACATGGCGACAGATCCAGGAATACATCGATCCGTATAACCTCTCCGTTAAAGTAATGCAAACCTATGCCAACTTCACCGTTGGCGGATCGCTGAACGTAAATGCTCACGGTAGGTATATGGGCAACGGACCTATCGTATCGTCGGTCAAATCCCTGAAAATAGTACTGGCCGACGGCTCGCTCGTAACGGCATCACCGATGGAGAACCAGGAAATATTCTACTCCTGTATCGGTGGCTACGGCGCGCTCGGCGTAATAGCAGAAGCAACGCTCGCACTTACATCGAACTGTAAGATAGAACGCCGCTCCCAGCTCATGACGCTTAACGAATATATCGCGTTCTTCAACGACAGCATACGCAACGACTCGCTGGTGATCTTTCACAATGCAGACCTCTACCCTAACGAGTTCAGAGAAGTAAGAACCGTGTCGTATCGTAAAACACATAGACCTGTAACCATAAAAGAGCGCCTCAAGCCCGTCAATAAAAATTATCGCATGGAACGGTTCGTCATGTGGATGGTGTCCGAAGCGCCCTTTGGCAAATGGATGCGCCGCCATTGGGGCGATCCCTTCTACTACGACCAGGAGCAAGTGAAGTGGAGGAACTATGAAGCCAGCTTCGACGTGAACGAGCTCGAGCCCGCGTCGCGTAAAAACTCTACCTATGTGCTACAGGAATACTTCGTGCCGGTCGATCAGCTTTCCAACTTTGTGCCGCATATGGCGGAAGTCTTGAAAAAGCACCAGGTAAACGTGATCAATGTATCGATACGCCACGCGCGCCAGGATCCCGGCACGATGCTCGCCTGGGCACGCACCGAAGTATTTTCGCTTGTCGTATATTATAAGCAAGGCACACGTGAGGACGATCGCCAGAACGTCGGCGCCTGGACTAAAGAACTGATCGACGAAGCACTGGCTCGGGGAGGTTCATATTATCTCCCATACCAGGTACACGCCACGCCACAACAATTCCAGCAGGCCTATCCGCAGACGGAGCAGTTCCTTGCGCTGAAACAAAAACTCGACCCTACAGGAAAGTTCAGAAACAAACTCTGGGAGCGCTACTACGCACCCGCGGCTCATCAACTCGCCGGACCTGCTAGCAAGCAAAAATAAATTATAACATTCCCGCCATAAAACCGTTGGCATAACCGTAATCGCTCTATTTTTATAGCGCATGCTTCGGGGACAAGACTACGTACGCGAGATACAGAAATTTACCACAAGCCAGTACTGGAATGCCGGCGCTCGTATAACAGCCGGTGTAATGGCACCTACACTCATCCTGGCGCAGCAAGGCTGGCTCGCTACTGGCATGCCTTTTCTGTGGGGAGCGCTGTTCGTAAGCCTTACCGATACACCCGGCCCCATACATCACCGTCGTAATGGAATGCTGGCCGGCATGGCGTTCAATGCCGTAACAGTACTGCTAACCTCTTTTACCCGCGATTACCAGGCATTGTTACTGGCACAGGTAATACTGCTAAGCTTCTCGTACTCGCTGCTCGGTGTATTCGGCGCACGGGCCAGCGCCGTCGGAACCCTCGCGCTCGTGATCATGGTGCTTAACCTGGTACCACACAACGGCTACCAGAATGGTATCAAAGATATGGTGCTCATTGCCGCCGGAGGCCTGTGGTACACCGGCTTCAGTCTGCTGCTCTACAGGATTCGCCCCTACCGGCTTGCCGAACAGGCTATTGGCGAAAGTCTTATCGTAACAGCAGATTATATACGCGCACGCGCCGCCTTTTATAAGAAAGATGCAGACCTCCAGGCATGCTTCACACGCCTGATGGAAGAGCAGGTACAGGTACATAATATACAGGACCAGACACGCGATCTCCTCTTCAGAACACGACAGTTCGTAGTAGACGCCAGCCCCAAGAGCCGCAGCATGATGATGCTCTTCCTCGATTCCATAGACCTCTTTGAGCAAACACTCTCCTCCTATCAGAATTACGAATCGCTGCACAAGCACCTGGGCGAAACCTCCGTGCTCAACAAGATGTACGGTGTGATCCTCCAGGTAGCGGCAGAGCTGGAACACATCGGCCTCATGGTACAAGCAGGCAACCCCGTCAAAAAACAGCCGGACCTTACCCGCGCTTTACAGGATCTCGAAGACGCCATCCGCAACGAGCAGGCACTGACCCGCAACGCAGAGAAAGCTGCCAGCCTCAGCTCCGTTGAAAAAATAGTATCGAACATTCGTAACATAATCAACCGCATGCACCGGCTGGCCATGTACACGCGCCTGGAAATAGACACCGGCAAGTCGTATCTGAAGGCCCTGGACGTAAGCAAGTTCGTAGTAGGTACGCCCGTAACCTGGCAGCTTATACGAGAAAATCTCACGCTAAAATCAAACACCTTCCGCTACGCGCTGCGGCTTACCATCGGCATGATCATCGGGTACGCAACGTCGTTGTTTCTCTCGCTGTCGCACATGTACTGGGTATTGCTGACCATCGTAACGATCCTCAAACCGGTATATGCCACGACCAGTAAACGAAACATCGAGCGTGTAGCCGGAACGCTGGCCGGCGCCATACTGGCACTTGGTGTATTAGCGTTCATACACGAAAATGCGATACTGCTCGGACTGATGATCTTCAGCATGCTGCTGAGTTACAGCCTGCTCCGCGTGAACTACTTCAGCTTCGTGCTGTTCCTCACCGTATACATCGTAATAACCTTCCACTTTCTCAACCCCGGCGAGTTTGGTAGTCTGATCAAGGAGCGCGTGCTCGATACCGTTATCGGGTCGATCATCGCGGCCCTTATATCAAGATTTATATTCCCGGCCTGGGGTCACGAAGAGATCGAAACCTCCATGCGCGAGATGCTCAAGGCCAATAGTAAATATTTTATCGAGTCGTGGAATGCCCTGCGCAACCCCAGCCTTACCGGTTCACAGGAGTATAAGCTGGCCAGACAGAGCGCCATCGTATCGTTGACCAACCTTACCGATAATTTACAGCGCATGCTGGCCGAACCGAAGCAAGCTCCCCGGTCGCCGCTGGTACATCAGTTTGTCATAGCCAACCACATGCTTACGGGCCACATCGCCGCGCTCTCAACAGAGAACCTCTCAAACGAGATCGTCGGCGATATAGAGCCCGTCGTAAAAGCCATAGAACAGGAGCTGCAGCAGGCGGAATACAATATCAAACACCAGTCGCCCGGTAATATCGAGCCCAAAGATAATCCGCTCGCTGCCCAGCAATCCCTCAACCAGCTGGCCATTATCTACTCGCTGGTGCGCGACATCGAGATAATACTCCATAAAATGTACACGCGCTAACCCACGGATTGACTATAGCCGTTCGCCGCGATAGCCCGCCTTCTCCAGGGCCTCACGTACCTTCTGCTCATCCACACCGGGCTTAACCGTAAGCACCCGAGCCGGATCTTCGAGGGCAACAGCCCATCCGCCTTCACCAGCCACGGCATTGAGATTCTGCGTTACCTTCGCCACACAGGCCGCACACTTGATATTGGTTTTAAACGTAGTTCCTTCCATGATATAAGATCTAAATGATTATACTCTATAACTAAAAAAATATACTTGGTTCCATTTCTATAAAGAGGCCCGCTTCAGCCTCAGGCTGTTGCCCACAACCGATAATGAACTCAACGCCATCGCCGCGCTCGCAATCATAGGGTCCAGCAAAAAGCCATTCCACGGATATAAAACACCCGCAGCAATCGGTATACCGATGCTGTTGTAAATAAATGCAAGGAACAGGTTCTGACGAATACCCCGCACGGCAGACCGCGACAGCTGTAACACTTTCGGCACATACTGCAGATCAGAAGTCATCAGCGTAACCTTGGCCACATCCATGGCCAGATCAGACCCCTTCCCCATAGCCATGCTCACATCTGCCTGTGCCAGGGCTTCAGAGTCGTTTATACCATCGCCAACCATCGCCACAACAGCCCCCGTATCCTGGAGGCGCCGGATAAAAGCCGCTTTCTCCATAGGCAGAACAGCACCCGAATAGTTTTCTATTCCCACCTTCCCGGAAACGACGCGTGCAGTATCGACATTATCACCGGTGAGCATATACACTGCTATACCCTGTCGCTTCAGTGCTTCAATAGCCGCATGCGACGAACCACGAACCTTGTCCGCAATAGCGAGTGCCGCCTGCGCAGCATACTCATCCGCAAAATAAATAACGGTAGCGCCATCCGCCTGCCAGCGTTGCGCAGGCACACTCAGAGATGTATCGATCACCACACCCTTCTCACGCAGCAACGCTTCATTACCGGTGTAATATTTCTTACCATCAACCATACCGGTAACACCACGTCCCGTTATACTCTCAAACCCCTGCGGAATGCGCACCTCGTTCACACCAGCCTCCCGCAGGTACGCCGCAACCGCACCCGCAAGCGGATGCTCCGACAGCTGCTCCAGGCCAAGCAGAACAGCACTCAGCCTGGCTGCCTCCTCTGAACGCCAGTGTATGTCTGTAACAAGAGGTTTCCCTTCAGTGATTGTACCCGTCTTATCAAGAACTACCGCCGTAACACGATGCGCCAGCTCGAGGCTCTCCGCATCGCGTATTAAAATATTGTGTTCAGCACCCTTGCCTATACCCACCATAACAGCCATAGGTGTAGCGAGCCCCAGCGCACACGGACACGCAATAACCAAAACCGATACAGAAGTGAGCAACGCATGCGTAAAAGCATTCTCACCACCAAAAAACATCCACACGACAAAAGTCAGAATAGAAATGCCGATAACCACCGGCACAAAAACACCCGCAATACGATCAACCAGGTGTTGCACCGGCGCTTTGCTTCCCTGGGCCTCCTGCACACGCTGAACGATCTGTGCCAGCAATGTATCGCGTCCCACCTTCTGCGCCTCAAACCGGAAGCTGCCGCGCTGATTAACAGTACCGGCAAATACTGCATCGCCCACCTTTCGCAACACGGCCACGGGCTCCCCGGATATCATACTCTCATCAACATACGATTCGCCTTGCACCACAATGCCGTCCACAGCAATACGTGCCCCCGGCTTTACCACAACAATGTCTTTTACCTGCAACGCCGCCACCTGCGCCTCGGTTTCCAAATTATCTTTTATTACCCACACAGTCTTCGGCTGCAGCCCCATAAGCTTTCTCAGCGCAGAAGAAGTCTGGGTCCTGGCTCTTGCCTCCAGCATTTTTCCCAACGAAATAAACCCAATAATAAGATCAGCAGCCTCATAATAAACATGCGCATGAAGCTCACGCGAATGCCAGAACTCAGCAAAGAATGTATTGAAGGCGCTGAACAAAAAAGCTATACCACTCGAAAGCGCCACCAGCGTATCCATATTGGCCCGCCCATGCTTTAACTGCTGCCAGGCATGAACAAAAAACGACCGCCCGAAATAAAACACAACCGGTACAGAGAGCACAAACGAAACATAAGCGCTGTATCGCCAATCCATAAACACCATACCCAAAACCGCCACCGGAACCGACAGCACCAAAGCACCCACCGCGCGTTTCACCAACGCCCTGTAATGCTCCTGCTGTGCCACTTCCTGAGCCGCCTGCGGATCCTCAGCACCAACAACCAGGTCATACCCCGCGGCACGAACAGCCTCCTGCAATTGCCCCGCGCTCACAACCCCGGCATCATAACCCACCGTAGCCGTCTGGCTCGCAAAATTAACCGACGCCTCCCTCACCCCTTCCCGCGCCCGCAGCGCAGACTCCACACTCACCGCACAAGCCGCACAACTCATCTCCAACACCGGAAACGTTTCCTTCTTTAACTCGTCCCTTTTCATACCCCAAAATTACCCCCCACAAACCATTCCTCCTTACACAATTACCATTTCCCCTTACAACATTTATTTATATATACATCAAAACCGTTTATAACAGAGCCCTTTCTGGCTCTGTGCGTGCGCGCCGGCCTATTCCGCCCTCCTTGATAAGGAAGGCCGGTTACGACGGAGTCGGAACCAGGGAGGTAAAACCCCCGTCCCCAGACAAATCCTCCTTAAAAAACTAAACACCCCTAACCAGAAATGCAACCGTCTCTTCACACACAGATTCTGTGTTAATAACTTGCTAATCCCCCAAATCATTTAGACATTTGTCTAAATATCTAATTCAAGAGCCCATGAATGCCCTTTTCAAAGCCCTTGCAGACCCCACCCGCAGGCAGATCATCGAACTGCTCCGTAAAAAAGATATGACCGCCGGCGAAATAGCCGACCAGTTCGATATCAGCAAACCCAGCATCTCTCATCACCTGGATTTACTGAAACAGGCAGACGTAGTGATCGCCGTCAAAGAAGGACAGTTCATCCGCTACTCACTCAATACAACCGTATTCGATGAAATGGTCAAATGGGTGATCGACATGGCCGAGACTAAAAAAACCAAAAAGAAGAACGCATGAAAACATTGAAAAACGACTGGTTCATCGGAGTGATCATATTCCTCCCACTGGCGCTCATCGCAGGCTTCTGGAACCGCTTTCCTGAACAGATACCCATACATTTCAACCACAACGGCGAACCCAACGGCTACGGACACAAATCATGGGCGCTACTCCTGTTTCCCGCAATAAATATTGCGATCTATTTTGTATTCAAAGCGCTTCCATATATAGACCCGGCAAAACAAAACTATGCGCTCTTCTTCTCAAAATTCCGGATCATACAGGTAGCGCTGCACACGCTGCTAACCTTTATATTCATCATCATCGCGCTGTATTCACTGGGTGTGGTGATGAACATCGAAAAGATAGTGATCTACGCCGTACTGACACTCTTTCTTATTCTCGGTAACTACATGGGCAACATCCGCCAGAACTATTTCTTCGGCATACGCACGCCCTGGACTCTCTCCGATCAAATGGTGTGGACCAAAACACACCGGCTCAGCGCAAGGCTATGGGTATTCAGCTCCCTGCTCATGATGATACTGGTAGCATTCCTTCCTCATCCCCACACGGTCTTCATCGTATACGTGCTTATCATTGCCCTGGTACCCACAGTTTACTCCTATATTCTCTTCCGTAAAAAAGAACAATTGAACAATCCGGATAACTTATGAAACTGATATTCTCAATCCTCTGCATGCTGTCCACGGCAATCATATCCCACACGCTGACCGCAGCAACAGCCGACACATTAAAAATATCGTCGCCCGTAAAATTAGAAACCGCCACCGGCGTGATACACGGAACATTACTGGTACCCGCAAATAAGAACAACATCCCTCTCGTAATCCTCATCGCGGGTTCAGGCCCTACGGACCGCGACGGCAACACCGGCCCCCTGAAAAACAACTCGCTCAAAATGCTGGCCCGGGAGCTCGCCAATAACGGTATAGCCACACTACGATACGATAAACGCGGCATAGCTGCCAGCAAAGACGCCGGTAAAGCGGAGAAAAACCTGAGGTTCGAAGACTACATAACCGATGCGGCCGCATGGGTAACACAATTCAGAGCAGACAAACGCTTCAGCAAGATCATCATCGCCGGCCATTCGGAAGGCTCGCTCATCGGCATGATCGCCGCTAACAACGCAAAGGCAGATGCTTATATATCACTGGCAGGCATAGGGCAACCAGCCAGTAAAACCCTCAAAACACAATTTCAAAGCCAATCCTTCGGTATATCGCAGGTGGTCGACCCCATAATCGATAGCCTCGCCATGGGCATGACCGTAAAGAAAGTTCCACCTGCGTTAACTGCAGTGTTCCGTCCTTCTGTACAGCCTTATCTTATCTCCTGGTTCAAATATGATCCTGCCGCCGAAATAAAAAAACTCACCATTCCAACACTCATCATACAGGGCATTAACGACATACAAGTGTCAACCGACGATGCCAAAACACTCGCGGCAGCACAACCGAAAGCCACACTGGTCCTGATCGACGGCATGAACCACATATTCAAACCGGCTCCTGCGGACCGCGGCCAAAACTTCGCGACCTATAAAGACCCCGCGCTTCCCCTGACACCGGAGTTGGTCCCTAAAGTCACCAGCTTTATCCAAAACCTGAAATAAAGCGTTACGGAACGTCAAGACTGAGCACGTTTGCACCAAGGCCTTCTTCGAACTTACGTTCCAACGCGTGGTCGTGTACTGTAACCAGAATTTCAACGGAACCTGTACCGACCGCGCCTTTCAGAATATGGCCGCCAAACGCCTGAAAATTCTTGTCCGTCACTACACCGTGCGCATGGATAGAAACTTTGCCTTTCTGCCACGCAAGCGTACCATGCATAGACGCAAGCTCCACACCGTTGAAATCCTTTGGACTATATTTCTTCGTTTTGAAATCAAAGAAGCCGAACGTCATGTTCACGAAGCCCATGCCCGTGAAGTTGGCCGACGGGATCTTTTCCATCTCCACAAGCTTCTCCAGCTCGGCTAATATACTGTCGCCTTGCCTCAACACCATGAGATAGCCGGCGGGAACCTTTATATAACGTTTCATAGAACCTCCTGCCGACTGACCATAAGCCATCGTTGACCCACAGGCCAGCATAAGTACAAACAAAATCGGTTTCATTATCTTTTCGGATAGCAATCAAAAAAGCATACCCGGCAGCACAGCCCCGATAATTCCACAAAACATGTCGCTATCAACCCGTAGAAAGTCGTAATCGGCCAGTCTGCCATACAAGGAATCGTTGTACGTTTGAAATAGCATCATAAAAGTATTTATGCAATCCATCGTCTCTACACCACAAACACCACACGTACCAAAAGCAGGCCGCAAAGAATGGATCGGACTGGCCGTGCTGGCACTCCCCACACTACTCATTTCGATGGATATGACCGTTATGTATCTGGCAATACCCGCGATAAGCATAGCCCTAAGGCCCACCAGCGCTGAATTGTTGTGGATGACCGATATCTTCGGTCTCTTTGAGGCCGGCTTGCTTATCACGATGGGTACACTGGGCGACCGCATCGGTACACGAAAACTATTACTTACAGGCTCGGTATTATTTACAACGGCCTCGGTCCTCACAGCCTTCTCAACCAGCGCAACCATGCTCATCGCCGCCAGGGCACTGCTCGGAATAACAGCAGCCACGCTGCTCCCGTCTACGCTCTCCATCATACGCAACATGTTTCACAACGATCGCGAGCGAACCATAGCAATCGGGACCTGGACAACCTGCTTCTCCGCCGGAACCATGCTCGGACCACTTATCGGCGGTGCATTATTGCATTACTACTGGTGGGGCGCAGTCTTTCTTATCGCCGTCCCCGTAATGATATTGCTGCTTATACTGGCACCCGCGTTGTTGCCTGAGATCCGGACCAAACACACCGGCAGGTTCGATATCGGAAGTGTCGCGATACTCATCACCGGAACATTGACCACAATTTTTGGAATCAAACGTATAGCCGAACATGGTATAATGGTGGCATCGACAGGTATACTGGCAGCAGGTATACTACTGATGATATTGTTCGTACGCCGGCAGCGGTCATTGAAAGATCCCCTTATCGATTTAAGCCTGTTTACCAGCAGAGCCTTCAACGCCGCATTGATGGCGCTTATGATCGCACTGTTTAGCTGGACGGGAATGCTGCTCTTTATCACACAATACATGCAGCTCGTTATCGGCCTCGATCCACTCCAGGCGGGCCTTTGGACCATGCCCGGAGCCGCAGCCAACATCGTAATGTGTATGCTCGCCCCTGTTGCTGTCCGTTACGTTGCCCGCCGTTATCTCATTGCTCTGGGCTTAACGTTACTTGCCTCTGGAATTCTTTGTCTGACGGCCGTAACCGGAAACGACCTCACGATACTTATCATGGCCACCATATTGATGTCCGGCTGCGGCGTTGCGGTAACACTGTCTACAGACCTTATTGTAGCAACAGCGCCGCCCGAACGCGCAGGAGCCGCCGCAGGCATCTCCGAAACCAGCGCAAGTCTGGGCAGCGCCGGCGGCATTGCCCTGCTCGGAAGCCTCGCTACCGTGATCTATCGAAACAGTATCGTAACACATCTGCCTGAAACCATACCGCAACACGTAGCCCATGATATACGAAGCACACTCGGTAGCGCGGTAGCAGCCGCACATCAGCTGCCGCAACCTACACAACACGACGTACTGACCGCGGCGCAACAAGCCTTCCTTCAGTCCATGCACACCACCGCTATCGTCAGCGCAATACTTGTAGTAATACTTGCCGTCGTAATAACCCGCTTACTGCTTCGCGCTCCACAGGCCGGCACAGCCCAAACAAACCCGTGAGCCTATGGTTTGTACATGTAAATCCCTGCATTCTCCATTCTTTAAAAGGCAGGCCCTCCCGACTTTAGCATCCTAAATCGGAAAATCCATGAACAACATGATCGATGTGGATGGGCTTCTCAAACAGGTGGTTATCAGCATGAACATTACCTCGCGCCAAATCGATACACTGCGTCAATGCGGCTATCACTATACCTTCCGGCGTTCCAACGGACAGCTTCTTTGCATCCAGGATAAACAACAATACATGACCAGCGACTTCCGTATCGAAAGCATCTACGAAGTAGACCTGGGAAATGGAGACAATTATTACATCTACGCGCTGCGTACCCGTGACGGCAGCATTCGCGGCCTCTTCACCGAATACGCCCCTGCTGATACCCCACAAACGGCAACGGAGTAGCACAGCCATGCTACTCCGTTGATCAAAAGTTGTCAGTATAATCTATTTCTCGAGGATCATCGTAACGCCCTGTCCACCGGCAGCACACACGGAAATAAAGCCCCTGCCCGATCCTTTCTCATTCAACAGCTTGGCCATGGTGGCTATAACGCGGCCTCCGGTAGCCGCAAAGGGGTGCGCGGCGGCAAGGCTTCCTCCTTTGACATTGAGCTTATTACGATCGATCTTACCCAGAGCCTCGTCAAAGCCGAACGTGCGCATCAGCTCATTGCTTTCCCATATCTTAAGCGTGGCCAGTACCTGTGCGGCAAAAGCCTCGTGAATTTCATAATAATCAAAGTCCTGTAACCGTAAGCCAGCCTTCTTCAGCATACGCGTTGCAGCATAAACAGGAGACAATAACAGGTTTTGTTTCTGCTGTACATATTCAATCGCCGCGATCTCCGCATGCGCTATATAAGCCAATACCGGCAGGTTATGCGCCGCTGCCCACGATTCGCTTGCTAACAGGATACACGATGCTCCATCCGTAAACGGCGTGGAATTACCCGCAGTAAGTGTACCACTGGTTTTATTGAACGCCGGCTTTAGCTTTGCCAGCTTCTCGAGGCTTGAGTCACGACGTAAATTATTATCGCGGTCGAGCCCCAGATAAGGCGTGAGCATATCTTTAAAGAAACCCTCATCATAAGCCTTTGCCATCTTCTGGTGGCTTTCCAGCGCAAACTGATCCTGGTCTTCACGCGCAATGCTATAATATGAAGCGGTGATCTCCGTATGCCCGCCCATAGACAGACCGGTGCGCGGCTCATCTATACCCGGCGCTACAGGAGCCAGATCTTTAATCCTGATCTTCATGAACTGTTTGATGCGTTCGCCAAAGGTCTTCGCCCGGCGTGCGCTCAACAGAATGTGGCGAAGCTTATCGCCCAATACCAGCGGCACATTACTGGTAGAATCCACACCGCCTGAAATCCCCACTTCGATCTGCCCCAAAGCGATCTTGTTCGCGATATAAATAGCCGACTCTATTCCGGTATCACATGCCTGCTGAATATCGCAAGCGGGAGTAGCCGGATTCAGCGTTGTACCCATCACAGACTCACGCATCAGGTTGAACTCACGGCTGTGTTTGATAACCGCGCCACCCGCAACTTCGCCCAGCAACTCGCCATGTAAACCATAGCGATCGATAAGGCCTTGCATGGAGGCAGTCATCATTTCCTGGTTGCTGGCATTGGTATAGGCCGTATTGTGGCGCGCAAAAGGGATACGGTTGTACCCGATAATGGCCACCCGACGTGATTGCTTGTCGTGTAACATAATAATATTGAATTAGTAGTTGGTATCCTGTTGAAATATAAACATCGATATATACAACATTCGTTATTTCGCCGCCGGTTCATCGAACGCCAGGATCATACACGTACTCACACCGTGAGCATACAATGTACCCTGGCCATCCACCAGCTGTGCCTCAGTCAGCGCCGTACGTTTACCGGCATTGATCACCTTACCGATAGCGCGCAGCTCACCGCGTGCGGCTGTTACGGCACGCAGAAAATTCACTTTCAGCTCGAGCGTTGTATAACCATAACCCGCATCAAGCGTCGAGTGCAACGCACAACCCATTGCCGAGTCCAGAATAGCCGAAACCACGCCTCCGTGCACCGAGCCGATCGGGTTATAATGAAACTCCTGTGGCATAAACGAAAATGCCACTTCGCCCTTGGCCAGCGAAGCAACGTGAAAATCAAGCGTATGCAAAAGCGGAGGCAACGGCAGCTCACCGTCGCGCATGGCTTCCAGGTATTGCAAACCATTCATACGTTGGGCCGCTTTGGCACCGGTAAGGGGATCGCCCCAGGAAAAAGTGCGTTCTCGTGTCATAATCGTAATTTATACCGATCGGTATTCCATCCAAATAACGCGAATATTTCCCTGTTTAGTTCAGAGAAGCCTAAAAATGATAAAAGATTGACAAACAATCCCACATCACCCATCAAAAGGAGAACTTATACAACAAAAACCAGCAAAGCGACACATTTAACAGCACCCCGGTCTTTTGCTATTGACCTACATTACAGAGCTTTGCAAACATGACAAATGTCACCTGATCGTACATATAAATTTTATCATCTTTAAAGATGAAATGAAGGGAAGCATGTTATCTTTAAAATGTCAGGATGGAGATATATCCCTGGTAAAAAATCACAACAAACACCCATAAATAAAATGGAACCAAAAATTGGTATTAAAGACGAGCACCGCGCAAAGGTTGCCACTGAGCTTGAAAAGATACTGGCCGATGAATTCATCCTCTACACAAAAACCAGGAACGCACACTGGAATGTAGAAGGACCTGACTTCCACAGCCAGCACAAATTCTTCGAAGCACAATATGAAGAACTCGACGAGATCATGGACGACGTTGCCGAACGCATTCGTTCTATCGGCCACTACGCACCGGCTACACTCGCCGCATTCCTCCAGCTCACGCACCTTACCGAACAGAAACGTGAAAAGAACGACAGCCAGGGATTCATCAAAGAATTACTGATCGATCACGAAAGCGTCATCATGCGCCTTCGTGAAAATGTAAACCGCTTCGCCTCCGACTGGAACGATGCCGGCACCAGCGACTTCATCACCGGCCTCATGGAAACACACGAGAAAATGGCCTGGATGCTGCGATCACATCTCCGCTAAAAAACAGGGTGAGTGCATAAAACACTCACCCTTTTTTCTTGCCCTCACACCGATTTTCAGTCCCACCGTTTTTTCACTACATTCAATCATCCAACACCCCGATATGCCTAACTCAAAAGAACTCCCATCGCTATACACACCTTCCCTTAAATTAATTCCCACGCACCTCACGCCCGCACTCACACTGATTTCCTCGCGTCTCACACTCGCCCTCACACTGATTTCGTCCCAAAATCCCATTATTCCATAAATCCAATCTATGCCAGTTCCCTCTGCTCGCCCTTTCCGGAAGAACGCCGACTACCTGGTCTTACCCGCTATCGTTATCGCTGTACTGGTACTCGTTGGATGGATCTTCAATATAGAAACACTCAAACGTCCCCTTCCCCACCTGGTCGCCCCAAACCCCTGGGCTGCTATATGTTTCATATTGACCGGCACCGCCCTGTTGATGCTGAACAAGGGATCGTTCCAAAAGATCATCCCCCTTATACTTGCCGTAATAACGGTATGTGTTGGCATCGTAGTCATGTATCAGATCAGTGCCAGCACATCGTATCGCATCGACACACTTTTCTTTCAAAATAAATTCAAAAATGATATCTCCGGCACCACCAGCACCATGGGCTACTTTACAGCGGTGTCTATAGCACTGACAGGTATTGCAACGATATTTACGATACATAAAACAACTATCGGCCGGATACTCGCCAACATGATCGCGCTCGCGGTGTTCATGGGAGGACTCTTCGCAATAATCGGATACTTCTATCGCATACAGGAATTCTACGGCGGCCTCTCCTACAAGCCCATGGCCATACAAACAGCCATAGCCCTTATGCTGACAAGTGTAGCCATAACCATACATAATCCCAAAGCCGCGTATATGTCCATAATAACCCACGGAAACACCGGGGGAATAATAGCACGTATATTCATACCCGCCAGCATACTGGTCCCCGTGCTGATGGGATATGTACGATTGAGAATGCAATGGCAATCACCCATATCCGTAGAGCTGGGAGTAAATTTCCTGATCACCGGCATCATATTGCTTTTCTTCGGACTTATCCTCTATGTAGCCTATATTATCAATAAAAAAGATCAGCTTCGGATAGAAGCCGAAAAGAAACTGGCCGACATCAACGCAACTCTCGAGCAAAAAGTCATCCGAAGCACCGAAGAGCTGCAAACCAACGAAAAACGGTTCAGCACACTTATCGAAAACAGCCTCGACGTACTCGCGTTATACAACGAACGGCTGGAAGTAATATACCTCAGTCCCTCGTTTGAAAAAGTAACGGGCTTCTCCATACGCGAACGGATGGAAAGCCCGGGAATGCGATTCGTTCACCCTGCTGATGTAGAACAGGCACGCAAGCTGCTGAGCGAGGTTCTTGAAAACCCCGGCGTACCCATACCATTTCAGACACGGCAGCTACACATCGGCAGCCGATATATCTGGGTAGAAGGAACGATAGCCAACTTTCTTCATGACAAAAACATCGGCGCGGTAGTATCCAACTATCGCGATATAACCGAACGCAAGCATCACGAGCAGGAGTTGGAAGAATATAACCTCCGCATTACCGGCATACTCGAAAGTATAAACGATGCCTTCTTTGTTTGCAACCGCGATTGGAACGTGCTGTATTGGAACAAGGCAGCCGAACAAACCATAAACATAACCCGGCAGGAAATACTGGGGCAAAATCTATGGCAGGCTTTTCCCGGCTCCACCGGCCTCAAATCCTTTACCGAGCTGAACAAAACCATGCACGAAGGCATAACCGTTACCCTCGAAGATTTTTATAACGACACCTGGTTCGGCATAACCGCATACCCGTCTGCCGAAGGTATCTCCGTTTTCTTCCGAAACATAACCGAACCCAAACGACAGGAGAAGCTCGACGTACTTGAAAAAAATGTATTACATTTTTACAACATCAGGCAAAACTCCCTGCAAGACACGATAACATTATTGCTGAACGGCATCCGCGAGATACACCCGGAAATGTTATGTTCAGTACTAAAGCTATCAGGCAACGCGCTCCACGCCTGGTCATCGCCACACCTGCCAAAGGACTTTAACGATGCCATAGAAGGTGGCCTTATCGGTCCCAGCGCAGGCTCTTGTGGTACCGCCGCATATCGCAAAGACGTAGTGATCGTATCCGACATAGAAAACGACCCGCTTTGGCAGGATTACAAACATATCGCCCTGCGCAACAACCTCCGTGCCTGCTGGTCACATCCCATACTGGACGAGAACCAGAACGTGCTCGGCACATTCGCCATCTACTATAAAACACCACGCGCCCCCAAAGCATCGGAAGAAAAAACAATCGAGCGCGCACGCATCATACTAAACAACATCATCGAAAACCAGCTCGCCGAAGAGCAGATCCTCAAGCTCAATGCCGAGCTGGAAGAACGCGTAGTGCTCCGTACACAGCAGCTGCAGGAAGCCAACAAAGAACTCGAGGCCTTCAGCTATTCGGTATCGCACGATCTGCGTGCCCCGATACGGAGTATCAACGGATACGCTAACATGCTTATCGAAGACTTCGCCAAAGAGCTTGGCAATAACGGCATGCGCCCGCTGAACAACATCGTAAGCAACGCCAAACGTATGAACCAGTTGATCGACGACCTGCTGAACTTCTCCCGCTTTGGCAAAGTAGAGATAAACCGCCAGCAGGTAGATATGAATCAAATGGTGAAAGACATACTCGAAGAGCTGCTCAGCATCACGCCCAATCCCACAATAGAGTGGCACATACAGGATCTGAAAACCGCAGACGCTGATCCCAACCTCATCCGCCAGGTCTGGATAAATCTTTTATCAAACGCCGTCAAATACTCCGGCATCCGCCCCCAACCCGTTATCTCCGTAACCCGTGAAGATACTCCCGATAGCACCATCTTTACCGTAAAAGACAATGGCGCCGGCTTCGATATGAAATATTACAATAAGCTGTTTGGAGTCTTTCAACGCCTGCACGGCTTCGACCAGTTCCCCGGCACGGGTGTCGGCCTCGCTATCGTACACCGCATTATCACACGCCACGGCGGAACGATCTGGGCAGAGTCACAACTCAACGAAGGCGCTACCTTTCACTTCTCGCTCCCGCTGCTATCCTGAGTTATACGATTCGGTGATCGATCTATACTGCCGTTGTGACCGATTCATCAGCCCACTACACTTTCACTACCACCTTTCCAACAGTCCTCCCCGACTCGATCCACGCATGTGCCGCACCCATCTCATCAAATGAAAACACCTTCGATACATGTGCCTTTATAAGGCCACGCCCCAGCAGATCAGCCAGCACCCGCATGTCTTCACCACTCGATTGCACAAGGATAAACTGCCCGTGTACACCTTTTGCCTCTGCCAGAGAAACAACCTCGGCATTCAAACCGGTAGGTATACTGATAATCGTCCCGCCCCTGCGTATAACCTCCAGCGACTGGATTATCGTATCGCCACCCAATGTATCGAGCACAAAGTCCACATCATGCACCGCATCTTCAAGGCGTTGCGACTTGTAATCGATATGCTCATCCGCACCGAGACCAAGAACAAAATCACGGTTGGCAGCAGATGATGTACCGATAACATATGCTCCGAAATGTTTAGCCAACTGAACTGCAAAATGCCCCACACCACCAGCCGCCGCATGGATAAGCACACGTTGACCCGATGTTATCTGTGCATGCTTCGTCATGGCCTGGTAAACAGTAAGCAGCGTAAGCGTGCCGGCAGCCGCTTCCTCATGCGATATGGAAGCAGGCTTCAAAGCAAGATGATGGGCCGGCGCCGCCACACGCTGAGCATAAGCACGGCCATGACCCGGGAAATTAATCATACCAAACACATCATCGCCCACCTTGAATTGTGTCACGCTCTTTCCCAGGGCCACAACGGTTCCGGAAATATCCCAACCTAAAACAATCGGCATTTGGTCCTTTAACCGGCCGGCAACACCTTTACCCGCGCGGGTCTTCACATCCACAGGATTGATGCTGATGGCTTTTACATCAACTAAAACATCATCGTTTTGTAATACAGGCTCGGTAACATCAGCATAGGTAAGCTTCTCAATACCACCGAATTCGTGCAAAAGAATCGCTTTCATAATCTTCAGAAATAAATTTGATAGCACAAACTTATACCAATAAAACAGCGCAATCCTGGTATAAATCTTCGTTATTTCGGTAGATTTACACCCGTAAAGAGAAAACTTTTACTAATCAGGATCGCGATGAAACCAAAGGAAAGCCTGCTGGAACCGTTTGAAATCGTCTATAAAACGCTGGACGAATGCCCCAAGCAGGAACACCGCCACCTCTTTTTTGAGCTGGTGTACATTCTTTCCGGAACGGGAGTGCAATGCATCAACCAGAACAACTTTGATTATAAGCCCGGCCACATGTTCCTCATCACGCCGGAAGATTGCCACTCTTTCAACATAGAAACAACCACTACCTTCTTCTTCCTGCGCTTCAACGATATCTATATACACACCAATAAATTCCATACCGATAACGTACAACGCCTGGAATATATACTGCAGAATGCCAATCATCAGCCCGGCTGTATACTGAAGAACCTGTCGGACAAAAATCTTATACGCCCCATTGTCGAAGCAATCATCCGCGAATACGTAAACCGCGATCTCTACAATAAAGAGCTTATTCAACAGCTCGTCAACACACTAATCGTTGTCGTAACCCGCAACATCGCCAAATACCTCCCCGAGCAGGTCACCGCCAAGACAGACGAAAAGGCGCTTGACATCATCAACTACATCCAACATAACATCTATCACCCCGACAAGACCAGGGCGGAAGCCGTAAGCCAGCACTTCGGCATATCGGAAACCTACCTGGGCCGCTACTTCAAGAAGCACACCAACCAGACCATGCAGCAATACATCATGGACTACCGCACGCGCCTTATCGAGACACGGCTTCTGCACAGCGACATGCGCATAAACGAGATCGCGCACGAGCTCGGCTTTACAGACGAAAGCCACCTAAACAAATTCTTCCGCAAACAAAAAGGTATCAGCCCTACCGCCTTCCGCCTTCAACCAGCCAATCAAACAACAATTACCGAAACCGCCCGATAGCCGTTCATATCCGAACATACTACCCTACTGAAAATGCGTTTACGGAGGCGCAAATGCCTATCCATGAAATTGGCATAATTATTATTCCTACATTTAGGAAATAATTACGCTATCCCTGCCATGAAGAAATATCAGCTCGGAGAATTCGAAGAGATCGTGATCCTGACCATAGGCGTTTTGTACAACGACGCTTACGGTGTATCCGTAAAGAAAGAGATCGAAAACAGGCTCTCGCGCAAGGTAAGCATGGGCGCGCTGCATACCGCCCTTAAGCGTCTGGAAGACAAGGGCTACATACGCTCACACGACGGTGAGGCAACCGAGGAACGCGCGGGCAGACCCAAGAAATACTTTCAGATCACCGCGCTTGGAAAGAAAGCCATGGAGTATACACGCAGCGTACGCAACGACTTGTGGGACTCTATACCGGAAGTAGCCCTGAAGCTCAGCGGCAGATAGAATACACGTAACACATAACGTTATGAGCAACAAGCGCGCTACACCACCGGCATTGTTCCTCCGGTTCTTCCGGTGGTTCTGTGACCCACAGATGAGATACCACATCGAAGGTGACCTGATGGAGCTATATCACGAACGCCTGGAACAATACGGAACACGCAGAGCCGGAATTCACTTTTGCATCGACGTCATACTCCTCTGCCGTCCCGGAATTATTAAACCCAGTAACGCACTCAGAAACCCAAACCACCTCGCCATGTATAAAAGTTATTTCACCATCGGCTGGAGAAATCTGTTGAAAAATAAGGGATACTCCATCATCAACATCACCGGACTTGCATTAGGGATGGCCGTCGCGATAACTATCGGCCTATGGATACACGACGAACTAACCGTCGACTCACGCTTTGCCAACGGCGATCGCCTCGCATGGGTAATGCTAAACCAAACCAATGAAGGACAAACATATACTGGTACTGTCATAGCACCACCGATAGAAGACCCGATACGTACCAAATATGGTAGCGACTTCAAAGCCGCATCGCTGATGTCGTACACCAAAAGCCGCATCTTCGCCATTGGCGAAAAACAAGTCGTTAACAGCGGTCGCTGGGTACAGTCAGATTTCCCGGAAATGTTCTCCCTCCAGATGAAATATGGAGATATTCACGCGCTGAAAGATCCGTCGTCGATGATAATAAGTACATCGCTCGCAGAAGCCCTGTTCGATAAAGAAGACCCAATCAACAAAACAGTGCGTATAGACAATTCATTTGACATGAAAATCGCCGGCGTGTTTGACGACGCACCGTTGAAGGCTTCGTCTTTCTACGACCTCAAATATCTGCTCCCCTGGGAACACAAAAATAACGGGCTCAACTCTGTAACAAATTGGAACAACCACAGCTGCAGCATGGTGGTTCAGCTTGCCGATCATGCCGACCTTGCACAGCTAAGCGACAAAATCAAAGCCATACCCTCACTCCATATCGAGAAGTGGAAAGAAGAGATTATGCTATACCCGTTCAACAAGCTGTATTTACACAGCGAGTTTGAAAATGCAGTGGCTACAGGCGGCCGGATACAGTTCGTATGGTTCTTCGGTATAATCGGCGGCTTCGTGCTCTTACTGGCGTGCATAAACTTTATGAACCTTTCTACTGCCCGCAGCGAGAAGCGCGCAAAAGAGGTAGGCATCCGCAAAACCATCGGCTCACAACGCAATCAACTTATAGGACAGTTCCTTACGGAATCTATAGTAGTCGCCAGTGTCGCATGGGTATTGGCTTTGCTGCTTGTTCAGTTAACACTCCCCTACTTCAATATACTCGCTAGTAAAGAAATAGCCATGCCGTGGAACGAGCCGGCGTTCTGGCTGCTCACGCTTAGCTTCGTACTCTTCTCCGGAATACTCTCGGGCAGCTATCCCGCGTTCTACCTATCGTCGTTCAAGCCGGTAAAGGTATTGAAGGGAACATTCAAAGCGGGAAGACTGGCCGCCGTGCCCCGGAAAGCACTCGTGGTAATACAATTCACCGTATCGATCGCGCTGATCATGGGAACAGTCGTCGTATTCCGCCAGATAGAACATGCCAAAGACCGACCCGCCGGATACACACGTGCCGGCCTCGTAACCCTAAGCATCAATACACCAGAGCTGGAAAGTCATTATGATGTACTCAAGGAAGAAATAATGAAAACGGGCACGATCATAAATATGGCGCGATCCTCCCAGTCACCGGCACACTTCGGCAATAACAACGCCCTTGAATGGCCGGGAAAAGATCCTGAGCTGGTAGTATTCTTCCGCAACGTAAGCATCACACCAGAGTTCGGAAAAACCATAGGTTGGAGCATCAAAGAAGGCCGCGACTTCTCCGCGGATCTACGCTCGGACTCATCGGCCATCATCGTCAATGAAACCGCAGCAAAAATTATGAACCTTAAAAAGCCCATCGGCGAAACAGTAACTTATCACGATAAGGCTTATACCATCATCGGCATCGCCAATGATATGGCTACACAGTCACCCTACGAGCCAAATCAACCCGCAATGTTCTTTATGGACGACTGGGTAGGCGTAATAACCATGCGCATAAATCCCGAAGTCTCAACACAAAAGGCCATTGCAACACTCGAAACATTGTTCAAAAAACATAATCCCGCGTCACCATTTATCTATCAGTTCGTGGATGAGGAATACGGCCACAAATTCTCTGGCGAGGAACGTATCGGCAATCTGGCCTGCATCTTTGCTACACTCGCTGTATTTATATCGTGTCTCGGCCTGTTTGGCCTTGCCTCCTTCGTAGCAGAACAACGCACCAAAGAAATTGGCATCCGTAAGATTATGGGCGCTTCCGTAACGGGTCTCTGGCAAATGCTCTCAACAGACTTTATAGTACTGGTGATCATCTCCTGCACGATAGCGTTACCACTCTCCTTTTGGTTTATGAATCAATGGCTGAATCACTATGCGTACCACACAAAATTATCGTGGCCGCTCTTTATAATCGTCGCCATCGGGGCGCTGGCCATCGCGGTCTTTACGGTGAGCTTCCAGGCTGTCAGAGCCGCCACCGCCAGCCCGGTAAAGAGTTTGCGATCAGAATAAGTGTATAAGTATAGACGTACCGTGATAGAATAATTATAGGCCTCAATATATCGCAAGGATTGATTCGCATACTCGCGATCACTCCTTTCAGGGAAGCCGTCACCCGTTTGACTGTATTCTGGGATATCTTAACGACTGCATAGTTCCTATATTAGTATACAGAAGCCCACCCACCAGCCATCAATAAACATGGCGGGTGGATGGGCTTTGCGTTTTATTTAATTATACTAATATGCCAAAGTACAACACATACCTCGGAAAAATCAGAAATGCTTCCCCGTTGGCAGACCGGATGGCAAATTCGTTAACGGAAAAAGACCGTTCCATGTCAGTCGATTTCGAAGGCTCATGGAAGGGCGTTTTAAAGCTCGACTATCCCCGCGCTGTCGTGTGGGCAAAAATGCTCGACTTCTTACAGAAGAACAACAGGCCGGTATACGTGGAAATAGACCCCGATACGAACGTCATCGCCAGGCTGCATATTCCCCAGGCAGCAAAAGTATTGAATATCGATCCCCACGAAGATGTTGTCAATGTCACCTTCACAACCTCGCACGCTGTGCATTATCTACGGCGAAACCTTACAGACTTTCAGAAATTTCTCGAAATACTACAAAGCTCAAAAGATACCGACACCGTAATCATGGTCACCGCAGTTAGCCATGAGTTCGAGATCATCGACGTCAGGCCGCTACCACCTTCGTTCGGGAATGATGGACCTCCCGAACCGCCGCCACCACCCGTCCCCGATCCGCCCGTAACGCCTGAGAGAGCAATGGAGCTCTTTACGCTGATGAAAGACAGGGGATGCACACCGTGTGGTTCAGTCGGCACAGAATGTATCACGTTCAAATATCCATATGACGGTTGCTGGATACGCGCGCACATCATGTGCTACCTGATGATGGATTTAAGCGAGACTCCTGAAAAGGTCTGGATCAACGGAAGCCTTCATCCCTTTTCCGCCAACGTTCCCGAGTGTACGGTGGGATGGGGATGGCACGTAGCACCCACGTTGATGGTAATACAACCCAGCGGACCCGATCTGAAAATGGTAATAGACCCGTCATTATGCGAGGGACCTGTAACCCCCGAAGCCTGGCGAGACCTGCAAAGCAACAGCGGCGTATTGAGCTATACCACCTGGGACCTATACTCTGGCCCTTCCGGATTCGGATCGGCATCACGCGCACAGGCAAACTCCGACCTGGATTTCTACAGGATTCAGCTGGACGACCTCTGTGCCATGTATGGACCATCACCCTACGCATGCCCCATCTTACAACGGGCTTACTTTATCATCGACCGGAGCACCATATCAAAGGACGAAATCGATGCGATGCTGACAATCGCCAGCCCTGCTGTAATTGAAGCCGCCTTTTATATCGTAGTGGAAGGCTTCACCCCCACCGAACTCGGAATAACCAACGCTACCTTGTCTGGTATTCCCGATGTAGTCCCGGCTTTGAACTGGTCACCGTTAGTATCTCAAATGTCTGTGGACGTGATGTCTCCGATAATGCTGGAATACCCTACACACTTCAATCGCAGACAACGGATAACATGGAAGTACCAGATCAGCTTCACCGGCACCGCGGGATTCACAGAAGAGCTCGCCGAGATAACATTCAATACATCCACCTCTACCGTATCATCAACAGGAAAGATATACCTGATCCGCCAACCTAACCCATACGAGATCGACGGCCAAACAGCATGGCTAAGCACAGACCTGCGGGTATTTCAGATCAGAACGGGAGAATCCAGGTTCAACAAAGCGATGGCCACTGATCCATCCGACTTTGTAACCAGTGTTATCAACAACCTGAATAACGGAAGCAGCGGAGCCGATACCTTTGAAAACATCTCCACAGATCAGCAAGCCTCGGCACTTACAATCTCAGAATCTGTCGATGGGGTGAATGTATATAATTTCGCGATAGCCAAGGTGCGTTACCGGGCATTATCGGTATCGGCAACAGAAGTCCGGGTATTCTTCCGCCTCTTCCCCGCATCCTCCACATCACTCGAGTACAATCTTTCTACCACCTATCGGCGTAACACACAGGCCGGCCAGGTAAGACCGCTTCTTGGTATCAACAGTGGAGAAGCCGTAACCATTCCTTGCTTTGCTGCGCAGCGTGTTGACACCGCTGTCGACGCAATGACGCTACAAAACGACCCCGCAAATGTACAGACGATCCCACCAAACGCCAGCGGCCAGGAAGTAGTACATTATTTCGGATGTTGGCTCGATATAAACCAGACAACCCCGCAGTTCCCATACAACCCCTCGCCCACCGATGGACCATGGCCGACAGGACGTGTCAGCGTAATGGATCATATCCGTAACGAGCACCAATGTCTCGTAGCCGAGATCGCGTTCGACCCGACACCAATCCCTGCCAATGCCTCTCCATCCACATCCGACAAGCTCGCGCAGCGCAATCTCGCGATAGTCGCATCTGACAATCCCGGCGGCAAATACTCACATCGCATTCCGCACACATTCGAGATCAGGCCCACACGCGCAAAGCTCGATGTCGACGAGCTACCCGACGAGTTGATGATCGACTGGGGCAACACACCCGCAGGATGCCTGGCCACCCTGTATATATCAGGCATCAACACCAACGACATCATGAGCCTGGCCGCAAAGAACTACAGATCATATACATTGGTCCGTATAGACGAGCACACCCTGCAATGCGAAACTGCCGGTGTCACCTATATACCCATACCCCAGGGTGGAGGCTCAAACTACGCCTCCATGATATCCGTCGATCTTCCCGACACCGTAAAGAAAGGACAACACTTCAGAATAGTAGTACATCAAATTACCACTACGCCCGACCGTCAGACACCAACTAGTCACAGCGCCGCTCTACCCCAACGCCAACGCCGGATACTGGGATCATTCCAGATCTCGATACCGGTTACCGTCAAAGAAAGGATGCTGGCCCATGAAGAAGTATTACTATCGAACCTCCGCTGGATACAACGCTCCATTCCCCCAACCAATCGTTGGTTCGACGTCTTCAACCGCTATGTAACACAGATCGGCCAACGCGTCGATGCCCTCGGCGGCGACTCAACCAAAATAGTCCCCTCACCATCCGACGACTGGAAGAAGCGATATCAGAAATGCAAAATACTGGGCATACTGGTTTCCATATTACTGGCATTGCTTATCCTCCTTCCCGGAATACTCAAAGGACAACAACTCGCGTTACTGGCCACCACTGTCCTGATCCTGCTACTCGGCACTATCTTCTACTGGATCAACAACTGCAAACCAACGATCCGCCGGATCCTGACAGCAATCATAACAGGTATTGTGGCCGGAGCCATCGCCCTGGTAATAGCATGTCTGCTCTTGTAAGAGCCTGCTACTATGTATAATTAACAATTGCGAAAGCCCTTTGTAGCTTGTTTACCTGAATTCAGGTAAACAAGCTACAAAGAAAACGGCTTACCTTCTTTTATCAGCTCACGCCGTATACCATCGAGCACATCTGATAAATAAAGCGTAAGTTCTTCCGGCACGTCATCATCCGCTTCATAACCGACAGGTTCAGCTTTAGCACTGTGTAGTGCCTCCACCGCTTTTATGGCTGCATAGTGTACAACATTAATAATATTGCCACCCGACAGCTCGTATTTTTTAACTGCCTCAGGAATATCGACCTCTTCTTCAAATATAATGGACGGGTTACCACGTGTTATACGCCGTTTGAAACGGGCATCCTTCGGCAACGCCTTTCGCCAGATCAGCGCCCGTTGTGAAGCATCGGGAAACGGAAATTTTAATAGAGAGTTGAAGCGCCGCAGGAAAGCATCGTCCATATTGTTCTTCATGTTGGTCGCCAGAATAACAAGACCGTTATAATCTTCGATACGTTGAAGCAGGTAAGAAACTTCCTGGTTAGCATACTTATCATGAGCATCGCGCACATTGGTACGTTTACCAAAAAGAGCATCGGCCTCGTCGAAGAACAAGATCCAGTTTTTGTTTTCAGCACGAGCGAAAAGCAACTCGAGATTCTTTTCAGTTTCACCAATGTATTTGGAAACCACCATGGACAAATCGATCTTAAAAACCTCTTTACGGAGATCGTTGCCCAGTATTTTCGCAGTAAACGTCTTACCAGTACCTGGAGGGCCATAGAACAGCGTGCGGTAGCCGCGTTTAAGCTTGTTCTTCATGCCGTACCGATCCATCAACTCATCGTTATATTTGAGCCAGCTTTTAATTTCGTTGATCTGCTCCACCAGGTCGTCAGGTATAACCAGATCGTCGAAAGATGGCGGTTCAAAAGGTGCATCATCATGAGGATCGGCTTTTTCGGGCGCAATCTTTTTGGCGGGAAAACTGATGCTGAATTGAGGCGATGTGTGGGTACCATAAGTAAGCAGATCGATGTAGTCTGGCGACAACGTGAGCCTCCCGTGCATGGTCGGCTCGGCATTCTGCATATCCTCCAGCCACAGGATCTTTTTCTCCCACAATATATTCTCAGCGCCGAAGAGCTTCTGTATTTCCAGACGTCTGGCCAGATAGTTACCTGCAATAAGGAACAAAGCAGTTTCACCCGTGGGAAGAAAGAAGCGGCAGTTTTTTCCGCGAACGCCACCGACAGCGGGAAGATCGTTGCGCGAAGGATCAAGCGTCTGCAAGCGCTCTTCGATCACCGAATCGAAAAGGCCGGGACAAATGTGCGGCGTGAGACCTATCAGTAACAACAGCGCCATATCATCATCGATATATTTTCTATTGTCCGTAATATATTTTCCGAGGGGCAGCTCCCAGTCATCAACCGATGGCATCAACGGCAACAGACCGGTATCCTCCGCCGCAAACCAGGCATTCAGCCTGTAGTGCAGCAGTTGGTTCAGATAGACCAGTTCGCGGGGGAGATTTCCGTCGGATGAAGTATATGCTGTTTCTGTATTCATGGTTTCAGTGTTAACAGGTGGTGAGGGTGGTGGTGGCGATCCGGCATCATGCGCAGGCTCATCGGGAATACCCGCTGATTGAATCGCCGGTGTTGAAGCACGTGGCCCGGCGCCGGGAAAAAAAGATCCTATGGTCTTTATAAATTTCATACATCTTTGGCAAAAGTGCTTGATCGAAGGGTTTCAATAGTTTTCGCCGACAGGCTAAAGCCAGGCGCTCCCGCATCCATCAGAAATTTCGCTCCATCTTCACTGTGCTTTTCAACACCCATAACGTGACCCAACTCATGTGCAAAAGTGTTGAACTCCGACCGCGAGCCCATGGCAAAACCGATTATACCCATTTTGCTTCCGGCTGTGAGCGCGTAGGCTACGGCTTCCTGGGATATACTTCCATCGTCGTCAGCAATCTCCTTGACAAAATATGCGCTGATTGAGCCCTCCGACTGATTCTTCGTGAACAATTGCTTCTCCTCATCAGAGGCAAAGTGGTCGAATAAATGCATTTTCAACCTCAGGTCTTTGCCGATCAGCGCCTCGGTCTTTTCGCGATCGAATTTTACCTCCTTACCCTTCACAATTTCTATGTTGGCCTGATTCTTAAAGATAGTGTTGGCATACGCCAGCATGCGCGACGGGTCAAGCGTATTACCATACAGGACCGTGAAGTTTATCGTTACCTTCTTCGGCGTAGCCGGCTTGGTAACCCCCGGAGCACCGGCATACCGCGCATCGAACAAGCCCATGGTAATCGGCCCGACTATGCCATCCACATCCTTTGCAGCCAGACCACAGTGACGCTGGAAAGTCCGCACGGCTTCTTGAGTCTCCGAGAGAAAGATCCCGTCAGGCAAACCGGTTTTACGTGTAGATATCGGCATCTGTATACCGTCGTCGATCATCGCTTGCTGTAGCTTCTTTACGTGATCGCCTTCATCGCCAAACTTTACATGTCGATTACCATCGAGTGCCTCTTCCAGTCTTTCATCGCCTGCAAAGCGCCCCGATTGGAGATTTCTTTCCTCCGCCTGACGCTGAACCGGTGACGGCGTTTTTGGTAACGACGTTTTACCACCCTGTTGTAAAGTATGTGTAAGCTCGTGAGCTAACAGCTTCTTACCTGGCGAGGAGCGCGGATCATATTTACCTTTATTGAAGTATATGTCACTGCCGTGAGTGAATGCCTCCGCGCGAATAGTGTCGCTCATGCCTGCAGCATCGTCGTCCTTATGTACGCGTACGCCACTGAAGTCCGCACCAAACGATGTATTCATTTCTTGCAGCACATCGGGCGATAGTTGCTGTCCTTTACCCGAACGATCTTTCAGCTGTGCCGCGAGACCAGCGGGTTCTTCAGCAGCCGAGGAATCGCGTTTAGTTTGCACGGCGCCATTCTTTTCTTCGTCTTCTTTTTTGGGCTCTTCTTTTTTCTGAATGCTTTTTTTCTTTTTTTCTTCCGTTGCCGGCGCAGCGGGTGAATTTGCTTCTACTTTAGCCGGTGTTGCTTTTTCTTCCTCTTCACGGGCATCCTTACGCTGAACTTTCTCTTCTTCCTTTTTCGGTTCGTTGCTTTTCCCGGGTTTGCGTTCCTTTTCCTTATCAGGAGAGGTAACACGTTGCACGGTACCAATATCCTTTTGCTTCACTGCTGCTCCCTTAGCCGATTGGTTCACTACACTGTTGGCCACAGCATCAGCTTCCTGCTCGAACTTATCGCCAGGCTTATTGATTGCCAGCTTAGCCTGGAAGAAAGAATCGCTTTTGGCGTCTTGCTCCATGTCGTGCTTCTTACTGAAAAAGCCCTCCTGGTCAGCCTTCTCCTGGCTGCGTGGATTGCGTTGACGATAAACCCGGGATGAATATGACATGGTGCTATATTTTAATTGTAACGTCGATAAATCTTATATTCTTTAGGTGGACTGCTGCAGTGTCGTGTCGGCGGGCAGCGAGAGAGTAGCCAGTCTCTCCAGCCACTCGTCTGCAAATTGCTCGTAGTCATTGGCAGCTTGCGAACGCGAAGCATACGTAAAAATATCCTCTCCTTTCTTCTGCGCCTCGGCCACCCGGATATCCGTATGGATAAAGGTCTTGAAGATCTTGTCGGCAAAATTTTGCTCCAGCCAATCTTTGATCTCGGTGTTGAGCTTTTTGTTCGGGCTATAGCGCGTGAGCAAAAAGCCGCAAAGCTCCGGGTGCACACCAAGAACCTCATTCATGGTGGCCAGCAGGCGCAAGAAACTTTCCACGCCTTTCCTGGGCAGAAACTCACCCTGTAGTGGAACAAGTATATAATCGCTGGCCACTAACGCATTTACCGTAAGCATACCGAATGAGGGCGGGCAGTCGATAAGCACAAAGTCATATTCGCTCACGATCGGCTTCAACATGCGGTTACGGAGTGTCTGCTCGCGCGCAAACTTGCTTACCAGCTCCATCTCGGCATTAGCCAGATCTATGGAAGATGGAATAAGATGGATGCCACACCGCGTCACCACTACTGCATCTTTGAGACTTGCCTTTTGGCCGATGATCTCTTTTTTGTATTCAGTGTAAAGATTTAAAGCCAGGTCGTCAGGCACACCAAGCGAATAGGTGAGATTGGCCTGCGGATCGGAATCGATCACCAACACCGAGTAGCCCTTGCGTTGCAATGCCGCCGCCAGGTTCACGGTAGTTGTGGTCTTTCCGGAACCTCCTTTTTGTATCGCAATGGAAAGGACTGACATATCTTTGCGTGGTTAAGGTTTGTGCTTATTGAACAACTCCAGGAGATGATGAAGCTTCATGCTCTCGGCCAGGTCCACCGGTCTGTATCCGTCCAGCAGATCCTGGAAAGGATCGGCGCCCCGCGAGAGCAATAATTTAATCAATTCATCCTGACCGTGATAGAAAAAAATGGTTTTACTGAGCGGCGAGTTGTTTTGTGCATCTTTCAGATTCACATTAGCGCCTTGCCGAACCAGCAACCTGGCGATATCCCAATGCATACGATCGATCGCCGCAATGAGAGGAGTAACCTGATTTTCGTATAACGCATCGGGATTTGCTCCAGACTTCAGTAGGAAGCTCACCAATGCATATTGACCATTGAAGACTGCCTGATGCAGACACGTGCCTCCGTCAACGGGCGCATCAACACCGTATCGTTCTATGAATGCAGTCACGCGGTTTATATCACCCTGCTTCGCTGCGGCAAAACAGGCACGTTCTTCGGTATGTATTGGTAACTCGTTATTCTGCTTCATGTCCATGACTCATATTTTTAATAGGGTCTTCTGGCCAGTAGTTCTTGGGGTCCAAATATTCTTTCATAAATCCTTCGAAGTCTATCTCACCGTTTACCAAACGATCGACAAGTTTGCGATACTCGAATCCCTTGCGATGTCCCATGTGCCATTGATCGTACCGGCCTCGGGCTTTATCCCATGTCAATATTTCGTGCGGCGGATTTGGATCGCGCACCTGACCATCGGGCGAATTCTTCGCGGCTTCATTCCAAACTTTTTCGATCATAGATTCCGGATGCTTGGGGCGATTATTCATCAGGTACGCCCTGAGCTTGGAGTATACGAAAGCGGTCTTAGCCTCTAGCCATCCCTTGAATGTTTTCTTGGGAAGCGTGTTCACGATATCGCTCGAACTGCTTTTCGATCGCACTTTAAGAACAATCGTGTCCTTATTTACTTCAACAACCTCAGCACGACTCCTCCCCTTCACTGGCACAGATACCTGCGTACCCGGCTTCATGTCGTCAATGTTATCCGGAGTAATATCGGGTTCATCACCGGGCACAGGCTTTGCAGTATCAGGCTTTTCTACAGGCCCGGCCTTTTCAGTTTTCCCCGGCTTTGCTTTCGACGTAGGTGCTTTCGTTTTTGGTGGCGGTGGTGCGTTATCAGGTACTGGTGGCTTCTTCTCTACCGTTACAACAATCCTTCGCTTCGGTCTGCCCGGCGCAGGTACAGGCTGCTTATCCGACGGCGCAGGTTTCTGATCCGATGATGGAGTTGGCTGTTTATCCGACGGCGGCGTGGGTTGTTGATCGGATGAAGGCACAGGCGATTCATCTTTTGGAGTACCTCCACTCAAAGGATCTTTCGCAGGCTCATCAGGAGTCGGCGCTGGTTGATCCGCTACCGGTTCTTTAACAGGATCGGAAGCAGGTGGCGGGTTATCCTTGGGTGCCTGTGTATCCTGGGCGGGCTGGTCGGCCCAGGGATCAGGCGCTGGCTCATCAGGTTTTACCGGCTCAGGTTGCTTTATTGGTTCAGGCACTTTCGCTGGTTCAGGCGGTGGCGCTATATCCGTTGTGGTAGTTGTGGTCGGCGAGTCCACCGGGGCAACAGGTGATTTGCGAAAGAAGCCTTTTACACCCATCAAAGATCCGATCAGTCCGGCAATACCCATCGTACAATCGAAGGATCGACGGAACGCCCCCCTATTAAGATCTTCCTCTGTGAGAAGCGATGTATCTGTGACACACTCGATCACAGGACCTATACCAATAGCGTCCAACACCGAAACTCCCAGTATCTTGAGGAAACTATATTTTCCCCAACCCTCCTTGATGCGATGCACCAGCGACATAATAAAGCTTCCGATGAACAAACCGGCGACAACAATCTTAACAGCCGTGGCTAAGGCGAGCGTTACACCGAAATAACCCGCGACCGCAACCAACCCCGCCGCAATTTCAGGAATAAGAAGAATGATGAGCCCAACCACCACTACCGCCGCCAGAACACCCCCCAACACCATCAGCCAGGTAGGTATCTCTCCCGAGGAAGAGGCAGGTTCTCCAGTACGCGTAGGCTGCATGTCCCCTCCAATTGAAACAGCGTCATCGCCGCGCTCTATTTTCGGACGCGATTTATCCTTGACACTGGCCAGGTAGTCCTCGTTGATCTTGTCTACTGTATCAAGATACTGCTGTATGGCTGTGAATTGCTCACCGGGAGTTATATAAGGCTTCACGAACGTTACCGATGGCAATTGCGTTCCATGAAGTTCCTTTTGAGGCTGTAGCTTACTCAGCGCATCGAGGTTTGTCTTCTCTCCGTTTGCCTTATTATCATCGTGATAGCTGAACTTCGGACCTTTGCCATTAAACGTCCACTCGTATGCTCCAAAATCTCCGGTAAGTCCCATCAAAGCACTCGGTGGCAGGAGCCCCAGCTTCAGGCCCAGAGCTTTCAGCCATTGGTCCGGTGTGAAGATTACCTTGCCGCGTACCTCCAGGGTTACCTTACGTTGCTTCGCATCAGTATAGGTTACAGATTGCACGTAGGCCACTTCTACCGGATAGAATACACGTCCATGGGTTGGCGGATCAAGCTGTTTGATACCTTCGTAGTACGGGATCCATTCGTACTTTGTAAAGTCATAAGATGCCTGAAGTCCCGTCGACGATTTCAACGACCCCACATTACTCTTACCTTCGGCCTCCGTTGCATAACCAACCTTGTTCACGAAGTCCTTGCCGGAAGGCGTCGAATAGGGCGCTACGATGTCCTGCTTCATAGTTCCATTCACGGAAGGACCGAATGCGTTCATCGAATCGGCAACCGAATTCAGGTAACCGGTCCACGCATCGGCACCAGTATCGAACGGAAGAAATTCTTTCGGGCTAACACCTTTTTCAAAAGGATCACCACTGTGTGCGCCCTGTGTATTACCCGTATAGATAATAGGATTCGATGGCTTCGGTGGAGAAATAGGGATCTGGTTGCCATTAGCGTTCGGATCTTTCACCGGCAAGGTCTTCACAGGAGGAGTATCTTTGGACGGTGGCGTTTTCTGCTCGTCGCGTTGGATGTCGTCCGGCCCCTGCCCTTTACCTTGTTGTACTACGTGCGTAAGCTCATGGGCGAGCAGTCTCTTTCCTTCCGGCTCTTCGGGTTTGAAGTTTCCCGAATTGAAATATATATTATTATCGTGCGTGAATGCCTTCGCCTGTAGATTTTCATTCATCGCGGCCGATGTGCTGTCGGTATGAATACGTACATCCGAAAAATCCGCGTTGAACGACGACTCCATTTCATTACGGGTAGCGTGAGGAATCCCCTCGCCTTTTCCCTTCGATGCCGCTATTGTTGCCTCTACCCCAGCAGAAGTAGTAGCATTACCATCTTGTTTTCGTTGAAGTGTCCCATCCTCTCTTTCTTCTTGACCGCTATCTGAAATCGGCTTTCGCTGAACAGGGCTGGTCGAAGGACTCGCTGATGGTTGAAGCCAGCTTTTCAGGTTAGCATGTTCGGTAGCCCCCAACGTCGGTCTGAACCGAATAAAATCTTCTATAAGGATAGACTTTGACGCATTGTTAAAACTTTTGTCCCGTTCCAGAAATTTTCCGAATGCCTCATACTCTTCAAATTCATAACGCCGTATCTCGGTTTCCAAAAACCGTTTTTGATCGGGATCAAGACCTTTATTAGCTTCGATAATGTTCCATGCTGCCACCCTTCTTTCGAAATAAGGTTGATTGACTGTCTGATCGAACTTGAATATAGCTGCGCTGTACCCTCCCCGATAGGCATCTTTTATTTCCTCATGCATGGTCTTTTTTGCTTCCTGTGTTTTTTCCGCCGCAGATGGTGCCGTGCCATTGATTGCCATTTGGGAAGCTGCTGAATAAGTTTCATTATCGCGTGCCTTTGCACCCAGGGATGACGTAATTCCAGAAGTGATATCGTCGAGGGATATGCTGTTGTTATCACCGAACTTGAGCGACAGGTTGATGCTCCCGGAGAATAAAGGAAAGTCCTTTTCCGCTTTCAGTGCGTCAGGTTCCCATCGATGCGACCACAACGTAAGTTGTGTGAGCAACAAATCAAGGATCAGCGAAATCTCTAAATTGACCTGTGCCGATATTTTGGAAAGTAAGGCCAATAAAACTGTTGTTTCCTTCAGTTGAATACCCTTTTCGGGCGAGAATGTTGCTTCCGCCAGCGCCCTCGCTTTAGCATCCAACGCGGTAAATTTCAGGTCAAGTTTCCCTGTGCCTTTAATAGCCGCTATCGCCACTTGAAGTGTGGCTACTAATCCGACGCCTGCCTCTAGGCCTGCACGAAAACCGGTGCTCATACTGATCTTGGCATTGAGCGCGATCTGAGAAAGCTTGCCCAGGCTGATGTCGGGCATATCAACCACTGTTTCTTTATCAATCTTCAAACCGTCAAATGCATAGAAGATTCCTGCGTCGGCTTTAAGCCCCAATAGTATCGTAGCCACTCCGCAGGAAGCCACAGGTATAGATTTTTCGAAATCAAAAATCTTAGGCGCATTAGACTTATACTCCGGAACAATAAATTTATCCTCTGTCAATCCAAGTTTACCACCTATCAAAATATCTCCGTCGGGTTTTATCTTCAACCTGGCTTCAGCGGAAACCCCCTGCCCCATAGGTATATTCAGCACGCCATCACCGTATACTTTCAATGGGCCTGCTGCTTCTTCGCTTTCAACCTTCGCGCCTTTTTCATCAACGGGTTTATTGGTGACTCCTGCGCGGAAGTCACCCTTGATCTTTCCCTTTTCGAAATGCGCCGCTCCGGAAATATCGAACACACCATTGTTATACTGCAGTACGATCTGCGTAATGCTTAGACCGCTGATGTTGATGTCAGGGCTGATGTCACCGGTGATACCAACATTCCATTGTTCACCCTTTTTTAAAAGCGTTATTTTGGCGTTAGCGCTTTTCAAGTGGGATGTTTTGCCGAATTTGATGTCCCCTTCGATCAGTAACTCATCTCCCTTTGATTTCACAGTGAGACCAATTTCCTGCAATCCAGGAATAGACAACAAGGCGCTACCGCGCCCGGTCAGTAATTCGTCTTTGTAGGAAACATCGAACTTCAATTTCTCCAGCCCCTTCATCTTGGTAGCTACTTCAGCCGAGCCATTGAAAGCGAACTTATTGTCTATATAAGACGCTTCAATTTTTGATTTGAATAGTTTGGGATCAAATTCAAATTTCCCCTTAATGCCGAAGCCTTTTCCCGAACCGATACCGATAAGCTCGCCTTTGCCAAAATCTTTAATCTCGAATCCAAGTGTACCTTCCACACCTAATCCTTCTTTCGTACTTGCGAATACCGACAGGCTCATTTCCGTTGGCCGAAACGGTTTGGGTAAGCGGTCCTTTACTTCGTCCAGTGTAAATGTTTTACTAATAGAAAGATCATCGCCCATAACGTTTAACTCCACCTGGGTGCCGGCAATGAGAGGTACGCCATCAACAGTGATGATACCATGTAAGACGATGCCCTTTGTTTCATCCAACCTGAACTCGTCAATAGTTATAGGGCTTAATCCCTCAAACTTCAGTAACCCGCTGATTGCCGTTTGCCCTTGCGCAAAATCAAGGTACCCGGTATTCAGCAGTCCTGGAATTTTTTTGAAATTGACTTCAAATGCTTTGTTCGTCTTCAGTGTCTTGGTGAAATTCTGACGAAGTTTTAATTTCAATACACCGAAAACATCATTATCGCCCGCCGATGCATTGATCGTATACCCCGTTATGTCTATGCCAGGCCACATCGCTTCTTTCGGTTGGGGTGGGATAGGCAACCGAATCGGAGAACCACCCGAACGATTAACATACAGCACCAGTTCGTTTGGAGTCCCCTTTGACTTCGAAATTTCGTCAGCCGTCATACCTTGAAGGTATTCGAGGTGCTTACCATCTTTGATCTCCTCTTTTGTCCAAAAAACCTTGCCGTTGCCTTGATATGAGAGATCCCATTTTTCAATCTTAGTATAAGAGACAATGTAATTCCCTACTATTTCCGAGTACTTGGGAACAGGAACATTAGGGTTCTTATCTTTTAAGGTTTTGATGGCTTCCTCCGTGGCTCTTTTCCGCTCCTGCATGATCTTGATGCCGGAATCCATATTTGCCTTGGCATCGGCCAATTCGTAATTGTCAGCTACATCCCCACCGCCCAACTGCCACTCGACGATGTGATCCACCTGATGCAAATTCCTTTCACCAAATCTATTCCAATTTGGAATGTAACATTCCTCCTGTATCTGCTCCAGTGTGCCAAACAATCGATACTCTGATTTTGGTGATTTCAGAAAGTAGGTCTTACTATCTTCGGGCTTTGCCTCATTCTCATTCGGCTTTTTTATTTTCTTTAGAAAATCAGCCACTTTAATATTGGCAGCACTCTTCACCGCTTCTTTCCAGTTGTTTACCTGTTGCAGCTTGGGACGCTGCATCTTCAACGTTTCGACAGGCAATTTAAATTTGGCTTTATTCCTCTCTTTAAAGTCGGGTAGATGGAGCTTCTCTATCTTTAGCGTCATTTTATCCGGGGAGGAATCCAGTTCATAACCTTCTGCTTTCAACGGTTGCGGTTGGGTCGGTGCATTTGTTGTCGGCTCGCGTTGAACAGATGAAGGAGTATTCCCTTTTTGCTGGATCGTGTGCGTGATTTCGTGCGCCAACAAATGTTTGCCGGCGGTGTCGTTGGTTGAATATTTGCCGGTGTTGAAATAAATATCGGTGCCATGAGTAAAGGCTTGCGCGTTCAACGATTCACTCATCTGCGCGGCTTCGTTGCCATTATGAATGCGGACGCTGCTAAGATCCGATCCGAACGCATTACTCCACGATTTATTCACATGATTGGGTAGCGGCGAACCTCCACCCTTGGAGCTCGCCAGCGTATGCTCTACCGCAGGCGTTGTTACATCGCCACCTGACTCAGCTTTGCGTTGCAGCTTCTCAGCCTTTTTTTCAGCGGCTTCACAGTGTGAACACTTGCGTTGAATATCACCCTCCTCACCTTCGCTTTCAAAGATCGGCTTGCGCTGAACATCGGTATCGTCATCCTTATCCTGCTGCTCGCGTTCTTCCCGCTCACATTCGGCACACTTCCGCTGTACCAAGGGCGTCACCGAGCTGGCCAAAGATGAATTTTGATCCACATGCTGACCTCCATGCTGAGGCTGATCACTTTTCGACAGGCGCTGCACTACTTTATCGGCTACGCTATCGGCCTCTCGCTCGTAGGAATCACCTGACTTACCCACAGTAAGCTTGGGCTGTACACACGCCCCAAAGAAATCCTGTCCGCCGCCCTTGGGGAAAAAGGCACCGTTGTTCCGGTTTTGTGCTTTGGTCGGGGTGGATTTTGCTTCTTTCATCGTGGGCTTCGAAAATCGTTACAGGATCATCGCCATTCTACTTTCAAAAGCTGCTTCATCCAGGGCAGCTTGATAATGCCTATCCCCCAGGGCAGGTGGTCCAGCAAAACGTCGAGCATATTGCCTTCCACCAAAAGATGTGGCTCGTTACCCATTGTATACAGCTTGCCTCCGCGTTGCAGGAAATTCGTACGCAACGTATTGGCTGATGTGCTTTTGAGGATGCTCCACCGCGCGATAACTTCTCCAAGCAGCTCCTCACACTCATGCATTTCATCACCCGACAATTGAATTGCCGGATCTACCGGCTCTTCCCATGGGTGGTTACATAATATTTTCGCCACCACCAACTCGTGCTCCTCATACGTTGTGCTGCCTGTGGCCAGAAAATGCAACACGGCCAAGGCTTTTTGCCGGTGATATAACGACTTGAAATCCGTTCCTTCCACAAGGTTCAGATAAGTAAACAGGTTTGTCAGAAAAGGATGAAGTAATACCAAACCTGCGCGCACCACAAACATATCCTCGGTTGGAGGTCGGACAGACACAGGCGCCTGCGTCGGTACGGGTATAATGTCAGATTCCGGAGCTGGTGTAGCATCGGGCTGTGGCGCAGTCTTCAGAGATGATCGTATCGCTTCCGCCGCCGCGGCTTGTGATGTCTTCGCCGTCGTTACCCGCATGATAATCTCGGGCGATAAAGTCTTGCTCCTTTGCACGAGTAGGACCATTTCGTCATCAATATGGTGGGCGATCACCCGACTGACGATCTCATCAGTGGTTAGCCCGGGGGCTATAGCGGCCATTCGTAGAATTTCATTCCACACATTCCGTTGCCAGGCCAGCGACGGTTCCCTACCAGCCTCAATCAAGGCAGCACATATGCCGTCAAGCACAATCAGCAGGCCGTCTTGTACTCTCGACGTTAGCGCCTCCGTAAGGTGCACAAGGAACTGCGGCGCGCCCGATAGCACCATTCTTTTAACAGCTCTCAGATCCGTGGTGATCAGCTTGCGCAAAGCTTCTATGCTATGCGAATCCACCGCAAAGCCTTCCAGTACCTGATCATACCATACCACATCGGTAACCGTCACATTCCATGGTAGAAAACCATGCTGCATATAATACATCCACTGCTGAACAATGCTCAGCCGGAGTGTGCGCTTTATCGTCTTCTTGCCGGCCGGAGACAAAATGACAGCCGTAAGATCCACCCTGATCTTACTCTTCAATTGATCCGTTATATCGAGCATTTCGAGATCAGCAAGACTTACAGTACCCAGATCCAGCTCTACTGTATCCAGGTGAATCACTTCCTGCGGAGTCGATAGTTCGTCAAAGGCCTCCTCCAGTACAGGTAACAATACCTCATAAAAAAGATCGCGCAGACGTTGCTGCAAAGCAAAGGCCTCGGCTTCCTGGTGAAATACCACATCGATCACTTGTGTGCGGATCAGGTGGTTCATGATTTATCAAAAAGTTTTTTCACCTCGTTCACCGGCGCCTCGGGTTCTGCCTGTGTAAGATCTTTGCTCTTCCAGTTTTTAAACTCCGGCAACAATCCCTTTTTGTTCAGCCTTTTGAACAGCTCTCTTAATTCAAGCTCGTTATCACTCACGCGTCGGCGCAGCACATAACGATCCAGATAGTACCACGTGCTAATGGCGATCAGCGCTGACTTTTCTTTTGCACTCAGTAATCGTCTGTTATCCGGCAGGCGTTTATTGGCCATCACCGTTTCAACCACGTGCCGATAAGATTCAAAATCGGGCATCGATTGATTGAGGAACGATATAGCCAACCCGGCAGCAACATTCCCCGATGATTCCGCAATTTCATGCACGTCACTCCTGTAACCGTGAAAGCGGGCATCTATCCTTCTCTCCGCCTCTTCTCTCCCCTGATCTTCTGGCTGTACCGCATCTGCGGACAAGGGTGCCGTAGCTCTTTCGGTCAACTCAACAACGGTAGCCTCCTTATTCACAGGTTCCGAAAGTGCCGTCTTCATAACATGTTTCCCTTCAGGTATATGTAGCTCGACCGTTTCGTTCGCTCTTGACGCAATATGCATGACATTCTCCCTTCCGGGTTCCGACTGCGAACAGATAGTGTTCCAGCAATACAGGGCATTGATAGCATTGACATACGCATTCGGATCAGCATCATACGCCCTCGAAAATTGACACAGATCGCTCGACTCCGGAGGTGCACAGGGCTGACACTCGTCGCAATCAAAGCAGTGGAAATCACTTTTAAATAAAAACTCGATGAGACCGCAGGCAGGTTGCCCCTCGGTACACACCGGTTTCTGTGCAAGCCATTTGGTCCATGATCTGTAGAGGCTTTCGAACCGGCAGAGTTCTTGTGGCGTAAGCCAGAGAATGCGGGCCATGATGTGCGCCGGCATTTCACGATAAAGCAATTGCTCAAGCGCCTCCCGGTTTTCCTTTTTCCTGAATCGCTCGGGCCATGCCGGTAACACTACCGTTGCCACGAATGAATACGGATCGGCACCAGGAACAAAACGATAGCGCTCGTCCTTGGTACAGGGATCATTCGCAGAAACCGTCCATTCAAAATTTTCCTGACAGTTGTCAGGCAGACATCTGTCGATAAGGCACTGGCAATCGCCTTCACGGCAATGAGGCCGCAGCAGGATGTGCTCTACCAGGTGAAGCCCTTCGGCATTGATAAACCGCCTGGCACGCGCAACGGCATCACAAGCCATAGCAGGCGTTGTATAATGCTGTGGATTGAAGGCCACTACTTCACTACAGCACGTTTGGCTAACCCCATTGGATTGATCATTCGGCGTCTGCTCACCGGTTATACAGTCACAATGAAAGCGTATTCCGTACGTGTTACACTGGCAATCCATCACCGGATAGTAGTGCTCCTTTTCAGCCAGACATTCTATTGCCTTATAGTAATAAGCCAGGGCCTCGTCACAGCTATTAAAACAACACTCGCTTATCCAGGGCGTGCAACATTCCAGATCCGGTTCGCACCCACACGGATCCACGTGCGTCCCTCCCGTTGCATGAAAACCCGGAAGATTGATGTGCAGGTAGTATTGGTATCCGCCACGGGGTGTTTCCAGTTTACGCCGACGCACGGGAAAATAGTACGCCAACCGCTTCATGTCCTCGTATGACACCGGCTTGGTGCCTTCAACGTTTTTAATATTCTTTATTTCGCCATCCTTGAGAAACTGCTCGATCAACCCGATGATATAATCACAACGTAGCTCTCCCTGTTCGTTCGCCGTCTCTTCCCATGGATCCGGATTGCCCTTCTCATAGTTTTCAAAAACCTCGCGTGAAGCCTTGTATAGCCGCTGCAGTGCCTCGTCCCGTGCAACCGAAGTGTCGTATGTGCACGGATGGATCAGTCCTGTCCTGCCGCACGCTGTAAAAAACGAAAAGCTGCAATCTTCCTCGCGCTGGTATATCGGAAAAGCGTCGCCGGACTGAGATGTACAGATAAACTTCTCCACCCCTTCCCTACCCCAGGCTTCCTCTTCCGAGAAAAAACGTCGTTTGCTTTCGGCCAGGATCTCCCGCACCGACACACGCCAACGACAGTCACATTCATTCTTTCGAATATTATAGTTACCCTTATAGCGCAGTAGTAGTAAAAAGAAATTGAACTGCAGCATCGCCTCTTTTGCCGTTGCGAAATATGACTGGCTAATCCAGGCATTGGAATCCCCTTCGCGCTTATACTGGAAGAAATACAGGTCTGCCTCTTCACTGGAAGAACAGCAGTCCTCTGTATCCTGGTCAGATTTTTCGCCGCATAAAAAAAGTGTAGCAAAGCGCGGATCCGAAGTCGTGATACGTCTTACCGGAAAGGTATCCGAAAGCGCGATAAATTCCGTGCGCGCGTATTCATTATTGTATCCAAAACGTTGCATGGTCCCGGCAGGAATAAACACCTGGGCTTCCGTGGTGCCACACTTGCCGGTAGAATATGAAAACACTTCCTCAAAGCTGATCCATGTGCCATACCTCGTAGCGTCGCCGGCAAACGTCAGGATGCGCACATGCTGCTGCTCGAATGCCTTCACTGCCTCAGCTGCGGATGTATAACCCTTCACGCTTTCAAACAATACCAATCCGTTTGGATCTTTTTCGTCATAGCGGCTTCTAATGCAAAAGTGATACATCACTGCCTGCGTACGGGCATCCGTGCGAATATTCACAACGCTATCGCCATACAACAGTCGCAGATAGGTGCCTTCGGAAGCATATTGCTTATAGAGCGAGGTTATGTATTTCGCGCGCGATGCAGAGTCTGTAAAGTCGCCGTCCAGGCCATACCAGGCCTGGTAGTTGTCCTTGTGAACCAGGCGGTAGCCAAAATTCCCCCGGCGACTGACACTATCGGGCAGCACCATGCGATGCGATATCTCCGAGCGTGGATTACTCAGAGCTTTGTCAATAGATATTTTGAAAGACAGAAAATGTTCTGTCAGTTCCGCTGCCGCCTTGGGATCAGCATCGGGCGCCAACTCAGCATAAGCCAGTATGCTTTTAGGGTGCTTTTTATCACGAAGCTCCAGGATATTATCTCTGACCGACACACGCAGGGCATCATCGGGAGCCGTAATGCGGGCCGCATCGGACACAGCCCGACCACGATCAGTATATTCTGTATTGCCCGACGTAAACCGGATATTTCCTGTTCCAGGCATGGCTACACCCAAATCAAATTTCCATCGCACAGGCCTGGTGTCCACCACAAGCCGATAACAATGTTGCTGAACGTAAGCCACGATCTGCCCGACCGCAGCCTTTGCTGCTGCTTCGTCAGAAAACTCGATAGTGTCTATGGCAAGGATCTTATCGTCAGTAGTAATTTTTAATACATACTCAGTCTCAGCGACCTTGCTCACCTCGTAATGGCTGGAGTCCGCAAGTCTGAAGAGCAGCCTCAACATATTCTCGTGAGCATCGGCCTCCGATTCATATTCCTGCTCGGATATAAAAAAGAATGTGCGATCACGGTCACTTACTGTATACTTGTAAATCGTTATGTTCTTCCTCACATCAACACGGTTCTCGTAAGGCTCGAAAGCAGCGATATCAATAAGTTCATCCGTTTTATCAGGATTTGTGTTGAACACAATGTCAGCCTGACCAGTGGTCCCCTTCTCCGGCATCCACTGCGCTGCATTCTTGAAATCCGCAAGCGCGTCCGCTGACGGAGCAAATAGTTGCTCACGGTTTATAACAGCATCTTTTCGCTTCCACTGATCTTCCCCGCCCACTACCAGCAACGTGTGTTCGAACTGCACGGGAATGATATCCGAAGGCATCGGTTCGGTGGAGAACATTCGCTGCAATCGGGCACCCGCCTCCCTGGCTTCTGCCTCTGTTTCAAAAGTAGCCGGGTGACGGAATGTAAGATCGCCCGCCTGAACGATTGCCTCGTATCGCGCTTCCAGCCTGGCGATCGCGTATGTATAATTGGCGGGATCGACCGATGCCTTTAAGAACATGTTCAACGCATCGATACCCTCATCGCGACTTTGAAAGCTGGAGTTGCTGATCATCATATCCTGGTCGCCCGATTTTATACGTATGATCGTTTGCTCATCGAATTCGGCTACTTCGAAATGACACAGGCTTTCCTGGCGTCCGGTGCCAATACCGGCATAGGCCTCGAAGCGCATTTCAACGCCGCTCACATTGTCATTGCACCAGCCGTTACGTTGGTAGTCATATCCTTTTCCGCGCATGCTGCTCAACTGCGGATAGGCCGATAAAAATTGTTCCTTATATCGGATACTACTGCGCTGTAACGCCGCTGCATCGGACTCAAACGAATACGCCAGCAACGCATAGTCGCTAAAGGTTTCGGCAAACCTGGCCAGCAGGTGATCCAAAAACCCATTTCGCCGCTGCTGAAACAGCGTTTCGTTTTCGGTAAGTTGTCTGAGGTAGTTCCAGTAGCCGTCGATCGCAGGCACTACGTGAAATGAAAACCGTTCTTTATCGAGCGAAGTATAGCAACGGAAGCTTTTTTCATTGGTACACAAATATCGGAGCGTGCTCGCGGCACTGCGCGCATCACTCTCCTTCTGATAAAATTCCTTACCTACAATAGCAAATCGCTCCGACGACGTAACAAAATAATACGACCAGCACCCACTCTTATTGGTGAACAGGTAATCGGTGAAGTTTTCATTCTGAAGATCTTCTATGAGTTGTCGTATGGCTATGTCGCGTTCAGCAGAAGAGCAAAACGTGTATGGATTAAATTCTCCCTCACCCGTGCACCAGTCAGCTTTTCCTGTGGCCTGAATATCTTCCAGGTCCCTTTTACATACAGGGAAAGCCCGTTCCGTAGGATCGGGCTGTATTTCGGCCAGGCTAAACGGCACCAACTGTTCCAGGCCGGGTCGGTCGGTTGTCTGCCCGATAAAATAGGTATGTTCCCTGTCCGCTCCGGGCGAGGTCAACGCAAAGAGGTTACGGATATTCTTCAGCTGACTCAGGTAACCGGCCAGCACCGTATCGAAGAAAAGCAGGTAACCTCTCAGTTGCAATGCCTGAGCCCTGCGCGGGGCCGGAACATCGTCGGGTAAGCTGCCATCGGCAATACCATAAACTTTTGGAAAGTCATTTTCGATCGGATAGTGGTTGTCAAGCGCCTCCCGATAGTTCCCCTGATCCAACAGTGCATCCAGATTTGCCGACGGCACGGACATCAGAGCCTTACCGTCAGTATACGGATTGGCCGCCAGGTACTTCGAAAATTTCTGAGTATCCATAATCAGGCTGCCGCGACTTCCCGAGAAGGTAAACCCGGAAGCGAGGAGATCGAGCTCCGGCACGTGATCCGTATACAAATTAAACACCCAGGGAGTTGTCCCTGAACACGCGCTGCCGTCGCTGTTACGCAGCGATACATTCTTTACCGCGGCTATACCTTCCACGGAAGAGATGGCATTATACAGATCGGATATATGGATCTCCTTCCTTAAAACAATTTTCTCGAACTCTTCGATATCTACGAAGCCGTGACTTTGTGTGAGGTCGATAGGGCGACCTTCGAAGATCTGCTCGATGGACCTACCTTTTTCGAGCAGCTGTTTGAGTCTATAGAACTGCGGTGCCGGCGACAAAAAGTCTCGCAGTTTTTCGATCAGTCTCACCAGAACTTTCTCCGCATCTGCATCTGTCCGCAACGTGATATCGGCGCAAACACCGACCTTTTGTTTACATAGAATCTTAATATCAAAGAAGTCCTCACACAAATTCCGATGGGCCATCAGGAGTTTTGTCACGTCCTTCTTCACATCATCAACGGTACGTCCCGACATATTTGCCGGCAAATCTTTTTTGTAAAGCACACCAGGTTCTGCATCGATATACACATGATACAGACCATTGAGAAAACCCTTTTCACGTCCCTGTGATTGGCTTCCGCTACAAAGGCTTTCTATAGTAATATCATCTGCCGGCTCCAGCCACGCATTTTTCACACCCGGTACATCGATGAGCAGCTTTCTGAAATCTGTTATCGTAAGTGGGTTACACCCAAGGATAGCAGCAGGTGTAAAGAAATTATTTTCAGGCAATGTATCCGCAGGATCCCGGGCAAAAAGATCTTTCGCCGGCAATGAGGTACGATAGCCAAGGTCGAGCAACGCATAACACAGCACCTCCAGTATGGTAATGCCCGGATCGTGCGAATTGTGATCGGTCCATATGTTACCCGAAAGCTCCCCAAGATAGTCAATCCCCTGTTGGCGCATTTTGGTAAAGTCGAGCCATTCGGGAAAGCCTGTGTTATTCTTACTGATCACGTTGGTAGGTAAATCCAGTTCGGCCATAGCTTATGAAATTATATCGTCATTCCTTTTTTCCCGGCAGTAGTCTATGATCACCACTGACGGAGGACACTCTCTGCCCTCACGCACATCAGTGCACCATTCCTCGCAAACCGGTTTGTCAATGCATACATCGATGTTACCGGCAATCAATATCGATCGCGGACTTGCCGGACACACCCTGGATTGATCGACAGGCAGGCCGTCTTTTTCGTGCGCCATGCCCAGATCAAGGATAAAGTCTACGTACTCCAGGTCCTCCACAAACTGAAGCACATCCGAACGGTAAACACATTGTCCGAAACTGAACTTGTCATATTTACCGATGGTCCAGGGTGCGAGGAAAGCAGTGAGATCCTGTTGTAGTTTTTCCCTGTAATAATTTTCATCCGCCCCCAGGCGCAATCTTATCTTCAGGCAAAAATTCACTTTTTCATAACGGGGATTGGCCGTCTTGAATCGCACAAAAGGCGATGTGCGCCGGGCGATAAACGTATCGATCGCTTCCAGCATACTCACCGGCACACGCGGCTCATACGAATTGCCAGCCTGCATACGCGTGAGATCCGGCAACACGGCCAACACCACATAGCCTGGCGCATAAGGAATATCGTTTTCGTATTGTCCCGCATCGGTCTTGAAAGTGTGGTTGATACATTTGGCCTTGTAAATAGCTGGGAACTCCTGCAGCACCAGTCGTTCATAATCCCATTTCTGAATAGCCCTGCCTTTGTGGCGTAGATATTCGCTCACGCGTTGAGGAAAAGTGCTGTCCAACTCAGGTACCATCCCGCCAAACGATGTATAAGGTTGAGTAACCGATTTTATCGCGGGCTCCGCCACCTGTAGCTTCGACATGGTACCAGCGTCCAACGGTGTAGACAGGCGCAATGTATCGTTGGCGTCAGACCCCCGGAAGGTAACAGCAACGGCCTGCGCGAATATTCCGATCGTCTCGCACACAGACTTACTGTTACGTGGCACACTGGCTTTTATCCAATGATATTGGGCCGGCAGAACCGAATTCTTCAATGTCATATTCTCAGGTAAAGCCAGTTCGACGATACCCGAGGTAGTCAGGTTGTTAGTGCCGTCGTTCAACACCTCGAAGCCTTTTCGTAAAGGCCTCCAGATATTGGAATCGAGGTAAGACCAGTTTACATCCTGCTTGTCACTCTCCGAGTTGGCCGTAGCCTCTGCCAATTGAAACAGTAAATTCAAATTGCTTCCGGGATCGAACTTATTCAGCCCTATATATAAAGTACCTTCGTCGCAACAGGTCGGAAAAAGAGGCGCTCGCTCGAGAGGCTCCTTTTTACTTGTACCCGCAAAAGGATACAGATGTATAAGATCAATTTCCGGAATAGAAGCGGACGCCCGGTAGTTTAACGAAATCCCATCTATTTGCGGCGTATATGGCTCGCGTGGAATAACCACGCGGATCCGCTTGGCAGCCTCGAGCTTATCGATCACGACCTTTAAAACCTTATTCTCCAGGAAGCCCAAAACCTTGTCGAGATCTGCATCGGCAATCTGTGGAGGCGCAGGCGGCACTGGAGGCGGTTCTGGAGTTTTTGGAATAGTGTAGGTAGGAGGCACATTTGCTCCTAAGCCCCTTGCATCCATATCCAGGCTGGCATCGAAAGTCACATTATACGGAATCCCTTGATTGAAGAACTGCAGCCGTATCTCATTCATGATGTTCGTTAACCTGGGATTCAGTGCCCAATCGGCTAACTTATAAGCGTCCTGTAGCGCCTTGACCATCTCCTCAAGCGTTAATATGGGCGCCGGCTGGCCGGGCGTAGGCGAGCCTTCGTAAACCGGGCCAACATATATATCTGGGAATTTTCCGAGCGCCTGCATCTGTCGCGTAAGTACAAACGAGTAACGCGAGTGCTGAAAGTCCTGATTCACAAGGGTGAGTCGCAGGAACCCACGCCGTGAATCATTTTTTAGAATGAAATTTTGAAAGGATCCTGCGGCGCCAGGTTTATAAGGATCCAGTAGAAAGTTAGCACGCTGAAATTTATACATCTGGTTGAACGCCCCATCATTACAGATCGGACTACTATCCGGAGTAAAAAGCAGGTGAAAAGGCGCCGGCCAACCCGAGGCGTCAGCAGGCGGTGGCGAAGGTGGCACAGGTGTCGGATCCGGGAACCAGGTGTCATCCTCCAACATACTGTATTCAAAGGCAAAACGATTTTCAAGAAAGGCATCAGAAGTAATGCTTGTGAGCTCGTCCTCATATCCCCGGTAGTACGCCTGTAAAGACTGTGGCCGATCTTTCCAATTGAACTGCAAGTCGAACTCACTCCAATTCTTAGAGAAAATCTCATTTGCACTGATATAAAAGTTCGCGCCGATCTTAGGCCGCGTACCGAACGGATAAATGATGCTGTTTACATCCATCACATTCTCATCATTCTGTACTACGAAGTTTTTCAGACCGCAAACCTTCACATCGATCTGCGTATCACGCCCCAATGCCTGCTTTACTACGCGTACGTCGCGAAAAAAATGATAGAACGACACATCGCGTTTGCCGCTGTCAATATTCTTCTGCAGACAGCAGTTCTTCTCACTGGCCTCAAACCCGCGCAATATCTTTATATCGTCATCCAGTTCGATCTTCACCAGTGGATGGATAGTCTCCAGGTCTTTTAATACATCTTTGTTAAAGAATGTAATGGCAGGCTTGTCTGCCGCCAGTGTGACTTTTATATGTAAGACAAATTGGTTATTGGAATCCAGGTGCGTCATCGACACCTTCGCTTTCGTAGGCACGATCCAATCTTCCCCGCCGCTAAGGTGAATTTTAAAAATCCTTCGCTCGGCAAACACATCTGACACGGCCGCTTGCATCAGCGGATCCAACGCATTAAAGAAATCCACACGCCAACGGGCTCCCGTAATCACCACAGATCGCTTCATGTGCTCTGGCACCGCCGTACAATATTTATTTGTAGGTAACGCAGGAAGAAAGGACTCGATCTTATTCACCACATCTTGCGGAATCCCCTTGTCAGATGCCGCCTGCAGCAAGTCATCGGTAATGACGTAAAAGCCTTTGCCCACAAGTTGCCTTACTTTATTATATAGATTCGCGGATGGGAATAGGTTAGTATATCGTGTAGCGTCGCATAACCCCTCGAGCTTACACGCAAGTGTTATATCGATGATCCGCTTACCCTCGGCCAGGTATAGCACAGGCGAGGCCAGCACAAAACCCAGTCGTGCGGATGGATAACGTTGCGGTTCGCGTTTGCCTGGCGCCGTGTACTTACTCAGGTCGTTACCCAAAGTATACCAGTTCTTCGGCTCTTCACGAAAAGCTTTATCCACACCGTCGGCCATCAGCGCGTTAGGCGCCATGTACACACCTTCCAGATACGTTTGGTTGTTTACGATTTTGTTGTTCAGATAAAAGGTTCGGACATCTGCGACCTGAGCCTCATTTACCACCATCTCACGATCCGTAGCAAACAACAGGTCCGCATTCCTGGCATCGCGTCCGGCGGTGAGTATGGTGCCCTCAGCTATCCTGAATTTCTCATATTGATCTTCAATCAGCTTTTGTAATTCAAAAACCACGAATGCCTTGTCTGGGCGGGCATCGGCAGGTTTCAGCTTCAATACGTCCGTATAAAAAAAACGAAGATGATCTTGCTTTTTCTTATTCAACTCGCCTTGCATTTTTTGAAAAAGGCTGATAAACGCAAAGATCAATGCCAGATGCGGCTGGTGATTCTTAGCGAGTGCCGTCCCCTGAGCAATGATACTGTCCGGGAGGCTACCTTCCGCTTGCGCAGAAATAAGACGAAGACTTTCAAGCAGTGATGGAAACAATGAAGCAATGCGGTCGAAAAGATCTTTTAACTTTTCACATTGCGTAACAGGGCTTACGTTGTATTCCTGTGTTACACTGTAAACCGTGGCAATCGTTTGGTTCCAGGCGTCGGTTTTTTCAGTATCGACGAATTTAATAAAATCGATCCTCTTTACGCCAAAGCACCTGGCCGCCTCGTTGGCATAGGCAATGAATTGCTTTAGCGGGGCAGCCATTCTCGTCCGGATCAAATCGTCAACAAAGCGCTCTACAGGCAACTCGCTGTCCAGCAGCCGTTGATGCCAGTCGTATATTTTGCCAAAGGCATTATAATAAATAAAGTAGAGCATAAGCTGCAGGCCTCCGGCAGAAGGCTTACGCTGAAAAAGGCGGTTGTATAATTCGTATTTCTGCTGTAGTCCGTCGGCGTCGTACTTACTGATAGAGGAAAGCAGAAAGGGAAGGCTATCCCTGAAAAACGGAGTCCAATCGCTCACGTGCAAGGCCTTGTCATAGTAGTTCACGCCTGCCGAGAGCTGCGCAAAGTAATGAAGCAGATCGGCAAGCGATCGCCCGTCGACTTGCGCTGCGTCCGATTGCAATTGGTCTATAATACGCTGCCGCTGGCTTACACCGGCGTCGTTCTGAAAGGGATGCAAAAGATTGTTACAGTCAAACATAATTCTACGTCTATCCCGCGGCTGTCAGCGCTTCGTTTTTATAATAGTCATACACATAATTGAATCTCGAATTGGTCTCCGGTATGGTATAGTCCACGGATATAGTGAACCGCCCTTCGAACAAATCAAACGAATCCTGCCCCGTCACCTCGATCTTGCTTACCAGTATACGCGGCTCATAAAACAAGATGGCGTGCTCCACCAGATCCTTGATGTAGCCAATGACAGAGCTATTCAGCGACTCGAACATATAGTCGTTCAGATTACAGCCGTATTTGGGCTGCATCACGCGTTCACCTAAACTGGTCGACAACAAAATATTCAGACTTTGCTGAATATCCTGCTGGTCGCTCACCAGGTCCACCGAGCCCGTCTCATTATCGAAGTTGGGCGGAAACGACCATCCGGTACCTAAGAATGAATTAAACTTCTCCATAGCTGTTTGTTTTTAACCGCCAATGATTACTGTGGGAAAACCCTGTACGATCACTCCGCCATGAGCTGTGTTGTCGCCCAGTCGTGCCGCGGGCATGCCGTTGATCAGCACGTTAGCGGAGCCTTTCACGATCGTATCGGGCGGGCCGGTGCAGATCAACAGATCTCCAACTTTGGCAGCCGGCTGACCACCAATCAATACATTCGGCGCACATGGCCCGACAACCGGGCCGCCAACGTGTGGCACAGGTCCCGGATTTACAAGGGGGCAGGTATGCATATCACCAAGTCGCGCTGCAGGAGGCATAAGCATTAATTTATTTTAACCAGACCACCACTCAATTCAGTAATACCTTGCCCGGCAATCCTGGCCATCGCACCTTCAAGCGATACATTGCCGTCGGCCTTCACGCCTACCGAAGCGCCGCCAATAGCGAGCTGCGCGCCGGCCTTCAGCGTCAGATTTACACCCGCTGTTATATCGATATTCTTCTGACTTTCCATTTTTATACCCGTTGGGCTGAGCTCGATCGTGTTTTGATTTTGATCGACAATCGAGATCTTCTTACCGGCTTCATCGAGCGTGATCCGATTTCCCGCCGGCGTATCCAGCGTAACTGTTTTGGTATCGTCGTTGAAGCTGAGATGCATCTTGCTTCGGGTAGTGAATCCCTTTTCATGATTCACATCCTTCGCCGTAATGGGCGCAGACTTGGCGCTGCTGTGCAACATACCCAGCACCACGCCATCGCGCGGATCGTCGTTGATAAACCCGACAATCACCTCATCGTTTATCTCCGGTCTGAAAAAGGCCCCACGATCTTTACCGGCATCCAGGCTTGCCATGCGCATCCAGATACCTCTGGCGTTGTTATCAATTACCGGCACCGTCACCAAAATGCGGTGCTGTCCATCCGGATCATTCTCCAACTGTACAACCCTGCCGATCTGCAACCCTTTGATGCCACCGATCAAACCGGACGCTTCCGTTTCATTGATGTCGCTGTACACAGAAGCATACCGCGCAGGGTCCAATCCAAACTGGATATGAGTATCCCATGTGCCATCACCCACCTCGTGGCGAACAGCCGTTACAAAAGCTTTTCCGTTGAAGCGATCGCCCAACCCCGCCAATTGGATAACATCGCCGGGATATAACGCGGCAACGCCTGCAAACAATGCACGACCCCTGATCTTGCTCAACCGGCTGCGCAGTAACGTTGCGTCAGCCCAATCCTGCAGCTCCTGCTGCATCACGTGGCCACTATGCTTCAACTCATAATGATCGGGAGCAGACACCTTTGCCAGTTGGTTGCCGCTCAGATTGCCCGGTTCCTCAAGTGTGACCGACGATGTATCGGCAGTGAATAATTTCTGATCGGCATAGTTCCACGAACTCGCCTTCACATTAGCCCATTGATGGCGAACATCCATCTCGGCCTCCAGCTCTACCACGGATACCCCGTAGGTAGCCTGTAACGCAGGCTTCTTCGATGTATCGGGTCGGATAACATTCACCTCACTGTCGTTTACATGCACCACCATGCCATTGGCCTCCGCTCGTAGCAGCATAAAATCCCAATCTGAAAGATTGTGCTGCACTAACTCACGATGCTTCAATTTGGTATCCTGCGCCCGCGATGTCAGACCCTTGTACCGGCCAACAAGGTCATTGAACACTTCTCTGTCCTTCACCTCTTCGAAATAGCGGCTGTGACGCCCTACCGTCATCCTGATAGCCTCGTCGAAACATTCAATATGCAGTTCTGTGTGACCACTGCTTTTTATCTTTATCGCATGGCGGATAATGATGCCTTTGAACACCTGGGCATTCGTGCCATCGCGACCGATCTTGATCATGATCTTTTTACCGGGCACAAAATCGTTCTTGGCGCTGATCTCAAAATCTTTCTTTGAAGCCTCCCCATCACGAAAGACCACATTCGCGGCAGGCACCCGGTTCAGCTCACGCGTCACCGCCACAGACTTCACCTGATATTCCGGCGCGATCGGCTTTTCATCGATCAGAAGATCGAACGTAACCACATCATGGGTGGAGGTGTTCGTAAGGCTTACTTCTTCCATCACGCTTCGGTTTTACTAAGAGGATAAAAAAGCAACTGTAGTCCCGGCTGCACATTGCGCACAGTAGTGAGCTGGTTGGTACGCGCCACCTGCAACAGATAATTGGGAGTATCGTATATCTCGAATGTGAGCAGATCCAGCCGGTCTCCAGCCTTGGTAAGGCGTTGATGCGTGAGATCAGGTGAGCTATTACGCTCTTTCTTGGCACGCGTGTTTGGCGCAACATACTGTAAAAAATTCGCAGTGATCTTGGCACGCAACGGTGAGCCGTCCGCATTGAACAAGGTGTAGTTGATGTCGAGACTGGTCAGCACACAATCCATCTTGATCTCCGAACCATAATGTATTTTGAGATAGCGTGGCGAGTGGATGGTCCCATCGTAATCATATACACACTCGAGAAAGCTCCGTAGTTGATCCTTTACGGCCACCGTCTTCAGGGATTTGAGATAACCTTCCATGGTACCCGTACCGTCGAGAATAAACTCGACTTTCAGCTCTTCGGGAGAAGTGCCTACAAATTTCGGATTGGTCTGATTATTTCCATGCCCTTTAGTGGTATCGCGCTCCACTTTCAGATTGCGCGTAAACGACTCGGGGTTGATAGGCAGCTTGAAATCTTTCTTGCCACCGTCTTTTTTGAATTCGTTATCCGAAAATGATTTGATCTCGAATTTCGCCAGTTCCATGCATTAACGTTGATTCCGTTTTCTTAAGATCTCTAAAACTTTTTCTACACAAGTATTGATAAGCTGCTCGTTGGAGGCGGCTACATTACCGGAGTTCGTTCCCGCTGTCGGCTGTGCACCGCCCCCAGCCTTATCTTGTGTTATCGTGGCCTTGATGACCAACTCTCTAATTTCCACCGGCATAATCAGGAATTATCAAGTATCAGACGATTGTAATTCAGTTCCAGGGTTTCGATCAGGATCTCGCCCCGCTCGGCATTAAGCTCACCCATCTTCCAGCTTCGCGGCCATACGTTATTGATGGTCCAGTGCATGACAGATTGGTGATCATCACCCAGCAACCGTATCGTGATCTTATCGATGGGAAGTATTTGTTCCCCATCGAAGGTCTTCTTCAGCCACTCGGTGAGTCTCGAGTCCTTCGGTTTCAATACGCCGCGCTTCAGCATCAGCGGTCCGTATTTGCGGCGCACAGGTACCACGTGCTCGAAACGATTCTCACCACCCTCTTTTATCGTTTCTGTATCAACTGTCGAATCGAGGCCGGTAACGGATTGAAACCGGATGTCGACTTCACTCCCCGGCTCGAACACGAAATCGACGCTGAAATGAAAATTGACCGCCTGATAAAACGATTGTGGACGTGCGTCGGCCATGGATCAATTATTTTGCCTCAACGATCATCAGACCTTCGTGAACAAGCTCCATCGTTTCAATAGCCACCTCGTTGCCATCGGCTTTCAGATCGGTCGATTGCACCTTCGAAGGCCATGCATTGAGGAGCGTCCACGAAATGATAGGCTGATGCTCCTCGTTCAATAACTTGATCGTTACATCGCGGCGAAACACCTTCTTGATCTTGTTGCTCTCCTGGAACTTGGCGGTCTCCTTCCACAGTTTGAAGAATTCGAAATCCTCCAGCACCGTGCCGCGTTTCAATGTCACGTGGCTATACTTGGTAAGGCCCGGCTGCGCGTTCTTGCTGTATACAGGACTGTTTCCCTCGCGATACTCGATGACCTCGGTCTCAAAGTCCAGACCCGTCACCTCGGTAAATCCCATGCGCGTACCGCCCCAGTTCACTTCAAAGTGAAACTTAGGCAAGGGGTATTTGAAATTATCAGGCATAATACTTGGCTGTTAATGATGAATATTTTATTTGCACAGTTCTTTCGGGTCTACCTGTGCCAGTGCCGCCGTAAGACTTGCTTGCTTGGCGGACAGTCCCTCCTTGCGCGTGTTTACCTCGACCAACTCCTTAGACATATCCGATGCTGCTTTCACATCATCCTCATATTTCTTTTTCACCCAGCGATAGTAGTTATCGTTGCAGATCGGGAAGGTCAGTTTGGGCGCAAGTACGCAATCTCCAGGATCATCATGATTCACTTCCACCGGCTGTTTGCACGGGTCCACCGGTGTCCCAGAACCATTCTCGCAATCTTCATCACAGTGCAACAAGTCGATCCATGCACCGATCCCCTCTTTAAGACCGTAATCTGAGCAAATACCCTCGTGCAATACATAAGCGTCACGAATCAGCTTCATGAGAGCCTTGATCAGTTCGTCACGGGTCTTCTTTACGGCATCAAGTTTTTCCTGGTATATCTTCAGACACTTGCGTATGCCACTGTTCTCTGGCAGCTCCTCACGATTCAACTTGGTGATACAGGTCTGTATCTGATTGTATATATCCTGTATGGCATCAACCTGTTCGAATAGGTCTCGCACCATACAGAACAAGATATCGATAGCCTCGATAGCCTTGTGCGAATTGATGCAGATACGCTCGGCCTGAGCGCCGATAACCTGGAACTGAATACATAGTTCTCTCGATAGCTGATCCACCATAATGAGGTCGTCCAGCCATCCCTTGAACTTATCACGCTCGAGCGTAATATATTTGTATTTCTCTCCTATCTGCTTGGCCTCTTCATTCACCTGGGCGAACAGCAGATTCGTCTGCTTCAATTCGACATTCCATGTATCGTAGCAGCAGTCACAGCAGGCAGGGTTATCATTAGGATCGTCCACACAACATTTGTAGCGTTTATCATTCTTCCAGTCGGTGTCCAGAACCTCGTACTTTTTTGGTTTGTCCATAGGAACAGATTTTAATAGGTGTTCGGTTTAATTGGATTATGTGGCGTCATTGTCCGGCTCGCTTCCGTTGCTGAAGGTATCTTTTACCTCGTCACAGATGTCGCAGATCTTCTCCTTGCAATCCTGGAGACGCGGTTTACAGCAGTCGCTGTCCTTGCTGACACATCCGCATTTCGGGCAACAGAAGAATCCTGTAGAATCCAGCAATCCCTCGAATTCGGTACGCTTGTTGTAAACGATATTCTTGGATTTCGCAAATTCCTGTACAGTCTTGGCAAAATCGTCGGTCACCTTCTTCAGATCGTCCTGGTCCTTCTTCACTGTGTCTTGCAGATACTTATCCAGCTTAGCTGCGCTATCCGAGAGACTCTTTTGTAAGCTCTCGAGGCTGCCGATATTGGAGAACACCTGAATACCGGCCACGTCGGCAGAAGCCTTCAACGTATACTCCGCATCCTTGTACAATGCCTCCGGTATACAAAAAAGCTTTTTGAACTTGTCCTCTATGTCCTGGCATTCGGCGGGGAGCGCAATTTCCGGACGCGGCCCTTTACAGTTCCCCCAGTTGTTCGTCAGAATACCCCACTGGGTGCAATTACAATCCTCATGCACGCAGTGTTTCAGATCGCACGCTGCACTCCGTAGTGCATCGACAGTTGTCTGCACACCTTTTAATTTCTTCACGATGTCTTTCAATCCATCCGACAGCGACTTGTTTGCTTTCAGGAAAACTGCTGTATTGGTTTTAATACCCTCGTTGAATTGGCTGAGTGCATTGCCTTTAGTGATCTGCAGGTTGCGTACGGCCTGATAATTCTTTTCTGTCCAGATAAAAAGACACTTCTTTTTCTTCTTCAGATCTTTCCAGCCCAGGTAATTCTCTTCCCACTGGTACACGGCGCTGGCGGCTGTATCAAGCTCGTTGCAGTATACTTTACGCTCTGTGTTGATCGCCTTTTGGGTAGCCGTATCTTTCTCGTTGCACCCACAATCATCATCGTCGTTATGAGGTGGAAGCTGTGGACGCTGATCAGGCTTTTTTCGATATTGGTCACGCATATCTTATCGGGTTACGGTAATGTTTTTTATTAAGATTCTGCTAGCATCTTGTGCATGAAGCGCAGGATGATAAACTCGGCCGGCCTTACTACCGCCATACCGATCTCTATGATCATCCGTCCTTCCCAGATGTCGACCTCGGTCATCGTTTCGCCCAGGCCCACATGTACAAAGAAGGCTTCCTTCTCTGTGGTACCCATCAGAGCGCCGGCCTTCCATTGCTGCGTGAGGTAGTTGGAGATCATGGATTTTACCCGCACCCAGGTGTTACGGTCGTTGGGCTCGAATACGAATTGCTCCGTGGCGTTCTTGGTAGATTCTTCAACCATGATAAAGAAGCGCCTTACCGAAACATAGCGCCATTCATTGTCGTTACCCGCAAGTGTACGCGCACCCCACACGATGGCAGGACCGCGGCCCTCGAACTTTCGGATCACATTAATGGACTTCCCAGCCTGCACATCTACATTCAAAGTCTCCTGTTGCTTCGCAGTTATCAAAAATTCAGGACGAATAGCCATATCGATGTTCACATTGGCCGGTGCTTTCCAAACACCCCGCAGGTTGTCTACCTTGGCATAAATGCCAGCCATAGCAGCCGACGGCGGCAGCAGCATTTCGATGTTTCTAATCCTGTCCTTAGCCAGAAAGTAATACTTATTGTTCGCCCCTTTTAGCTCCGCCAGATTGGTTGCATCTGCAAAGCCCGCAACAGCTACGGCTGCATCGTTATCAGAATCGCTTCCCGAAGGCCTGTAGCTATAATTGATGTTGGTATAGATGCGGGGGAAATATGCGGCAGCATACTTCAGCTCATCCGTCGTACCGGAGAGCGTATCCCGGAAGAGTTGTACATCCAGGCCAAAATTATTCTGATTCTCCGGCAGGTGATACACATCCATTACCGTAAACCTGTCCTGCAGGTCCACACACTGTTGTATCGCTGCATCGTACACACTGTAGTAATCGGATTGAGACGAAAGGTTAATGGCATCCGGAAACAACAGCAACGTGATCTCATTTATCTTCGCTGCTTCTTCCAGGCCCGCCAAAAGTTTTTCCGCATTGATCAATCCACCCTCATTGGTGTAGTTGTCTACCGAAATGATCCAGCAGGGGCCACCGCCATTCGCGAAATACATCTGCATCTGATAATGCATCAGGAACTTCACGCGTAACGTCTCGTCCACCTTGCCATTGATCTCCAGTGTAGGACTCTCTTTGATCGTCACCGACAAGCTGTTTACTTCAGGCGCCGGGTAGCCAAAGAACTGCTCGTACTCCAATAGCGAGCCAATGCGCCACGGCTTGTTTCGCAAGTCGTCGGATTCCTTCCATTGCGCTTTTTCCGTGTAGCCGATAAATCCCGGTATTGCCGTTTCTACCGAAGCTATGGAAGGCGGAAGCTTTGGAATCTCCTCGACATAAACACCGGGGGTTTTGTAATCTTGCATAGAACTTTATTTTATAAAATGACTGAACATGATTGCTATATAAACAGGCTCCTTGCTATGGAGCCTCGGGGAACAAGTCCGAAGGCTGCACCACCACGTCGAAAAACATCCTGCGATCCGCCCCAAGCTTAATCTCAGGGCCGACCGGATTAGGCACGTACTGCGTCCCAGGTGGAGCTTCCCTGCTAAGCATGAACCACGAACGCGCTGCTGTACGCGGCACCTGAGTGATCAACACATTGCCTTCTTTGGCAACATAATCGGTCAGCGTAGCCGAAACATCCAGAGCTTTGCCCTTGTGATGCACAAACCGCCAATAGGCCAACCTGCTTTTTACAGGAATCTCCATCACGGTCGCATCCGTCCAGACGCCCAACGCATCCTTGCGACGTATCAAAAAACCGTCGGGAGCTATCATATTAAAAGCGCTGTCGGCTACCTGCGGACGAACCATGATCACTGCCCAGGGTTGTGTCCGCAACAGATCATCACTGAATATCACGGTATGGCTTGCCGTAAATCCATTATTACCATTCACCGTAAGCAAATATGTAACGTCGGTAAAAGCCCCCTCGAACGGAACCGTATTGATCACCCCGGAAAAATCGAGGCGTACCTTTTGGTTTAACCCCGCCGCATTCGTGCGATCGAGAGTCGTCACAATATTTCCGTTGCCATCGGTCAGTATAAAAGACGCCTGGGTCAGATTGGTCGTATCGGTGAAATAGTAATCGAACGCCGGTGGCAGTAAAATACGATCGCCTTCATTGGCAAAGGCAGTGCCCGTTACATCGTGGTATACATCCTGCCAAATGTTGGCTACCTGCTGGCGGAAATATTCCTGTACCGTAGCCCCGGACAACGATAACTCGCCTTGCTCGTACAAAAACGCAACATCCTGTACCGGAACATTACGCGTCAGAAAGGGGAAGGTCCGGGTGCCTCCCAGCCCGGTATTCGTAAACAAATACGTAGCCGGCAACTCCCGGCGCACACGTCCACGGGTATAAACATCGAACGCCAGTGTTTTGCGTCTAACGAGAATGACTATGTCCTCACCCGATGGTAATGTCACCAGGGGCTCAAAGACCGTCGACTGATCGACCAACTTCCGGGCCACCACTCGCACAACCACACGGCAACCACTATACGTCGGCAACAGCTTCAGGCCCAGACCTTCGTAACGCGCCTGCAAACTCTCCGGAAATTCGAAATCCAAATCCTCATTTATGGCCTCCTGCTCATTGCTGAACTCTTCTCGTAAAAAGGTGAGCCGCGCAGATTGGTCAGGCTCCGAGAAAATAGTTGTACCATCCTTGCGCGTAAGGAAATACTCATGCAGCAGCTTGATCTCGACGAGCGTTTTATAGATCAGTCCCATAACCGTCAAGGTTTTGAGTTTATTACACGCACCGTTGTTTCTATCTCCTCGATCAATGGCACTTCGCGCACTATAGCTCGATCGGAAATGGCTACCAACCGGAGTTTATACATCACAGACGGCATTTGCCGCCCGCCGAGCGAGCCCCATAAGTGGTTGATCTGCTCGAAAGTGAGCGTATACAACTCCATCGTAAACTTCAGGTCTACCACATCGTCTTCGGTAAGATCCAGGCTCCCACCGGTCACTGACGATGACGAAGCAAAAGAATTCTTGCCCTGCAAAAAACGAATGATATACGACAGCCGCCGCAACGCTAACCCATAGTCATTACCAGAGTAATTGCTGGCAAACAATACGTACAAATTCAGAAACACGGGGGGATTGCGATACACCGCATTATCGATCAATGGTCGTTTTAAAGCAGGTTGATTTTTTAGCGTACTTTCCTCCTCTATATTGACCAGCGTGATAACAATGTTGTTGGTAAGCGAATCTCCATGGGTGGTTTCAAACAGACCTATGTTGTCCACCACCACACCCACCGAGGCATCGTAGCGGTTGATGTAGGACTGTAATTCGTCTCTCAGCAATAGGATAGCCGTTTCAATCATTCGAATTTTAAATTATAGATCAGGGAGCGATTCATTACTTTATACATCTTATTCGATAATCATATTTTCTTAAACACTAACTGAAAATCACCCTCCGAAAGCATAGCATCAATCACGGGCATCAGATCGCCATTATTGAAGTCCTTCACCAGCACAGTGTTCAGCACAACATAAATGTTACTGTTGTCCTCCGCGCCCTTGTGAAGCAGGTGCTCCAGGTTTTTATAAGACATGAACGTTGCAAAATATTTATCACCATTATCGAACTGCACAATCACATCCGTATTCAAATCCTCATAATCCGGCCTACCTGTTTCCAGGCATGCCGTCAAAATGATATTCTTCACGGAGCCGTCCATCAGTTAGTTTATATATCAAGATTAAAAGAACACACACTGGATAGCAATGAGCATCCGACATATGCGACCACATTGGGAAGCAACGGCAATATTGATCTGACTATCGGTAAATTGTAGACGGCTCAGAGATGCCTGAGCAATTGCAAAAATTCCAGGCGTTTGCGACGCGCGAGCGGAACAGCCGCGTTGTCGGACAAAAACACAAAGCCTTCGCGGGTAAATTTTCTGACGTGCATCAGGTTAATGAGGTGCGATTTGTGACAGGGAAAAAATCCATATTCCTCCAGTAGCTTTCTGAATTCGCCGATGTTATAGGAGCTTACCAGGTTCTGCCTGCGCGTAGATACAATACAGGTGCACTTCTGAAGCCCTTCACAACGCACGATCTCGTGGATGTGCAAAAAGTCTATACCCTCAATGGTGGGGATGCCGATTAACTTGGTGTGCGGCAAAAAAGCAGCGTCTTGTGCAACCGAATCGCGCTGCGCCCGGCGGACACAACGTTCCGATAGCTTCTTTAACGCGCAGGCCACAGCCAGGACCACATTCTCAGCTAAAAAAGGTTTCAAAATAAAACCGCACACATCTTCCTGTATCGCACAAATCGCATCCTCATACCGGTCGGACATGTACACCATTTCATAGTTTCCATCCCCGATTTCAGCGACACCCGCCGCGTTCTTTTTAAATATATTTATATTTGAAAAAATAAGGTCTGGATTTACAGACTTGATCAACTTGTGCGCTTCTGTAAAGGTACATGCCTCACCCCGCACGTTGATCTCCGGAAATTTCGCGTGTAGACATCTCTTCAGATCCGCCGACAGCGTCAACTCTTTGTCGATAATAATAGAATCAAATTTCATGCAACATTAATGTTATCACAGTGAACAGCAATAAAGACATCACCCGAAAACAAGGATGCGAAATCAGTAATTGCCATGCTGAAATCAGGTATTAAGAAAATCGCAACCGATCAATAGCCAGGAAAAAATGGCAGGTATAAACAGACGCATCCGCTTTTCATAATACGCTTTGTATCCTTGAAAAAATCTGATGAAATCTCTCCGCTTCCCGTTAGCAAGACTTAATAAAAACTCTCTTGAATGCCCGGGATATCACTAACAAATAAAAGCCATCTTTCACCAAAGACCTGGTAACAGAGATGAGCTTGTTTCAGAGGTGAATATATAAATCTATGAGCAAATTCACAACGCGCACTTCGCCATTTCCATGCCTACTCCCCGAAGAAAGGGAGTGACATAGCCGAAAAGGGTATACAAACAGCGGCGCAAATACTGTATAACACATCAGGCAGCGCACATATAACCATCTTAAACCGACTCTTTATAATTTTCCGTAACGTTTCTATCGAAATATTGTGGCTCCCAATATCTAATGATTTAACAGGTGTTTCAATACCGTTCACCTCAACCTCCTGAAGCCCCACAGCATCTTGTTTCAATTCTACATCCAGACGAACATCACCCGTAAGATTTATCGTCTTTACTACCGGCTCGTAACCAACAAAAGAGTACTTTGGCAAGTATAACCACCGCGATAACGCCGTCTTTATCTGGATTCAGGTAAACGTGCTACATTTGTGTATCTTTTTTCATACATTCTATGAGTGACTGGTACCGGAACAAAATATGGGACGAATCCATAGAAAGTGATTTCCTGAATCGCCTGCAAAACACCATGCCGGAAGAAATACAGGTAACAGCCCTGAAAGTTCAGGGCGACCTCTGGCTGAAAAGTCGCGATGAGACTACTCAGCAGGCAGGAATAACGCTGCTTCAAAAACTGATCCATAACTATCCGCAAGAGATCTACGAAGTGGCTACCGTTCAGGATATACTGGGCGACTATTATTATCAGCGGGCAGATTTTGACAATGCTGAACCCTATCTGTATGCCGCCCTTGGATTTTACAAAGCGAACAAACGGATCGGGGTCATTCGCAAAGCTGACCTGATGCTGGCTGAAATCATATTATTGCGCAATGCGTCCAGCAGATTGGAGGAAGCCTGGAAACTTGCAACCGGTTTTCCTGATAGCGGCGGCAGCTTAAGCGAAGATCACGAGCAATACAACTACTATGAGCTATTGGCGCGTATAGCCTACCGGACAGACCGGAAACCGGACGCAATAGAATATGCCGCCAGGGCCATCGCGTTGGCACAAACAATAGAGCTCGATTTTATGATCGCAAAATCCGCTGATCTGGAAAAATTATATCTGCAACAACCCAGCCTTGAGATAATAGCCGGGCAATGACATAGTGTATATCGCTTACTCCGGAACATCATGAAGTTGGCCGAAGAGAAGCGCTGAATCTCAATATAAATGACTGAAATACCTGGCAATAATAGTATATTGCTTTATGCGATACATACTTATAGCTGCACTCTGCGTTTTTCTAGTCGGTATTTGCACGGGCCAGGCACCTTATGAAATCCGGAAACTGAAGATCCGTAAAGGAGACCAGTTCCTTAACCTGCCGATCAATGCCAACGATCCCTCCGTGATTGCCAGCATCACACTCGACGGCAAGGTGCTCGACCGGTTTACAATCAACCTTGCGCAACAGGCACCACGGTATTATACATATTTCGACGTATCCGCATATCAAGGGAAAACGCTCGTGCTCACTATTGAAGGCACTCCATCTGCAGACAAGAGTACACCCCGCCTCGACAAGATCTTTGCCGCCGCAACCTACTCCGGACAGGACAGTGTATACCGCGAGAAGGGACGTCCCCAGGTTCATTTTTCCGCCCAACGCGGCTGGTTGAACGATCCCAACGGACTCTTGTATCACAACGGCGAATATCATATGTACTTCCAGCACAACCCTTACGGATGGCCCTGGGGAAATATGCATTGGGGTCATGCCGTCAGCACCGACCTGCTACACTGGAAACAACTGAACGAAGCTATCTATCCGGTAGTGAAACCCGGCGTAGTAAATGATGCCGCTTTTTCCGGATCGGCCGTGACAGACCCGACCAACACCGCGGGCTTTCGCAAAAGCAATATAGATCCGATAATCGCATTTTATACCAGCACGAGCCGTGGAGAATGTATCCAGCTGAGCTACGACAATGGTCGAACCTATGTCGACTATGAAGGCAATCCGGTGGTAAAACACCGCGGAGAGGGACGAGACCCGAAAGTCTTTTGGTACGCACCCGGCAACCATTGGGTGATGGTCGTGTGGGATGCTGCTGTGCCCAGGACCTTAAGCCTCGGACAGGAAGTTACAGTACGTGAACATTCCATTTACACATCACCTGATCTGAAGACCTGGACCTATGAGTCCGGTGTAGCTGGTTTCTTCGAGTGTCCCGAATTATTTGAAATGGAGGTGGACGGTAAACCCGGCACAAAGAAGTGGGTGATGTACGACGCAAACGGCCGCTACATAGTCGGTACGTTCAATGGCAAACAGTTCACAGTCGAGCAGACGTTCACGCCGTATGAGCACGGCGGAGGCGTGTTTTACGCATCACAGCTTTTTAACAACGTACCGGGTGAACGCAAAATACAGCAAGGATGGGCTCGTGACATCACGTTTCCAGGCATGCCTTTTAATCAGGCCATGCTGTTCCCTACTGACCTTACCTTAAAACAGACATCCCAGGGCTACCGGCTATGTCCGCTACCGATCCGCGAGATTAAGTCGTTATATGTCAGTAACCAGTCTTTGGAAAATCGTGTTGTATCCGGAGGAAAGAATGCAACCCTGAAAGTCGATGCCGAAACACCAATCCACGTGGTTGCCGAGTTCGAACGCGGTGATGTGCCGATGATATTGAACATTCACGGCTACGAAGTTCGGTTCGATAACGAATGGATAATCACTACCAGGCCAGCCAATGGCGCAGAAAATCGCCAGCCGCCGGTAACGTATGCACCTGTATCCGACGTCCTGAAGATCGAAGCCATTGTCGATAAGAATATCCTGGAGGTTTTTATTAACGATGGAGAGTTGTACTACACCACTGCCTTCAATGGCCGGAAGAGCGGCAACATTCAAGCCGTAGCTGACGGAGACGCCAACCACAAGTTTGTGCTCAAAAAACTGGAAGTACACGCCCTTAAATCTATCTGGATCAGTAAAACCGACAATTGACACACCTTGTAAAAAACAAAAAAGCTCGGAAACTGGCGCAAGTCTGACCCCGAGCACTCGGGGGGAGACTTGCCGTGCCCTGAGAATATCGGTGGTGCCCATCATGTCTCAGTCTCTGACTGAGGCTGCGTTACAAACAACGCTCAAGTCGCCCACACTGCATTTTAACCACAAACGTCATCACGAATTGAGCTGAAATAAAAAAGCTTGTGAATCTCTTCACAAGCTTTTGGATTCATTTCGAATCGTACCTAAGGCCGGGGTCGAACCGGCACACCTTACGGTACACGATTTTGAGTCGTGCGCGTCTACCAATTCCGCCACTCAGGCTTTTCCCTTAAAAAGGGGTCTCAAAAGTCTTGCTATTTCCACGTATTTGCAAGCCCAAAGGCATCTTTTTTGACAAAATACCATTCATGATCCACCAATCTGCCCCACTATCAGGCATCTCTGGTGTTTAAAGGGGTTGGGGGAACCGAATCCCCTTCCCGATCGATCTCCGTGGAATCGACTGCCAACATTGTAGGCACCTTGCGCCAGCTTCGGGCTGGCAGTGAATAACATTAAATGCAGTGTGGGGTTTGGTTTCCAACTTCGTTGAGGTGCAGTCATAGAAATCGCCAACGCCGGGAATCGCTTCCTAATCTGATAACGAGTTCACCCGCTACTAATTCACCAAATCCCATTTTGCTCTCAGATCATCCTTAATAAGGTTTGGAACAACTCCCCTCAGCCCTCCTGTCATAGGAAAAGTCGCTATTTCACGTAAAATCACGGTCTTGTAAAAATATTGGAACAATTGTTCCAATATCTGAACCTTTCGATACGGAACGATCGTTCCTAATGCATACAACATACATTTATGAAAAGATTAGCAAACAAAACAGCCGTAATTACAGGTGGTAACAGCGGTATCGGATTAGCAACAGCAAAAGACTTTATCGCCGAAGGCGCCGAAGTGATCATCACCGGCCGCAATCGTGAATCGCTGAATACAGCATTGAAAGAGCTTGGCGATCGCGCACGTGGTATTGTGCTGGATGTCTCTGATGCAGAAGAGCTTGCCAGCTTCGGCGAGAAACTCAAAGTATTGACCAGCCACGTGAATATCCTGTTTGTAAACGCCGGCGTGGCGAAATTCGCACCAATCGACGCAGCGACAGTGTCGCACTTCGACGAGCAATTCAATACCAACGTGAAGGGTGCTTACTTTACCATACAGCAGGTATTGCCGCTTATGCCGGAAAACAGCTCTATCGTACTTAACACTTCGATCAACGCTCACGTGGGCATGCCTAACGCTTCTGTATATTCAGCAACCAAAGCAGCGGTAGTTACACTGGCCAAAACGCTGTCGGCTGAGTTGCTGCCTCGTAAAATAAGGGTCAACGCGGTTAGCCCCGGTCCGGTTAAAACACCGCTGCACTCAGCCGAAAAATTTGGTGTTACAGAAGAGCAGATACAACAAATAGGTGATGGAATCGCTAAACAAATACCGCTTGGCCGCTTCGGCAGACCGGAAGAGATCGCCCGTGTCGTTACCTTTTTTGCATCGGACGATTCATCCTTTATCTTGGGAGCCGAATTGATCGTCGATGGAGGAATGGCAACTTTATAAGTTGCCATTCTCTCCCCGGCGAACACTTATCCACCTGATCATCGTCTCTATGCCAAAGGATAAACTGTTCGATACACAAGTAGTGCTGCAAAAGGCCATGGAGCTATTCTGGCGCAAAGGCTATAACGGCACAAGCATAAACGACCTGGTGGATGCCACAGGGCTGAGCCGGAGCAGTTTGTATTCAACGTTTGACGACAAGCACAAGCTGTACGTGTCGGCGTTACGTTATTATCAATCGCAGGAACAGCAGGCATTGACAACGGAGCTCGCCCGGCAGACATCAGCACGCAAGAAAATAGAGCTGGTCTTCCGGAGCTTCCTGAAGCAGATCCTTGATTCACCCTATGGCAAGGGCTGCTTTATGGTGAACACCGCTACTGAAATGACAAATCAGAATAAAGAGCTCGCAAAGATCACTGCCGAAGACTTTGCAGGTATGGAAGCCCTTTTCCATACGTTTGTAAAAGAAGGACAAGCTTCCGGAGAGATCGCCAGGCGCCATAAACCTATGGCGCTTGCGCGGTTTCTTTTCAGCAGCTACCTGGGGTTCCGTATCAGCGGGCAATCGAATCCTGACCGCGTCGCCCTCGAAGATATTATCAAAACCACACTTGCCATATTGGATTGACGTGATTCTTTTAAACAACAAAGCTCTCGTAGTGATTCACATACTCCTCGAACGCGAGTAGCATACCGTCATCGAAAGCGTAATATTTAGCCTTCTCATAATCCTCTCCTGCAAATGCTTTAACGGATTCGATGTTATCCCACTCCGTCACCGTCCAGAAGTGACAGATCTCATTTTCCTTCCGCCGCCATACCCTAACGGATATATTACCCGCCGTTTCCCGGTACTCCCGCGTACCTTCCGTCAATAAAAACTCCAGGTATTCATCAGCATTTCCGATAAGTGTCGTTCCATGCCATGTTCTCGTAATCATATAAAATATCATTAAAGTATAACCACGTTCTCAAACCGGCCTGACTCCGGAAACAACAGATGCCGGATATCAAAGCCTGGCAACATCAAAATACGGATCTCTGTCACATTCTCAAACTAATAAAGATTTGAATGTGAGCGCCTTAAATAGAAATTCTTCGTCCGTATTACCTTTTTTGCCTTAGTTTTGCCTTTTACTGCTATTTTGAGCGCTGATGAGTACAAAAAAACGAATCCTGATCACAGGCGGCCTTGGCTTTATCGGAAGGAACCTCTTTAATGCCCTGTTACAGGATGGCTACGACGTAACCGTACTGACCGGCCGCGTCTATGAAAACAGCGGCCTGTCCAAAGAAGCCCAGACCAGGATCATCCTCGGCAACATACTCGACAAACCTTTTGTAGAAGAAACCATCCGGAACTACGACGTGATCTTTTCCCTTGCCGGTAGCTCCGGCGCATCGGACAGCGTAAAGAATCCCTACCACGATCTCGACACAAACCTGAAGGGACATCTCAATATACTGGAGGCATGCCGCAAGAATAACCCTAACGCCGTACTGATATTCCCCTCGAGCCGGCTGGTCTATGGTAAGCCGCAAACCAATCCGGTCAACGAAAATCATCCAATACAACCCGAATCAATTTATGCTATACACAAGCTTACGACGGAACACTACTATCTGCTCTACCAGCGGCTGCACGGCGTAAAGTGTATCATCTTCCGCGTATCCAATCCGTTCGGCCCGTACCAGCGGTTCGGCAGTAATAATTACGGCATACTGAACTGGTTCATACACAAAGCCATCGTAAAAGAGCCAATACAGATCTATGGCGACGGCCTTCAGAAGCGTGACTTCATCTACATAGATGACCTGATCGACGTAATGAAGACCGCCATCAATAATCCCGGTATGCACGGCAAAATCTATAACGTAGGCTACGGGCAGGAGATCTCCATCAAGGATTCGGTAGCGCTGATAAAGAAATTTATCCCCGACACCATTGTCGAATTTAAACCGTGGCCCGATATAGACAAAGCCATCGAGACCGGCGATTATATCTCGGACATATCACGGCTAAAGCAGGACGCCAACTGGGAACCACACACAAGCTTCGAAAACGGAATAAAACAAACTATCGACTTCTACGCCCATGAATCAAAGTGATTCCATCCGTTGCGCACACTACGTAGCAAAATATTTGACGCTTACCCAGAACTGGATCTATCGGACCATCATAAATCATCACCGTGCTGCACCGATCATTCTGTCCAGGAAAAAAGATAACCTCCAGCTTTTTCCCATACAAAACCTGTATAGCCTCCAGGATCTGAGCAAGATCAGGCAATATGTTGAAATAGCTTATTTCCGTACATTCGGCTATTTCCCATTCTTTAAAAGCGCCTGTAAACAGCACGACACACAGATCCTTCACATTCACTTCGGCTATCAGGGTGCAAAGTCCATAGGACTAAAGAAGAAGCTCAATGTGCCAATGATCTGCAGCTTCTATGGCGACGACGCATTTTCCTACAGATATCAAGACAAATACAGCGAGTTGTTCAAACAGGCAGACAAGATATTAGTCCTGGGTAAATACATGAAAGCCTGGCTCGTCAAGCTGGGATGCCCCGAGCATAAATTACAGATACATCATCTGGGAATCGATATTGAAAAACTTCGCTTTGTAAACCGGCGCGTAGAAAAAGGCAGCCCCATCCGATTCCTGATCGCGTCAAGCTTCTTACCAAAAAAAGGAATAGACCTGGCGGTAAAAGCGCTGGCAACACTTGCCGGCCAATACAATTTTACGCTGGACATCATCGGCGACGGTCCATTGAAAGCCGGCATACTGGAAGAAATAGAAAAGGGTGGCCTTAAAGACAGGGTAACATTACACGGCTACAAACCCTACGATTACTTTATAAACCTTGCCTATGAGTGCCAGGTGTTTATACAAGCCAGCAGAACTACGGAGAATAACGACAAGGAAGGTACTCCCATGGCGATTGTGGATACGATGGCTACAGGGATGACCGTAGTTTCTACTTACCACTCAGACATTCCCGAGATCGTGATCGATGGCGAGACGGGATATCTTGCTGAGGAGAACAACCCTGAAAGCTTGACAGGTTGCATACGGAAGATATTCGAGCAGCCGGACAAGATTGAGCTATTCAGTGCCGCGGGGCGGGCGTGGATTGAGAAGGAGTTCGATGCGAAGAAACAGACGCTGAGGCTGGAGGAATACTACAGAGAATTAATACAGCAGGCATAACCAAGACAGCCCTTCATACTGCAAAAGCCTGGCACCGGCCGATACCAGGCTTTTTGAGCTTCTTCATAACTATCTAAGGTTTTTTGTATTTAACGACCCGCAAATAGTATTTATCTTCTTTCTCCTGGTAGACACCGATAACAAATCGCTTCGAATCAGCATAAACCTTTTTCTTAAACTCAAATGGTTTTTTAGGATTGAACATCTCGCGGGCGTCAATGCTTTTACCTACAACACCTTTGCCGTTCCAATACGTAAAGCCGGTTTGAGAATTTCCGATAAGATAGAAATAGAGATCTTTACTAGCTACGGCCTTGTCTGACGACATTAGTATTGCCGACGCAATAGAGGATACAGCCAATCCGACAGGATTTAATCCCACAAACACCGGCATGGATCCGAAGATTTTGTGTGTGCCAATTTTCAAAATGACGCGGGACCCGTCGTATGGATGTACAGAAATAAACATTTTATCTACGTTAGAGACAGCATCCCACACGTTTACATTCATCACACGCTTCGAATCCGTGGCCCGAAGGTAAGCTATGCTATCATGATAAGAAACCGTTTCCTTAACAACAAAATCGGCTATATTCCTTTGAGTCGAATCGAACGCTGTGATATAGAATTCAGTAGCAAGGAGTCCTTTCTTTGCTACGCGATAAAGTGTCCCATTATGATAGAAAGAAGCGGTAGTGCGATGCGAACTATTGTCAATAGAATACTCCCTGTGTATTGTTTTATTCGAAAGGTCGACCTCACAGACTGATGTCCCCTCTACTTTACCACTTTGCAGGAAGCGATCTTTACAAAATACCAGCCGATCACCGTAGCAATATATCTTAAACGGAGCAATTGCCTGCCATGGTTGCACTTCATTACCCTGTACGATTGTGGCAATTGTGGTTACATCTTCTTTAAAGAAATTGGCTGGCAGCGGCACATCGACTTCCCTGGCAATTTGAAAATTATGAATCTGCATAAAGTGAAGGGAAGCTGTAGCTTTATCTAAAGAGAGGAAACAAAGATCGCCATCAACATACACGCCAGCCAGCTTATCGGGCAGCTGAATCGATCGTTTGGAGAACTCCGTATTACCGGTTCTCTTATCGCGAACCATAGCATGAAGCAATGATTTTCTCCCAGAACTCTCAATGTAGTAACAGTACAGACTGTCTACTGATGAATGTACAGTTAACAGCTCAGCAGGCTTAAAATTCAGAGGCAAAGGATTCCATGACTCCATTTTACCCCCTGGCAAATAGAGGACACATCGTGGTACGAATGCCCCTTCCCACGCCTCCCTATAAAAGACAAACACCGAGTCTCCTAGTATACAACTACGGATATCGCGTGGCGACCGGGTATACAGCGCGATGTCCTGCAGATCTTCCTGAGCTTTCGCAGGATTAACAAATGATATCAATATCAATAAAATGAATAGAATTCTATCTTTCATAAAACCGAAGAATAATAAGTTATTAGTGAATGTTATCTCTAGTGTGAAAAATATATTTATAACTAAATAGCTAGTTGCCAACGTTGTACAAAATATTTTAAGGCTTAAATATACCAAACTCAGTATACAACCAAACATGCGAATATAAATTTACCTGTCGCCATTCCCCATCCCAACCCGGGTAGACCCTACCACAATTAGCTGCGACACGATTACCCCGGGGACAATCTATCTGCTATTCATCGGGCACACCCGCAATTTATCCTTAAAACCTACAGGCCATACGCCATGCCAAACGGTGGTATCAGCTTTTAACATCATCCCAACAGATGGGATGCAAGTGACCGTGTATAGTAGTCAGCATCAAGAATTACACGGTCACTTCATCCCGTTTTTGTTAAACCAAATTGATAATTATGAAGAGAATGATGATGTGGAGAACAAGACAGTACATGGCTGCAGGCCTTTTGTTGGCTGCTACAGGTTTTATGGCATCCTGTGATGATGATGACGACAACGATCCGAATAACCCCTCGCCTACCGTAACGTTAACTGCACCTGCTGATGGATTGACCATAGCCACAGGCGCAGATGTGGTGTTAAAAGCAGATGCCGCGGACGACAACGGGACGATTACCCGCGTAGAGTTCTACGAAGGAAACAACAAACTCGGAGAAGACACCGATACACCATACGAATACGAATGGAAAGATGTAAAAGCGGGCAACTACTCTATAACTGTGGTTGCGATAGATAACGACGGCGCAAAGACAACATCCTCTGCCATTGATCTTATCGTACAGGACGATGAACTGATCGGAAAGAACTGGAAGCTTACAGCAAAAACAGTAAGCCCTGCACGCGCACCTCAACTAGGCGCAGACCCCGTAACCAATTGGTATCCGCAGCTTCAGAACTGCGAAACAGACAATCTTAAAAAATACATGGCCGATAATACGGTTACCTTCGACGAAGGCGCAACCAAATGTGATAGCAACGATCCACAAACGGAGAAAGGATCGTGGCTCTACAACAGCAACAGCACGATCATAACCGAAACACGCGACGACGCGGTGATCGACTACAAAATCGTAAGCGTAAACGACACACAACTGAAAGTAACCTATACCGAAGCAGATATATTCGGCACTACCTATACGTATACTAACACGTATACGGCACAATAAACATCCGGATTTGCCGGCGATAGCTTGCGACGGCAAATAAAGCAGACACAGCCTGTCAGCTTTTGCGTCCCGGATAATGAAAGCTGCCTCCCGCGAAGAGGCAGCTTTTATTGTTTAAACGGTTATCTAAATGGAGGAAAAAAATCAACACTCAGCATCGCAAACAAAAAGTCTGCTATAGATAATAGCAAAAATTTACAAAAAACGCCAGAACATTAATGGTATAAGTTTTTCCTAACTTAAATAAAAACCCACCTTATGTTGACCCCAAAAACAAATACGGCTATTGCTGCAGGGATGTTTATGGCCCTTGCGGTGATTACCGGTTCATGCTCGGATGATGCCGAGGCCCCGGTTAATGAGGCACCCTTCGTAGCCATCTATTCACCCGAAAATTTCCGGACATTTTCATCAGGCGATAACATTATCATCCACGCTGTGGCCAACGACGCCAATGGTACAGTAAGCAGGCTCGAGTTCTATCAGAATGAAGTAAAGATCGGCGAAGTAGAAGGGAAACATCCATATGAATACACATGGGCTGGAGCGGATACAGGACGCTATAAGATCACTGTAGTAGCAATAGACAATGGAGGAGCCAAAACGATCTCACCCGAAGTACAGATCCGTATAACAGAAAACAAATTACTCGACAAGAACTGGCAACTCACAGGCAGAATCATAAACGGCAGCGAAGCCTATACACAACTGGACCTTTGTGCAAAAGACAACCTTAAGATCTTCAACCCCGATGGCACACTGACCTACGATGAGAACTTTTCTAAATGCAATGTGACCGCCGCCCAAACCGAAAAAGGATCATGGGCTTATAACATCGATCATACGGCCTACTCGGAGATCAGGAATGCGCGCCAGGTAGACTACCAGATCATTTCACTGACCGATACAAAGCTCGAAGTGAGCTGGGCTGAAAACGGTAAGACCTATTCGGATACGTATACACCCAACCCGCTAATTATTGATTAAAGCCGGCCGCTGATCTTCGGGCGCGCTATTCGTGCCTGGGGATTTGGTAGTAATAGTATGATCTGTGATCTTACTTAGAATTACTGACAGCACAAGCCCGAAAAGCACAAATCCAACAAACAAGATAAACCCTGGTTGCAATGATGTCTCGTTAGTGGAAATACTGGCCAGCGAATCCGTCTTAAGATTGAGATTCTGAAGCTGGTTATCCAGAATACCCTTGAACCCGATGTAAGCCATAAAGATCGCTACTACATTTACATCGGCCATGCTCCATTTACCCGATTTGAAAGCAAAGTACCGGATAAAGGCATTATTGCGCCACCGATCGCCTCCCAACAGGTAAACCTTAGCCGATAGCAGCTTGCCTATTGGAAATATAATACTGAACATTAGGATTAGTATACCGACAATCGCCGAATCATATTTTCCGGTCTCAATCAGAATACGGACAACGTCGACAATACTCTTGCTTTGAAAAAAGATAACCTGGTCGTTAAACGTGATCCGTTCCCCAATCAACAGAAAACTCATCTCTTTGATCCGTGCGTCAATCTCGATCATGGGTGATGTAAGTCCGACGACCAATACTACCAGCGCAAGCAGAACGGATACGACAAAGAACGGTGTATGGAGAAAAGACTGCCGTCGCAATAACCACCATGCTATTAAGAACACTACCATGATACCCAGAATAATAAATGTAAAGAAGTACGTCCTGGCCTGAAGGTCATCCAGCATAACCGCCGACATCCGGTTAAACTCCTGGAGATCTGCCGCTCCGTGCTTTTTCAGAAGGTCTTCATAACGCTTAACATCGTTGGCGCTGTCGTACGTTATCGAACCGAAATCCTGTAGCTTCGAAACTGCCAGTGACTTTAGCTTAGCCCTGTTCTTCGGCTTCTTGATCTCATCTACAATTGTCTTTGCAAATACAGGAACCTGCTTATGAAGCTTGTCTTCCTTTACAAAAGCTTTAACCGCCAGTTTTTTGAGCTTACCACCAAGCGTACGTTGTTTGCGATCGATCATGCTATCGGCCCGGTTAATCATCGCGTGCAGGACTTGCGCGACCTCATATTCCAGCGTATCCTGCTGGCTGGCCGTAAACTCGAAGTCGTCAATGCGGTTGGTAACGACACGAACCAGGTGGTCGCGCCAGGCATTTACGGAAAGTAAACCCGATGTGATGTTATTCAGAACACTGTAATCCTTCTTGATCTCAGCCCGCTGCTCAGATAAGCCATATACCTGTAGTCCGCTCCAGACGGCTACCAATAACATAAACACACTTATCCCGATAAGGACAAAACGGAGTAAAGATTTTGCATTCATAAACAAAGGGGATTATATGCTCCGAATTGCAATCCCCGTGCCCTGCAAAATCAGCCAGATTCACTGATTCAACATACAATGCCCCTTAAACTGTAGAACCTTTTACACATCACCTGGCATAACCTCCAGGGCCTGGCGCCATTGCTGAATTAATACGAACTGGCATTGTCCAGTAAAGAGATCGCCTCGGGAGTAAGATTAAGTGACGACGCGCGCACGAGCGCATCCAGTTGCGAAAGGCTGGTCGCGCTGGCAATAGGCGCAGCAACCAGGGGCCGCGAAATAAGCCAGGACAGTGCTACGCTCGCTAAAGGGCTCTTTGTATCCGAGGCAACCGTATCCAACGCCTGGAGTATCCGTTGTCCGCGATCGGTAAGGTACTTCTTAATGCCTTCCCCACGCGCGCTCTTCGAAAGGTCTGCCTCTGATCGATACTTGCCCGTAAGAAACCCGCTGGCCAGAGAATAATATGTGATCACTGCCAGCGACTGCTCCCGGCATATCGACGCATACTGTGTTTCGAACAACTCGCGCTCGTACAGGTTATACAAAGGCTGCAAGGTTGTATATCTAGGGTATCCCAACCGCTCGCTTACCTGCAAAGATGCCTGTAACCGTTCGGGCGAAATATTGGAGGCACCGATATGCCGTACCTTTCCTGCCTTAACCAACAGCGCATGAGCCTCAAGGGTCTCTTCTACCGGTGTAGTTTCTACATCCCAGTGGGTCTGGTAAAGATCGATATAATCCGTCTGAAGCCGGCGCAACGAATCGTCTACAGCCTTGAGTATATATCCCTTCGAAACATCACGCGTGCCGCCGGCCATTGCAGACCCTACTTTTGTGGCCAGTACGATCTTATCACGATTCCCCCGGCTCTTCATCCAGTTCCCGATGATCGTCTCACTCTCCCCGCCTTTATTGCCCGGTGCCCATCGTGAATAAGAATCAGCGGTATCGATAAAATTAAGACCAGCCCCTACAAACCCATCCAACAATGAAAACGAAGCCGCCTCGTCCACTGTCCACCCAAACACATTCCCTCCAAACGCGACCGAAGAAACCTCCAACCCCGTATCTCCCAAAACCCGTTTATTAACACTACTCATCGTAAATCATATTTTAGTCTTCTCACCAAGTAACCACAAAATCTCCGAACCTCACAACCCACTCATCACAACCCACCCAAAAAGCAAAAGCCAGGACCAGCCTGGCTCGCTCATCCCGCAGCACCGTTGCCCTTTCAACAGTCCACGGGATAAAGACCTACTTTCGCTGATCTCTAGGGCACCACCACCATTGGCACCCCAATTCCGTCAACCAGATCCCTCATTACCTCGCTGCTCCCCTCACCCGCCATCCTCCCGATCACCAAAAAACTCAACGCCTGCTTCCTCGCATGATCCCTCACACGATCAGAGATAAATCCTACCTCGGGGCTAAAATCGTAAGAAAGCGAGGCCCCGGTCAGAATATCTTTCTCCAGCGGAGCGAAGTTGCGTATAGCCTCCTCTTCAATAGCCTTCTTCATGCGTACAACCTCACCCCCGTTCCCCGTATGGATAAGACGATACGGATAAACGATGGTAAGATGGGCCTCCAGGAGAACAGCGATCTCAACGGCCCAACGCAACGCATGGATCGACGATTCCGAAAAATCGATCGCACACAATATGGTCTTTGTTCTATCCTTCATGCCGTTAACATATTCAGAAACAAACATACTTACTCCCGAAGCCATCGTCCGCGACTTTGATCAGTCGAAAAAATGATTTTTGTCATATATGACTTCCCGGGGGGATCATTAAATTGCACCCAATCAACTAACAGTCCCATCGAACAGCAGGTGCCCATACCCATTATATCAAACGATGCCTTCCGGGAGATATTCCAAAGTATGTCCGAAGGAATAATCATTGTTGACGAAGCCGGAAAGATCATGATCGCAAACCCGGTAGCGGAACGGCTGTTTACATACGATAAAAACGAAATGACCGGCCTTCGGCTTGAACAGCTTCTCCCCGAACGTTACCGAGGCCAGCACCTCGACATGCGCAAAGGCTTCAACGCTCATCCCGAGCCGCGACGCATGGGCGTGGGTCGCGATCTGACGGCGCTACGAAAAGACGGCAAAGAGTTTCCCGTGGAGATAAGCCTCAGCTTCACCCGGGTGAGCGGGAAACTGCTGGTCATGGCCTTTATCAGCGATATATCTCAGCGTAAGAAAGCGGAAGACGCCCTGCGCCAAAGTGAAGAACAACTGATCGTATATGCCGCCGAACTCGAGAAAAAGGTGCAGACACGAACCGAAGCCCTGAACACAACGATCAACGAGCTCGAAAAAGAGATCACGGACCGCAAGAAAGCCGAAGAAGAGGCCCGCAAGGCGCTTGAGAAAGAACGCGAGCTGAATGAGCTCAAATCGAAGTTCGTCTCCATTGCCTCCCATGAATTCAGAACACCGCTCAGCACAATCATGAGCTCGGCATCGCTTATCAATCAGTATAAAGATAAAGGGGACTTCGAAAAAGTAAACAAGCACGTACAACGAATCAAATCGTCTGTAAATCATCTTACAACAATACTTAATGATTTCCTGTCCCTCGGAAAACTCGAGGAAGGAAAAATAGACCTGCTGTTCGAGACGATCAGGGTAGAAGAGTTCCTGGTCGAAGTACGTGACGAAATCAAAGCTTCCCTAAAAACCGGCCAGGAGATCATTATAACAGCAACCGGGCACGCCGAGACCATTGACACCGATACTCGCATTATGCGCAACATACTATTCAACCTGGTATCCAACGCCAGCAAATACTCGGATGAAGGAAAACGCATCTATCTACAGGCGACACAGCAGGAACGGGAGACCGAGTTCAGTGTACGCGACGAAGGGATCGGAATACCCGCAACAGAGTACAAGCACATGTTTGAGCGGTTCTTCCGCGCAAGCAACGCAATCAATATACAGGGCACAGGTCTCGGCCTGAACATTGTAAAACGGTATGTGGAGTTGTTGGGCGGAACCATAAGCTTCGAGAGCGAGTACGGCAAGGGAAGCATCTTTACTGTAACCATACCGCGCCATATCTCCGGTAAAACAAATACAAAGGCCTGATCAACGTAAAAAAGAAACAACATGAAAGTCCTTTTGATCGAAGACAATATTGAGGTTCGCGAAAACACCGAAGAGATCCTGGCGCTGGCGGGCTACGAAGTACTGACTGCCGCCAACGGACGCCAGGGCGTTGAGGCCGCGCAAAATCACAAACCCGATATAATCATCTGCGACATCATGATGCCCGAACTCGATGGCTACGGTGTACTGCATATACTCAGCAAAAAGCCCGAAACCGCCGCCATCCCGTTCATCTTTCTCACCGCGAAGACCGAAAAAGCAGATATACGAAAAGGCATGAACCTGGGTGCCGACGACTATCTCACTAAACCCTTTGACGATACCGATCTGCTGAATGCTATCGAAGCCCGCATGCGCAAAAACACCATGCAGCAAAAAAACTATGAAGCCTCCGCCGAAGGACTCGAAAGCTTTATAAACGATGCACGACGTACATTAAACCTGGCCGACCTTTGCAAAGACAAAAAGGTAAAGGCCATAAAAAAGAAAACCGAGATCTTTGCCGAAGGTGATACGCCGTTATATGTATACTTTCTGAAAGCGGGTCATATCAAAACGTATAAGGTCAATCCCGACGGAAAAGAGTTTATAACCAATCTGTATAACGCCGGCGACTTCTTCGGCTTCGAGCCAATACTGGATAACAGCCCCTACCAGGAGTCGGCCATCGCCATGCAGGAGTCCGAGCTCATAGCCATACCCAGGTACGACTTCCTTACCATGCTGGAAACACAGCGTGATGTATCGGCAAGCTTTATAACACTGCTATGCAAAAAGGTGGCTGAAAAAGAGAAACAGCTGCTCAACCTGGCGTACAACTCCATACGCCAACGTACTGCCGAGGCCGTGATCAAAGTAGCAAAGCTTCACGATCCCTCAAAGCCGATCCAGATATCACGCGACGACCTGGCCAAGATCGTCGGCACGGCTTCCGAATCGGTTATCCGGGTACTGTCTGACTTCAAAGACGAAAACCTCATCGAGATCGACGGCGGCAAGATCAGGATCATCAACCAGGCGAAGCTCGAGAAAGTAATCAAGCGATAACGCAATCTCTACCGGCAGACAGAAATATCGATGGCAGCCGGGCGTGCTGAAAGGTCTGCTCTATGCGGACCATGATGCATGACACCACGCATGATCAAAAGTGACCCGGAAAGAATAAGGAGAACAGTAGCAACACGCCCCAGGGAGAAGTTGAGGCGTCTTGTAAGCGAGGCAAACAACGCCGAAGCCCCCAAAAGTGCTGGCAATGTCCCCAGCCCAAACAAAGCCATAAACAGCAGTCCATCGCTCCATCCCTCAAGCGTAAGACAATAGCCCAATGCGATATATACGAGCCCACAAGGCAGAATCCCATTCAGGGCACCCATTACGAACACAGAAACCTTATCACGTCGTTGAAGGTAGAAGGAGAACCGCAGCTTCAGCCAGACAACGAGCTGCGCAAGCACTGGTGTAATAAAAGGCACGCGAAGACCGGATGTACCGAAAATACCCGAGGCAAGTAATGCAATGCCTACGCCAACAGAAACAGCATTCTGCCAGTATGAAAAATGCAGCAGCTCACCGAAACCGCTGACACATGCCCCAAAAAAACAGTACGTAAAGATCCGGCCCGCATGATACAGAAAGCGGTTGAACAAAACAGCGCCACGTGTGGCCACCATAGCCAACGGACTGCACATACCCACACAGTGCAGGCTGCCCATAAACCCGAGCGCAAGCGCCGTGAGTTCCATAGTCAGAGGTTGATCAATCGTTCGACAAAGAATTCTTTACCGTCCATCGACCACAGCATTCGCGCCTTATACATACCGTGAGAAGCATTATTCAAGGCAAACCGCTGCGAGGATGACGACCCCGGTATCAGTTCAAACCGCCGATCCTGCTTCGCGTCGGAAGGGCAGAACAGGTAAACCTCACCCTTCTCCACATCGGCAAACCTATCGAAGCGAACCTCGAGAGCGTCATCAGGTCCTATCGTAAACGAAGGCCTTAAAGGCAATTCTTCGGCGTTACGCAATCGTGCAAGCTGCTCATCGTATGCCAGCTCATCACGATAGTAATCTTTTGATACAAGGCTGACATCCTGCCGCACACAAACCGTAACCAGTACCGCAATAAAAATGGTAAAAAGAACAAAAGCCGCAACTATCGATTTTCCCCAATTCATAATAGTATAGTTTTATTTTTTCTGACTCCCGTTACCTGAAGTTACAGGACCAATAAATTTCACCTTCACATAATCAACCCGCTCACCATCCTTGTATACGCCAAGAAATACTACCGTACGGGCATTGTGAATCTTCGCGGCAGGAATACGGATAAAGCAAACACCCTTTACAAAACCTTCGGCAGGAAGAACGAACACACCACCATCAGCCTTGCGAAACTCAGCCTCAACCGGAGACTCTACACGCACATCGAGCGTAGTCTGCGCAAACGTCTTGTTCACAAACTCGATATTGTACAGATTGGTGATATAACCGTCTTCCGAGCGTTGATAGAGTGTGCCCGGAATTTTCAACACCGTGGTCTCTACAACCGACCTGCTTACGATAGCAAAGCTCAGAAACGATACCAGCGCCAGGAGGATAAGAGAGTATGCCAGCACACGTGGCGTAAAGATCCGCTGAACACCTTTTTCAATTGACGTATATGATGCATAGCGGATCAACCCCGTAGGCTTACCCACCTTGATCATAACCTCGTCACACGCGTCGATACAGGCGGTACAGTTGATACACTCCAACTGGGTACCGTTGCGTATATCGATGCCGGTAGGGCAAACTTGAACACACAGCTTACAGTCCACACAATCACCACGTTTTACCTCCGCCATTGCATCGCGTTTCAGCCGGCCGCGAGGCTCGCCGCGCAACCAGTCGTAAGCCACAACGATGGAGTCTCTTACCAACAGCACGCCCTGCAGGCGGCCGTAAGGACAAACCGCTATACACGCCTGCTCGCGAAATTTGGCAAACACCGCGTAGAATATAACAGCAAAGCCCATAAGCCCCACAAAACCCTTCCAGTGATCCAAAGGCGACTCGCGTACGATAGCCAGCGTTTCCTCCGCCCCGATCAGGTATGCCATAACCGTATGCGAAATCAACAGTGAGATCAATATAAAGAGCGCATGCTTCAGGGTCTTCTTCCAAACCTTTTCAAACGACCATGTACCTGAATCGAGACGGCGCTGGGCTGGAGCATCACCTTCGATCCAGTATTCAATCTTCCGAAAAACCATTTCCATGAACAATGTCTGTGGGCACATCCATCCACACCAGATCCGCCCGAACACCACCGTAAACAGGATAATAAACAGGAAGAATGTCAGCAGCATGATCGCCAGCAGGAAAAAATCCTGGGGCCAGAACACCTGCCCCAGGAGTACGAACTTACGCTCGAAAACATTGATCAGCAGCAACGGCTGCCCGCCTATTTTGAGAAACGGACCGCCAAAGAAAATACCGAGCAGAAAAACAGTAACGGCTATTCGCCAGTTATGAAACCGTCCGGAAGGACGCTTTGGATAAACCCATATACGCTTACCTGACTCGTCAACCGTAGCGATCGAATCCCGAAACGCTTCCTCACCCGAATATATGTCGTCGTTTATCATGATGTATATATCAAATCAGATCCCTGCGGAAACGTGAGCGGTCGCCGTACTGTCTGCCGGCGCAGCGGGCGCCGGCACATATAAGGGCCCTTGCGGCGCCTTGCCATTGGTCGGATTGGTACCTTGCAGACTCATCACGAAGAACGTAACGTCGCGAACCTCCTGCGGGCTCATGGTCTTGCCCCACGCCGGCATACCTTTATCCAGCACCCCTTCCTGGATTGTATGAAAGACCTCTTTAACCTCACCACCGTGCAACCAGTAAGCATCCGTCAGATTCGGTCCGATGCCGCCACCACCATCCGCCCGGTGACACGAATTACAATTCATATCGAAAATGCTCTTGCCCTTCTGAATAAGCGCATCATCTTTAGTATATACCAGCGTATTCAAATCGATAGCCTCGACCGGCTGAGACGCTTTGAAAGCAAGTGCTGCCGCATCGGCAACGGCTACCTCCTGTTCATACTCCGCAGCCTGCAGAGGCATTGAATCAAATACGTGATAGACCACAAAGTACACCACCGCCCATACTGCCGTAGCATAGAACAACCATTTCCACCATGGCGGCAGGTGATTGTCGAGCTCGCGTATATCATCGTAACTATGATCCATCTCGATGGACTTCTCTTCCTGGACAGGCACCGAAGCATTCAGACGCTCCCAGATCCTGGTGGCCCACGAAGCCTCCGGTACATAAAGAATACCCAGTTTCGCCGCACGTGCTTCCGCAGCCTGCCGCGTAAGCATATTCAATACCTTCAGCAGATAGATGGAAACCACAAGGATCAGGGCGATCGTCACGATCATAAAACCGAACACGATATAGACGGGCAGCATAGGGTCATGGATCGGATCGTCCCAGAAACCTTTTACAGGAGATGCAGCAGCATCCTGCGCCCTGGCCGCAGCCGTGGCAAACAAACCCATCAACAACAATACAATTCGTTTCATATCCATCAGTTTTTCAGATTATCATGTGATTCCCCAGGAAATTCCCGCTCCATGGGCAGTTGTTTCATGCGCTCGATAAAACTCTTATCGGCTGTGAACACCCACCACAACAAACACAGGAAGAACAGGAAGAAAATAACAAATGAAATCACCGGCCAGATCGCGATGTGCTCCATGCCTTGCAATACATTCTTATACATAGAGATTCAGATTAATGGTTAGAAGAAATTTAAAGCTTAAGGATTTAGTCCGGAAGTAGCCACTGGTTCGGCCTTGATATCTGTACCCAACCGTTGCAGGTAAGCTATAAGGGCAACGATCTCCGCCTCCGGCGCAACATCTATACCGTCTGCCTTGAGATTCGCGGTAATCTTATCCGCCTGCACGGCCAGCTCGTCGTTAGCGGTTGCTTCATATCCGGCCTCGTACGGCACGCCGATTTTACGTAATGCGGTGATCTTGACGGCCGTCAGCCCCATATCCAGCGTCTGATCGAACAACCATGGGTAAGGGGGCATAATGGAACCGGTTGAAACAGCATCCGGCGCAAGCATGTGATTGTAGTGCCATGCATTTGAATACTTACCACCTACGCGATGCAGATCGGGGCCGGTACGTTTAGACCCCCACAAAAACGGATGATCATAAACAAACTCTCCGGCCTTTGAATACTCCCCGTATCGCTCAGTCTCCGAACGGAACGGACGCACCATCTGAGTATGGCAGTTTACACATCCCTCGCGTATATAAATATCCCGGCCATGAAGCTCCAGCGGCGTATACGGTTTAACGGTAGCAATCGTAGGCACGTTAGATTTGATCAGAAACGTAGGTATCATCTCGATCATACCACCGATCAGGATCGCTATAAGCGTAAGCACTGTAAAAAGAACCGGCTTGTGTTCCAGCAACCGGTGATGCCATCCGCCACTCGTAGCCTTATACTCATGTGCCAACGGCGCGGCCTCGGCGGCTTCGTTCGCTACAAAGTTACCGGCATAAGCTGTCTTGATAAGGTTATACGTCATAACGATCGCACCTGTCAGATAAAGCGCACCACCGGAAGCACGCAACGCATGCAGCGGCAGGATCTGAACTGTAGTCTCCAGGAAATTCTTATACACCAGGAAGCCCGCCGGATTGAACTCCTTCCACATCAGGCTCTGTACGACACCTGAAACATACATCGGCAACGCATAGAAAATAATACCGAGCGTACCCAACCAGAAGTGAACATTGGCCAGCCTGACCGAATACAGATTGGTGCGCCACATGCGCGGCACGATCCAGTATAAGATCCCGAAGATCAGGAAGCCGTTCCATCCCAAACCGCCGACGTGCACGTGCGCCACGATCCAGTCGGTAAAGTGCGCGATAGCATTCACATTCTTCAACGATAGAAGCGGCCCTTCCAGCGTAGCCATACCGTAGGCTGTAACCGCCACTACCATAAATTTCAGCACCGGCTCTTCACGCACACGGTCCCAAGCGCCACGAAGCGTCATCAACCCATTCAACATCCCGCCCCACGACGGCGCAATGAGCATGATCGAGAAAACAGTTCCCAAAGACTGAGCCCAGTCTGGCAGCGATGTATATAAAAGATGGTGAGGGCCTGCCCAGATATAAATAAAGATCAAAGACCAGAAGTGGATTATAGACAGCCGGTAAGAATACACCGGTCGGTTAGCAGCCTTTGGCAGAAAGTAATACATCAGCCCGAGAAAAGGTGTGGTCAGAAAGAATGCCACGGCGTTGTGTCCATACCACCACTGTACCAGCGCATCCTGAACTCCCGCATACCACGAATAGCTCTTGAATAATGTAACCGGCATCTCGAAGGAGTTTACCACGTGCAGAACTGCTACCGTGATAAACGTGGCGATGTAAAACCAGATCGCCACATACATATGCCGCTCACGGCGCCTGATTATGGTGCCGATCATGTTCCAGCCGAACACAACCCAGATCACCGTAATGGCAAGATCTATCGGCCACTCGAGCTCCGCATATTCCTTGGAAGTTGTCATACCCAGCGGAAGCGTGATCGCGGCCGCTACGATGATCAGCTGCCAGCCCCAGAAATGAATCCAACTTAACGTATCGCTGAACATCCGCGCCTTCGTAAGCCGCTGCAGCGAATAATAAACGCCGGCAAACATAGCATTGCCCACAAAAGCAAAAATGATCGCATTGGTATGCAACGGCCGGATGCGACCGAACGTGGTATACTGCAAATCAAAATTGAAGATCGGATAGACCAGCTGGATCGCCGCCGTTAACCCCACCAGCATCCCCACCAAACCGAAGATAACTGTGGCGATTATAAACGCCTTTACGATCTTGTTGTCATAACTGAATTTTTCAGGTTCCATACACTAACTCGTTTTTATACACGACTTGTTTTTCGCGTCCTAAAACTAGCCAGGTGCAGTTTTCGCAAACATGAGTAACCTTAGCTGTAAACCTGATTTTTGTCACCCCAACATATTTAGCCGGCTCTGTGCGCACCGATCCCGAGTACTGGCGCTGGCGCAAGTCTGAGCGGAGCGGGGACTTGCCGTGCCCCGAGCAAACTCGGTGGTGCCCATCATGTCTCAGTCTCTGACTGAGGCTGCGTTATGAAACTTAGCTGGCAAGCTTGAAACTTGCCGTGCCCCGAGAATATCGGTGGTGCCCATCATGTCGTCCCGAGTTCTCGGAATGACTGCCGCGTACCGCCCGCACCGTTTAGCTGGCGCAAGTGTTCCGGAGGCCTCCGAAGGGTCACTTGCTGTGCCCCGAGTATCTCGGTGGTGCCCAACATGCCCGCAGTCTCACGACTGCACCTCAACGAAGTTGAAACCCCACTCACAACTCCCGCACCCCACACTGCATTTCAACTTCAGGACACCCGGGAAACTAACAACAATACTCCACACTATCAGCTAAGCTAAGGCAAGTTTGAAACTTGCCGTGCCCCGAGAATATCGGTGGTGCCCATCATGTCGTCCCGAGTTCTCGGAATGACTGCCGCGTACCGCCAGCACCTTAGGACAAAATCTATATGGCACAAGTCTCAAACTTGCCAATTCATCGCCTCAGAATCTACTTTAACTATACTAATCTCTAGATACCTCTGCTAAACCCTGCTTCTTTTTTTGTTAACTGGTCGCGCATCCTCACATCAAACACACTACATATATTTCTTACAAACGCCTGGCCCATTTCTGTAACTCTCAGTCCGTCCGCCTCAAGAGCGACGATTCCTTCGCTTTCCATTGTTCTGAGTGTGTTCAGCATCTGATCATCACACACCGCCCCCATATGTCCACCATCCAGCACCCCGCGACACGCGATATCCAGAATACACCGACGCGTGATCCGGTCATGCTCGCTTTGAATATGTCCCTTCAACAACGGCAGCTCACCGCGCTTAGCCAATGCCTCGTATTCCTCGACACCTTTCACATTCTGCGCATACGCCGAGTAGGCATCGCTGATCGCTGAAGCGCCAAGTCCGATCAGCAACCGCGTACGGGTAGTTGTGTAGCCCATGAAGTTCCGGTGCAGGCGTCCTGCTTCATGCGCCACATGCAGATCGTCGCCAGGCAACGCATAGTGATCCATACCGATACTACTATAGCCATGCTCGCGTAATAATAAATCACCCCGTTCGTACAGCTCACGCTTCAACACATCAGAAGGCAGGTGAGCATCCTCATACCCGCGCTGCCCCGGACGTATCCACGGAACGTGAGCATAACTGTAAAAAGCCAGGCGATCCGGCTTTAAAGCACAAACCTTATCCATTGTATGCTCTACACTGGCCACTGTTTGATGCGGCAAACCGTAAATGAGATCATAGCTGATCGACCGATAACCGGTCTGACGACTCAACTCGGTAATCCTGGCAAGGCTCTCGTATGACTGGATCCGGTGTATAGCCTGCTGGACCTTCATGTCCAGGTCTTGCACGCCAAAACTCACCCGGTCAAAACCCAACGCATGCAATACGCGCAGATGCTCGCCCGTTGTGTTGTTGGGATGCCCCTCGAAGCTGAAGGCACGGTCCTCGTGCACACGGCAACGTGAAAGGATGCCCTCCACAAGACGCCCCAGATTCTCCGGACTGAAAAATGTGGGTGTACCGCCACCGATGTGCAGCTCTCGTACAACCGGCGTATTCCCAAAAATCCTGAGATAAGAATCCCACTCGGCCAGAACAGCCTCGCTGTACCGCGATTCAACCGCATGGTTACGGGTAATTCGCGTATTGCATGCGCAATACGTGCACAAACTCTCACAAAATGGCAAATGAATATACAGGCTTATTCCCTGCGAATCGTTTGATTGCCCGAGCTCCTGCCTCACCAGGTCCCCCCAACGCGTGGTATTAAACCTGTCTGTTTCCCAATACGGAACCGTGGGATAACTGGTATAGCGCGGAACGGGAACATCGTACTTGCGCAGCAAAGTTTCACGACTCATCATCACTTTTTAGAGATTGAGGTTTATCATCAAACAGCATCCGCACCGACGGCGTATATAGGTCGTCATACTGCCCGCGTTTCAGGTTCCATAAAAAGACCCCGAGAAACACGAGAGCAATGGTGAGGCTGACTGAAATAAGAAGAATGATAATAAGCATAGCTAGTGAGGTTTGGAATGTACAGCGAGCGGCAACCGCGAAGCAGCATACCGCACACCCAGCATAGAAAATGCAACCACGCTGAAGCTGCTCACCGGCATGAGGATAGCCGCCACAAGCGGCGTCAGATGCCCCGTAACTGCAAAGCTCAATGCGATTGCGTTATAGAAGAACGACACCGAGAACGCTCCCAGTAACACACGCCGCGCTGACCTTGCCAGCAGAATAAACCGGTCGAGGTTTGCGATCTGTGCGCCCGTAAGAATTCCATCCGATGCCGGCGTAAATACACCTGTAGAATCTGTTACGGCAATGCCAACGTCGCTCTGCTTCAGGGCACCCGAGTCATTCAGACCATCGCCCACCATCATAACCCGCCGCCCTTTGTCCTGGAGCTGCCGGATAAAGGCAAGCTTATCTTGTGGGCTCTGCCCAAAGAGCAATTGCGCGGATGGTCCGAATAACCGCCGCATTGTATCTTTACCGGCGGCATGGTCACCCGACAGCAAAGCAACATCGAAATGCTTCAGTCGCCCCAGCATGGTATCCATGCCCTGTCGGACCGAAGTCTTCGCCTCGAAAAAACCCTGCACATGGTCATCGATGGAAACAAAGATCACCGGTCCCGCAACATCTAAAAGCGAAGCACTGCCGACGAACGATGCAGCCCCTACACGTATGATGTGTCCGTCGAGCACACCTTCTATTCCTTTTCCTGGTAACTCACGAAAACCTGAAACTTCACCCGTTGCATCTACTTCTATCGATGAAGCGATCAGGGCGCTCAGAGGGTGTGTGGAGCTCGCCGTCAAACATTTCACCCATCCATAGGCCTCTTTACTCATCTGGCCATGAAAGACGACGTCCGGCGTATCGCCATGGGTAACCGTTCCTGTCTTGTCAAAAACAACGGTATCGATACTGGCCATGCGCTCTATAACGTCCGTATTTTTCAGGTACAGGCCATAACGCCCGAATACCCTCAGCATATTGCCGTAGGTAAACGGTGCTGCCAAAGCCAATGCACACGGACATGCGACCATCAATACCGACGTCAGCACAAGCCACATCGCTCCCGGATCCGTGAAATACCAATACACACCCGTTGCTACTGCGAGTAACATAACTACTACGGTAAAACGACGTGCAGCGCGATCGATGATCTTTTGATATGTCTGCTCCTCAGGCTTACGAAAAGCTTCATGATTCCACAGGCTGGTTAAATGACTTTGAGACGTAGCCTGAACGACACGAAGTGTAACCGGCTGCCCGATAAGCCTGCCACCCGCATATACCTGCTCATCCCGGCGCACAAGCACGGGCCGCGCCTCGCCTGTAACAAAACTATAGTCTATATAAGCCTCGTCAGCCAGCAGAACACTGTCCGCAGGAACGATCTCCATATTGCGAACACGGATAACATCGTCGCGTTGCAGCGTGTAGATAACAACAGGTTCCCACGTATCACCTGCCTGCCGGTAGATAGCCAGGGGAAAGTACGATTTGAAATCACGCTCGAAGCTCAGGCTCTCGAACGTACGGCCCTGGACCCAACGCCCGATCAGTAAAAAGAATACAAGCCCTGTAAAAGAATCCAGGTAGCCCGCGCCTGTACCGGTAACGATGTCCCAGCTGCTCCTTAAAAACAATGCAAGCAAACCTGCAGCGATCGGCACTTCTATACTCACTTCTCTCCTCCTCAGGCCCTGCCACGCCGACCTGAAATAATATGAAGCGCTGAAAAAGAAAACCGGAACAGAGAGCGCCAGGTTGAGCCATGCAAAAATTGTTCGCCATCCATCATCCGATGCACCGACTCCCAGGTACTCCGGAAAGCTGAATAGCATTACATTCCCAAAGCAAAAGCCCGCAACCGCCAGCTTCAACAGTAATGAGCGATCCATACGCGGCGGGTTCTGAACCTCGTTAGCAAGGTTTATCTGCGGCGTATAGCCAAGGCGATAAAGCAAACCTGCCACTTCGCTCAGCAACACCTCCTGCGGATTGAAATCCACACATACCGACTTACGCGCAAAGTTTACCTCTGCCCGCACTATACCTTTAACCAGTTTGGGCAAACGCTCCAGTAACCAGATACACGAAATACAATGCATGGCCGGGATATAAAAACGGACACGCGTAAATCCCGCCGAATCAAATTCGACAATCTTCTTCCTGACATCTGTGGCATCCAGATAACGGTAGCGCTCAGCGTCGCTGCCTGCATCACCATCCTGCTTTACGCCTGGCGTCTTATCAAGCGTATAGTAGTCGCACAAATCATTCGCATGGAGAATGCTATAAACTGTTTTACAACCCTGGCAGCAGAAAGATCTGCCGTCTTCCCATAAGGTGTCTTCACACTCCTCACCGCAGTGATAACATGTCAGATCCGTAGCAACCAAAGATTCCATACCATTCAGTCTATGTAAAACAGCCGGTCCACAGCTTGCCGCGGACCGGCTGTCAGTCCAACCTTTAATGGATCGAAAGGTACAGCGGGTGAGCACTGTGGTTGTTGACCTTCATCATACGGACAACTGATTTTTGTCAGGGTGTTCTCGATATCACCGCAACGATTTGGCATTGGTATGGTTTTTTGGATCCTTTTTATAAAAAATACAATAGCTATGGGAAAAGATAAGGAAGGAAAATTGCACCTGGAGAAAGGGAAACCTACCGGGGCAGGTAAACAGGATAGCGTTGAATTACATCTTAAAGAAGCGGATGCGCTTGAGCAATACCTGGATATCGCTGATAAATATACAACTGGTGCGGAAGAGGCTCCAGCAAACATACCTATCAGGCATCCCAATCGTCTAACGAGTAAGGCAGATAGCACGCAGCAGGACAAGCAACGCAATACGTCTGCTGACAAGGCCTTACGCAAAGATCTTCCTGCTACTGATAAAGCAAATGAGATCATGAAAGCTGAGCGCCAGCTTACACGTGCAACGTTCCGTGAGCTGGCTGATTATACGGCAAACTGCTGTGTAAGTGCTTATCTTGCTCCACACCTGGCAAGTGTAGAAGGAAACGAACAGGTAGATCCTGCCGCATTCCGGAATATGTTGCAGAATATAACCAATTCGCTTAAGGAAAAGAACATCGATACGGAGACCATCCAGTCTATGCTCAGCCCTGCTCAAGCACTGCTGAAAAACGAAGACTTCTGGAAAACGGCGCCCCGCGGCCTGGCCTTCTTTATAGCCGACAACTATTTTACATACTTCCAGCTGCCGGCGGCACCGCGTGAAGAGGTATTGCTTAACAAGTCGTTTTTCCTGAAACAGCTTGTGCCCGTGCTCGCCAGCCAGGAGTACTTCTATGTACTGGTAATCAGCAAAAAGCAGGCGAAGCTATACCGGGCTGACGAGTTCAGCATGCAATACATTCCAAGCAACGAAGTTCCGAATGGTGTGGATGATGTAGTGCACTTTGAGGAAAAAGATGATCAGCAGTTATGGCGCACCGGAAGCAGCGGCGGCGGTGGCGGAGCAGTTTACCACGGTGCCGGTGGAGGCCGTCCTGACGAGAAAGATTTTCTCTCGCTTTATATGAAAGAAGTAGACGAAACGTTGTGGTCTGAAGTACTGCATACTGAAAATGTACCGCTCGTACTTGCCGGGGTTGAATACCTGATACCTATATATAAAGCCGTAACACAATATAAGAACGTCTGGGATGTACCGCTTACGGGAAATCACCAGAACGATACGATCCCTGCTCTCCACAGGGAAGCTCGCGCATTACTCAAACCTTATTTTGAGGAACGTGGTAAAAAAGCGCTGGAATCGTTCGGTATACACTCCGCTACCGAAAAAACATCGACAGATCCTGCCGAAGTGGTACCTGCGGCTCACTATGGTCGTGTATCGAGGCTTTTCGTGGCACACGATGAACACCTGTGGGGAACATTCGATGAAATGAATAACAAGCTGGAAATACACGAATCCAAGGAAGATGAAGACGAATGTTTGCTTGACAAAGCCATTGTCAAAACAATACAAACCGGCGGCGAGGTACATTTTCTTGATCGTGACAACATGCCCGGTAAAGGCAGCATAGCCGCGCTTATGCGCTACTAGTCCGGCACAAGTGCGCATCAAACCTATTAACAAAAAAAAACATGAGTACCCTTATAAAACCCCCAAAGGAGATACCACCTCAAAAACAGGACAGGCAACCCGGTCTTGAAAAAGACATGGATCCTCAACCGATATATGATAATGACGAGCCCGGTTATCGCCGCCTCGAAGGAAAGGTCGCGATCATAACCGGCGGCGATAGCGGTATAGGACGATCAGTAGCTGTGCTTTTTGCAAAAGAGGGAGCTGACGTAGTGATTGCCTACCTTGACGAGCACGAGGATGCGCAGCAAACCGCCGCTGACGTACGCAAATACGGCAAGGAAGCCTTGCTCATCCCGACCGACGTATCAAAAGAAGTGAACTGCAAGAATATCATCGATCAGGCAATCGAAAAGTTCAAGCATATCGACATCATTGTCAACAACGCGGCGGTACAATATGAACAACAAAGCCTGGAAGACATAACAGCGGAACAGTGGGAGTACACATTCAAAGTGAATATATTCTCATACTTCTACATCTCGCGATATGCGCTGCCCTATCTCAGTGACGGCAGCGTAATCATAAACACGGCCTCTGTAACTGCATATAAGGGCAATCAGACCCTCATAGACTACTCCGCCACCAAGGGCGCCATCGTATCCTTTACCCGAAGCCTCTCACAGTCGCTGGCAGAAAAAGGCATCCGTGTAAATGCTGTCGCGCCCGGGCCTGTGTGGACGCCCCTGATACCTGCATCGTTCGAGCCTGAAAAGGTCGAACAGTTCGGAAAAGATACGCCCCTCGGCAGACCGGCCCAACCCGTGGAGATAGCAACATGCTACGTATTCCTTGCCTCCAAAGAAGCTTGCTTCCTCACTGGCCAGGTGCTACACCCCAACGGCGGCTCGATCGTGAACACCTAAAAAAAGGTCGTCTGCTGTTACCAGCAGACGACCTTTGCTATCTGTTTTTAAGAAACCCTGTTCTTACTTCTTCTTCTTCAACTCCTGGAATTGCTCTTTCAACAAGCTGATATCAGCCTCCAGCCGCTCAATCCGTTTAGCATCCAAAGCCTCCGCATCTGTGAACAGCGAGGTGATCTTCGCCTTGATGGTCCAGACCTCCAGCACCTCTTCTACGGGCATGCTATACGTCTTGAACTTTGGATTGTCGCTCTTCAGAATGATAGCTGAACGGTTGTCCTCATAATAATACGCCCGTTTCGCAACAATGCCTTCTTTCGAGATCAGTACACACAACGTACCGTTTTCGATATCGGTCCATGTCTTCACAAACTCGCAAACCACAATCTCACGCGGGTGAATCGTGGGGAGCATACTGTCACCGGCAACCTCGAAAAGGCGGTAATTGCCCTTTTCGAAACCCGGGATCTGGTAAACATCCAAAGTCTTAATATACTCGCCATCTTCAAAACCGGTAACATAACCTGCATGCGCCTCTTCCCTAACCAGAGGTATCAATGCTTTTTCTCTCATACTTGGTAATTGCGTTAATGTGGTACTGATCCTTACCTCGGGAACATGAAGTTCTTCTGATTTTTCCAGCGAAACCTGCCCGATACCTTTGATCAACCAATTGCAGTTAATATTGAACTCGTCGCTTATCTTCTTTATCGTATCAAAGGACGCGTGTGACTTCCCGCTTTCGATCTGCGAAAGAGCCCCCTGGGTTATCCCGATCTTCTCCGCAAAATCTTTCTGGGAGAATCCCATGATCTCACGAAGCGTCACGACCCTTGATTTGCCAAAACTAAGCTTATTCATGCAGATATTAGTATGTTAATATAACAATTTTATTTATTAGACTTCTAATATTCCTATATTTCGCTCGCCAAACCGCACTTTTTAGGCCAATGAATTTGAATAAAATAACCATCCTCATCGCTGATGATGATGATGACGACAAAATGCTCCTTCTCGATGCGCTCACCGAGGTGGGCATAAATAAACAAAATGTAAAGCTCACGTCCGATGGCGAAGAGCTTCTCCAGACCCTTCCCCAGTATGCTTCCTGTCCCTGTATCATCTTCCTCGATCTGAATATGCCCAGGATGGACGGACATAAAGCGCTCCGGGAAATAAAGTCCAGCGAAACCCTCAAACACATTCCCGTCATCATTTTTACCACGTCCTCCGCGGCCGACGACATCCTGGCAACCTACAAAATGGGCAGTAATACCTATTTTACCAAACCATCCTACTACCGCCAGCTTGTCGACCTGGTCACTCTGATAAAAAAATACTGGTTCGAAACCGCCGTCTTCGTTCCCCAAAACTAAATTAATGTGCCCGATAACCCACCCCGTTACTACTTTATATAGCCATGAATTTTCCCCAACCGGCGCAGGCCTTTTCCCCCCGAGTAACCCGGGGAGAGATTAGAAACCTATGAGATCATCCCAATAATCCTGCTCCCGTGATTAGAGATTGATTATAGATACGCCAGCCACCCATGCCAGCCCGTTAGAATTATCAGGAAAACAATAACTTGTTCACTTGATAACATCGCTATGGAAGCCGTACGAATCATAATCGCTGACGATCACAAAATCATACGCGTAGGCCTGCGCGGCATACTGGAACGAGAAACCGGCATGACCGTGGTTGGTGAAGCGGATGACGGCCATCAATTACTGAACATTCTCGACACCACACCGGCCGATGTAATCCTCATGGATATCGACATGGGGCGAACCAACGGCATCGATATCACGAGCAAGCTCAGCACAGAATTGCCGCACATAAAGATCCTTGCCCTCACCATGCACGAAGAAGAGAAACACATCATCGGCATGCTCGAGGCCGGGGCCAAAGGATACTTGCTGAAGAACACCGGCCCCGAAGAGCTGATCGCCGCGATACAGGCCGTAGCCAAGGGTGACAGCTACTTCAGCAACCAGGTATCGGCAACGCTCCTCAAGGCCATCACAAACCTCCGCAACGGTACACAGCCCCGCGACCATGATACTCCGCTCACCGAACGCGAAGTAGAGGTGCTTCGCCTTATCGTACGGGAATACTCCAGCAGCAAGATCGCCGAGGAGCTCTTCATCAGCACACGTACCGTTGACACCCACCGCAGAAACCTCATGGACAAGCTCAACGTACGCAATACTGCCGGTCTTGTGAAATACGCCATCGAGAAAGCCATAATCTGATTACCGCTCCGTACAGTACGTAGCACCTGTTGCAGGAAATACGTAGACGCCTACCTGGAAAAACGCATTTTTTAAAATACCATTTACTACCGTTACATGGCAGTAAGCATCGGCGCATTTTTACATGCGTAACCTTACTACTGCAAATGAAACTACTCGACAATCTGACCGACGAGCAATTGGTTCGCCAGGCTATAATCGAAAACGACCGCGATGCCCTGGGCAACTTATACAACCGTTACTATAAACGTGTGTTTCAAAAATGCCTGTCTATCGTAAAAGATCCCGACATGGCCTTCGATCTTGCCGAAGAAGCGATTCTCAAAGCGTTCGATAACCTCAAAGGTTTCAAAGGGCAGGCCAGCTTCTCTACCTGGCTGTATGTCATTACACACCGCCATTGTATAACCACGATAACGCGTAAGAACAAACAGGCGAAGGCACTGATAACCATGGATCGCGAGATACATACTACCGATCATCTCGCACAGGAAGACCAGGAAGCCGTAATGTTCAGCCTTATCAACAATCTTCCCGAGACCGAAAGAAAACTTTTGCTGCTGAAATACAGTGAAGGTGAATCGATAGAGACGTTACAGGAGATGTTCCAGCTCTCGGCCAGTGCCATTAAAATGAGGCTTAAGCGCTCAAAAGATAAGCTCAACGAGCTATACTCCCTTGCATCGTCCGCCGGGCTTGCCGCCGCGTTGGCTACTTTGTAAGAATAAAATAAACATCTGAACGTGACGCAGCAGGCAAACCCGTTTCTAAACAAAACCGAACCCGCTTCATGAGCCAGACTATACTATACCCTTTCCGTATCGATACAGATTTCCACCTGGGATACGCATGGGCAGCAGAGCTTACACGACGCCTCAAAGGACGACTGCTGCTTTTCACCACCGTAGACACAACGCCCTCGGACAGCGAACGCCTCGCCGAGGTGTACCGTGCGCTTGCCGATGCCCAGGGCGCCTATATACGAAACTTCCAGATATTGAACCTCAGGCTCAAACCCGTCAAATCCGAACGCAACTTCGTTCCCGGTGAGTTCACACCGGAATTCTCAACCTTCCTCGAACAACGCTCACCGGATATACTCGTGCTGCAGGAAGGCCTTCTTCCCAACACCCAGGTGCACGACCTCATCCGCACACGCCACAAAGCGATTATCCTCTCTCCGGCAAACTCTTTGCAGACCGAAAACATCACGCGTAAAACATCCGCCCAACTCTTCCTCGACATATATCACCACGCAAACCTCTATAACATTCCCCCCTCTTTCTTCAAAACCATCTCCCGAGACATCACCCTGTTCAACCACCTCGCCACCTTCTTCCGGAACAAAAACTGACCCACC